>Ga0209415_10002699_pt1 | contig 33131 bp, 15 predicted proteins | sample PeaSoiSIISIP2007_FD_187696 | JGI IMG/M metagenome (GOLD analysis project Ga0209415, IMG submission 187696) | Peat soil microbial communities from Weissenstadt, Germany - SII-SIP-2007 (SPAdes) (version 2) | ecosystem: Environmental > Terrestrial > Soil > Wetlands > Peat | place: Germany... | reverse complement strand
CCCGAAAGCCACGAAAGCTCAGCGGATCGTGATCGATTTGCCGGTTGAATAGGCTGGTGGTCATGAACATCGCGCTGATGGCGTGGCGGCTCAGGGCCGCCTTCACCGTGTCCGGATCGAGCAGATCGTCGTGACGGATGACGCAAACTTGGGCACCCGTCAGCAGCGGTCCCCAAATTTCATAGGTTGCCGCGTCGAAGGCCAGGGGACCCGCCTGGGCCACGCGGTCGGAGGAGGACAGACGGGCGTAATCGTCGCCGAACACCAGGCGCACAATGGCCCGGCGTGGGATGGCGACACCCTTGGGCTGGCCTGTCGAGCCCGAGGTGTACATCAGATAGGCCGGCAGCGAGTCGTCGTCGCCGTCGTTCCGGTCGACGGGGGTGGCGGGATCGCACGTGTCGCAATCGATCAGGGTGATGTCGATCGAACGCAGGGCCTGGCGCCCGGCGGCGTCGACGACGGCGAGGCGGATGGCGGCGTCCTTGACGATCCAACGGTTGCGCTCTTCCGGATAGGCCGGGTCGAGCGGCACATAGCCAGCGCCGGCGGCGATCACCCCCAGCATCACGGCCACCGCCATGCGGCCGCGCTCCATATGCATCGCCACCCAGTCGCCGCGGCCGACGCCATGCTCGCGCAGTCTTTTGGCGATGCCGCCGGCGCGATGGAGCAATTCGTCGTAACGCCAACCGCCCTCATCATCGGACACGGCCAGGGCTTGCGGAGTCCGTGCCGCCTGTTCGGCAAACAGGGTGAAGAGCCCGCGTCCCAAAGGCAGGGCAGGGGATGGACCATTTTCCAAGGCAAGGATTTCGGCCAATCCGGTCCGATTCAGCAGGGGCTGCGCATCGACCGTCCGTTCGGGGTGGCGGATCATGTCACCCAGCAGGGTCAAAAACATCGCGCCAGTGCGCCGTATGCGTTCGGCGGAGAACATCGCACTGTAATATTCGATGGTGATGTCGATGGTTCGAGGCAGGTCGCGGACGAAGATCGACAGATCGTTCTTGCCGCGATCGCGGGACAGTCCCTCCAAGGTGAAGTCCGCCTCTTCCAACCGCCCGGCGGCGTCGCCGGCATAGTTCATGTAGGACAGGGAGACTTCGGACAACAGATTGCGTTCCGGCGCGGCGGGCGGCGCTAGATCTTCCAGCAACCGGTTCAGGCCATAGCTGCTGTGGCGCATCGCCTCGGTATGACGTTCCTGGACGCGGCGCAGCAGATCGGTGACCGCTACGGTGCCGGGGATATCCAGTCGCAGGGGCAGCAACGACGCCATCATGCCGATCGTGCCGGTAAAGCCGGTGGCGTTGCGGGAATCGACGGGGATGGCGATGACCACATCGGACGTTGACGTCAGACGATGCAAAAGGATGGCCCAGGCGGTGAGAATCACGGTGAAGGGCGAGACCCGTTGGGCCGCCGCGAAGGTCCGGACCGCTTGTCGCAGCACGGTCTCCAGCGCAAAGGTGTGCAGGCCGATCTCATGCGTGTGCCGTTGCGGGCGCCGGTGGTCGGCGGGCAGGTCCAAGGTCGGCAATGCGCCGGCGAAGATCCGGCGCCAGTAGGCCCTGGCGTCCTCCAAGCCGATTCCGCCACCACCGTCGCTGCTCCACCAGCCGTAATCGAGAAGGCTTAAACCCGGCGCCGGCGCCGGCCGACCGGCATAAAGCAGGCTCAGGTCGGTCAGCAGAGCCTCCACCGCGAAGCCGTCGGCCAGGGCGTGGTGGATGTCGAAGAACAAGGCGAAGCGGCCAGAGCTGTCGCGCAGGAGGTCCCAACGCACCGGCAGTTCGGCCTCGAGAGCGAAGCGCCGGATCAGCGCTCGGCCGGCGGCGGGAAGTGTTTCGCTTGGAGCCAGGTCGATCGGCGTCAGGGCCGGCACGGCTTCCTCGGCGGTGATCGGGTGCATCTGCCAGCCTTCGTCCCGTCGCTGCAAACGGGTTCTGAGCGCCGCATGACGCGTGACCAGCTGGGTCAGGGCGATCCGCAGGCGGGCAAGATCCACATTGGCCGGTAACAGGATGATATGCGGCAAATTGAAGGCGGTGCCCATGTCCGCCGCATCCTCGGAATGGAGGACGGCCAGTTGCTCCCAGGCCAGGGGATAGGTCTCGCGGAGCGGTGCCCGGAGTGGGTCGATCGCTTTGGCGTCGGCAAGGGGGGCGGGGATGTCCAGCGCCGCGGCCAGGGCGCGCGGAGTCGTTGTGCCGAGCAGATCGACCAGGGTGACGCCACGGCCCAGCGCGCGGCTCAGGGCGTCGGCGATGCGCATGCCGGTCAGCGAATCGCCCCCCAGGGCGTAAAAATCGTCGTCGATCGAGATGTCCGGATAGCCGAGAATCTCGGCCCAGATGGCGGCTATTTGCTCTTCCAGAGAGACGGAGGAGGGGGGGGCGTCCGTCCGGCTCGGCGGCTCGGCGGCGGGGGACTCGGTGCCCGGCAACGGACGGTCGGTTAGCCGCTGTGCGTCGACGGTCACGGTCTGAACCGCGCCGTGATCAAGAATGGCTTTCCAGGCGACGGCCGCCTGGGACGGCGTCAGGGCCCAGCCGTCGTACATCTCCGCGTTTTGCCGAACCGCCATGCCATAGTCGCGCAATGCGCACCAGTCGATGCTCTGGGCGACGCGACCTTGCGATCGCCGCCAGGTGGCGAAGCTGTCCAGCCAGGCGTTGGCGGCAGCATAGGCGGACGTCGCCGGGACTCCCAACACGCCGGTCAGGCTGGCGAACAGGACGAAGGCCCGCAAGGGATCGGCGCGGGTTAAGGCATCGAGGTTGCGGGCGCCGGCTATTTTGACGCTCACCACGCGATCAAAGTCGTCCCAGTCCTGGACCGCGAGAAACCCCATGACGCCGATGCCGGCCGCATGAACCACGGCGGTAATCGGCCCCATTTCGGTTCGGATCCTGTCCAGCGTCCGGGCCAGAGTCGCGCCATCGGTGACGTCGCAGCGAAAGCTGCGGATCATCGCCCCCCGTCGGCTGAGCGCCGCGAACGCCTCGGCGGCCTCGGGAAGGGGCTCGCCGCTTCGCGACAGCAAGGCCAGGGCGACCCGACCGTCGGCGCTCCAGGACTCGGCCAGCGCGGCAGCGAATCCGCCATTGCCGCCGCTGATGACGCAGACTCCCGACGTCGGCCAGACAATCGGCCGCTTTGCGGCCACCCTCTCCCACAAGGGGCGAGGGTTTGGAAGGGGGGCAAAGCTGCGGACAAAGCGTCGACCGCCGCGCCACACCGACCAAGGCGACGGGGATGGGGGATGCGTCAGTTCCACCGCTACGGCGTCAGCCGCCTCATGCTGAGGCACATCGAGATAGCGCAGATCGTGCGCGGGATATTCGCGGGCGGCGGCCAGGACGACTCCGGCGGCCAAGGCCCAGCACGGATCGGGGGGAAGGTCGGACTCGTCCGGACCGAAGGCGCCGTGGCCGAGAACCACGATCCGCAAAGGACGGCGCCTCGCCGCCGTCGCCATCCGGATGGCCAGGGCCGTGCGATGGGCGAGGTCGTCGCCGCTTGCCAGCGCAAGGAGCAGCGTTTCCGCCGTGCCGATGGACAGGGCGGTCAATGCCGCTGGATCAAGGCGGCGGCAGGCCGGGAATTCGGTCATGACCTCGCCGTCGCCGGCGATAACGAGTGAGGTGGGCAGGGGGCTGGCCGGACTCTCGGCGGCCGTCCGCCACACCGGCACGGATAGATCCGCTAGGCTGGATTCGGCGCGGTTGATGAAGCGCATGCCTGTAATCCGGGCGCAGACTGTGCCGTCCGCGCCGTCGCACAGCAGGATCTCGTCGGCGTTCCGGCGTTGCAGGAGGACGACGATCCGCGGCGGCAGCGGTTGCCAGAGATCGATGGCGTCGCAGGCGCTGGGGATCATTCCCTCGACGATGGTCAGGCTGGCCGCCAAGTCCAGCAGAGCCGGGTGCCAGGCAAAACTTTGCCTGTCTTCGTCGAAGGCCTCCGGCAGGTCCAAGTGGAGCAGGGTGCGCGTGCCGTCGGGGGAGCGCCATTCGCCTTGGGTGCAGTTCCAGCGTGCGCTGACCTCAAGAGCGCCGAAGTGGGGCGTGAAGGGCCGTCGCGGCGTCTCGATCAAGCCTTCGACGGACAGCAGCGCCTTATCGACCTTGGGGAGCTGCGGGATGACCGGGCCGACCAGCGCCTCGGCGCAGAGGCTCCAGGCGCCGCGATCACCGCGAATCCCTAGCCGGGCGTTGCCGTCGTCGCCCAGAATCAGGCTGGCGGCACCGTTACCGGCTTGCATGGGGCGGCGCCAGACAAGAGTCCGGATCGCGCACCCCGTGACGCCACTTCGCGCCAAAGCCGCGGCGATCAGGGCCGGAACCGCCATGCCGACCAAGGTCGCTCGGCCGTTCAGGCGATGTTCGGCGGCCGGCCAGAAAGCGGCGTCATCCAACGCGATGGTGTAGGCGAGGCCGTCGGGCAGTCCGATGCGCGGACCCAAAACAGTCAGCTTGGCTCTTTCCGGTGCGGGAAGGCGGCAAGGCTGACGGCTGAACGGGGCGGGCGGCAAATGGCGGCGTCGGGCGGTCTGTTCCGCCGGCCAGGTCAGATCGACACCGGCCAGAAAAGAGGCGGCGCCCCGTTCGGCGTCGGCGCGCAAGGTCCAGACGGCGGGGACCGTTTGCTGGCTGCGCCGTCCCCGCGCGACGGATAGTGTTGCCGTTCCCCTATCGTCGCCGGCCAGCAGGCGGTCGAGAGCGGATAACAGATCGTCACGGTGGCGCACGGCCACGGCGAAGCGTCGAGAGAGACTGTCGCGGCCTGTGGCCAGGGTCATGGCGATATCGGCCAGCGGCATGGTGGGCTGGGCGGCGATACGGCGGCGCAGGGCCCCGGCGTAGGTTGTCAACGCGGTGGCATCGCCAGCCGACAAAGCCACGACGATCCATGGGGCATCGGCGGGGACGATCGCGGGAGCGGCAGGCGGTGGCACCTCGATCACCACATGGGCGTTGATACCGCTCAGCCCGAACGAGCTGATGCCGGCGCGGCGCGGGGTGCCGCGATCGGCAAGCGGCGTCGGCCGGTCGGCGACGCGAACCGGCGCATGGGCGAAGTCGATGGTCGGATTGGGGGCGAGGAAGAAGGGTTGGGGGGGCGCGGTATCGTGGGCGAGGGCCAGCACGGCGCGCACCAGCCCCAAAGCCCCGGCGGCGCTGTCCAGATGGCCATAATTTCCCTTCGCCGAGCCGATCACGGCAAAGCCTGTCTCTCGGCAGCGGCCTTTCATCGCCCGGCACAGGCCGTCGATCTCGACGGGGTCGCCCAGCTTGGTGCCGGTCCCATGCGCCTCGACATAGGAAACGCTGGCCAGATCGGCGCCGGCGTCGTCCCAGGCGGCGCGAATGACCTCGGCCTGAGCAAGAGGGTTGGGGGCGGCGGCGCCGCTGGACGCGCCGTCCTGGTTGACCGCGCTGCCCAGGATCACGCCGTGAATGGCGTCTCCGTCGGCGATGGCGCGCGCCAACGATTTGAGCACGAAGACCGCGGCACCCTCGCCGGCGCCGGTGCCGTCGGCATCGGCGGCAAAGGCGCGCGTGCGCGCCGTCGCGGATTCGATGGAGAGGTGGCGGCTGGTGGATCGCGGCAGCAAGATGAGCCGGGCGGCGCCGACCACGGCGATGTCGGCGGTGCCGACCGCCAGGTCGCGACAAGCGGCATGCACCGCCACCAGTCCCGAGGAGCAGGCGGTGTCGATCATCGCCGCCGGACCACGCCAGTTCAGCAGAAAGCCCAGTCTGGTGGCGATGTTGGAGGGAACATTGAGGGTGAAGGCCTGCTCGGCGTGACGATCGTCCAGGTGGGCCAGCGCCTGACGGAAGGACGCGTTGGCATTGCCGCCGACATAGACTCCGACGCGGGCATCGGCCGAAGCGCGGCCGCCCAGGCCGGCGTCTTCGAGCGCCATCAGGGCGGTTTCCAGGAACAGTCTCTGTTCGGGGTCGAGCAGGGCGGCGTCGGCTGGTGCGAAACGGAATCGCCGGACGTCGAATCCGTCGATATCGTCGAGATAGGCGGCCTCGCGGCAATCAACCGGCAGCGTCGTGCCGCAGAGCGTCGCCAGCGTTCGAGCCGAGGCTTGGCGGTGGGGCGACAAAGGGCCAATCCGGTCGGCGCCGTTCCTCACGTCCCGCCACAGGGACTCCAGGTCGGAGGCTCCGGCCACCTGGACCGCCATGCCGACGATCGCCACCCGTCCCCCGTCGTCGACCGGCGAGACGGATGCGCCATCGGCGTCCGGGGCATCCTCTCCGGCCAACCGGGCCGCCTGGGCGGCGATGGTGGCGCAGGAAAACAAGTCGGTGACGCGAAAGACACCCGGCCAACGCGCCTCGATGCGTTCGTGCAGACGGAGCAGCACCAACGAATTGCCGCCGACGTCGAAAAAGCCGTCGTCGACATCGAACGCGATCCCCGGCAGCACTTGGCGCCATAGCGCGGCCAAGGCCTGCTGGACGTGCTCGCCGGCGGCGGCGACGCGCTTCGGCGCGGCGTCCAGCGAGACTCCGACGAGCGCTTTGCGGTTGATCTTGCCGTTGGTCGACAGCGGAATGTCGGTGCAGCGGAAAAAGCGCGACGGGATCATCGATTCGGGCAGTCTGGCGCGCAAATCGGTGCGGAGGCCGGCCGTCGTCAGTGCGGGCGTTCCCAGCAGGAACGCATGCAACTCGGTGATGCCGTCCCGGGTTTCGGCACGGATCAGAGCGCGTTCGACGCCATCGCAGGACTCGAGCGCCGCTTCGATCTCGCCGGGTTCGATCCGCACGCCGCGTATCTTCACCTGATCGTCGATGCGGCCCAGATAGTCGAGGGTACCGTCGCGCCGCCATCGTCCCAAATCGCCCGTTCGATAGCGCCGTCCGCCGGGCAGCTTCGGGTCGGGAAGAAAATGCCGCGCCGAGAGCTCCGGCCGGTTCCGGTAGCCGCGCGCCACCTGTGGGCCGGCCAGCACGATTTCCCCGACGGCGCCCAAGGGGAGCGATTGGTCCCAGGCGTCGACGATTTCGACGCGGACATTGGCGATCGGCTGGCCGATCGGCACGGTTGTCTCTCCGCTCCAGGGCGAGCAGGGCTGCCAGGTGACGTCCACCGTCGCTTCGGTAGGGCCGTAGAGATTGTGCAGTTTTGTTCCGAAGCGGGCGTAGAGCAGTTGGTTGAAACGAAGGACGGTGGCAACATCCAAGGCCTCTCCGCTGGCGAAGACCAATCGCAGAGTCGCCAAGTCCTGAGCCGTGATCAGCCCGGTTTCAAGGGCGGCGAGAAAGGCGCGCAGCATCGACGGGACGAAATGGATCACCGTGACGCGATAGCGGGCGATGGCCTCGGCCAGGGCCTGCGGGTCCTTTTCCACGCCCGGTGGCGGTATCGCGACGCTCGCGCCGGTCCACGACCACCAGAGCAGCTCCCACACCGAGACGTCGAAGCCGATCGGTGTTTTTTGCAAGATGACGTCGCCCGGACCGATGGGGAAGGTTTCCTGCATCCACAAGATGCGGTTGAGGACGGCGTGATGCTCGATCTCCACGCCCTTGGGGCGTCCGGTCGATCCCGAGGTGAACAGCACATAGGCCAGGGCATGCGGATCGGCGGGGGGCGTTAAGCCCTCCCCCTCGATGGGGAGCGCCAAGTCCCCTATCGCGATCAACCGATCGGCGGGCAGATTTTTCGCGGCGTCGGCGTCGGCGACGAACCAGGGAGTCCCCAGATCCTCGCGCATGGCCGCCCGGCGTGGAGCCGGCAAGTCGGGATCGATCGGGCAATAGGCGGCTCCCGCCAGCAGAATGCCGTGGATGGCGATGAGCATGTCGGAGGAGCGGCGCATGACGACGGCCACCACGTCATCGGATCCGACGCCGGCCTTGCGCAAATGTTCGGCCACGCCGGCAACGCGGCCGGCAAAATCGGCATAACTGAGACTTTGGTCCGGCGCCAGCAAGGCGGGGGCCTCGGGGTCCATGGCGAGGCGATCGAGAAACGGCATGGAAATGCTGCGCCCTGTCGGCAGGTCTCGCGCGGTGTTGTTGAAGACGCTTAACCGGTCGATCTCGGTTTCGGGCAACAAGGGCATGTCGCGCAGGGAGCCCGTGAACGGCAGGGCCTCGGCCAGGCGTTCCAGCCGGGCGCACAGGGCGTCGATGCTTTCGCCGTCGAAAAGATCGGTGTCATATTCGAGATCGCAACGCAGATGGTCGTCGTCTCGCTGGAAATGGAAGGTCAGGTCGAATTTCGAGAAGGGGACCGACAGGTCCAGCGGCGTCAGGGTCAATCCCGGCAATAGGGGCATGGCGGGCGGATCGTCTTGCCAGACCACCATGACGTCGAACAGGGGGGCGCGCTCGCCGTCATGGGCTCCCGGCAGGGCGCGCACGATCTCCTCGAAGGGAACGTCCTGGTCGGCGACAACCTCCAGCAATTTGGCCTGGGTGGCCGTCAGATGGTCGAAAAAGCGACTGGTCGGGTCGATCTCCTGGCGTAGGACCAGGTCGTTGACGAAATATCCGATGAGGTTGTCGACTTCGCGTCGGTGCCGTCCGCTGACCAGCGTGCCGAGGGCAATGTCGGTGCGGCCGGACAGGCGATAGAGCAGAATCTGCACCAGCGCGGTCAGAACCGCGAAGACGGTGGTTGAGGCGACTTCGGCCTGCCGTCCGATAAGGCGCGTCGTTTCGGCGTGAAAATCCCATCGGCGCGTTTCGCCGGCGAAGCGGCGATGATCGCCGCGCTGCCGATCATAGGGCAACGGCCCTGCTTCGGGGAGCGGGGTCAGACGCTCGATCCAACGGCGCAGGCGGGCCTGGCTTTCGGCGGATGCGACACGGCTTCGCTGCCAGGCGGCAAAATCTTCGAATTGGTGGGAAAGCGCGGGCAGATCGGCGATGTTCCCCCGATCGACGGCCGTGTAGAAAGCCGCCAGATCGCGCAGCAGAATCGGCTGCGATCCTCCATCGAAGATGGCGTGATGCACGACCAGCAAAAGCCAGTGGCGGGATCCCTCCGGATCGAGGCGAATCAGAACGGCCCGCGCCAATCCGCCGGTCGCGGCGAAGGGGCGGGCGCATTCCGTCGTAACGAAGGCCCGGGCGGCGGTCTCGTCGAGATCCAGACAGCGTGGATGCAAATCGCCCGGTGGCGCCACGATCTGACGCACGCCGTCACCGTCGGGGCTGGCAACGAAGCGCAGGCGTAGCGCGTGATGACGCTCCTCCAGGCGATCCAACGCCTGGACCAGGGCGTCCCGGTTCAGCGTGCCGCGCATTTCCCAGGCCATGGGAACGGAAAAGGCGGCGCTGTCGGGATAAATCTGTTGCACCACCCACAGTCTGATCTGGCCGCTGGACAGAGGATAGTCCGCCCCTTGCGTCAGCGGGATGGTGTCTTGGCAGCGCTCCTTGGCGTCGGTTTCGTCCAGCATGCGGGCGATACCCTCGATGGTGCGGGCCGTCAGCAGGTCTCCGAGTGTAGGCCGGATGCCGACGGCGCGTTCCAGCAAGGCGGCCAGACGCATCGCTTTCAGGCTGTGGCCGCCCAGGTCAAAGAAGTCCGAACCGGCGTGTATTCCCTCATCGTCGAACAATAGGGCGAAGGCGTCGGCGACCGTGGCCTCCAGGCCGGGACGGGGTGCGCGCCGGGTGGGGGGCACATTCCTGCCGGCCCCGCCTTGCAGCAACCCGGTCAGGGTGGCGCGGTCGGCCTTGCCGTTGCTTTTGAGCGGCAGGCGGGCGACCACAACAAATCGTTCCGGAACCATATAGATCGGCAGCACCTTGGTCAGGGCGGCACGCCAGGCCTCGCAGTCGGCCTTTTCGGTGGCGACGACCGCGCCAAGGCAGCGGTCGCCGCCTTCGCCGACCGCCATCACGGCGGCGTCGCGGATCCCCGGCAGGGCGGCTAGCGCGCCTTCCACGGCCGAGGATTCGATGCGGTGTCCTCTGATCTTGACTTGCTCGTCGGTGCGGCCGCCGAATTCCAGCACGCCGTCGGCCCGCCAGCGCACGCGGTCGCCGGAGCGGTAGAGGCGGGGCTCGTCGATGGTTGTTGCGCTGACGAAGACCTGGGCGGTCAGGTCGTCCCGCCCGCTGTACCCCAGGGCCAAGCCGTCGCCGGCCGCGTAAAGTTCGCCCCATACGCCGATCGGTGCGATCTCCTCGGCGCTGTCGAGGACATAGACGCGCGTGTTGGCGATCGGTCGTCCGATCGGAATCGCCGCATCGGTCAGCTCGCCCTGCGCAATCTCGTGGGTGGTGGTGAAGGTGGTGTTTTCGGTTGGTCCATAGGCGTTGGTCACCGAGAGGTCGGGGCAGGCGCGCATGAGCGCGGCGATGTGCGCCGGACTTAAGACTTCGCCACCGGTCATCAGGCGGCGCAGCGATGCGAATGCTTGCGGGCGTTCGTCGATGACGCGGTTGAGCAGGCTCGATGTCAGCCACAGTGCGGACACCTGTCCAAGCCGGAGGTTTTGTTCCAACCGTGCCGGATCGAAAAGCGCCGGCTCCTCGATCACATGGATCCGCCCCTGATTGAGCAGCGGCGCCCAGATTTCCAGGGTGGCGGCGTCGAAGGCCAGTGGCGCGGTCTGCGCCATGACCTCGCCCGGATCCAAGATGCCGCCAAGCGCCAGTCGCGCGACGGCGCGGTGCGGCACCATGACGCCTTTCGGCTCGCCGGTGGTGCCTGACGTGTAAAGGACATAGGCAAGGTCTTCGCCGTCGCGTGCCAGCGGAGGGCTGTCCGACGAGGTCGTCGGCATGAGGGTTATGGCGATGTCGGGTGGCAGTGTCTGGTCGGCCATCGTCGCCAGGACATGTCGGCATCCGGCCGTCTTGAACAACCGGCCGATCATGTCTGGCGGAAAGGCCGGGTCCAGCGGCAGGTAGGCGCCGCCGCCCCACACGATGCCGAGCAGGCCCAGAACGCCCTCCAGCGAGCGTTCCGCGGCGAGGGCGACGATCTCGCCGGGCCGCAGGCCATCGCGGCGCAAGGCGTCGGCGATGGCGGCGATTCGGCGGCGGACCTCGCCGCGGGTTAACGTCTGTTGGGAATCGCTGAGCGCCGGCTGGTCGGGAGTGTCGCGCAAGGCTCGCTCCAATAGCTGGGCGAGTCCGCCGTCCCGGGGATAGGGCCGCGCGGTGTCGTTGAAGGAACGCAAAATCCGTTCGCGTTCGGCCGCGGGGAGTATCGACAGATGGGCCAATGGAGTGTCGCTGGCGGCTGCCGCGGCTTCGATGAACACCGGCAGTCGGTGGCTTAAGCGGTCGATCCAGGCGTCGGTGTAACGGCTAGCGTCATATTCGATGTTGAGAATCGCCCGGTCGCCCTGCCACATCAGGGCCAGGAGCAAGGGAAATTTCCCGGCGGCGAAATGGGGATAAGCCTCTTCCAGGTCGAAGATGGCGAAGTCCTCGTCCAGCATGCAGACCGCGTCGAAGAGATCGGTCCCGCGTTGCGGCGTGACCCGCGCCCAGTCGGCGGCCAGGCGCGACAATGGGTACTGCTGGTGCCGCAGAATTTCGAGGATCTCGTCGCGCACCGTCAGAGTCAATGCGGCGAGTCCGCGGTCGGCCTCGGGCCGCACCATGACCGGCAACACATTGACATAGCTGCCGATCACCGCCTCGGCGCCGGACGTGTCCCGCCCGGCAAAGGCGAGACCGATGGCCACCGACGAGGCTGGATCCTTGTGCCGCCAGAGAAAGGCCGCGATCAGGGATGTCCAGACCACGGTCGAGGTCGCGCCGCAGGCGCGCAGCGCGTGAAGGGCTTGGACGGTGGTGGGCGGCAAGGAGAACAGATGGCGTCGTCCGCCGCCGGTTGGCGATGGCTCGGTGTCGCCGGGAATTGTCGCGGTCGGCATGCGGGGCAGGCGAGACGCCCAGAAGGCCCGGGCCGCGTCGCCTCGTTCGCCGGCCAGCAGGGTCGCTTCCGTGCCGCGGGCGTCGTCGGGCGGCGGCGGTGGAAGGGATCGGCCTGCCAGCAGGTCGGTGAGTTCGCGCTGAAAGATGACTTCTGATTCGCCGTCAAAGATCAGATGGTCGACAGCGATGCGCAATGAGGTGCCCTGAGCGGCGGTATAGCCGAAGCGAATCAGCGGACCTCGCCCGAGGTCAAATGGCGCACCCAGGTCTTCGGCGGCGTCGAAGGGAAGAAGAGCGGCGGTGTGGGGCGGGCCAACGATCTGACGAACCTCGCCATCGTCTTCCTCAAAGGTCGAGCGCAAAGCGGCATGGCGGGCGATCAACTGGGTCAGCGCTTCGACCAAAATCTTTGGATCGGTCCCGGAGGGCACCCGAAAGTCGAAGATCAGCGTGTAGGTGACCTCGGCCTCTCTGTCGCGACGGGCCAGCCATTGCCCCTCCAGGGAGGGAGGGAGCGGGAACGCCCTGTTCTCTTTGGTTGGGACTGTTGGTGCCGCCGTCGTCGTTTCACGCAGCAGCAGGGCGATGAGAGCCGGCTTTTGACGGGCCACTTCGGCTTTGAGTTCGGCGGTAAAAACCCCTTTTGGGGCTGAGAACCTGAGGTCAAGCTCGCGACCATCGACCGACAGCCGGATATCCAAGGCGCGAAGGTGGTCAAGCAAAGCTGTCGCGTTTATCGGTTCTGGCGAAGAATGGACGTCCACATCCCCCCCTTTATCGCAAGACGCCACCTTGCATGACGCGATGATGCGAATAACCGCATGATTTCAGCAAGCAAGGGTAGCGTTGTTGTCTGCGTGTGGCGAGCCTTGAGTTGCATGACCTGGGGCATAGATGAGGAAAATCTCTTCCAAAGGTTTTATGGCTGTCATTGCAATAAAGCCTAAGGGACTCCACCATTCATTGAAAAATGCGGCGTGTCGATTATAGTGGCGTGCCGGATGGTCGTGGCGGCGTGCTTGCCAAGCATGTTCGTGAGTCCTTGTCCTACAAGTCGACGTCCAGTAGTCCAGCTTTATTTTGTGGTTGCTGCTGCGGACCAGTTCCGCCGCGTTTACCGAAGGGGGAACTCTCTATGACCACTGCGGCCAAACCCAAGACCAGCGCGGCCAAATCCAAGTCGCCGGCGGTCCTTACGGAAGAGTCCGTCGTAGAGGAGGCCGCGCCCGTCGTCGAGATGGAGGCGCCCGTTGTTGAGACGACTGTGCCCGTTGTTGAGACGATTGATCCTGTTTCCGACCGGGAAGAGCGTTCCGCGAAGGCCAACAAGGTCATTCGTCATAATGTCTATTGGGCGGTGGGCGCGGGCGTGGTTCCCATTCAGTTTCTCGACAGCGTCGCGCTGATTGCCGTTCAGTTGAAGATGTTGAAGGAACTGGGTGACGTCTATGGCGTCCCGTTCAAGGCGAATGCCGGAAAGTCGGCAGTGACCGCATTGCTGACGGGTGTCGGTGCCGGAGTTCTCAGCAGTGGCATCGTGGGGTCCAGCTTGGTCATGAGCCTGCTGCGCCGTGCGCCGGTGGTCGGCACGGTGGTGTCGCTGGCGACGATGCCCTCATTCTCGGCAGCCTTTACCTATGCCGTCGGTGAGGTTTTCAAGCATCATTTCGTGTCCGGCGGCACGTTTCTGTCCTTCAATGCCAAGGCGGCGCAGGCGCGGTTCGCTCAAAAATTCGCAGAAGCCAAGGACAAGGGGTTGGCGGCGGTCGCTGCTTGAAGATCACGTCCGCACAATACCCAGCCGAGGTCCGGCCGAGAAATTGGGGAAAATCCGTGGCAGGGCGGAGGCTCCGGCAAAACGGGCCGACAGCACCTCGCTCAGAACGCTTCGGTAATCGGTGGTGACCGACAAGTCGACGCCATTGTCCAATTCGGCGCTGGCCAGGCCGGGCCAGCGCCCATAGATGACCCCGCCATTGATTTGTCCTCCCAGCACCATCATGACGCCGCCATGGCCATGATCGGTCCCATTGCTTTTGTTGGTGCGCAGGCGTCGGCCGAACTCGGTCATCACCACCACGGTGAGCCGGTCGTGGTAGCGGGCCGTATCGTTCCAGAAGGCGCTCAGGCCACGTGCGAATTGACCGGCCAAATTGGCGAAGCGGCCACCCATATTTTCGTGGTGGTCCCACCCGTCCACATCGACGCAGGCGATGGACAGGCCGATGTCCATTTTCAAAAGCCGCGCGACGGTCTGGAGAGAGCGTCCCGTCTCGGTCTCCTCGTAAACGGCATTCTGTTCGGCCTGATAGGCCAAGATTTTGCCGTCGGCGCCGTGCGGCAGGCGGGCGTCGATCATCTCCATGTCATGTAAGGTGGTGCGTGCGGCGAGGGAGAAGGGATCATTGGTGCCCGCATAGAGCGCGGCGAGCACCTCTTTCGGCTGCGCGCCGCCCGGCAAGGCCAGTCCGCCGCGCAGGTCCGGGATCGCCAGACTGTCGCCATGGAAGGCCAATGCCGCCGGAATGGCGTTGGTGGTGGCGATGGCCGGCAGGGTGGACGGCGTGGCAAGCAAGAATCGCGTCACCCAACCGTCACCGGTTTCCTTGAACCCCGGCGAATCGGCCAGGCCGCGTTCCATCAGATCCTGGGCGACGAAATGGCTGCGGGTGCCGTTCTGCAGTCCGGCCGCGTGGACCAAGGCCAGATGCCCGGCATCGTAAAGCTCGCCCAAGGGCGCCGCCTCGGGATGTAGGCGGAAATCGATCTGCGGCGCGAAATTTTGGCGTAGCGCGCGGCCCGGTTTGGGTCCGCTCGTCTGCACCCGCAACTCCGGGGCGCGGTCGGCGACATAGTTCGGGTCGTCGGTCGGGGCCAGCAGCGACAATCCGTCGCACCCGCCGCGCAGAAATACGACGACGAGGCAATGGTTGCCGGAGCGTTCCTCTCCGGCAAAGGCAATATGGCGCAGACCCGGCAGCGATGCGGCCGTGACGGCGGTGCCCCATTTCAGGAGGTTTCGACGGGTGAGAGCCATCAATTCCTTTCCTCCTCAACGCAGGTTGAAGCTGGGGGTCATGGCGCAGTAGGCGACCATGCGACGGGTGAGCGGCTCGAAGTCGGGTCGGTCGTTCAGCCTGGCGTCCTGCGCCAGCCGCATTCCGTCGAGGATGGCCGCCGTGGTCTCGGGAACGGGCGGCGTTCCGGTTAAAGCCTCATGCCATAATTGCACCGCCTCGGCGGCGCGAACCGGTCCGGCGAAGGCACGGGTGGGAGAAAAGACACCGGTCGCCCACCAATTCTCGCTGAGCCCGGCCAAAAGCGACCAGCGACGCCGCAGGACATGGGAGCTGAGCCAATAGGTCATGACATCGGGGTGACCGGTGGGTGGCGCCCAGCCGAACAGTCGTTGTCCGCTGCCGTCCAACTCGTTGAGCAGCCCGTTGGTGACCGTCACATTGATGCCGGTGGCGCGGGCATAACTGGCCACAAGTTCGAGAGGGCGCTTGACCTTGCCGCCGAATCCGTCGCGCATGGCCGGCGATTTGGCGATGAAGGCGACGACCCGCTTGATCTGGTCGGGTTTGGCGCGATTCTCGGTCCAGACCTTGGTCGCCGCGGCGACCAGGGCCTCCGGCGGGGTATCGGCGACCAGCCGGCGGCACAGCTTGGTGCAGAGGAAGCGGGCGGTGGCGGGGTGGGATGCCAGCAAATCGAGCACCTTGCGGCCGTCGGTCAGTGGTGGTTGGAAAGGATCGAATTCGGTGGCCAGCACGCGTTTCTGATAATTGTCGTGCCAGGTTTCGACATAAGTGAAACGGCCGGTGGCCGGCAGGGTTTGGCCGCCGCCCAGACCGGCGCCGTCTTCGATGGTCCATCCGGTGAACGCCCGGGCCGCTTCGTAAATATCCTGGTCGATATAGCCCGCCGGTTGTCCCTTGGGGGCGCCGGGAACGTCCTTCCAGCGATTGTAGAGGCCATTGAGATAGGCGTCGCGCCCGAGACTGTGCAGTTCGAAAAGCTCGCGGCCAAAATTCTCGTTGGCGTTGCCGGCACGGGAACTTCGGTTGTTCAAATAGGTGAGCATGGCCGGACTGGTGGCGATTGCTTCGAGAAAGTCGCGAAAATTGCCCAAGGCATGGGTCCGGATGGTCCGATCATAGGCCGGCAGAGCCACCGCGACAGCCGTATCGGCGGCCGCATTGACATTGAAATGGTTGTGCCAAAAATCGACCATCACCTCGCGTACTTGCCAATGGCTGTGAATCGACCGCTGCACCGTGGCTGCCGCCACTTCCAGACGGGGCAATTGTCGTTCCGGTCCGCCAATCGGGGCCTTGCCGTCGGTCAGCGGCCAGAGTTGGGCGATATCCTTGGTCAGGGATGACAGGGGGCGCAGTTCGTCCATCGCCGGGTAGGTGTCGCTGCTGTTGTATTTGACCCGCAGACGAACGGCGTCCAGTCGCGCCAGCATGGCCGGATCGTCGCCGTCGGGCGGCATCAGTTGCTCATCGATCCACCGGTTCGCACCCAGGATCAGAAACTGCGCACGATCCTCGGCACTGGCCCCGAAGGCGAGGCGGCCAAGGACGAGTGTCTCGACAGGAATGGGCATGGGCGAGACCTCATAAGGCGACGATTATCTCGGTCGATGTCGGCAAGCGCTAAAGTCGCAGGGAAATGTGGCGCCTGAAGGGCGGTGTCACGGGGGCGTGGCCGTATTTCGAGACAGAGACAACGCGTCCCAATCGATCTTTCTCCAAGTGCTGCTGACGTGAGCTCGCAACAGGTCCGACAGGTTCTCGCCGTCGCGGGCGCTGAGCATTTGGATGATCCTGTCGTGTTCGTCGATCGCCGTGTGCCAGATGTCGGTATTGACGCTGCCCTGATAGCGGTAGCGGAAAAGTTGCCGGTTGATCTGCCGGAATACATTTTCCAATGTGCGATTGTGCGCCGCAGCGACAATGGCGGCGTGGATGGCCTGATTGATGTTGAAATAGGTTTGGCGATCGCGCCGTTCATAGGCCGCCAACATTTCGTGATGCTGGGCGCGAATCTCGGCGATTTCCTGCTCGCTGGCGTTCAGGCAGGCCTGGTGGCCGGCAAATCCTTCGATAACGCTGAGAACGTCGAGCTTTTCCTGAACATCACGAGCCGACAGGACGGTTACCACGGCGCCGCGATTGGGCAGAAGGGTCACGAGTCCGTCACTTTCCAGGATCTTCAGGGCTTCGCGGAACGGCGTGCGCGAAACGTCAAGTCTTTCGGCCAGCGTGCGCTCGCGCAATCGCTCGCCGGGTTTCAACGCGTCGGTGGCGATCATCGTGCGCAGACGCAAGGCGATCTGCTGTGACAACAGATCGCGCGGCGCCAGACCGGCGGCGTCCTGGTCCATCTCCTCACCGTTCATCGGGTGAGTCGTCGTAGGGGCGGGGAAAATCAATCAAGGTCATGTTTCGCGTTCGTTCCTATCTACCCGGGCCCCACCATATCCCGATCTCGGTCCTCTGCCCAACGGGGCAAATTATCGGGCCCGCCGGTTTCCGTCTCTTGCACGCGCTCCGATTTTTGGTATACCATTTGTGATGACGAAAGGACGGAAGGGCGTTTCTGTCATTTTCCGATAAAAAATAAACTAAAACAATAATATAAGCCATTTCTTAAGGGGCTTTAGTTCCAAATGTAAGGGCGTTTCCATATTTTTGGTATGCCATATATGGGGCCAGACACCACAGACCACGCGGCCTGCGGTGTCCTCCGGTCGAGAGAAATATTGAGAGGGGGAGGAACCCAATCATGACTCCGGTTGTCACGCAAATTGTCATTTCGGCACTGGCGATCGTCTTGCTGGTGCTGCTGATTACGCGGCTCAAGCTGCATCCGTTTCCGGCTCTGATCATCGCGGCGGGTTTTTTGGGAATCGCCAGCGGTCTGGCGCCGACCAATGTCATCAAAACGTTCGAAAAAGGATTCGGCGGTATTTTGAGTTCGGTCGGACTGGTGATCGGACTGGGCTGCATGTTGGGGGGCCTGCTGCTCAATTCCGGCGGTGCCGACAGAATCGCCAACGCTTTCGTCGGTTTCGGCTCGAAGCGCTGGATTCCCACCTCGGTCTGCGCGGCGGCGTTGCTGATCGGCATGCCGCATCTGTTCGATGTCAGCTTCGTCATGCTGGTTCCATTGACCTATGTCATCGCCAAACGGACCAACAGTCATTTGTTGTGGGTCGGATTGCCGATGGCGGCCGGTCTTTACGTCTCCCACGGCTTGCTGCTGCCGCATCCGTCGCCAACGCTGGCGATGGCGGCCTTTCATGCCGATGCCGGCCGACTGGTTTTCTACGGTTTTCTGTTGGCCATTCCCGTTGCGGTCATTTCGGGGCCGCTGCTCACCAGCGTGGTGATGCGGTGGTTTCCCAATCCCATCGACTTGAACGCCAGCCCTTTGATGGCCCTGGGCCAAAGCAAACCGGCCGACGGTGACAAGCAGGCTCCGGCACTGTGGTTGGCCTTGTTGACCATCCTGCTGCCGCCCGGCCTGATGATGGCGCGAACCGCGCTACGACCGCTGTTGCCGGCGTCGGGGATGAGTCATGAAATCGCCGAGACCATCGGCGACCCCATCGTTTCGCTGTTGATTGCCGTGCTGTTCGCCATTTTCGCCCTGGGTTTGCGCTCGGGGATCGATCTCAAGGGCATTCAAAAACTGCTGGGCAAAAGTCTGGCCCCCGGCGCCAACGTCATCCTGGTGGTCGGCGCCGGCGGCGGTCTCAAGGAAATGTTGATCGCCACCCATGTCGGTGACCTGATCGCGCAAGGCGCCATGCAGTGGAATCTGTCGCCCTTGATCCTGGCATGGGGAGTCGCCGCCGTGCTGCGGATCGCCGTCGGTTCGGCCACCGTCGCCACGGTGACAGCCGCCGGTATCGTCGCTCCCATCGCCGCTTTGCAGCCAGGCACCAACCTGGAACTCCTGGTCCTGGCCGCCAGCACCGGTGGCTTGATGCTGTCGCATCTGAACGATTCGGGCTTTTGGCTGTTCAAGGAATTCTTCCAGCTTTCCGTGGCCGAAACCCTGAAAAGCTGGACGCTGCTGGTCTCTCTCCAGTCGGTGCTCGGACTGATCGGAATATTGGCGGTGAACGCGATCGTCGGATAGCGGGCGCCCCTGGCGCGCCCATAGGTTTCAAAAGGAACGAAAAGATGAATTACGAACTACTGTTCTCGGAGCTTCAAACCCGCCCGATCCGGATGGCGCTGACCGGCGCCAAGGGAGGGTTCGGACGGACATTGTTGGCCCAATGCCGCGTCATTCCGCGACTCGAGGTGACGGCTCTGTGCGATCTCGACGCCGAGGGCACCGTCGGGCTTTTGGACGAACTCGGCTTCAAGGCCGAATCCTATCTGGTTTGCGCCGACCGCGAGGCGGTTCGTCAGGCCCAGGCGCAGGGCAAGATCGTCATCGTTCAAGACCATCTTCTGCTTGATGCCGCCGCCTTCGATATCGTCGTCGAGGCGACCGGGCAACCCGAAATCAGCGCCACCATCGCCATCAATGCGCTCAAGCGGGGTGTCCATGTCGCCATGGTTTCCAAGGAAAGCGATTCGGTGGTGGGGCCTGAACTCAATCGGTTGGCCCGTAGCCACAATGTCGTCTACACCACCGCCGACGGCGACCAGCCGAGCAATCTGATCGGTCTTGTCAGTTGGGCGCGCCTTCTCGGTTTCGACGTCGTCGCCGCCGGGAAATCGAGCGAATATGACTATATCTTCGATGCCGCCTCCCGCGAAATTCACTACGTCGACCAGACGATCCCCGCGTCGGGTCTGGAGGCTTTGTGGGACTTGGGCGACGACATTCCCGGACGCTTGGCGGCGCGTGCGGCGGCGTTGGCGGCGTTGCCGCAGAGCGCGACCCCCGATTATTGCGAAATGAATGTGGTGGCCAATTCGACCGGACTCATCCCGGCGCGCGACGAAATGAGCTATCCGATGTGCCATATCACCGAACTGGCTGACGTTTTCATCCCCGAAGAGGATGGGGGAATCCTGAAACGCACCGGTGTCGTCGATGTCTTCAACTGTCTGCGCCGCGCCGACGAGCCGAGTTTCGGCGGCGGCGTGTTCGTCGTCGTCCGTTGCACCGATGCCCCGTCCTGGGACCTGTTGCGCCAGAAGGGGCATGTGGTCAGCCGCAATGGCAAATATGCCTGCCTCTATCTGCCTTATCACATCATGGGTCTGGAAACACCGATCTCGCTATTCTCGGCGGTCTTGCACAATCGGCCGTCCGGCGCTGCCGATCAGGCCGTGCATGCGGTGATGGTGGTTCGCACCACCCGCGACTTCATGGCGGGTGAGGTCCTCAAGATGGGCGGTCACCATCATGCGATCGAAGGCGGTGAAGCCCTGTTGCTACCCGCCGGTGACGAGACTCGTTCTTTGGCGCCTTACTATCTGGCGTCCAATAAGCCTCTGCGGTGCAATGTGCCGGCCGGAACCATTATTTCCGCCGATATGATCGAGTTTGGACAGTCGGTGCTTTACGACGCCTGGCGAGCCCAAATCGGCTGAGCGCATTCTTCTTCGCCGAGTCGAGCGTCGCCATGTCATCACAAGGTGACGTGGCGACGCTTGTCGGTCTCTTGTCCCATCGTCTCCGACAATTTGAGTAAAATTGTAAACAGTGGGGACCTGGAGCGTCGTCGGTTTCAAAAAAGACGGAAAGTTTTTCGGACCTCCTTAAACGAGGACTGCCAATGCTGCCCATTATGTTTATGATGAGGAAGATTGAGGGAGAATAATTCATCCGTCGGAGGTCTCCGAGTCGGGTGATCCTAAACCTCAAAGGTAGGTCGCCATGGCTGAAACACGCATTTCCCTGACTCGTTCAAACGGTTGGACGAGACTAGCTCTGCCAGGGGCTATGTCCGTCATTTTTGCGACGCCGATGTTATGGGCCGTCGGCACCTTCGATTCGGCTCCCGACCCAATGCTGCGTTTGATCGTTTTCGGCCTGTCCGGTGTTTTTTTCTTCAGTCTGACCCCATGCCTGATCGGTTGGGCCTTGCAGGGTTTCGTCATCCGCAGGAAACCGACGGATGACTCGGACGATGCACCACGGCCCGGTCCATCCGCGCCTCGGCCCGGTTCGCCCGCGCCACGGCCCGGTTCGTCGGCGCCGTCTTCAAGAGGCAAAGGAAGCTGATCTGAATTCGGCACGTGAATGTCGTTTTCCGGGGCATTCGGGAAAGCAGCGCCATGGAACCTCCCGTCTTCACGAAAGAGCAAGAAGAGCTACTGCAAGGAATCATCGGGAAGATTCCGACGATATCGGATCCCGATCGGTTGCAGGAACATGTGCTGCTTGCATTGGAGTTGACCCTCCGCCGAAATGACGATCACTCAATGCGCGAGACACTGATCAAATGTGTCCGTGACCGCATCGCCGCAGTCAAGGCGCGGCCGGGTGATGCGTCTCAGGCTTTGCGGCGCGCGGCGGACGAATGTCTCGAAGTGTTGCAGGCGGCAAGAATGCAGCGCCTGCCGCGCGACGTGGCGATCGCCCAGGCTGTTGCGGCCGAGAGGCCGCAGGAGGAGATCGTTCCTGTCGCGGACGTGCCTCCCAGCGCGACGAAGTGGGGGGTGATTGCCTCCGGGGCGTTCGTCGTCTTGGTCGCTCTTTCGGCGATTGTCGCTTTGGCAACGCACGAGCTTTGGCGAAACTCACCCCTTGTCCAACCGCCGAAAGTGCTGACCGCGTCTCAAGTCGCCGGCGAGATTGTCGAGGCGGTGCAAGCCTTGCACGAGTCTCGCCCGTTTTCGTCAAGTCAAGTCAACATGCACTTGCTGAGGGGGGGCGATGACCGCGCCGTCGTCGTGGTCGAAGGGGTGCCGCGGCGAATCTGTTCCTCGGTGGGGGCGATACTGGCCCGCAAAGGAACGCTGACCATCAACGGAACGTCGGCTGCCTTCCAATATCGATCCGCCATCGTCGTGGCCTGTCGGCAACGTCCCGGCGATGCCGATATCACCTGGTCTCCCAAGCCTTCGGACAAGACGTCGTCCTTCGGCCCCACCGGTGTCAAACACTCATGATGGCAGAGCAACAGCTGTTCGGATCCGACAGTCAGCGAGCGTCGGGCTCCAGTATTTGCACGGTGGCTTGGGAGCGTTTGGGCGAGAGGGTTATGCTGGCGCCGTCGCGCCACATCGTCAGCATGTCGCTCCAATGATGGGACAGTGGATTGCCCGACTGCCCGGTGGCGATGACGAAGCGGCTGGCCGCGAGGTCGGAGAGATCGTAGACGGCGCGCAGGCCAGCCCCATGATTATGGCGAAAGCCCGTGGGATCGGGATCGAAGAAAGCACCGCGTTGGACGGTGAAGTCGTCACCACCGGTATCCGTCGTCAGCCGGGTGATGCGGTCGGCAATCGGAATATATCGGAACAAAAGGGCGTCGAAGCGCGCTTCATGAGCATCACCCCAACGCCACTTCGCCATATCGGTGCCGAAGCGTTTGGCCAGATCGTCCAGCGCATGATCGAGAGCGTCGTTGACGATCTTGTCGCACCTGTTGGGCGTGGGTTGCCCGGGAGATCCGCACCATACCGTCCGTCCCTCTAGCACCGTCTTGATGAACCGAGGCCGGAGACCGGCGAAGGCATCGGTTCGAGCCCCCAGCCAAGGGCGCAGCAGGTCGTGTTGCAGATGGGTCATCCACGCCTCGAAAACCAACGGCTCGGGTCGACGACGATCGACCACATGGTCCCATTGCTCCAGCATCGCATGGACGGTGATCGCCCGCTGGTCGTGGGGTGGCGTCCGCAACAAGATCGGTGAGAGATCGACGGCCATCAGGGACAGTTCGTCCATCTGCAAAGCCGGCATGTCGCCGAGGTCATGGCGTGGTTTGGCATCGAGGCGGTCAAGAATGCGCCGCGCGCGGTAGGCGTCGGGCCAAGTGACGGCGAGCAGATAGGGATAGTCGTTGGAGACCACCTGGTTATTGGCATTGACGATGATGCCGGACGGAGGATCGAACAGACGGGGTAGGGCGTCGAAGGGAATCCAACCTGTCCAATCATAGTCGCCGGTCCAACCAGGTCGCGGAATGGTGCCGTCGCCGGCTTTGCGGATCGGCACCCGGGCCGGCGAGACCAGGCCGATGTGTCCGTCGACATCGGCATAGGCGACGTTTTGTTGGGGGGCGAGAAAATCTTCGAGCGCCTGGTTGAACTCGGTCCAGTTGCTTGCTCGATTGAGACGGTAAAGCGCTTGCGCGGTGGTGTTTCTCGGCATCAGCGCCGTTGCCGAAAGCGCCAGCAGGCGTCCCTCGGCCTCTGGCCCCAGGACATCGGAAATGACCGGGCCATGCCGGGTTTCGCGGATTGTCATGGTCACGTCGGCGCCGCGCCGGACCTTGATGACCTCGTCGTGAGACAGAAACGGAACAGGTCCGTTGGGCGTGAGATAACCGTCGCCGTCCGCTTTCTCGATGAACAGGTCCATGGTATCGCTCTGCGTGGTGGTGAAACCCCAGGCGATCCGTTGATTGTGGCCCAGCAGGTGGAAGGGCACTCCCGGAACAGTGCCTCCGGCGACCTCCAAGCCGGGGGCGGAGAGACGGGCCAGATACCACAGGATGGGCGCCTGGAATCCGAGATGGGGATCGTTGGCGAGGAATGGCTTGCCGGTTTGGCTGTGCTCGCCGGACACCACCCAGACATTGGAGGCGAGCTGCGGCTTCACCACGTCGGGAATGGCTGCCAGCACACGCCCGAGGAACGGTTCGTCCAGACCGATGGTGGTGGGGCCGGCCTGGGTTCCCCACAGGTCGTCGGCCCGATCGGTTGGCAAGAGGCTCAGCACTTGCGCGCGCAGCAATTCATCATGCCAATTCCCGGCCAACTGCAGCGCCATCAACTGGCCCCAGACCAGGCTGTCGGCCGGCTTCCACGCCTCCGGCGTGAGGCCCAGCAGTCGGAATTCAGGCGGCTAGGTGCCCAAATGACCGTCGACAAAGGCGTTCACGCCGAGGGCATAGGCCTCCAGGGCGTGTCGCACGTCCGGCCTTAACGTTGAAAAGCTTTAACGTTGAAAAGCTTTGTTCGGCAAGACGGTAGACGCCCAAGGTGCGCATGAATTTGTCGGTGGGAAGGGCTTTTTCGCCGACCACTTCGGCAAGGCGTCCGGCCCCCAGTCGGCGCTGAATCTCCATCTGCCACAAGCGATCCTGGGCATGGACGAATCCCAGTGCGAAATAGGCGTCCTCCTCACTGTCTGCGGTAATGTGGGGGATCCCCAGGTCGTCGCGGGCCACTGTCACCGGCGCCTTGAGGCCGGACAAGCGCACGCGTCCTTCAACCGGCGGCATCGTGCCGAACAGCCAAAGCCAGATACCGCCGATCGCCGCAAGCAGAGCGAGCAAGAGGCCGACGGTGATTGCCGCGACGCGTCTCATGGGTGAAAAATGGCCAAAGGGGGCGCCACATTCAATCCGTCGGACGGGGGCATGCGAATATAAGGTTAAAGACAATACTGTTCATTTAAGAGAGCGTTGTCATTGCGCGTTGAACACCGGCCGGAGGCCGACATCCTGGATGAAAATGCCGTCACTGCGAGCGACAGCGAAGCCGTCCAGAAAACATCGTTGCCGCTGGATTGCTTCGCCTCTGGGTTCGATTATTGTGTCGCACGAAGTTTGGCAATGTCCTCCGCGGTGATCGCGGACGCCTTTGCGCCGAATCGGGCGGTGACATAGTTGGCGACGGCGGCGATTTCGACATTGGAATAGGCATTGCCGAAGGCGGGCATGACCGTCGCCCCCGGTGCCGTTCGGCGTTGACTGCCCCAGAGGATCATTTGCGCCACATTGGTCGCGCTGGGGTCGTTCACCGCGCGTGCGCCGGTCAGCGTCGCTTCCGGCGAGAGGCGGCTCACGCCGGTCCAGTCGTGGCAACTCGCGCAGGCTCCGGCGAAGATCAACTGACCGCGCATGTCCGCTCCGACCAACGCGCCCAGTTTGGGGTCTGCCGGTGCCGGTGTCGCCTTCGGTGCCGGCAGGTCCGGTGTCGTAACGGCTGGGACGCTTTGCAAATAGGTGACGATTGCCGCCATGTCGACCGCGGTCAGGCTCTTCAGACTCAAATCAACCGCTTCAGCCATCGGCCCGGACACGGTACCGCGTCCGCTGGCGTGGCCGGTTGAAAGATATTGAGCGAGTTCCGCGGCGCTCCATGCGCCGATGCCGGCGGCTTGATCGCTCGTGATGTTATAGGCATGCCACCCCTCGACGACGGCACCGGCGAATTTCTGATGATTGTCCAAGGCCTGCAGAAGGTTGCGTGGCGTGTGGCATTCGCCGCAGTGCTCCAGTGCCTCGACCAGATAGGCGCCGCGATTCCATTCCGGGCTGCGGTCCAAATGCGGCTGAAACCGGTGGTCGGGATTGTACAATACCGACCAGATCGCCATCAGCCAGCGCTGATCGAAGGGAAAGGCGAGGCTGTTGGCCGGCGGAACGTTACGGACCGCAGAGAGGCTGAAAAGATAGGCCTTGATCGCCAGGACGTCGTCGTCGGCGAGATAGGTATAGGCCGTGTAAGGGAAGGCTGGATAAAGGTGATCCCCATTTCGGCTGAGTCCCTGATGCAGGGCTTTCAGGAGATCCGCGTCGCTCCATGCGCCGATGCCGGTTTCCAGGTCCGGCGTGATATTGGGCGCGTAGAGCGTGCCGAAGGGGGTTTTGAACGCCCGACCGCCGGCGAACGGCTTGCCCCCCTCCGTCGTATGGCAGGCCTGGCAGTCGGCGGCGTCGGTGAGATAGCGTCCGCGCGTGATCAGATCGTCAGTGCGGAGACTGGCGGGAACGCCGGTTGGAGCCGGCCCGACATAGGTGGCGAGCGCCGCGGTTTTGCCACCGGCAAAATCCACCGGTTCGGGGCCGATCACAAACCAGGCGAAGCCAACCACCCCAATGACGATGATGGCGAGGACGGCGATTTTGGTCCGCAGTGCGGCGGCGGAAAAGGTCATCCTGCGGTCCTCCCGGTCAGCAGGGCCCGGTCGATGGGCAGTCGGCGCAATCGGACGCCTGTTGCGGCGAAGATCGCATTGCCGAGAGCCGGCGGCGCAGCCGTGGTGCCGGTTTCGCCGATACCTCCGGGCGGTTCGCCGCTTTTGATGAGATACACCTCGATGGCCGGTGTCTGATCGATGCGCAGCATCCGATAATCGTGAAAATTGCTTTGCTGGACCCTGCCTTTATCGATGGTGATTTCACCGTACAACGCAGCCGTCAATCCAAAGATAAGACCGCCTTGCAATTGCGCGACCACCGTATCGGGATTGACCACGATGCCGGTGTCCACCGCCGAGACGATACGGCGGACCCGGATTTCGCCGTTCTCGTCCACCTCGGCTTCGACGACGGTGGCGATATGGCTGCCGAACGCGGTCTGCACCGCGATGCCCCGCCCCGTACGGGCGGGGAGCGACCGTCCCCAGTCGGCCTTGCTGGCCGCCAGATCGAGCGCTGCCTGAAGGCGGGGTGATTTTCCAAGCATGTCGCGGCGGAAGGCGACGGGATCCTTGCCGGCTTTTTTCGCCAATTCGTCCATGAAGCTTTCGATGGCGAAGACATTGTTGTTGGGGCCGACCCCCCGCCAGAAGCCGGTGGGCACGGCGGGGGGTTCGTCTCGCACATAGTCGACGAAGAGATTGGGAATGTCGTAAGGAATGTCGGCGGCGCTGTCGATGGCGTCGATATCGATGCCCTTTTGGAAGGCGGGCGGCAACCAACGGGCGATGATCGACGAACCGGTGATGCGGTGCTTCCAGCCGATAATTCTGCCCCCCGACAGGCTCGCTGAAATCCGGTTGCGATAGACCGGCCGATAGGCGTCATGCTGAATGTCCTCTTCACGGCTCCACACGACCTTGACCGGCGCGTCGACGTGGCGGGCGATGCGGACCGCCTTTTCGATGCCGTCGACCTCCAGCCTGCGACCGAAACCGCCGCCGATCAGCAGATTGTGCACCGTGACCTTTTCGAGGGGGAGGCCGGTGATTTTGGCGGCGACAGCTTGGGCGCGCGACAACACCTGAGTGCCGACCCATATCTCGCAGGCATCGGCGTTAAGATGAACGGTGCAGTTCATCGGTTCCAACGTCGCGTGGGCGAGAAAGGGAAGTTCATAGGCGGCTTCGAGCAGATCGCCCTTGGTCAAGGCATTGGTTGCGTCACCTTGGGTGTTGGCGACCGCCCCTTCCTTTTCGCTGGCGGCGCGGAGCTGTTTCCAGATTTCGTCCGACGTAACGGCGGCGTTGACACCTTCGTTCCAGGTAATGGCCAGCGCCGCCAGCCCTTGCTTGGCCGCCCACATGTGATCGCCGACCACGGCGACCAAGTCGTCGAGGACGACGATCTGGCGGACACCGGGAACGCTTTTGGCCTTGGTATCATCGACATGCCTGACCGTGCCGCCGAACACGGGGCAGGTGGCCAGCGTGGCGAATCGCACGCCCGGCGGCATGGCGTCGATTCCATAAATCACCTTGCCATTGACCTTGTCGGGCGTATCCAGTCGTTTGAGCGGTCGACCGATGAGCTTGAAATTGCTGACCGGTTTCAAAGGAGGATCTTGCGGTGGCGTCAGCCCGGTGGTGTGTTCGATCAGCGCGCCGTAGGCAGCTTTGCGTCCACTCGCATCATGGAAGACTTCGTTCTTGTCCGTGCGGCAACTCGCCGGATCGACTTGCCATAGAGTCGCCGCGGCTTGTACCAAGAGGGCGCGCGCACCGGCGCCGGCCTTGCGAAGTGGCATCCAGAAGGCCCGGATCGAATTGGAATTGCCGGTGACTTGGATCTTGAAGGTGGGATTGGCATAGAGCGCATCGTTTGGTGGAGCGGCTTCCAGCGTGACCTGTTCGAAGGTGGCGTCGAGTTCTTCGGCCAGGATCATGGCGACGGCGGTGTAGATGCCTTGGCCCATCTCCACCTGCGGCATGATCAGGGTGATCTGGCCTTGACGGTCGATACGGATGAAAGCGTTGGGGGCGAAGACATCCGCCTTGGCATCGGCGGCGATCGCGAAAGGCATATGGAAGCCCACCAGCAAGATGCTACCGGCGGCGAGGCCCGATTTCAGGAAAGCGCGTCGGGTCGGGGTCGTTTGTGGTGTTGTCGCGTCGGACATCATCGAACCTCGTCTGGACCCGTTTAAATCGATTTGGCCGCTCGTTTGATGGCGTCGCGGATCCGCACATAGGTTCCGCAGCGGCAGATATTCCCCGCCATCGCCGCATCGATGTCGGAGTCGTCGGGGTGAGGGATGGCATTCAACAGCGCCACCGCCGACATGATCTGTCCCGACTGGCAATAGCCGCATTGGATCACTTCGAGATCGAGCCAGGCTTTTTGCACCTTGGCGCCGGTGGGCGTTGTGGAGATGCCTTCGATCGTCGTGACGGCGCGCTCGCCGATCGAGCCCACCGGCAGAAGACAGGAGCGGACGGGTACGCCGTCTATATGCACCGTGCACGCGCCGCATTGCGCGATGCCGCAGCCGAATTTCGTGCCGGTCAGGCCCAAAATATCGCGCAGCACCCAGAGAAGCGGCATATCGGCGGGCGCATCGACCGTCTTCACGTCACCATTTATTCGGAGGCTGATCATAAAGGCATCCCTGCAATCCCCTGGGAGGGTGTCGGCAAGCAGATCGGTTATTTCGCGGATATCGCCGGTTTGACTTGTCGGATCGAGACTGACGTCGATTGTGCGATGCCCGCCTGACTTAAGAACCGCGAATAAAGGAGAGATGTGGGGAGAATCAGTTACAATATCAATGGTGAAACATTTCTGGGCATGCCGGCGTGTTGCCCGGTCCCCATCGGGTTGTTGCGCAAAAGGTCGCCGCATATTTGGAGATTGCCTCCGCCGACTGGCGCGCGCACCATCGAATATGTGGAGATAGCGGTGTCATCGATGGCCTGTTTCACCGTGCCGGACGGGGCGGGGGAGCACGTCCAATGGGCACTGTCGCTTCACTCTTTTCGCCGATCGGCGGTAAATCTCCTATCGAGGACGGCCAGATAATGACATCGACGATCACCTTTCTGGGCGCCGCGGGAACAGTGACGGGATCTTCCTATCTGGTCGAACATGCCGGACGCCGTCTGCTCGTCGATTGCGGCATGTTTCAGGGGCCGAAGACGCTCAAGGAGCTCAATTACCGCCCCTTTCCGTTTCGACCCGACGAGATTGGCGCGGTGCTGCTGACGCACGCGCATATCGACCACAGCGGCCTTCTGCCAAAACTGGTCAATGCCGGTTATCGCGGACGGATCATCACGACGGAAGGTTCGCGCGATCTGCTGACCTACATGCTGCCCGATTCCGGTTACATCCAGGAAACGGAGGTCGATCATCTGAACAAGCGGTTGCATCAGCGCGGCGACGCGCCGGTCAAGCCGATATACACCAAAGAGGATGCCGAACGGTCGCTGGAACGGATCGACACGATTGCCTTTCACGATTGGTTCGAGCCGCTTCCCGGCTTTCGCGCCCGCTATTGGCCCGCCGGCCACATCCTGGGGGCCGCCTCGATCGAAATCGAGCTGACCGGCGCCGGCAAAATGATCCGTCTGCTGTTCTCCGGCGATCTCGGGGCCGCGGCCGAATGTCTGCATACGCCGCCGGAATCCCCGTCCGGGATCGACTATCTGGTCGTCGAGTCGACCTATGGCCATCGGCGGCGCGAGGTCGTCGACGCCGATGGCCGGCGCCGGAAACTGGCAGCCCAGGTCCAGGCGGCTTTGAGCCGTGGCGGCAATCTGATCATACCGGTTTTTGCCATCGAGCGGACGCAGGAGTTGTTATTCGATATCGGGCAGTTGATCCGCGATGGCGTTCTCGGCAACGTGCCGGTCTTTCTCGATTCGCCGCTCGCCGTGCATGCCACGGAGGTCTTTCGCAAGCATGCCTCGGAATTGGGGGCCGCCGCCGGGACGCACAATCCGTTCAATGGCTCCAATATCCGTTTCGTCGATACCGTCGAAGAGTCGAAAAATCTCAATAAGATTTCCTCGGGGGCCATCATCATGGCGGCGAGCGGTATGTGCGAAGCCGGGCGCATTCGCCACCATCTCATGGCCACTCTCTGGCGGCCGGAGTGCACCATTCTGATGGTCGGTTATCAAGCGCCGGGTACGCTTGGACGATTGCTGCGCGACGGCGCCGGATCGGTTCGCATCATGGGGGAGGAGATTCGCGTGCGTGCGCAGATCCGCGAGATCGACGTCTATTCCGCCCATGCCGATCAGGCGGAACTGCTCACCTGGATCGCGGCCCGCGAGCCGATTTCCCGCGCCATCCTGCTCACCCACGGCGAACCAACCGCGACGGCCTGCCTTGCCGCTCTTCTGGCCGCCGATCCTCGTCCGGGCCGGCCACCGGTCTTATGCCCGGGCATGGGGGCGTCTCTATCGCTGGGGACTGTCCCGGCCCGTTTGTCGCCGCCGATGGCGGCTCAACCGGTGCAAGGCTCGCTGCAGACCGATTGGCACAATCTCCATTCCGGCTTTCTCCTCGATTTGGCGGGCGCCCTGCGCGAGGCCTCCGATGATCAGGCGCGTCAGGATTTGCTTCGGCGGCTGGGCGGCTTGCTCCAGGCGCGGACGTCTCAATCGCGCGCGCCGTGATGTCACGAGAGACGGTGCGCCCCGGCGGTGTTCGTCCGCCGGGGCGCCCGTTTCGTTTGCCGTGATCCCGAACGGGAGAGGTCCGTTCGAGCTATTTCGATGTCGATCGGCACCCTATCGACAAAGCCCCCCGTTGGTTTGCGAAGACTATTTGGCTTGGAGCATGCCCCCAAGCTTTCCGGATGCGAAGCCGAAGAAGGCTCCGATGATCATGGACAAGGGGACGACGAACAAAACATTTCCAAGTGTTGGGCTGCTGAGCTTCGCCAAGGCGTCCGGAGTCTGAAGAAGATAAGCGAAGGCGCAGGCATAACCGTAGAAACTGGCGGGAATCACATTGAAGGCCTGGAGGTGGGCGGCAAGACACACGCCGAGAACGGTGATCCCCACGACCAACGCCGCCCACAATGGCAGCCCCAGGCTTTCGGCCAGTCCCGCCTTTGTGATGACCAGCGCCGCCACCCAAGCGACGATGACACCGAACAGATTGCCGATGATGGTTTTTTTCAGGGCGTTTTGGTCACCACCACAATGGAAGAAGCTCGCCCACCCAATAAAGGCGGCCCATATCAAGATAGATCCGACAGTCAAAAATCCCCACGTAGCCACAGTAGCTAGTGCAGCTATGGCAATTGATAATGCAACAAGAACGGTCATTGCTTTCCTCCAGATAGAGTATTTTTGTAATTATTGGTGGAAAATGCGGTAGTTGTGCCGATCTTTATATGGATAGATGCTTATTCGAAAAACTTTAAGTAAGTTTCTCTCCGAATGTCATCTCTCTCCAATATTTGCGCGTCTCTTCGCCTTCTTGCCCGCCCCAGAAGACGTTCGGATTGTTGTAACAAGCGAATCAGCCGCCGCTATTTTTCTTCCGTTGTCAGGTTTCAAAAGGGTTGTCGCCTGGGCAAATGAAGAATAGCTGGCGTTGTGGCCAATGGAATTATGGCCAAAGGAGTCGAACGTGGCCGCTAACGGTCTCCCTGTTCCAAGCTCTGGCACGTTTTGGCCTCGAAAGCGCGTTCGGGTCCTTGTGGGCGAGGGGGATTGTGGGGGATGTCGATCGCTTTGTCTGTCAGATGGCGGACAGAACGTCACATGCGGAGGAGACCTTCAGGCAACGGCGGTGAACGGCCCCGGATGCCGTGGCTTGTCTCCCGATGTGCGCCCGTCGTTCCCGAAATGGGCGGGAAGCGCACATCGAAGAGATCGCCGAGCGTTTCGCACCGGTCATAAACACGGGGCGTCCTGCCGATCCGGAAAGCCTCGCCATCCATGGCACGCGTTTTGCGGTAGCGAACACTGGTAACCCTACAAATAAACGGGGTCAGATAATGGCGGGTAAAATGGTTATATCGCCTGGATATTGTCGGGGAGGCAGTCCAGTCGGTGAGGTTCGTGGCGTCATCAGTTCGTCCTCCTCCTCCGTCAATTCCGCGCATATCGGCTTCATCGGCGTTATTGGCGCCGGCCAAATGGGTGGCGGCATCGCGCAGGTCGTCGCCGCGAAGGGCTTCAAGGTTCATCTGCTCGATGTCAATGAGGCCGCTCTGGCCAAGGGGATGGCGGCGGTCGCGGCCAATCTCGAAAAACAGGTGGTTCGTGGAAAGATCACTGGCGATGACAAGGCGGCGACGCTCGCCCGCATTGCCGGAGGGACGGATTACGCCGCCTTCGCCGATGCCGATCTGGTGATCGAGGCGGCGTCCGAAGACGAGAAAGTCAAGAAAGCGATTTTCGCGGCGCTTTGCCCTGTGCTGAAGCCCGAGGCGCTGATCGCCTCGAATACGTCCTCGCTGTCGATTACCCGGTTGGCGGCGGCGACCGATCGACCGGCCAAATTCATCGGTATGCATTTCATGAATCCGGTCCCGGTGATGGCCCTGGTCGAGCTCATTCGGGGCATCGCCACCGCCGAGGCCACCTTCGCCGTCATTCACGGTCTGATTGGCCAATTGGGAAAAACGGCCGTAAGCGCCGAAGACTTTCCGGCCTTTATCGTCAACCGCATCCTGCTGCCGATGATCAATGAAGCCGTCTACACCCTCTATGAAGGCGTGGGATCGGTGGTCAGCATCGACAATGCGATGAAACTGGGCGCCAACCAGCCGATGGGGCCGCTGGAGTTGGCCGATTTCATCGGTCTCGATACCTGTCTGGCGATCATGCAGGTTCTTCATGTCGGATTGGCCGACAGCAAATACCGGCCTTGTCCCCTGCTCGTGAAATATGTCGAAGCCGGCTGGCTGGGACGCAAGACGGGGCGTGGATTTTACGATTATTCCGGCGAACGTCCCGAACCGACACGCTGAGGGCGGCTCTGGTTCGTCAAGGGGAGGGAATCGGGAATGGGCGGAAAGAGCACATCGATCACTCCTCCTGGAGTTGTTTTTGCCGACGGCCCCAGTTTTCGCCGCATAGGGTGCTTTTGTGTAATCCTTTTATGCATATTCTAAGAAAAGGTAAAATACATGACTATCCTAAGTCCGGAACAGCAAAAAATAAAACAGGCAACAAAGGAATTTGTTGCAAAGTATATTATTCCAA
>Ga0209415_10002698_pt1 | contig 33134 bp, 25 predicted proteins | sample PeaSoiSIISIP2007_FD_187696 | JGI IMG/M metagenome (GOLD analysis project Ga0209415, IMG submission 187696) | Peat soil microbial communities from Weissenstadt, Germany - SII-SIP-2007 (SPAdes) (version 2) | ecosystem: Environmental > Terrestrial > Soil > Wetlands > Peat | place: Germany... | reverse complement strand
CGATGCCGCCGCCGCAACCGATTCCCGTGCCCGCGCAAGCGGTGGCCGCCATGACGGGGCAAGCCGCGGGGCAGCCGGGGCATGCTCCGATGACGGCCGTGACGCCGCTGCGCCATCCGGCCGCGCCAATGCGGGCACCGGCCGAGCCGATCATCGACGGCAATGTCGCGCTCGAAATGCAGACTTCGGCGCAGCCCGCGCCGCTGCCGGTACCGCCGCCGGCGCCACCGCGGGGCGGCGCCCCGGCATTCGCGCACAGGACCAACGCCGGGTTGTTCGCCGAAGCGCGGCCAACCGCTGCACCCCCTGCGCCGCCGCAGATGACCGAGCCCCCGCGACCCAGCCTGTTCAGCAAGGTCACCGGAGCGTTCCATCGACGTCCGGCGGCCCCTATGGCGGTTGAACCGGTGACGCCGCGGCACGAGCCAATGCTGCAGCACAGTGAGCAACGCACGGAAGCCCCACGCGGCGCATCCGTGCGTCTGGCCACCGGCAGCGACGAACCGACGCTGGAAATTCCGGCGTTCCTGCGTCGCCAGACCTCGTGACGCGCGACGCGATGGGGTAGGCGGCGCGCTGCCGGAAAGCTATGCCGGCGGCATGCGGCGTGTCGTTTTCTCGGCCGATGATTTCGGGTTGTCCGAGTCGGTCAACGAAGCGGTGGAGCGCGCGTTTCGCGAGGGCGTTCTGAGCGCCGCCAGCCTGATGGTGGCTGGTCCTGCCGCGGCCGACGCGGTGCGCCGCGCGCGTGCGTTGCCCGGGCTGCGTGTCGGGCTGCATCTGGTGGCGATCGAAGGACAGGCCGTGCTGCCACCAGCGGAGATCCCGGATCTGGTGGATGCGTCAGGCTGGTTTCCGTCCGACCAGTTGCGTCTGGGCGTGAAGTATTTCTTCCGCCCGCGTGTGCGTCGGCAGCTTGCGGCTGAAATCCGCGCCCAGTTCAACGCGTTTACCGCCACCGGCCTGACGCTCGACCATGCCAACGCGCACAAACACATGCATCTGCATCCGACGGTCGGCCGGCTGATGCTGCGGATCGGTGCCGGGTTCGGTCTGCGCTCGGTGCGCATTCCGGCCGAGCCGCCCTCGGTGCTTGCGCGCTGCGGCACACCGGTCGGATGGGATGCCCATGCGTTGTATTACTGGACGCGCGTGCTGCGGTGGCAGGCGCGCAGGGCCGGAATGACGACCAACGATTATTGTTTCGGCTTAGCATGGAGCGGCCACATGACGGCGGAGCGCGTGCGTCGTCTGCTGCGCGAGTTGCCCGACGGGGTCAGCGAGATTTACTTCCATCCGGCGGTGGCAAGCGACGCGGCGCTAGCCCGGCTCATGCCGGACTACGAGCATGCGGCGGAACTGGCGACCCTGCTCGACCAGTCTGTTGCGGGACTGCGTTCTCGTCATGGCCGTGCCTGACCAAGACCCACACACCACTCCCCCTCCCCTTGAGGGAGGGGGTTGGGGGGACGGGTCGGTCGGGGGCTCGCACCGACTGACCCCTTCCCCAACCTTGGTCCACGTCGCGGCCCAAGCCCGCAGGGCGCCGGAGAGCATCCTGCACTCCCCACCCGTTCCGCGGTCAGCCCGGCACCAGGAACTGCACCGACACCGGGCAGTGGTCCGACAACCGGTCCTTCCAGTCGTCGCCGCTCTCGCGGCAGCTCAGCACACGCAACGTCGGAAGCTGCATCCAGTCGCGCGCCGCGCCGCCGGCAATGATATGGTCGATAAACGCCTCGCTCCCCCAGCATGGGCTGGAGCGTCCTTCGGTTGCGCGCACCAGCGGCGCCGTATTGCTCAGTGCCGCCCAAAGCTGATCCTTGCCGTCCATGTGGCGGTTGAAGTCGCCCAACACGATGAACGGCACGCCCTCATGCTGCCGCGCCGCGATCCATGCCTGCAGCGGCGGGATCTGCGCGCGCAGTTCGGTGCAGGAGCGGCGCTTGGTATGTGTTAGCGGCTCGTCGTCACAGCCGGTCTTGAGATGCACCGCCAGGATGCGCAGCGGTCCCGCCGAGAGATGCAGCGCGATATCGGCGCCGCTGCGCAACCGTTTCCCGGCACCGAGATCCAACGCGGTCACGTCCGGGTTCACGTCATAGGTCAGGCCACGACGTACCACGATGCCGACGCGCTGCACCACGTCGTCGTGCGTCATGTGGATGGAATAATGGTCGGGCGGGAAAATGCGAGCGGCGACGGCGCGGCCGTCCACCTCCTGGATGGCAATCACATCGGCATTGATTTGCGTCGCGTATTGCCGCAACAGGTCGAAATCCTCCGGCGCTCGCACGTGCACATCCGCTGGCAGCGATGGATCGCCGGCGGGACGCTCGGTGAACCAGTTCAGATTCCAGGTGGCGACCTTTAGCTGCTCGGCGCGCCCTGGCGTGGGTAGCAGCAGCAGCAGCAGCAGGAGGAGGAGGCATGCCAGCGCGACGCGCGCACAGCGAACGGCGGCGAAATGTATCACAGTAACATCGGCGCGGGCTCCGAGGTTTCGTCAGGCACGGAATCTCCATCGTCCAGTTGCTGCGCGCCGCACTCTTGCAGGAAATCCGCTATGGTGTCGAATTCGGCCGGAGGACGCGTCACGTCCGCGGCGTCGCCTCGGGGCACCCAAATCACTGTCTCGTATCGCGCGCGCGTCAGCAGCACACGGTAGGTGGGGCGCGAACCTGCCAGTCGCGACGTGCGAGCAGTGCCTCACCCCAGGCTGCCAGGCCGGCCTCGCCGGTATTGATTTCCTGACCGCCGCCGACCAGGGCGACGATCACCGCCCAGTCCGCGTGGCGACGCATTATGTCGAGGAACAGCGCTGCTTCGCTCTGCGCGTGGCCGAATTTGCGGCGACCGAATTCGGCATCCCAGGCGCGCTGCGCCTCGTCGAACACGATTACATGCTCATGCGGCGGTTCGGTGAGCGGCAGATTGTCACGCAGGAAGCCGATCAGAGGCTGGATCGCACTTTCGGTCTCCTGCCGTGCCATGCGGATGCTGCGGCCCTGGTCGCGTGCATCGCGGGCGAGAGCCTCGCGCATCACGTGTACCAGCGGCAGATTGCCGGTGAGGAATGCCGCGCCGGTGTCGGCACCGAACACCGCCTGCAGGCCACAGAGTGTTTTGCCGGCACCGGGAATGCCGGTGACGAAGACCACCTCGTGCCTATTAGCGGCACGCGCGTGGTTGATCGTGGTGCGGATCGCCTCGGTCGTGCGGGTGAGATTGCCGACATCGGCGCGCGCCGACGCGATCTCGGCGACGCCATGCCGGCCATACAGCATGGTCGCAGCCTCGACGATAGTGGGCACGGGGCGATACGGCGCGGTCTCCCATGCTTGCGGATCGAGCGACCGCGCTGGGATTGGCATACGGCGTACAATCTCGCACAGCAGATCGGTCAGCGTCGCGGTGCCCGCATCTAACACCGGCGCCACGCCATGCCAGAGCAGCGGCCAATTGGTGGCGCGTCGCGTGGCGTGAGTAGCGACGAGGATCGGCACCACCGGATGCGCGCGGCTCTCGGCATGAAAGTCGAACAGATCGAGCGCGTAATCCTCGACCTGCTGGCGGTCAAGATTGGTGACAGGTGTAGCGCCGGTCTTGAACTCCAGCACCAGAACGGCGCGCTCGGTCAGCAGCACCGCATCGATCCGTCGTTGGAGCCGCAGCAGCGGATACTCCAGCAGCACGCGCGTGACCTTTGGCAGGCCGATCAGTGCCGCGCGCAGCAGCGTGACCTGGGTCCGCCAGGCCTGCACCTGCGTCGCGCGATTGAGCGGATGCGCCTCTACCAGGCGGGTAGACAGCGAGCCGACGATGGTTTCGGGCCCGCACGCCAGGAAATCGTCGCGCGTTGCGGACCACCAGGCGCGCATGCGCCTATTTCACGCGCTCGAGATCAGTCGCCACAGTGCACGCATCGTCCGTTGACCGGAGGCAGCGCGGCATCGCCAACTGCGCGTCGGCCAGAGCGACGATCCTGACAGCGGGCAGACTGCGGAGAAAAGCGGTGCGCATTGAAGCCCCATGCTGGTTGCAACAGCCTACTGAATCCTTGACGCCGCGACCGTATGCGCTTCGGTAGCCCGCCGCCAGGGATTCGCGTCGGCGTCAATGCGCCGCCACCTCAGCCGCCACCTCGGACGGCGCCTGCGCCTCGACGCTCGCCTTGCGCGCGACTGCCTGGCACGTCTCCACGGCGACCTGCAACGAGCTTGTGTAGTAATCCGCACCCACTGCCGCACGCAGTCGGTCGTCATGCAAGATCTCTTCCCCGGCCGGCCACAACCCGACCAGCACGGGCACATCCGCTGACAGGCGCTGGCGCAGCCGCCGCAACAGGTAGCGCAGATGCGACGGAGTGCCGAACAGCTCTAGGCAGGAGATGCACACCATAGCTACGCCGTTCACGTCCAACGCGCCGATGGTGGCCCGTGTGGTTGCCGCGTGCGGTACAACCCTCGACGCAAGACCTTGCTTCTCCAGCAACTGTGCGAGCATTGCGGAAACCGCCTCGTCCAGCAGTCCTCTTCCGGCGATGCACAGAACCGGCGCCTCGCCGCGCCATGCCGGCGGAAAGTCGCGTTCGCTCGGCGCCGGAGCACCAGCAGAATGGCGACCCGGGGGAACGCCCTGTTCGGCGCCGGACGCAATGGTGGCGGCCTCCTCGCGTGCGCCAAGCGGCGGTCGGCGATCTGCATGGTCGTCCAGATCCTCGATCAGGCTTTGGATGCAAAGCTTGATCCGTTCGAGATGGTCGGGGGTCAGAGAGCCTCTTTCCGCGTCGGCTGCCGCGAGCCGCAATCCCTTCAGCACCACGTCGTCGTAGTAGGACGACAGTGGCTGCTCCTTCAGCAGGACCTCGGCTTGGTCATGCGCCTCGTCAGGGTCGCCCGCCAGCATCCGCTGATAGAAGCTTTCCACCGGTGTCAGCGCCGGGGTGTCGCCCAGCAGCACGTCGAGAAACTCCAGCCGCGCCACGTGTCGCCCGAGCACCACTAGGCACAGCGTCAGCGGGGTGGACAGGATCAGCCCGATCGGCCCCCACAGCGAGGTCCAGAACGTCGCTGCCAGCACGACGGCAAACGGCGAAAGCCCGGTGCTGTGGCTATAGAGCAGCGGTTCGACCACGTTCCCCATCGTCAATTCCGACCCGAGATAGAGTGCAGCGGTCCACAGCAGCCTGGACCAGCCGGGATCGATGGCAGCCGCCAGCGCCAGCGGCATCAAGGAGGAGATCGGCGCGCCGATATAGGGCACGAAGCGCAGCAGCCCCGCGAGAATGCCCCACATCACCGGCGAGGGGATGCCGATAAAGGCCAGACCCGTGCCGATGATCGCGCCGAAGGCCGTATTCACGGCAAGCTGGGAGAGGAGGTAGCGCGACAGCCGCTCGCCAGCGTCGTTTATCGCGACCGTGGTGCGGTGCAGGTCTGAGGAGCCGAACAGTCGGATCATCCGATCCCGTAGATCCTCGCGCTGCAGCAGCATGAAGATCGAAATGGTCAACACGATGGCCACGGTGGACAGCGGTGCGGCAACCGATGTGGCGATACGCTGCGCGACCTGAATCACCGAATGGTCAGGCTGATGCACCTCCACCGGGATCGGCTTCGGCGCTTCGGCCGATGGTGTCGCGGGCGGTGACGGTTCAGCCGGGGCGGTGCCCGGCTGGGTGTTGGCGGCGCCGTCGACAAGCGCAGGGTTGTGGACGAGGCGGTTGGTGAATCCCGTTATGCGGGACAGCACGGCCTGCTGCACCGTATCGACCTTGTGTTGGATGGTGGCCGCGTAGCGCGGCAGATCCTCTGCCAGTCCGGCCACCTGCGTGCCGATCACGCCGCCGAGTGCCAGGATCACCAAGAAGGCCAGCAGCATGGCCAGCAGCACCGACGGAACACGGCCGAGATGCACCCGCCGCATCAGGTTGATGACCGGGTCGAGCAGGAAGGACAGCAGCATCGCGAGCGTGAGCGGAATCAGCACCGAGCGGCCGAGGTAAAGCCCGGCGATCGCGACGATCGCGACGGCGATGGTCAGCAGGCCGCGCAGACCGGGGGTTTCGGCAGGCGGGACCTGGGCAGGGCCCCGATACAACGGGGTGGGCCGATCCGACATCAAATTGGCTCCCTCTGCTCCGAACCTCGCGTGTCCCGGTCGGGCCAGGCCAACCTGATATGGCCGTTCCGCGCGGGTATTCCGTGCGAAGCTATATAGCAGGATGCTCGCGGGCCGGTCGCGGCACCGCAAGCTCAACGGCGCCCGTCTTCAGTTTCACCCGGTGTGCGTGAGCAGCGCCCGCCGCAGTATTTCGCGCGCCGCCTGCCCGGCGGACAACGAATGCGCGTTGACGATGGCGAGGCGGAACCCGCCGGGCGGCATGGCGTGGTGCGCGGGATCGCGCTCCTCGTGGAAAGTGATCTGCACCGAGGAAACGCCCGGCATGCCGCGCACCGCATCCACCAGCGCCGGCGGCGGATGGCGATACCGTGGCCCATGCGGGCCGAACAGCACCACGCTGTAGCCGTCGCGCCGATCGGAATCAGCATAGTCCCAATCGCCGGTGACGTAGAGACGGATCAGCGCTTCCACCCAGCCGGCGCCATACAAATCCGGCCATTGATCGGCGAACCGCAAATGGGCTTCGATGATGCGCCCGCCAATGGTTTCGAAATTCACCATGCCGGTGTAGCCGGTGAGGTGTTTGCGGGCCCAGGCGCCGCACCAATCTTCGATGTCAGGCATCGCTTCGGCATGAATGGTCCAGCGGTCGAACGTGCCGCCCGGTGCGGTGGCGCCGGATGTGTGACGCCACCAGCGCGGCTCGCCATTCACCAGCGCCGCGTCGGAGCTGACATGCGCGCCGGTCAGCAGCGTGCACCAGAAATGTCCGGCGGTAAGATTGGCCTTGTACTCCTCAGCGGAATGAATCACCTGGCTGCCGGTGCCCATGCCGCGCAGATTCATGATCGGCTTGGAAAACACCGGGAATGCGCGGGGCATGACCCCGTGCGGCGCGGCCTCCAGCCCTTGTGACAACGCGACGGCCAGCTTGTCGTAGATCCAGCGATGGCGCGGATACCATTCCCAGGAATCGGAATCCTCGGTGGAGATACGCACATCCGGCGGACAGGGGATGTTCTCGAAATACTGAAACCGCCAGGGATCGGCTTCGCAGATGGGCATAGGTCAGCACCGTGGGATGCGACAAGGCGATACGTCGAATTCCTGCTCTCGGTTACTCACGCACGCGGCAATCGGCCGCCCGATCCCGCGGCGGGAACGATCAGCGCATCCACCGCGATGATGCGTTCGCCAGCGCAGATCAGTGGATTGACGTCGAGTTCGGCAATCGTGTCGCGATGGTCGGCGGCAAAGCGCGAAATACCGCAGATCACGTCGGCCAGCCGGTTGAGATCAACCGCCGGCGCGCCACGGAATCCGTGCAGCAACCGCTCACCCTTGAGCTGACGCAGCAGCGCGAGCGCGTCGGCGTGTGTCACCGGCGCCGGTGCGAGCGCGGTATCGTGCAGCACCTCCACCAGAATGCCGCCGAGGCCGACCACAACCAGCGGCCCGAACAGTGGATCGATGCGCGCGCCGACCACCATCTCCACGCCTTGCGGCACCATCGGCTGCACCAGAACGCCATTGATGCGCGGCGGCGGCGAGACGCGTCGAGCGTTGGCCATCACGGCGTCGTAACCAGCGCGCACTTCCTCAGCGTTGCGCAGGTTCAGGCGGATGACACCGGCTTCCGTCTTGTGCGGCAGGTCCGGCGATTCGACCTTCAGCACCGCCGGATAGCCGAGCGCCTCCGCCGCGGCCACCGCGTCATCCGCGCTGCTGGTCAGCAGTTCGCCGACCACGGGCACGCCATACAGCGCCAGCACCGACTTCGCCTCGCGCTCGGTCAGTGTGCGTCCTTCGGCGGTGGCGATCATGTCACGTGCGGCGCGCAATGTTTCCGCCGGTGTCGGCGCGATCGCCCCGTGCGCGGCGGCCCGCTTGTCCTCGCGCCACGTCCACGCAGCCAGCGCAGCGAACAACGCGGCCATCGAGCGGAACAATGCGACGCGGTCGGACTCCTCCGCCTCCTTCACGCCCGGCCCTTCCAGCCATTCCGCCTGCCAGGCGATGCAGACGATCTTGCCGGCTTCCTTGGCCAGCCGGTCATAAACCGGAATGCGCGCGGCCGAGGCGGCGTACCCATAGGTCATCGGCACCACGAGCGTGGCGTATTGCGGATCGTTGAGGAACGCCCCGGCGCAGACGTTCAGCGATTCCGGGTCGTTGAGGATTTGCCCGGTGACATCGCAAGGATTGCGCGCCGCGCCGAAATCCGGGATGCGCGACACCAGCAGGTCGTGCAACGCTGCGCCCGGTTGCGGCAGCGGCACCCCGTATTGCTCGGCGCGGTCGGCGGCCATGATCGCCCCGCCACCAGACGCCGATACGACCGCCGCGCCCTTGGCCTTCGGCGGCGGCGCCTTGGCGAAGAACGACGCAGTCTCCACCAGCGTTTCGAAACTCTCAACCAGCACCGCGCCGGCGCGCTGGAATACCGCGCGATAGGCGGCGTGCGAGCCGGCGAGCGACCCAGTGTGCGACATCGCTGCCGCGGCGCCTTCCTCGCCGGTCGCCATCTTGTAGACCACCAGCGGCTTGTCGCGCTGCCAGGTATAGTCCGCGGCAAGCAACAGTCGTTCCGGCGAGGCCATGCCTTCGAACACGCAGGCGATCGCGGTGCAGCCCGGATCGTCGGCCAGATAGCTGACGAAGTCGGCCATATCGACGTCGCAGGAATTGCCCGAGGTCAGCACATGGCTGAACGAGGCGCCGCGCACCACCGCCTGCGCCAGCGCCATGCCGAGCGCGCCGGACTGGCTGATGATGCCCACCGCGCGCGACCGCGGCGGCGGGATTGGTGTGATGTTCATGAAGGTGATGCGCGAGTCGAGCATGGCGTTCACCACGCCGATGCAATTCGGTCCGACGATGCGCAGGCCGGTTTCGCGCGCGATGGCGGCCAGGCGATCCTGCGCGGCGATGCGGTCCGGGTGGCCCATCTCGGCGTAGCCGGAGGCGAATATGATCACGCCGCCGACACCGGCCTTGACACAGTCCAGCACGATCTCTTCCACCACGTCGCGCGCCGCGGTGATCACCGCGCAATCCGGTACTTCCGGCAGCGCACCGACCGAGGGATAGCAGGTCAGCTCGCCAATCTGATCATAGCGCGCGTTCACCGGATAGGTGCGGCCGGCAAAATTCTGCTGGTTGAGCAGTACGCGTTCGCCGAACGAACCGGGGCGGGCCGAGGCGCCGATCACCGCGACGCTCTGCGGATGCAGCAGGCGGCGAAGTTCTTCATGGCGATAGACGGTGGTGCGTTGCGTCGGCATGGACCTGACCCGATTGACGTTCCCTGATTGGCAGCATACTCACGGGTAACCCATCCCGCCAATAACACGAGGAAGTGCCCGCATGTCGTCGTTGTTCGACCTGACCGGCAAGGTCGCGATCGTTACCGGCTCCAGCAAAGGCATTGGCCGCGCCATCGCCGAGAGATTGGCAGAGCATGGTGCCAAGGTCGTGGTGTCCAGCCGCAAGGCGGATGCCTGCGAGGCCGTCGCCGCGGCGATCCGTGAACGCGGCGGCGAGGCCGCGGTGATCCCATGTCACATCGCACGCAAGGAAGAACTGCAGAATCTGGTCGACAAAACGATCGCGTTGTGGGGCGGCATCGACATCGTGGTGAGCAATGCCGCGGTCAATCCGTATCTCGGGCCGGCCGCAGGCGCGTCCGACGAGGTTTACGAGCGCGTCATGGGCGCCAATGTGCGCAGCAATTTCTGGCTGGCCAACATGGTGTGCCCGCATCTTGCGGAACGTGGCGGTGGTTCGTTCATCATCATCTCGTCGGTTGGCGGGTTCCGCGGCTCGGCTTCGCTCGGGCTGTATGCGATCTCCAAGGCGGCCGACATGCAGTTGGCGCGCAACATCGCGGTGGAGTGGGGGCCGAAGAACGTGCGCGCCAATGCGATCGCGCCGGGCCTGGTGCGCACCGATTTCGCGCGCGCGTTGTGGACTGATCCGGTGCGCTATCGCAAGGCAACCCGCGACGTCCCGTTGCAGCGCATCGGCGAGCCGGACGAGATCGCCGGCGCCGCAGTGTTCCTGGCGTCGAAGGCCGGCAGTTTCGTCACCGGGCACACGCTGACGGTCGATGGCGGTGCGATAGCGGGCGTGGTGCTGCAGAAGGACGACTGAGTGGCGCTGCTGACACGCGACACGCTGGCGGCGCTGGACGCGACCGACGCGCTGGCGCCGTTACGGGACCGGTTCGTGTTGCCCGACGGCGTGATCTATCTCGACGGCAATTCGCTAGGGCCGGTGCCGAAGGCAACGCCGGCCCGGATCGCCGAAGTGGTGGCGCGCGAGTGGGGCAAGTCGCTGATCCGCGCCTGGACCGAGCATGGCTGGATTCTTTCTCCGGTGCGGGTTGGCGAGAAGATCGGGCGGCTGATCGGTGCTGCGCCAGGCAGCACGGTGGTGGCGGATTCCACCTCGGTGAACCTGTTCAAGCTGTTGGCTGCGGCACTGGACGCGCGGCCGGGGCGGCCGGTGATCCTGACGGAGGAGGGAAACTTCCCGACCGACCTGTACATGGCACAAGGCCTGGTGGCGCTGCTGGGGCGTGGCCACTCGCTGCGGGCCGTGGACGATCCGCTGCGCGCCCTGGGGCCGGATGTCGCGGTGCTGATGCTGACGCATGTGAACTACCGTAGCGGGGCGATGCACGACATGGCGGCGGTGACGCGTGCCGCGCATGCGGCGGGTGCGCTGGTGTTATGGGATCTGTCGCATTCGGTCGGCGCGGTGCCGTTGCAGCTTGCAGCCGATGACGCCGATCTGGCGGTCGGCTGCGGCTACAAGTTCCTGAACGGCGGACCGGGTGCACCGGCGTTCCTGTACGTCACACCGCATCTGCAGGCGGGGTTGCGCCTGCCGCTGACCGGCTGGCTCGGTCACGCCGAACCGTTCGCATTCGATCCGATATATCGGCCCGCGGAGGGCGTCACGCGTGCGATCGTCGGTACGCCGCCGGTGCTGAGCCTTGCGGCGCTGGAGGTCGGCGTTGACTTGATGCTGCAGGCGCCGATGGCGGAACTGCGTGCCAAGTCGCAACGTCTTGCCGACCTGTTCCTGACACTGGTGGCGCAGGAATGTGCTGGCGATAGGTTTGTACCGCTGACGCCCGCCGATGCGTCGCGACGTGGCAGCCAGGTGTCCTTCGCACATTCCGACGGCTACGCGATCATGCAGGCGCTGATCGACCGTGGCGTCATCGGCGACTTTCGCGCGCCGGACGTGCTGCGCTTCGGCCTGGCGCCGTTGTATCTGCGCTACACCGATGTGTGGGACACGGTCACGACGTTGCGCGAAGTGATGGAAGTTGGGGAATGGCGTGACACGAGGTTTCACACACAACGGAGCGTCACATAGGGCGGGAGATGCAATAAGATTCCCCCTCCCCTTGAGGGAGGGGTTCGCGCCATTCGCAACGACCCCTCCCCCTAATCCCCTCCCACAAGGGAAGGCGGAATCTCATTTCATCTCTTGCGTCACCCGTTCTTCGTCTTGTTCTCCAGCGCCTCGGCAAGACGCTGCGGATCGACCTCGATCTCCACCCCGGCGCGCTCCAGTTGGCACAGCATGATGGCGCGCGAGTCCCGATCGCCCCAGCCGCGATTCAGCCCCTCGGCGAGATCGGCCAGTGCCAGGTTGGCCAGCCGCATCGGCACGTTCAGCTCGCGCCCGAGGCCGGTTGCCAGCGACACGTCCTTGTGCGCCAGCCGCAGCGCAAAGGCCGGCGGGTCATATTTGTTCGGCAGGAACTGATCGGTCAGGGAATCGAACGCGCCGCGCCGGCCGATGGCGCCCTGGCGCACCGCCTCCCAGATCGCCAGCGGCTCAATGCCGGCTTTCACGCCCATGCTGAACACCTCGGCCGCCGCCGCCGTGGCGATGTAGCCGAAACAGTTATGCACCAGTTTCGCTACCGATCCAGCGCCGATCGGCCCGATATAGCGTGCCGCGTCGCCGATCATATCGAGCACCGGCTTCCATTGCTCGAACACATCGGCATCGCCGCCGCACCAGATCGCCAGCTTGCCGGAGGCCGCACCGCGCGGTCCGCCGCTGACCGGCGCGTCGAACATGTGCGCTCCCTTCTGCGCGAACGCGTCATGCGCCTTGCGCACCACGGTCGGCGAGTTGGTCGTCAGGTCGAAATACGCCGTGCCCTTCCTGATTCCCGCCAGCAATCCGGCCGCGACCGACTCAAACTCCGGCGGTCCCGGCAGCGACGTGAAAATCACCTCGGACTGTTCTGCCACAGCCTGCGGCGAGTCCGCCCAGATCGCGCCGTCACGCAGATGCTGCTTGCCCGCCTCGGGACGGATGTCATGCACGACCAGCGTATCGCCGCGCGCCTTCAGGCCCTTCTGCAAGTTCGCGGCCATGCTGGCACCCATGGTGCCGAGGCCTATGAATCCCGCCCGCATTTGTTGCCTCCTTTACGGATTGGCCTCGAATACTTCGCGCGCGATGTTCGCAGCCGTCATCGCCGCCGGCCAACCGGCATAAAAGGCGAGATGGGTAATCACCTCGGACAGTTCCTCCTTGGTCACGCCGTTGGCCAGCGCGCGTTGCAGATGTCCGCGCAATTGCTCCGGCCGGTACGTCGCGATCAACGTGGCGCAGACGATCAGGCTGCGGTCGCGCTTGGAAAGCTGCGGGCGTTCCCACACGTCACCGAACAATACCTTCTCCGACAGGTCGATCAGCTTGGGGACCGTTCCGCGGACGCGGTCGCGCGATTCGGTCGAGGGTTGCTTTGCCATGGTTTCCTCCTTGCGATTGATGCCGCCCCTATTGCACACCAAGCCGGTTTGCGAGTCCAATCGGCGCGAACCGAGGGGGTCGCGTCATGGCATCGGGAGAAAAGGTCGCGCTGGTTACCGGCAGCGCGTTGAACATCGGCCGGCAGATCGCGTTGGCGCTGGCGCGCGACCGCTATCGCGTGATGACCACGGCACGCAATTCGGAAACCGATGCTCGGGAAACGGCCCGTCTGGCGCGCGATGAAGGCGGCGAGGCCGACACGCACATGGCCGACATTTCCGACCACGCGCAAGCGGCGGGGCTGGTGGAGGCGACGGTACGCCGTTTCGGCAGACTTGACGTGCTGGTCAACAACGCCTCGCTACGCCGGCAGACCAAATTCGCCGAGATGACGCCGGCCGAGTGGCGCGAGATCCTCGGCGCTACGCTGGATGGCGCGTTCTACTGCGCGCATGCGGCGGCGCCGCACATCATCGCGGCGAGCGGTGGCTGCATCGTCAATATCGGCGGGATCTCCGCGCATATCGGCGCGGTCGGGCGCGTGCACGCGGTCACTGCCAAAGCCGGCATGGTAGGGCTGACGCGCGCGCTGGCGAAGGAATTGGGCGGCAACAACGTCACGGTCAACATCGTCGTGCCCGGCACGATCGATACGGTGCGTGGCTTCGCCGCCGGCGGCAACAGCGGTCGCGCGCATCTGCCGGACAATCTGATGGGGCGCAAGGGAAGGCCGGAGGAGATCGCCGCAATGGTGCGTTTCCTATGCTCTGACGAGGCGCGCTTCATCACCGGGCAGACGATCCATGTGAACGGCGGTGCGTTTTTGCCGTAGAAGTATAACCTCGCCCGCGCTGCGCGCGGGCGAGGTCGGAGCGCGTGAGCGCTTCGGGTGAGGGTGATCGGGCCGGCACGTTGCTGTTACGTGTCGACCCGATCACTCTCACCCTCGCCGCTTGCGCGTCTCGACCTCTCCCGCTTCGCGGGAGAGGTGTTACCTATTGCGGTTCTACGTCCAGCCGCACGACAATCCCCTCCAACCCCGCTTTTGCCACGGGATACCGTGCCAGCACCAGCGGATCGTGCCCCGGAATGATCGCACTCGGCGCACTCGCCAGCCGCCGCATCGTTGCGTAGGCGGCCAGCGTATCCTCGTGGCTGTGCAGGATCGGGAACGCGCGACCTTCCTCCATGTTGGCGTAGAAGTGGCTGGCATCCGACGCCAGCACCATCCAGCCGCGCCGCGTCCACACCCGCACCACTTGCAAACCTTTCGAATGCCCGCCGACGTGATGCACCGACAGTCCCGGCGCCAGCTCCTCCACGCCGTCGTGGAACACCACGCGTCCGGCGAACACCTTGCGCACGATGGCGACGACATCCTCCTCCTCGAACGGCCCGCGCAACCCGGCGTGACACATGCACCGGCCGGTGCAATACGCCATCTCGATGTCCTGCAGATGATAACGGGCGTGCGGAAACAGGTCGTAGTTGCCGCAATGGTCATAGTGCATGTGCGACAGGATCACATCCCGCACGTCGGCCGGCTCCACGCCGATCGCCTTCAACCCGACGGCAGGGGAACGCAGGAATTGTCGCGCCCGCTTCTCCCCCATCGCCGCATCGAAGCCGGTGTCGAACACGAACGTCCCGTTGTCGCCCTTGATAGCCCAGACGAAGTAATCCAGCGGCATCGGCCCGTCATGCGGATCGCCGCCGATGAAGTTGTTCGCCCGCCGCGCGTTCGGATTGTGCGCGTAGCACACGGCGTACACTTCATAAGGCGCGAGGTCGGCCATCGCCATGTCCTTCCGCCGCTACGACGTCTTCGGCCACAGTGCATTGCCGACTGCGATCTCGGCGGGATGCACCGGCACCGGCCGTCCCTTCTGCCACTGCACGATGCACAGCTTGGCGCCGACGCGCCGGCCGTTCTCGTCGTATTTCAGATGGCCATCGGGGAAGAACAGCGCCGGCCCATCCTTCATGTCCAGGGCACGGATTCCCTCCATCACCTTGTGGCGCTCGGCCACACCCGAGCGTTCCACCGCCTCTTTCAGGATCAGCACGTGCACATAAGCAAAGATCGAATCGTGACCGAACCACGGCTCCTTGGTGCGTTCGACAAAGCGCTTCGCCACATCCTCCACCGCCTTCCCGGGCCAGTTTGCGAGCCCTACCAGCACGCCTTCCAGGTTCTCGGCGCCTGCGACTTTCAGAATTTCCGGCACGGCCCAGTGCCCGCCGCCGCCGATCAGCGGCAGCTTGTTGGCAGTCAGTCCGTACTCGGCGAACTTGTCGATCAGCAGCTTGTCGTCCGGTACGTTGGTGGATTGCAACAGAACGAAATCCGGCCGTCCGGAGCGGATGCGTTGGATCAGCGTCGTCGCGTCCGCCAGCGGCGGCGTGTAGATCTCGTCCACCACCGCTGTCAGGTTCTCATTCTTCAGCACGTGGTCGCGGATCGGCTTGAAGAAGCTGACACTCGATGCGGTGTTGTCGCCGACCAGACCCACCTTGGTCGGCCGTTTGCCGGTGGCTTTCGTCGCCATGTCGAGGACCATCGGCACGATGTCCTCCGCCTGGTGTGCCGCGGTTGGCGACGACTGGAAGACGTACTTGTAGCCGCGTCCGGTGATCAGGTCGGAATAGGACAGCGTCAGCCAGGGCAGCTCGGCGCGTTCGGTCACTTCAGTGGCGGCCAGAGTAAAGGTGGACAACCAGCAACCGAACCCGCCAACCAGATCGGGCTCCTGTGCAATCATGCGCTGTGCCGCATCCTTCGCCTTCTCGGCCGAATCGCCGGTGTCATATTCCATCAGGCGCAGCTTTGCGCCGCCCAGCGCCTTGATGCCGCCGGCGTTGTTGATGTCGTCCACCGCCATGCGCGCGCCCATTTGCTCAAGGATGCCCTGGCGTGCCCAGGGACCCGACAACGGCACCAGCATCGCAATTTTGACTTCCGTAGGCTGCGCCCGCGGCCGGCGTGGCGTCAGCACCGCGGCGCTGCCGGCGAGTCCAAGCCCCAGTGCGGTGCGGCGGCCGATGGAGGATGTCTGCGTCATGGTACGTTCTCCCTATGCTTCGTTTGTCCTATGCGCCGGTCAGCCCGAGATAGGAACGGCGGACCCGGTCGTCAGCCAGCAATGTCTCGTATGGTCCGTCCAGCACCATGTGCCCGGTTTCCAGCACATAGCCGTGGTCGGACAGCTCGAGCGCCTCGGCGACGCGTTGCTCAACCAGCAGGATCGTCACGCCATCCTCGCGATGGATTTGCGAAATGCGTTCGAAGATCAGGTCAGCAACCGCCGGTGCCAGGCCCATCGAAGGCTCATCCAGCATCAGCAACTTCGGCGCCGAAGCCAGCCCACGTCCCACCGCCAGCATCTGCTGCTCTCCCCCCGAGAGCGTTCCGGCGAGTTGGTGCGCGCGTTCGTGCAGGATCGGGAACAGCGCGTGGATGCGCTCCAGCGTGTGCCGCCACTGGGCACGGCCTGCCTTGGTGTAAGCACCCATCTCGAGGTTCTCGCGCACCGTCAGAGTCTTGAACACCTGGCGGCCTTCAGGGACGTGCGCGATGCCGAGATGCGCGCGTTCCGATGCGGCGCGGGCGCCCAGGTCGTTGCCGCGGAAGCTTATTCTCCCGTTCATTACAGGAACGATACCGCAGATGGCCTTGAACAGCGTGGACTTGCCGGCGCCGTTCGGGCCAACCACGGTGACGAATTGCCCCTCCGCAACGGTCAGCGACACGTCCGTCAGTGCGCGCAACCCGCCATAGGCAACCGAGAGGCTGAGGACCTCAAGCATTCTGCCTCGCCAGCCACTTCTTCCCCAGATACGCCTCGATCACCGAACGGTTCTCCACCACGTCGCGCGGTAGCCCACTTGCCAGCACCCTGCCGTGATCCAGGACGAGAAAACGATCGGCGATCCGCATCATTGCGTGCATGGTATGTTCTATGATCACGACGGTCATGCCGTCATCGCGCAACCGCGCCAACACGTCCAGCACCTCGTCGCACTCGTCGCGGCCTAGCCCAGCCAGCGTCTCGTCCAGCAGCAAGAGTCGCGGGCGTCCGGCCAACCCTCGTGCCAGTTCCATCAGGCGCAACTGCTTGTTGGTGAGTTGCCCGGCCAGCGTGCCGGCCTGGCGATGCAGTCCAACACGCGCCAGCGCGCCGACCGCCGCATCCACCGCGGTGTGATCGGGCAGGCCGGCGCCGTAGGCACCGACAATCACATTGTCCAGCAGCGGCAGTCTGGGAAAGCTGCGGACCACCTGGAAGGTGCGGGCGACACCCATGCGGCAGACCTGATGCACCTTGCGGCCCAGCATCGATTCGCCCGCCAAGGTTGCGCTGCCGTCATCCGCTGTCAGCACGCCGTTCAGCACGTTGAACAGCGTGGTCTTGCCGGCGCCGTTGGGGCCGATGATGCCGAGGATCTCGCCCTCCGTAACGGCAAAGCTCACCTCGCTGACGGCACGCAATCCACCGAACGAGCGCGACAGTCCCACCACCTCCAGTAGCGGTCCGCCACTATGCACGCCGGCCACGCGCGGTGCCGGTGTCGCGGCAGCCAGCGGGGCGGGCGGTGGCAAAGCGCGGCGAAACCAACGGTCACGCAGTGTCCAGTACAGCCCCTCCGGCGCCGCCAGCATGATGATGATCATCGCCGCGCCGTACACCACGCCCTGGATGCCCGGCAGATAATTACCCAGCTCGGCATTCAATGATTCCGCCAGCGGCACCAGGATGGCGGCGCCGATGATCGGCCCCCACACCGCGGCCACACCGCCAAACAGCGTGACCACCACCGCCTGGGCGGAGACCAGCATGCCGAACACCGAGTCCGGAGTGACCACCAGCAGCACGCAGGCATACAGCCCGCCGGCCGCCGCAGCGATCATGCCGGACACGATCAGCGCGCGCATTTTCCATAGGCGGGAATTGAGGCCGGCGGCCTCGGCGGCAAGCTCGTTCTGGCGGATCGCCAGCAAGGCGAGGCCGAAGCGCGAATTCTCCACCAGCATGCAGGCCAGCGTGCCGGCAATCAGCAATCCGACCGCCGTTACGGTGTACCAATGCGGATCCGTGAACGCGAGATACGCCACCGGATGTGCGCGATGCATCGGCAGCGACATTTCCTGGAAGCCGAGGTATTGCATCACGTAGAGAATGGCGAGTGGATAGGCGAGCATCGCCAGCGCGAAGTAGTGCCCGCGCAGGCGGAAGGTGGGCAGCCCGATCAGCACCGCCGCGACCGCGCCCGCCAGCATCCCGAGCGGGATGCCCAGCCAGGGCGTCAGGTCCCAGTACACCAGCGCGAGTGTCACGGTGTAGGCGCCGATGCCGAAGAACGACGCATGGCCGAACGACAGTTGACCGCCGTAGCCCGACAGGATGTTCCACGACACGCCGAACACCGCCCAGATCGGCACCATGGTGAGAATGAGTTGATAGTAGCTGTTGCTGACGAACGCCGAGGCGCCGAGATAGGCCGTCGCGATCACCGCCAGCGCGATCAGGTCGCGTCGCAGCCTGACGCTTGCGCCCTGCCTCATGCCGGCCGCCTCATGCGCGTTCCGCCGAGCGGCCGAACAGGCCTTGCGGGCGCAGCATGATGATGAGCAGAAACACAACGAAGATGGCGGCGTTCTGCAATTGCGGCGGCAGCACCAGGGCCGAGCATTGCTGCACAAATCCGACGGTCAGGCCGCCCCAGAAGGCGCCGAGGATGCTGCCCATGCCGCCCAGCACGACGCCGGAATACATGATGATGACGTAGTCGAAACCGACGAATGGGCCGAACGACAGGTACGTCGCCATCAGCCCGCCGGCGATGGCGGTGATGCCGCTGCCGATCCCGAAGGCAATCCGGTACGCGCGATCGACGTTGATGCCCATATAGGTGGCGGCTGTCGGATTGTCCGCCGCGGCGCGCAACGCCTTGCCCAGCCGCGTGTATTCCAGCAGCAGGTACAACGCGATCGCGACGACGATCGCGACGGCGCAGGCGATCAGCCGCGCCTTGTTGAGGAACACCGTGGCGTCGCCATAGACCGGTCCGATTTCGAAGGCGCGCGAGGCCAGCGGCGTGCGCACGGTTTGCGGCGTGGAGCCGAACAGGATCAGCCCGCCGTTCTGCAGGATCAGCGAAATGCCCAGCGTGATGACAAGCTGGCCGAAATGACCTTCGTCTTGTGTGCCGGTGGTGCGCAGTCCCGACACCCGGCTGATGAGGAACTTGTGCAGCAGCGCGCCACCGGCAAAAACGATCGGACCGGCGCAGATCGCACCGACGAATGGCCCGATATAGGGGCCAAGGAACGCCAGCACGCCGCCTCCGGTGACCAGATAGAGGCTGGCGAACATACCCAACATCAGCAACTCGCCCTGTGCGAAATTGACGATCTTCATGACGCCAAAGATCAGCCCGAGGCCGATGCACATCAGGCCATAGATGCAGCCGATGGTAATGCCCGCGGCGAGCGCGTTCAGCACGTTCTCGATGAGAACTTCGAAGTCCACCGGCTTCCGCTCGCCTCCCTTTATCGTCATGGCCGGGCTTGACCCGGCCATCCATCCCCCTCCTCGCCGTCGGTGGGCGTGGATGGCCGCGTCAAGCCCGGCCATGACGTGGGGCATGTCATACCGGTTCGGCGCTGTCGCCTCAAGCGAGCCGTTTGGGCTTCGGCCGGCCGCCGTGGTGGCGTATAGCGGGTCGATGGACCGCGTATCCGTGCCACCAGACGCATCGCCGGCGTTGCAGCGCTACGTGGAACTGCTGCGACGATGGAACCGGTCGATCAATCTCGTCGGCGCGCGCGACATTCCTGTGCTGTGGACGCGCCACATCGTCGACAGCCTGCAATTGGGCGCGCTGTGGAGCAGGCGGCCGGAACGTGCGATTGATCTGGGCTCGGGCGCTGGATTACCAGGGTTGGTGCTGGCGATTCACTATGGCGTTCATTTCGATCTCGTGGAGCAGGATCAGGGGAAGGCGGCGTTCTTGCGGGAGGCCGCGCGGGTGACGGGGGCACCGGTCACCGTGGTTGCAACGAAGATCGAGGATGCGGTGCTGCCGCGCGCGCCGTTGGTGACCGCGCGCGGTCTGGCACCACTTTCCAAGCTCTTGGGTTATGCGGAAAAGTTGCTGACGCCGGGTGGCGAATGCCTGTTCCTGAAAAGCCGTGGTGTTGAGGCGGAGATTGCCGAAGCGGCCAAGGGGTGGACCATGGATATGGAGAAAATTCCGAGCCGTACCGACAGCAGCGGCGTGATTCTGCGCGTGTCGGAGATCGCGCGCGCGTGATGTCGCACCAGCTTCTGGCATCGGCGGGTTCGACAGAGTCGCCGCACCCTGTTACCAGCGATGCCGACAAAGACGACGCGGAGGCGGACGCAACGGCCATGAACGACCAGGTGACAGAGGACCCGCAAGCGATCCTGGACCGGCTGGAGCAGCAGTCGATCCGGTGCGAGACGTCATGCGGTGACGGCAGCATGGTGTGGCACATCTGGGACACATCCGGAGGCACCGCGCCGGTGCTGGTGCTGTTTCATGGCGGCGCCGGATCGTGGCGGCACTGGGCGCATAACATTCCTGTGCTGGCGCAGCACTATCGCCTGTTGGTACCCGACCTGCCGGGCCTCGGCGAGTCCTCCCTCCCGCCATCTGCCGATAGCGCCGAGGCGATCGCCGATGTGGTGGCTGCCGGCATCGACGCCGTGCTGGGGCGTGTAACCAGCTATGACCTGGCTGGATTTTCCTTCGGCGGCACCATGGCGAGCTGTGTCGCCGCGATCCACGGCGCGCGCGTGCGTTCGCTCACCATCATCGGTTCGGGCCGCGTCGGGCCGCCCAACAGCGGGATCGAGTTGCTGAAGGTGCGGCATCTGAGCGGCCAGGAGCGGATGGAGGCCCATCGCACCAACCTCAACCGGCTGATGATCGCCGATCCGGCGAAGATCGACGCGCTGGCGCTGACGATCCAGGACTGGAACACGATGCATTCGCGAGTGAAAACGCCGATCCTGTCGAGCAGCGGCGCGTTGTGGCGTGCGCTCGACAAGGTGCATGTGCCGGTCAACGGGATCTGGGGCGAACAGGATGCGCCGGCCAACCCGCGCGCTCACGAACGCGTCGCTGCCATGCGGGAGCGACGGCCGGATGCGAATGTCCGCTTGATCCCGGGCGCCGGGCATTGGGTCGCGTACGAGGCGCCAGAACAAGTGAATGCCATGCTGTTGGAGATGCTGCGGCGAACCAGGCCATAGGGCGTAGGACGATGGGTCAGTCCATGGATAGCGGGCCGACGAGGCCCGAGACAGCGATTTTGGACACCGAGGCGCGTCGAATTGAAATTGACGCAGAGCTTCGTCGGGCTGATCTTGCCGAAAGGCGCGCACAGCGAGAGTCCGAAGAGCGGCGTCACGCGCTCGACAACGATCTGAAAGTTCGAGAGTTACAGCTCGCCAGCGGCCGCGGTCTTCATTTCACAAGCGCTCAGGCCACGGTGGTGGCTGCCGCACTGGCACTGGCAAGCGCAGCATTTGGAGGCTTGATTCAGGCATGGGCGGCACGCAACGTCGAGGCAACAAAGAACGCAGCGCTGATTGAAATCGAGAAAGTTAAGGCAGAAGGCACGGAAAAGCTGGATAGAGAGAAGTTTGAAACCTCCTTGATTATGAAGGCAATAGAGACTCCTGGTCGTGATGATCAGATTAGAAATCTTCAATTTTTTCTTGCGGCGGGTTTTATTAAAGATCCTGAAGGAAAGATCAAGAACATCAGCTTGTCCGACTATCCTTCGTCGCCCGTCGCGTTAAGCTCGCTGGCGTCACAGAGCAATGATTTTTCCGGCCTGGACTCGCGACTGGTAGCCTTCCTCACCAAATGGGAGGGAACGACTCCAAATGCTTCCATCCTGCGGCTGGTACTCAGCGAGGTCGAGAAGGCAGTCACGGTTCCGCTAAATGGGAACCAGCTAACAGCACTTGCCTCTTTGGCGTATAATATTGGAACTCAGCCGTTCAAGCGAAGCTCGCTTGTAAGCCACCTCAACGGGGGCGACCTCGATGCTGCCGCAAAGGACTTTTCAATCTGGAACAAAATCGGTGGCAGGGAGCTTCCGACCTTGACACAACGCCGGGAGGCGGAAGCAGCCCTTTTCAGACTGCCCGTTGAATCGGCATCGGCGCACGATGGTGGTACCCACGCTACTCAGTCACCGCAATAGGCTTGAGACAGGAGGAGACCTATGGCACGGGCAGGTGAGATCGAACGCGGTCCCGGCGAGATGATGGGCAATGCCGGTCCGGGCATGCTGTCCGGACTGCGCGTCATCGAGACCGCCGACGAGCGCGCCGAATATACCGGGCTGCTGCTGGCCGGGCTGGGTGCGGAGGTGGTGAAGATCGAACCACCGGAAGGTAATGCGACCCGGCGCATCGGACCGTTCCTGGACGATCAGCCTGGGCTGGAACGCTCGTTGTTCTTCTGGAACTACAACCGCGGCAAGCAGTCCGTCGTGTTGGATCTGCGCGAGACGCCGGCGCGGGAACGGTTGTTGCGCTTGCTGGAAGGCGCCGACGTGCTGCTGGATTCGTCGTGCGGCGCGCTGAACCAGGTGCTCGGCCTGGATCGTGCGGCGTTGAATGCGCGCTTTCCGGCACTGGTGACCGCGCGCATGACGCCGTTCGGCGATGACGGGCCGTGGGCGCAGTTCAAAGGCTCCGATCTGATTCACCTTGCGCTGGGCGGGGTGATGATGAATTGCGGCTACGATCCCGATCCGAAGCTGGAATACGACACCCCGCCGATCGCTCCGCAGGTCTGGCACGCTTACCATATCGCCGGCGAACAGCTTGCCACCGGCATTATCGCGGCACTGGTTCATCGGCATCGCAGTGGCGACGGGCAGGATGTGTCGGTGGCGGTGCATGAGGCGGTGTCGAAGAACCCCGAACTCGACATCATGCACTGGGTGATGCGGCGCGTGCCGCTTTGGCGGCTGACCAACCGGCATGCGGCCGAAATACCGAACCACTCGCCAAGCATCATCCACACCAAGGACGGGCGTTGGTTCATCTCGCACGGCATGGGCGCGCGCGATTTGAAGAACCTGGTGCCGCTGCTGACCAAGTACGGCATGCAGGCGGATTTGCAGCCGCCGCCGCCCGATGCCGATCTGAAGGCCCGTCAGGTGCCGGGATCGCAGGCCGGTGACGAGGCGCGCGCGCATATGCTGGACGTGGTGCAGCGTTTCGTGCGCGCCTGGACCTACGCCGACATGCCCTGGCGCGAGGCGCAGGATGCCGGTCTGCTATGGGCACCGCTGCGCAAGCCGCACGAGAACGCACTCGACGAACACTGGCTGCGGCGCAAGAGCTTTGCCGACGTGCCGCATCCGGAGCACGGCCGCAGCTTCCGCTATCCGACCAGCAAGTGGCTCGCCACGGCGACGAGCTGGCAGGTTGGCCGTCGCGCGCCGCTGCTTGGCGAGGACACTGAAACGGTACTCGCGGCGGCGTCGCGCCGGCCGAGTGTGCCGGCACAGCTGCGCGGCCATGCGAACCCTCGCGTCTCGGCGTCGCATAACAAGCCGTTTCCCTTGCAGGGTGTGAAGATCCTCGATTTCGCCTGGTTCCTGGCGTCGGCGGGTGGCACTCGGTTTCTTGCCGCGATGGGCGCGGAAAGCTTCAAGGTGGAATGGAAGGACAATCCGGACACGCGTCTTGCGGCGATGGCGCCGGTCGGTGGACGCGCGGCGCGTGATGCGGCGACCGGTCCGTTGCCGGGCGTGCGGGACCACGACATGGGCGGGCAGTTCAACAACAAGAACGCCGGCAAACGTGGCATCTCGTTGAACATCCGCCATCCGAAGGGCCTGCAGATCGCGAAGGACCTGGTCCGCATCTGCGACGTTGTGGCCGAGGGGTTTTCACCCGGCGTGCTGCAGCGGCTCGGCCTGGGCTATGACGTGTTAAAGTCGATACGCCCCGATATCATCTACATCCAGCAGTCCGGCATGGGCTCGCACGGGCTGTACGGGCGGATGCGCACGGTCGGACCGGTGGCGGGCGCGTTCGCCGGACAGGGTGACATGTCGGGCCTGCCCGACCCGGCGATGCCGGTTGGTTGGGGCTATTCGTATCTCGATTGGATGGGCGCCTATGGCTACGCGCTGGCAATCCTTGGCGCGCTGTATTATCGCGAGCGCACCGGGCAGGGGCAGTGGATCGACGCCTCGCAATGCGAATCGGGATTGTTCCTGACCGGCACGACGATTCTCGATTGGTCGGCGAACGACCGGGGGTGGCGGCGCTACGGCAACCGCTCGCCGTACAAACCGGCGGCGCCGCATGGCGCGTATCGCTGTGCCGGCACGGATCGCTGGATCGCTGTCGCCTGCTTCACCGAAGCGGAATGGCACGCGCTGGCCCAAGCCGCGGGACAGGGGGCGTGGCTGCAGGATCGCCGCTTCGCAACACTGGCCGATCGGCTGGTGCATCAGGACGCGCTCGATACGGCGCTAGAATCTTGGACGACCTCGCAGGAGCCGTTCGCGTTGATGGGGCGCTTGCAGCGCGCCGGTGTGCCGGCCGGCGTGTGTCAGAACGCGGAGGACCGTTGCGACCGCGATCCGCAATTGCGCCACCTGAAATGGCTGACGGAAGTCACCGGCACCAAGATTGGTACCTGGCCGATTTATGAGCTGCCGATGAAGTTCGACCGTACACCGGCCTATGTCGGCGGCCCGATCGATCGCGGCGCACCATGCTACGGCGAGGACAATGAATGGCTGCTGACCAACCTGCTGGGCATGACCACCTCGGATGTCGAAAAGCTCGCGGAGGAGGGGGTGATCTGATTCTCTCCCCACACTGACAACAAGGTCCATCGACCCATGATCCTGCTCACCAACAACGAAGGCACCGTCGGCGTGCCCACCACGGCGCGCTTGCTTTCGGAAGGGGCGCACGCGCTCGATGCGATCGAGGCCGGCATCCGGCTGGTCGAGGCGGATCCCTCGGTGCGCACCGTTGGCCGCGGCGGCTGGCCGAACCTGCTGTGCCAGATGGAGCTCGACGCCTGCGTGATGGACGGCACCACGTTGCGCAGCGGCGCGGTCGGCGCGCTGCAAGGCTTCCTGCATCCGGTCAGCGTCGCGCGCGAAATCATGCGCCGGCTGCCGCACGAATTCCTGGTGGGCGAGGGCGCCGCGCGCTTCGCCCGAGAAGTAGGTGCGGAGGCGGCCGACAATCTGATCGCGGATTCGCGCGCGGCGTGGCAGGCGTGGTTCGATAGCGAACTGACATCGGAACAAAAGCGCGCATGGCCAGACCTGGAACTGGCGCCGCTCTGCCGCCACGCCATCGATCCGGAGGTGGGGCGCGACACCACGGTATTTCTCGCGCAGGACTCGCACGGCGATATATGTTGCGGCACCAGCACGTCGGGTTGGGGCTGGAAATATCCCGGCCGGCTTGGCGACAGCCCGATCGTCGGTGCTGGCTGCTATGCCGATACGCGCTACGGCGCAGCGGCCTGTACCGGCACTGGCGAGATGACCATCCGATGCGGTACCGCGCGGTCTGTCGTGCTCTATATGAAGCGCGGCGCCAGTGTGGCCGACGCGGCGCTCGAGGCCGCCGAGGACATGCGCGCGCTGCAAGGCGGCGTGCTGGGCCGCGTGACGATCCACGCCATCGATGCGCGCGGCAACCACAAGGTCGTTGCGGTGAATGGAACCAGCGACAACGTCTATTGGCTGTGGGCCGGACAGGGCACGCCCCAGTCTTTGCGTGCCGAACCGGTAACAATTCACAGCGGCAATATCAGGCCTTCCGCCGCCACGCGTTACGCCTACGGACGTTCGAGCGGGGCATCGCGAACCTGACGTTATCGCAACGGCGCCACGTCCAGCCGCACCACGAGACCTTCCAATTCCGGTCGCGGCGGCGGATAGCGGCGCATCACGTCCGGATCATGTCCCGGCACGATATGCTGCGGGCTCGGTGCATGGGCGCGCAACGTATCGAACGCCTCCAACATGTCGCCGACATGCAGCACCGTCGTGTACGGCCGGTCCGTTTCCATGTGCTCGTAATAGTGCGTCACATCGGACGCCAGCACCACAATGCCGCGTGCGGTGTTCACCTTGACGAATTGCAACCCGGCCGAATGGCCGCCGGTCGGCACGACGCTGATGCCCGGCAGCACGTCGGCCGGGCCGTTATAGTACACCACGCGGCCATCGAAGTTCAGCCGAACGACGCCACAGACATCGTCCGGCTCGAAGCTCTTCGCCAATTGGCGGTGCTTCATGTAGCGTCCCACAGCGTAGTGGATCTCCGGTTCCTGCAAATGGAACCGCGCCTGCGGGAACTTATGAAAGTTTCCGACGTGGTCGTAGTGCATGTGGGTCAGGATGACGTCGCGCACCGCGGCAGCATCCACCCCGACCAACGCCAGGGCGTCGATCGGGTCGCGCGTCAACTTGCGGCCGCGCTTGCCGCCGCTCTCCGCGGTGAAGCCGATATCGATAACCACGGCGCGTTCGGCATTCTTTGCCACCCAGACGAAGTAGTCCATCGGCATCGGTCCGTCATGCGGATCGCCGCCGATGAAATGCTCGGGCCGGCGTGCCTCGCGCGTGGCGTAGCGGATGGCAAAGACTTCGTATTCCGCTGTCATGGTCAGGCCTCCACGCGGGCTTCACGCAGATCCGGCATCACCTGTCGGGTGAACAGGTCGATCGAGTGCAGCGCCTCGTCGGCGGCGATGTCGCCGAAGGCGAAGCGGTTGAGCAAGTAGTTGAGGCCGCCGTCGTCGATGGTGCGCTGGAGGAAATCGCGCACCTTGTCCGGCTTGCCGGCGACGGCGCGACCTTCGGCTTCGGCTTCCTCGAAGGTTTCGGGGAACAGCGCGTTCGGGTTGGGCAGTTGCATGTTGTGCTTGCGCCACAGCTTCAGGAAGCTGTCGCGCCACTTGCCATAGCCGCGCCGCGCCACTTCCAGTGCCTCGCGTTCGGTGTCGGCGACGACGACGTGGCGGCCGACGCCCATCAGCGGCACGTCGTGCGGCGCGTTGCCGGCGGCTGCCCATTCGGCGCGATAGCGGTCGGTGAGCGGGCGCATTTTTGTCCCCGCGACGTTGCCGACGACGTTCACGCGATGCTGCACCGCCCAGGGTATCGCATCGAGCCGGCCGATGCCGTACCACAACGGCGGATGCGGCTTCTGATACGGCTCCATTTCCATCGGCACGTCGTGATATTGGTAGTATTTACCTTCGAACGTCAGCTCCTTGCAGGCCATGCCGCGCAGGATGACCTCCAGCGCTTCCTGGTACATCGCGGGTGTCTGCGCCGGATCGAGCCCGTAATAGCGCAGCTCGATCGGCGAAATGCCGCGGCCGACGCCAAGCAGCAGCCGGCCGCGGCTCATCTGATCGAGCATGCAGAGTTCTTCGAGAAGTTTCAGCGGGTGATAGAGCGGCAGCAGATAGACCAGGGCGCCGAAGCACAGTTGCGTGGTGCGCTGGGCGATCGCCGCCAGCCAGATGCCGGGCGAGGGCGCCACGCCCAGCGGCGTCGCATGGTGCTCGGCGACGTGGTAGCCGTAGAAGCCTGCGCGGTCATAGGCTTCGACCAGCCGCATGCGGTCGGCGAAGAATTCGTCCAGTGAGCCGGGGCCGCGATCCATGTGGTCGAACACGCCAAGCCGCATCGTTTCATCCTTTGCAACGGCCGCACATAACGCCTGTCATTGCAAGGAGCGGAGCGACGAAGCGATGCCCCGCGGGGGATTGCTTTGTCGCTCCGCTCCTCGCAATGACAGGCGTGACGGCAATTGGAACTATACGCGTTCGATCAGTGCGGCGATGCCCTGACCGACGCCGATGCACATGGTGACGATGGCCCGCTTGCCGCCGCTCGTCTCCAGCGCATTCACCGCCGTCAACGCCAGCCGGGCGCCCGACATGCCGAGCGGATGCCCCAGCGCGATCGCACCGCCATGCGGGTTCACATGCTCTGCGTCGTCAGGCAGGCCGAGCTGGCGCATCACCGCCAGTCCCTGTGCGGCAAAAGCCTCGTTCAGCTCGATAATATCGACGTCGCCGATCGACAGGCCGGTCTTCTCCAGCAGCTTCTGCACGGCGGGTGCCGGGCCCATGCCCATGATGCGCGGCGGCACGCCGGCGGTTGCCATCGCCACCACGCGGGCGCGCGGCGTCAACCCGTGCCGGCGGACAGCGTCCTCCGAGGCAATGATCAGTGCCGCGGCGCCGTCGTTCACGCCCGAGGCATTGCCGGCAGTGACGGTGCCGGGCTCGCGGAACGGCGTGCGCAGCTTGGCAAGGCCTTCCAGCGTGGTGTCGGCGCGCGGGTGCTCATCCTTGTCCACCACGGTGTCGCCCTTGCGGCCCTTGATGGTGACCGGCGCGATTTCGCGCGCGAAGAAGCCGTCGGCCTGAGCCTTGGTGGCGCGCATCTGGCTGCGATACGCGAACTTGTCCTGATCCTGGCGAGAGATCTGGTATTCCTCGGCGACGTTCTCGGCGGTTTCCGGCATGGCGTCGGTGCCGTAGATCTTCTGCATTTGCTTGTTGATGAAGCGCCAGCCGATTGTCGTATCGTAAACCTCGCTGCTGCGCGAGAACGCCTCGGTCGCCTTGCCCATGACGAACGGCGCCCGCGTCATGCTTTCCACGCCGCCGGCCAGCATCAGTTCGGCTTCGCCGGTGCGGATGGCGCGTGCCGCGGTGCCTACCGCGTCGAGGCCCGAGCCGCACAGCCGGTTGATGGTGGCGCCGGGGACGCTGGCCGGCAGGCCAGCGAGCAAAACGGCCATGCGGGCGACATTGCGGTTGTCCTCGCCGGCCTGGTTGGCGCAGCCGAGCAGGCAATCATCCAGTGCCTGCCAATCGACTTGCTTGTTGCGTTCGATCAGCACACGGATCGGGTGGGCGGCGAGATCATCGGTGCGCACGTCGCGCAGCGCGCCGGCATAGCGGCCGATCGGGGTGCGGGTGAAGTCGCAGATATACGCGTCGGTCATGGTGGCGTTTCTCCCGGGTTGGGCAGCGTGGCGTTGCGCGAAGGTGTAGCCCCGACGGGGAACCGGGGGAAGGCCGCGTCCGCCGGCGTTTACCGGTGCAAGGCCTGTCGCACGGCATCGGCCAGGTCGGCGCGCGTATAGGGTTTGATAACCACCCGTGCCGCGTCGGGCGCGGCCTCCGCCGCCAGCGCATCCGGGTTGCCGGTGAGATAGACGATCGGCAGGTCAGCCTGCTGTTCTCGCGCGCGGCGAGCAAATTCGGCGCCGGACATGCCCGGCATCGCGTAGTCGATCAGCACCAGCGAGATGCCGCCCTGCGACAGCAGTGCAAGTGCCTCCTGACCGCTGGCCGCAGGCCACACGGCAAACCCCTCCTGCTTGAGGAACGTGGCGGCAATGTCACGCGCGTCGTCGTCGTCTTCGACAACGAGGATGACACCGCTGGCGCGCCGGTCCGCATCGTCGCAGTTGGTCGGGGCGACCTCCGCTGCGGCAACCTCTGCCGCACGGGGGAGAAAGACCTGTACGGTGGTGCCGCGGCCAGGCGCGCTGTCCAGCAATACGCTGCCGCCGAATTGCTGTGCCAGGCCCCAGACCTGCGCGAGGCCAAGGCCGCTTCCCTTGCCGGGTTCCTTGGTGGTGAAGAACGGCTCGAACGCGCGGTCGCGGATTGCGGGCGACATACCGGTGCCGGAATCAATAACTGCAATCGAAACATAGTCGCCGGGATCGAGTTCCGGCGGCAGTATGCCGGATGCCGGCACGTTGTGGGCGGCGATGCCGATCACGCCGCCGGCGGGCATTGCGTCGCGCGCATTGATCGCCAGATTCAACAGCATCAGCTCGAGCTGGGTGGGATCGCAGAATGCTGGCCAGAGATCGGCGTCGAGCGTGGTCGTCACCTGCACCAGACCGCCGAGGCTGCGTTGCAGCAAATCGCCCATCCCGGCGATCATCGCCGCAAGATCCACTGCCCGTGGGGAGATGGTCTGCCGCCGCGCATAGGCGAGTAGCTGTTGCGTCAGTTTCCCACCGCGTTGCGCAGCACGCTGCGCCGCGCGCAGATGGCGCATGCTGCGTTCGTCCTGCAGCCGCCCCTCCAACAGCTCCAGATTGCCCAGCACGACGGTGAGCAGATTGTTGAAGTCGTGCGCGACACCACCGGTAAGCTGACCGATGGCTTCCATCTTCTGCGCCTGGCGAAGCTGCGCCTCGACGCGGCGCATCGCGGTCAGGTCGACGGATGTCAGCAGCACGCGGTCAACCCGCCCGTTGGCATCACGCAGCGGTGCCAGGAAGGTGTGCCTGACAAATTCGCCCGCGGGGAAGACGTGGCTGTATTCGTATTCGACTCGTTCCCCCGTCTCGACCACCTTGCGATATTGCGCCGAGCCGAACTCCGCCTGTTCCGGCGGAAAAATCTGGTCGAGGCTGCGTCCCACCACCTGGTCGCGATCGAAACCGCTGTCGCGGAGCCAGGCGTCGTTGACGTCCTCGCAGATCACCCGGCCGTCGGGCTGCACACCCATGAACGCGAGATAGACCGGCGCGTGGGCGAAGATCGCGGCATAGCGCTCGCGCGACCGACGCAGCGCCTCCACCGTCTCGCGCAACGCCCGCGTCCGCTCGGCCACCGCCTGCTCCAACGCGGCTTCGGTCTGCTTGCGTTCGGTGATGTCGATGTTGACGCCGAGCATGCGGCGCGGTTTGCCGCCGGCATCGGGCAACACGTTGCCGCGCGCGTTGATCCAGCGCACTTCGCCGTCGAGACGCACGATGCGGAATTCGAGTGCGAACGGTCGCAGGCTGCGGCTGAACGCGCGCGCCGCGGTGGCGACGGACGCGCGATCGTCCGGATGCACGGCGCGCCGCCATAACGCGTAGTGGTCGGCATCCTGTGCCGCGGAGGGATCTTGGCCGATCAGGCGGAACATCTGCGGCGACCAGTGCGTGCGGCCGGTCGCCAGGTCCCATTCCCAGGTGCCGATGCCGGCGGCCTCCTGCGCGAGGCGCAAATGTTCCTCGCTGGCGCGCAGCGTCTGTTCCGCGCGCACCCGTTTGGTGATGTCGCGCCAAAAGACGCTGACCCCGTCGCCCGACGGGGCGACGCTGACCTGCACCCAGACATTGGTCACCGGCGAGGGGGCCTCGAAATTGATCTTGCATTGCTCCGCACGGGCACGGTGCAGCGCGGCTTCGTTGCGCGTGCCGACAAGCTGTGGCAGACACTCCCAAATGACGCGGCCGACCACGTCCTCGGCGGCGAGGCCCCAGAATTCCACCGCGCGCCGATTGGCATAGACGATGCGCCACGCGCCATCCAACGAGCAGAACGCGTCGCCCATGCTCTCCACGATGGCGCGTGCGTCGGCCGAGAGTGTCGGCAGCGCCTTGGGGTCGCGGGTCAGCTTGCGGTCCAGGCCGGCCTCCTTTCGTGCGCCGCGGAAGATTAGCGCAGGTGGTTGCGCGTGCGCGACTCATTGAGGGGGCGTGGGATTGTTACAGCAATACAATGGCTACGCGGCGCCCGGCATTGCCAAGCCGTAGCGCGGAAAAGCACAGCGCATTCCGCCGTCTTCGGCTGAATATTTCGTGCCGCGCCTTACGCCGCTCGCACAACAATGCAGTCCGGCCAGGGCCGCATCCGGTTCAGCCGCGCACTCGCATTCGCCGAGGATGATGTCGTCGATGACAGGCCTCGCGGCGTTTCGCCGCGAGGCCCTCGCCATCCAGAGTCAAGCCCGGGACGGCGAGGGATCGGGGTGGAAGCCTAGCTATGCCAGCGGAACTCCTGCGCCTTCCGCTCCGAGCCTTGGCTGAGCTTGACGTTGACCAGCGCCGGCCCACGGAAATTCATCGCCTCGTCGAGCGCGCCGCGCAGATCCCTCGGGTCCTCGACATAGCTGCCGTGGCCGCCGAAAGCCTGCATCATCAGGTCGTAGCGGGCGCCCCAGATCAGCGAGTTCGGCCGCATGTTGAGCATTGGGTTGCCCGGGATTTCAGGCATGCCCGGCCCGATGCCGCCGTTGTTGAACACAACGATCTTGGCCGGCATCCCATAGCGGCACAGCGTCTCCATCTCCATGCCAGAAAAGCCGATCGCCGAGTCGCCCGAGACGTGGACGATCGGCCGGTCAGGGTGCACGACGCAAGCGGCGATGACAATGCCGAGGCCGACGCCCATCGTGCCATAGCTGCCGGCGTCCAACCGCTGGCGCGCGCCAAAGTTCGGCAACTGGGTGCGGCCGATGTCCATCGTGCCGGCGCCCTCGCTGCAGATGATCGCGTTTTTCGGCACCCAGGCCGCGACGTCGCGCAATATCCGGTAGTAATTGGCCGGCGCGGAATCGTCGGCCTTCTGCGGCGCGATCATTGCCGCGTTCTCGGCCGACTTCTTGGCGATCGCCGTGCGCCACGGTGTTTCCTTCGGGTAGAACCACTGCCGCGACGCAAGCGCCTGATTGAGCTGCCCGACGATCGCCTTGCCGTCGCCGACCAGTGCGACCTCGGCCGGTTTGTTCTGGTGCATCGCCTCCGGCTCGACGTCGAGCTGGATGACCCGCACGTCTTTGTTATAGCGCGGCGGCAGGCCGAAATGCATGATCCAGTTGAACCGCGCGCCCATCAGGAACACCACATCGGCCTGTTGCAACGCGAGGCTGCGCGACGCGCCGACCGACAGCGGATGGTCGTCGGGCATCACGCCCTTGCCCATCGGCGAGGCGAGGAAGGGCAGTCGCGTCTTCTCGATGAACGCGCGCACCTCGTCCTCGGCGTGCGAATAAGCCATGCCCTTGCCGATGATGACGAGCGGCCGTTCGGCCGATTGCAGCACGTTCAGCGCCTGCTCGATGTACTCCGGCACCGTCTGGATGCGCGGCGGGTCCGGGCATTTCGCGGCCTGGTGCACCTTGTCCACGTCGCATGAGCCGGTGATGATGTCGTCCGCGATGTCGAGATAGGTGGCACCGGGCCGGCCGTAGATCGACTGCCTGACCGCCATCTCCACATAGAACGGAATGCGGTTCACATGCTCGATCGCGTGCGCCCACTTGCTGACCGGCGTCGCGATCAGCACCTGGCGCTCCTCCTGGAAGGCGCCCATGCCGTTGCGATAGGTCTCCGACGCGCCGCCGATCAACAGCATCGGCC
>Ga0209415_10002697_pt1 | contig 33135 bp, 29 predicted proteins | sample PeaSoiSIISIP2007_FD_187696 | JGI IMG/M metagenome (GOLD analysis project Ga0209415, IMG submission 187696) | Peat soil microbial communities from Weissenstadt, Germany - SII-SIP-2007 (SPAdes) (version 2) | ecosystem: Environmental > Terrestrial > Soil > Wetlands > Peat | place: Germany... | reverse complement strand
GCTCCCAATTCGCCGTGTGAGAGCGACGTCATAACCAGGCTAGACCACGGGCCCCACGAGGCCGTTCGGAGGCCCGATAATGACCTTTACTTCTTAAGTCCCACTGAGCGGTTCTTCAGCCTCAGATCAGAAGACTTGCACTTGCGGCACCTCTCGGCGTTGAGCGGGTTCCTTGCCCCGCAGCGTAGGCAGACCTGGAGGAAGAGCCTCCTCTTCTGGGCTATCTGCTTCTTGGCCGCGTCTGCGATGGGCATGGCTTCTTTCTGTCGCCCTCGAACTCACGACTATAAGTTTTCAGTAGTGAAGGGTTAATGGGAGCACCCTGGCCTGGCTGTCCGTGTATCGCGGACCCAAGTCAGTCGACGAATACATCTCAGCAGCCCCCAAGGGTGCACAGCAGAAGCTGAGACAGGTCAGGGCCGCTGTAAGAGAAGTGGTCCCCTCAGCAACGGAGAGCATCAGCTATCATCTCCCCTATTACTCGTACAAAGGGCGCCTGGCATGGTTCGGCCTGTTCAGCTCACACATCGGCTTTTTCGTGCGCCCCCCCGTGCTCGAGGAGCATTGGATTGAGCTGAAGGGGTATACGATGACGAAATCCTCCCTCCACCTCCCCCTGGACAAGGCGATCCCGACAGAGCTCGTGAAGAGACTGGTCAGGGCTGCTGTAAAGAAGAACGAAGAAAGGTCAGCCTAGATCCTGCTTCACGAGGGAAGGGACCTCAGAGGGGGTCATTGCCACCTTCACACCGGATGCGGTCAGTGCCCTGATCTTGGAGTCGGCCGTCCCGAAATCCCCGTAGATAATCGCCCCGGCGTGCCCCATCTTCTTCTCCTTTGGCGCGTGCCTCCCGGCGATGTAGGAAACTATCGGCTTGGTGTAATGAGATTTGGCGATGTGCCTGGCAAGCCTTTCTTCGGCGTCCCCGCCTATTTCACCCACCACGACCACGGCCTTCGTATCCTCCATGGACTGGACGAAGTCCATCCATTCGATGGGGGTGGTGCCGTTGATGGGGTCTCCTCCAATCCCCACCGCCAACGATTGCCCGAGGCCCGCCCCGGTGAGCTGCCCCGCAATCTCATACGTGAGGGTCCCGCTCCTAGAATAGAGGGCGACGCTCCCCGGCGAGAATGACGGCGCGGGCATGATTCCAAGCTTCACTTTGCGTGATGGGACGATAATCCCGGGGCAGTTCGGCCCGATGATGGACGCCCCATTCGCCTCGGCCAACTGGACCAGTGAGAGCTCGTCCCGGATGGGGACGTGTTCGGTGATAATGACCAGCAGCTTGATCCCCGCGTCGAGTGCCTCCTTCCCGGCCGCCAGGGTGAACTCAGCCGGCACGAAGCAGACGGAGGCCTTGGCACCGGTCCTATTCACTGCTTCCTGGACAGCGTTGTAGACGGGTACTCCTTCCACCGACTGTCCCCCCTTCCCCGGCGTAGACCCGGCGGCTACGTTTGTGCCGTAGTCGAGCATCAGCCTCGTATGGAGCCGGCCGTACCTCCCGGTCATGTTCTGGACGATTACAGGCTCTCCCTGCTTCGGGAGAATCATCTTGCGGTCACCACAGCCTGCACCGCCTCAGGTGCCGTCTGGAACATCTTGACCGGCGTGTCAGCGAGCATCTTCCTCGCCTCAGCGTCTTCCGCTCCGCTCACCCTCGCGAAGATTGGCTTAACTGGGCCCTCAGACAGAATCGTCTTGATGCCGGCGGCCACGTCTGTGGTCCTGGTTATTCCACCGTAGATGTTGACTAGAATCCTATCGACCCCCGGGAGCCGGTTCACCAATCTTAGTGCCTCCTCGATCCTTTCCTGCTGGGCCCCCCCGCCAAGGTCGAGGAAGCAGGCCGGGCTCCCCCCTGCGTCCCCCACGAGGTCCAGCGTTGACAGCACGAGTCCGGCGCCGTTCCCGACCACAGCAATGTCACCTCCAAGGCGCACAAAGGCGAAGCCCTGGCGGGACGCCTCCCCTTCGAACTCATCCTCGGGGTGGAGCTTGGCGAACTCCGGGTGCCTGAAAAGTGCGTTGTCGTCGATTATCACCTTGGCATCGAGGGGCATTAGGGTCCCGTCCTTCCCCACGGCCAGGGGGTTGATCTCGGCGAGCTCGCACTCCTTCTCCCTTGAAAGCAGCTCGAGTGAGAGGAGAATCTTCACGAACTGCCCCGCCTGCCCTTCGGGGAGCTTGAGGAGAGATGCTACTTCCGCGGCGAACTTCTCGTCGATCCCCTCAAGGGGGACCCTGCGGATGACCTTGCCAGACATGGATTCGACGTAGATGCCCCCCGTCTGGGCAGCGATGGTGACGAAAGACCTGTCCCCTCTGTCGAGGCTCACAGAGAGGTACATCTCCGAGTCGTGGGGGTATGCTTCCTCCACCAGTAGCGCGTTGGGCTTCTCACCGCCTATCGCGAGGTTGAAAATCCTCCCAGCTTCTCTCTCTGCCTGGGTCGGGTCGCTCACTATGGCGATCCCTCCAGCCTTGCCCCTCCCACCTGCAAGGACTTGGGATTTGATCGCGACCGGTGGTGTAAGCGAAGCCAGGGCGCCGCGGATGCCGTCGACGTCCCGCGCGAGTACTGACTTGGGCAGTGGGAGGCCGTATTGCCTGAAGAGGTCCTTGGCTTGATACTCGAAGAGGCGCACGACACGCGCGCAAATCACATCGGGATTAAAGTTAACGCCTAACTGGAAACCGATTCGGAAAGACGGGCTGCGAACCTATGGGTCTCGTCGTGCGGGAAGTAACAGTTTCCCAGGGATTCATCTAGGTATTATCCCGTCGCGATTCAACACCCAAACTGGACAAAGAGCCCGTTATGCTAATATAACCTGCAAAGGGGCTCGAATTTCATGACCACTGAACCAGAGCATGAAGAAATGCAACCACGCGAACCAAACACAATCTATGTCGGAAAGAAGCCCACTATGAACTATGTCTTAGCAATCCTGACACAGATCAACAACGGGTCAGACGTCGTTACCGTGAAGGCCAGAGGCAGGGCCATCTCGCGGGCCGTCGACGTAGCCCAAGTGCTTACGAAGCGGTTCGCCACTGACATCAAGGTGCAGTCCATCGTCATCAATACGGAGCAGGTCAAGAGCACTTTGACCGGCGGTATGAGCAACGTCTCCTCCATTGAGATCAAGCTCGGGAAATAGAACCCCAGGAGACGGCTAACAATCGGGAAAGACACCGAGCCAGCGGTGGCTGGGAGTAGTCCAGCAGTTTCATAAGGTCGAAGAGTTACGCTGACCCCACCCTGAATATCTGATTTGACGGCCGAACGTTTTTTATTCGCGTTATTCTCCGCCGCCATCAGATGCAGCCGAAGCTCCCCATCTGCTACTTCGACGCGAGGACGGGGATACTATGTGGGAACTGCCAGGAAAGGCTGCTCAAGGGAGAGATAACAAACGCTGACGTCGAGGCGTCGAAGGCCGTAGCCCACCTGGCAAACAAGATACCGGAGCTTGGGCGGGCGTGCCTTAGAAGGGCCTTCGAAGCGAAAGGCTCCTACGTGCTCGAGTTCGAGCAAGCGGACTTCTACGCCCTCAGGTCAAGTTCCCTCCTTCAGGCTGACCTGGAAGAGGCGCTCAAGGGGAAGGTATGGCTAGTCAGTGCAGGGGGGAGCGACAGGAAGTTCCTCGAGGACGTGTTCTTCCCCGCGAAGGTCCTTACAGTGAACACAGTATTCCTCCCTGACGGCGAGAAGAAGACGAAGGTCATAGTCCCTGCGAAGAGAAGTGAGAGGCGGATCGGGGATTTCGACAAACTCAGGGACGCGGTGAAACAGGCAAGGGGAATCGAGCTCCTTGTCGAGACGGAGCGCGAGGCGGCAGCGAAGCTCTACTCGTAATCTCCGTGCGCCATTCGCGAGATTAGATCACTCTAGGGCTGGAGGCGATCGGGGTCCCTTGGGAACAGGGCCGCCTCCTTGATGTTCTCCAGACCCAGAAGCCTCGCCACGAACCTCTCGAGTCCGAAGGAGAACCCTCCGTGCGGTGGGACGCCGTATCGGAACGGCTCGGTGAACCAGCTCAGCGCCTTCGCGTCCATCCCCTTCTCCTTGATTTGTTCAATTATCTTGTCGTACCTGTGCTCGCGCTGGCCGCCGGAGGAGAGCTCGAGGCTCCCGTGGAAGAAGTCCGTCGACCTAGCGAACTCAGGTTCGTCGTCATACCTCATCACGTAGAACGGCTTCGCCTTCGATGGGAACCTGTTTGCGTAAAAGTACTCCGTGCCGAACTCCTCCTTGGCGTAGGCCGCCAGGATGTCCTTCGATTCTTCGTCGAGGTCCTCCCCCCTGGGGAGGAATTTCCCCTTTCCCTTCAGGACAGAGTACACCTCTGGAAACTGGATCTCAGGGAATGGGGTCTTGGGGACCTCGAGCTCCGCCTTCAGCAACCCCAGCTCATCAGGGCACGTCTTGACAACATGCCTAATCCCGCTGGCGACCATATCCTCTTCCAACCTCATGACGTCCCTCTCATCTGAGAGGAAGGCCATCTCGGGGGCGATTGTCCTGTGCTCGCTTATGTGACGCGGGGTGTGTGAGAGTTCGGCACGCCAGTTGGGGCCGAGGTCGTAGATTCTATCGAACCCCCCGGCTATGGTGAGCTGCCGGTGGAGTTGGGGATCCTGCCTGAGGAAGGCCTCCTTTCCGTAGAAGTCGATCTTGAAGACCTCCGAGCCTCCCTCGGAGACGCCCCCGATTATGCTCGGGGTGAAGGCCCGGATGAAGCCCGATTCCTGGAGGAACTTCTCGAACCCCTGGACAACTGCGTTCTCTATCTTGAATATCGCCGCGGTCTCGGGCCTGCGGAGCTCGAGCGACCTCCACTCGAGTCGTGTGTCAAGGGACGCCGGGGTCACCCCTCGGGGGTCCAGGGGCAGAGGGGTGTCAGCCTTGACAAGCACCACCACAGTCGAAGGGATTATTTCGAATCCGAGCCGGGCGACCTTGCTCTCCTTCGCCTCCCCGGTCACTTTAATCACGTCCTCCTGGTGCAGTCCGCCGATCAGGGAGAAGAGTTCGGGAGAAACGGCCTTCTTTGGCGCGGCGACCTGGACCACCCCCTTCGAGTTCCTGAGGAGGACGAAGCTGATGCCGCCGAGGACCCGCACGTCGTGGACCCAGCCGGAGATTGTCACCTTCTTCCCTACCATCCCTCTCAGTTCGACTGGAGTGGGCTGGGGGCGCATCGTCATCGGGTCAGAAGAGCGTGGTTAAGAGTTTGAGCAAATGACTCGGGATTAGCCTCGGCCGTGGAGAGGGTAGGAGGTCAAGGTCCTTTCAAACACTCTTTTGCGAAAGCGTGAAGGGACCCTTTCAAAATGGCTCTTGACAAGACCTTCGCGTTCCATCAATACTCCTAGCACCTGAGCACGAGGCTTTGAAACGCCGATGACATTTTCGATGTCCCTTACGCCGAATACCTGTGGTAACGAAAGGACCCTCCTCTCCATTCGCCTGCGAAATGCTCTTTGATTTCCTTCAATCCTAGCTTTTGCAGATGTGACGGCAGAGAGCTCTAATGCCTGGGTTCGAGTCATTGGGAATCTTGGGCCAAGAGTTCTCAGGGGACTAGTCTTCCGTTTATGACGAATGTGTTCTACTTCAAGAACTTGCAGAAATTCGTTTCCGGTAATCGTGCCCTCAAGATATTCAAGCGAAGCGCGAACCTGCCTCCTTTTGACCACGACCTTCACTGAACGAAGAAACCGAGTCAGAAGCCTGAAACGAAGGACAAGTTCACCGGCAACGAAGCCCTTCTGTTCATCAACAACATCGCTGAATCGCAATCAAGTGGCCTCCTTCGGCCTTTTATGGGAATGCGTCGTTTGGTATTGTCTTGACTTAGAGTGCGCTGAAACTATTCGACCATTGGGCGTACGCCCTAAGCATGTCGGGCGAGACCGAAGGCTTCCTAGTTCTCATGATCTCCTTAAAGTCAGCTACAGCGATAGGTCTCGTGGTTGTCTCCTTGTCGAGCGCTTTGCCTGACTTGAACAATTCTCTGACGACCCGCAACTGAACCCCCTGGCATATGTCTTTGATGTCACTTCCCGAATACCCGTCACTCAGCTTCGCCAATGTCTCCAGACCGACATCTTCGGAGAGTGTCAGGGGAGCGGTGTACAACTTGAACTGGGCCATGCGAGCATCAGTATCAGGCATCGGAACTAGAATCCTCTTACTAAAGCGTCTAAGAAACGGGGGATCGAGTGACCACGGCTTGTTTGTAGCCCCTATCACATACAAGTGCAGGTTTTTCCCCTTGTCGTTTATTCCGTCGGTCTCTTTGAGGAACTGGTCTCTCACCCTGACCTCTCCGCCCACCTCCTGACCGCGGGTCCCGAGGAGGGAGTCTATCTCGTCGACGAACACTATTACCGGCTTGTTATCGCTGAGCATCTTCCTGGCGTTGCTGAAGAGCTTGGAGACGTTCTTCTCTCCCTCGCCCAGCCATTTGCTCATAATCGAAGCGGCGTCGACCGAGATGAAGTAGCCGTCGATCTCAGCGGCAGTGGCGGCCGCAACCATTGTCTTCCCGCACCCAGGCGGACCGTAGAGGAGAATCCCCCTTGGCCACCCGAGCTTGAAGAGGTCGGGCCTGAGGAACGGGAACACGATCGACTCGCGGATGGCCATCTTGCAGTCTTCGAGGCCTATGACGTCGTCCCACTTCACGTCTGGCTTCTCGGTGATGACTAGCTCATTGAAAGAAGCCTTGAGCTGTTGTACAACCTGCGGCCCGTTGGCGGAGTTTTGGTTCGCTGACCCCCCGTTCCCATTTGAGGAACCCCTCCCACCGGTGGTCGGTGGGGTCCATTCGCCCATCTCTGAAGTCCGGTCCTGGGGGAGGAGTCCGTGGGCGACTTGTATGGCCCTGACCCTCTCCTGGTAAGCCATGGCCCGCTCTGTGTACTGCTTGTTCAGGCGGTAGTCGGGGTAGAGGTGCACAAGTTTGACAAGGGTGGAGATCGCCTTCTGGTACATCTGGATAGCCATTCCGTGGGCCCCCTGGGAGTCGAGGCGGATCGCCTCGGAGGCGTATTTCTTGGCGTCGTCTTCGAGTTCCTTCGCGGCTACGACACTCATTTCTTGTTTGCCTCCATTTCGCTGAGCTTGACCTTCCCCTGGGACATCAGGGCAAGCATCGCCCCCTCGACGACGTCCGAAGGCATCTTGAGCACGGTAGAAGCGTCAGATATGTCCACGTTGCCATTGTGTATGGCGGCGTACTGCAGGACCTGTTCTTCTGCCTCTTCCGTAGGCTTCGGCCTGTAGATGGTGCCCAGGAAGGCCGCCTCTTCATCGTCATCCCCTGTAGCGAGCAGTGGTACCCTCGGCTCGAATGCTTCGCGCGGGATTTCGAGGGGGGGGATGATGAGGGAGCGCTTCATCTCCTCGGCCCGCTCCTCGGCGAGCTTCCTCGCCTGCTCCACAAGCTCGGCCCCGCTCTCGGTCTCGATGTTCAGAGATATCGACGGTGACACGTGTCCGATCTCAGCCATTGTCTCGGACAGAGTGGTGTTGATCACATCCGACGCCTGGTCTATGGACGGGACGAGTCCCTGGACGGACTTGTTCACCTTGCGGAGGACCTTGAAGGCACTGTTCATGTGGGACATCACGTCCCCGACCTCGATGATGCTCTCCAGCCTCAGCACCACCTGGGTGAGCGCGAGCTCGCTCGCATAAACGACCTTCCCCACCTTCCTCAGCTCCGACCATTCGTTGGCGTAAATCGTCGCCTTGGACTGGTCCTTGGCCACCATGGCCTTGACCGTCGTGTCGAACAATGACTTCCGTCTCTGTTCGAGCTTGACGCGGAGGTTCTCGAGCTCCCTTCGGTGTAGCTCAATCTCCTTTATGGTGGAAGCGATCTTCGGTTTGATGTCGTCCCCTCCGCCTAGGCCGATGAACCTCAGGGGTACGCGTGAGGACAACTACAGTGCTTCAAATTGGCATCTCGATAATCACGGGCTAAGTCAACAAAAGCGATACAATGTGGTGAAAGTTTTCTTCCGGATGCCCCCGTTGAGAATCGCGGGCGGCTTGGACCGAGACGTGAGTCCTATTCCATTCCGCGGGAGTCTGCGTGCCTGTCATGATTCCTGTTCGTGCTTCCACCTTCCGAGGAGGGCCCTCTCGGCATCAGTTACTTTCGGCCCTACCCTGTCGAGCTCCTCCCCCGAACCGGTGGAGACTTTCACGACAAGGGGGTACGTCTGTTTCTTCTCGTCGTAATACCACGTCCTCTTTTGCTTGTCAAATTCCACCTCCCACACTTTGAGGGAGGCTACCTTCTCGTACTCGAAGTCGATCCCGATTATCGAGTATCCCGAAGACACCGTAGGGTCGTTCGCCTCGTCGAACACACACCGGGCGCAGCTTATCACCGGAGGCGGCCCTTCTCTCACCCGCCCCAGCATCCTCGCAGTATACTCGATGGAGACCCTGGGGGAGTGGACATGGCCGTTCAGGATCACATCTGAGAAGGAAAACAGGTGCCGTTTTGTCTCCTCCTGCGATGAAGGGACGATGGCCTCGAGGGGGTGATGGACCAAGGCGATGTTGAATGAGGGCCCCCTCTGGCCTGATACGGCTCTTTCGGCGGAAGCGAGCTGTTGCGCGCCCACGTATCCGTGGTAGTTGTACTTCCTGCTGAACATATACGCGGAGTTCAGGCTGATGAGGTTGAGTCTGAGGTTAGCCACAGTCAGCGACCTGACGTAGAACAGTTCCGGATCTGATTTCACGCCATGCTTCTCCAAGAAGGAGTAGTAGGGGCCCATCCCTGCTTTCATTGCGTCCCGGTCGGATTCGACGGCGAAGTGAGCATTGGTCGACGCGACGCCCCCCCTTTTCTCCACCATCTCGTTCATGAGGTCAGTGCTGATAGGGGCGAGGGTGCTCCAGTTCACATCGTGGTTCCCCCCACAGAACATGAGGCTTCTGGCGTGAAGGCTCTCCGAGAGGGTCGCCACGAAGCCGTCTACGATGGCGTACTCCTCATCTCTTCCTCCGTATGCTAGGTCACCCGAGAGAGCGACGTGAGGGCTGGGGAGGTCGAGGGACTCGACCCTCTCCTTTGCGTCGGCGGCGAGAGAGCTTAGGATCTTGTCGGTCTGAGGTTGAGTCGAGGTCCGCAGGTGGAAGTCCGACAGGTGGATGAGACAGAAGTCCAATCTTTGGGCATCCGTCCGGGACTAGTACACTTCCTCGGTCGCCAGGACTTCGAGCCCCTTCCCCGTGATGACGTACGGTCTGGGATGGGTATCGACCTTCGACCCCCGCATCTTGAGAATCTGGATGGTCCTTACTCCCTTGCGGAGGGTCCTCATGAGCAAAACTCCTTCGGCCAGGTACTCCTCGGGCTGGAGCAGCCTCTCCTCGCCGGTCGAGAGGAGCTCGCTCGTCAGCAGCGAGGTGGCGCTCGTCGATTGGAGGGTCTCTATCATGTCGAGTACCACCGGCCTCCGCTCATCGACGGAAGGGAACCTGAAGACAAGGTCAGACATCGAATCCAACGCAATCCTTGCTGGCTCGAACTTTGCTATCGCGCTCTGCATGGTCTCAAGAAGGTTGACAAGACCAAGCTCCCTCCCTCCGACGGATATGCGGCCCACCTGCGCAGTCTGAGGGATCTTCCTGACTTCTGTGGCGTCGACGTACTTGAACTTCCCATCTGCCTCGAGCTTTGCAAAGTCCATCCCAAGGTTGAGCATCTCACGCATGAAACGGCTCTTCGGCTCGTTCATGCCGATGAACATGCTGTTCTCCCCCAGTGCCGCAGCGCCGTTGTAGAGGTATTGTGAGCAGATTATCGTCTTGCCAGTCCCTGGCTCCCCGAGGACGAGGACTACGCGCCCTTTGTTGAAACCCCCGTCAAGCATGGTGTCGAGGCCGGGGAGGCCGCTGCTCAACTTCGTTTCCCCTTCCGAGCTGCTAGTCACGTTGCGACGGCTGCCTTCCGTAGATTATTAGTGTATCTCGATTGCCGGCGCGTCCCAACTAGATTTTGAGGGAATCGACGCGAGATCCCCTTGCCAGGTCCTGATATTCCTCTTCGACCGCCTTCAACGCTAACCGCAACTGGAGCTCAACAGGCCTTAAATCGACTTCGCAGAACGGGTCTGTCCTAGTTGGATGCCAAGAACGAGGACGAACTCTCGAAGCGCCTGTCAATGGCGCAGGAGATGCTCGGGAGGGTGATCCACACCACAGACAATCTTGACGACAAGGTGGGACGTGTATTCAGTTCGATGTCATTCCTCACCGTTGGGGCGACGATCCTCTACACATCTTTCCTCGCAGACAAGCTGTACTATCGGGTGGGAGGCGTCGACCTGGTGTCCCTGCTCTTCCTTGGCTTCGTGATTTCAGTCGCCATAGCGACTGCTTTCATGCTTCAGGCAATGGGTCCGAGGGTGCACGTCATTCCGGGGAGACGCCCGGGCGGTAAGAGCTCCTACGCGGCCCCTAGCCCCACAGGATACGCTGACAAGATAGCTTCGATGAAAGAAGAGGAATGGACAGGGTACTTCGCGAATGTCGGAGTCGGCGAACTTACCGAGAGGTGGTATGCCGAATCGATAAAGGAGATCTATGCACTCTCGCGTAAAGTGGATCGGAAGGTCGGGGAGATGAGGGGGGCCCAGTGGTTCTTCCTCCTATCGATCGTGTTCCTTGTCCTGATGGTCGTCCTCGCCGCGTCCTCGCTCCTGTAAAGTCGGACTCGAATACGCTTATCTTGCATCGCAGTTGACCGGGAGCGTTTGGTATCGACGGGGGTCCCAACCCTGGACCAGATTATCAACGATGGTTACCCCGATAGGTCTTCCATACTTGTACTAGGCCAGTCGGGGCTCGGAAAGCAGGCGCTGGGGTACTGGTTCATGAGGTCCGGACTCACGCAAGGCGACTACTGCCTCTACGTCACCCACCGGCCAGTCTCGGATGTGACCAGAGACATGAAGGGTTTCGGCATCAGCACGGACAGGGTCCCAGAGTGGATTGCGAGCTCTGGTTCTGCTGTGAATTGTGACCTTCGGGACACCACCTCGATCTCGTATAACATCAAGCAGGCCCTGCAGAGGAACCCCGAAAGGCGGATCAGGGTCGTGACGGACATTCTTTCCCCGCTGCTCGTACTGAATCCAGCCGAATCGATGTACAGCTACTGGTCGCAGCTTGTCGAAGAAGTGAAGCGGTACGATGCCGTGATACTCGCCTTGGGAGACGAGGAGATGCACACCCCAGCCACCATCGCATCAATGGTGCACCTTTTCGACGGGGTTCTGGAGATGAAGCTGTTCGAGGAAGGGCTCTCCGTGACGACTGTGATGCGAGTGCGCCAAATGTTAGGTCAGCCCCCTTTGCAAGGGTGGTTCAGGTTCTCGTTCGTCCACGGGATGATGGAGGTAACGCCGAACGTCACCAAGTGACGCGCTGCAAGACGCCGTCCAAGTTGTCCTCTTGGGTGTCGTCGTCTACACCATATACAGGGCTCTCAGCCTGAGGAGGGCTCTCGTAGACCACCCAGCCCGGACACGGGCGCTCTGGACGGCCATCGGTGGATTGTCCGTAGGTTCGTTTTTTGTGGCCACCTATCTAGATAGCATCTTCGGCGAGACCCCGTCAACGGTCACCGCGGTAGTCGTCGAGGGCGTTATCTGGGGCTTCACATTTCTCGTGCTTTATGGATGGATCGCCAACAACATCAATGTCGCACTATCTGCAGACTTCTTCCACAGGGATACCCTGTCCTGGAAAAAGGGCGGTGGAATCGTAGCTTTCGCCGCTCTCTTTTCGGCGTATGGGGTAGTTTCGCTTCCACCGTGGTGGTTCAGCACGGCTGAGGCGGCTTTCGCCAGTTTTGTCACTTTTGTCGTCTTCGCAGCTGTGACCTTGTATGCGATAGTAGTCCTTGCCGTAACGTATCGTCGCATCTCTGACAGAAGAATCAAGACCTACACAAAGTGGGTCGTCCTGAGCATAGCCAGCTTCTTGCTGCTAATCTTCCTTCCATCTCCCTTGGCTTTCATTGCGGCAATTGCGTGGATACTTTGCATTTACCGCTCAGTCGGGTCTCTCGCCATCAGAACGCGGGTGCTCCCTTCATGACCGGACGATTGCGCAAAAGTTTCTCAGAAATCTGAAAACAAAGGAGAGAGGGTACTCGCTTTAGTACGAGGTACCCTCGGATGTAGATTCGGCGGACGGCAGGGTGCTGGGGATCTCGGGGAATTTCTCCTTCATACGAGTCTCTGCTACTGCAGATGCCTCGGCAAGGATCTTCTCTGCGTCCTCGTTGGCCGCTTCGAAGTTCAGCGAGTATCCACCGACTGTCCCGGCGTCTACCAGGATGCTACTTAGCAAGCCAGAGATCTCACCGATCTCGCTCTCCGCCTCAGGCAGTACGCCCACCAAGCCGGCCTTGACGTTGCGTATTACTGCCATCGCCGGGGTCAGGGTGACTACGATGTCACCGAGTTCCGTGATCGTGTTGAGTCTGAGCACTATCTGTTCTAGGGCCAGTTTCGCTTGCGTGACCATCTTGTTCATCTTTCTGATCTCGGCAAGCTCGTTGGCGAATACAGACGCGTGCTGTGTGTCGTGCTTTTGTAGAGAGGTAACGACCTTTGCGAAGATCGAGTTATCCCTCTCCCTTAGTTTGTTGGTGGTGGAGTCGAGTTTGGCGACTTGGACTTGGATTTGTCGGACGGCGAGGTCGAGCCTCGGCTTCAGGGGTCCGGGATTCTTTACGGAATCCTTAACCCGAGTGCCGAAACTCTGGCTGTTTTGCTTTTCCCATTTACCTGCGAACGCAGACATGGATAGCTTCGAATATCACGGGGTCTCAAATTCTCTAAGTGGGGAGTAGTATAATCTTCTTCACAACCGCATTAAGATTCATTCTTCTTTGACTCCGCTATCATTGCTGCCCTATTCCTTTTCTTCTACTGATTGGATGTGGGCTCCATGAAGTTAGCAGTCATCTCCGATGTGCACGCGAACCTGGAAGCGCTAGAGGCAGTCTTCGATTTGACGCAGGGCTTGGAGGTGTACTGCCTGGGAGACCTCGTCGACTACGGCGCAAATCCAAACGAAGTCATTGAACTAGTCCGAAAGCGAGGAGTGAAATCGATAGTGGGCAACCATGACGTCGCAGCCCTGACCGGGGACACTTCGTTGTTCAACCCCAGGGCGGCGATGTCAGCCGTCTGGACGGCCAGGAATCTGACCGCTAATAGCAGGGATTACCTTCGTGGCCTTCCGGAGGAGTTCAACCTCGACCTCCATGGGACGAGGGCCTATTTTACCCACGGCAGCCCCGACGACAGGCTCTGGGAGTACGTCGACCCAAGGACCCATTCGGACCTGTTCGGGTACTATCTCGACAAGAAGAAGGTCGATGTCATCGGCCTCGGGCACACCCACATCCCATACGTCTGGCGGGAGGGGGAGCGCGTGGTAATCAACCCAGGTTCGGTGGGGCAACCCAGAGACGGAGACAGGAGGGCTTCCTATGCGCTCGTCGAGCCTGCAGTGGAGGGGGCGAAGGTAGAGGTCGTCCGTATCGATTACGACTACGCGAAGGCCGCGGGGAAGATAAGGGCGGCTGGCCTCCCTTCGGCCCACGCCGATAGGCTCCTTTCGGGAAGTTGAAATAATCCCTCGTCTGACGGTGGGGTGGCTTGAGTGGTCGTAAAATTAGCCCGACGTACTAGAAAGAATCATACCCTCAACCAAGAGTACGACTGGAAGAAGATCGAAAGCAAAGTCAGGGTGTTCTATGCGCGTCCTGCCACCAAGGTGAAGATCGCGGCAAGGGTCTCGAAGAGCAAGCCCGTGGGGTATGTCGAGGGCCCTCCGACCCTGAACAACCAGCCCCACGTCGGGCACGTCCGCGGCCGGATGATGAAGGACCTCTGGTACAGGTCGAGGACGTTCGAAGGGGAGAACATAGTCTTTCGCGGGGGCTGGGACACACAGGGCCTGCCGGTGGAGCTGCAAGCGGAGAAGGAGTTGGGGCTCTCGGGGAACAAGTGGGAGGACCTCAACAAGGTCGGAGTAGACAAGCTGGTCGAAGAGTGCAAGAAGCTCATCTGGAAGTACAAGCGTGACTGGGAAGAGGCCGACGACCTCCTCGGGCTGATGATAGACCACAGGCGGGCATACATGACGTACAGGGACGAGTACATCGAGAGGGAGTGGAAGTACCTGGAGACCGCCTGGCGGAGGGGACTTCTGGGCGAGGGATACAAGGTGGTCCCCTACTGCCCGAAGTGCCAGACGGCCCTTAGCGCGGGAGAGGTGGCGCTCGGCGGGTACGAGAAGCTGGAGGACCCGAGCCTATACTACAAGGCGAGGATGGGCGAAGGGGCGTATCTTGTCGTTTGGACCACCATGCCCTTCACGGTGGTCACCGACGAGCTGGTGGGCGTCAAACCGGACTCTGACTACGAGTACGTGGAAGCCGGGTCCGAGGTCTGGGTGGTCTGCACCGGGAGGAAGGAGGCCCTCGAAATGGAGCTGGGGGTAAAGTTCGGCGAGACGAAGAAGAAGGTCAAGGGGGCGGAGCTAGAAGGCCTAACCTACGAGCACCCGCTGCTCGACCTGATCCCGGGCCAGAGGACCCCCGAGATGCAGTCCAAGGCCCACCGGGTGGTCGCCGAAGAGTTCGTGGATGTCACGACGGGGACAGGCCTTGTGCACATGTCCCCGGCTAACGGGGAAGAGGACTTCGCCGTGGCAACAAAGAGAGGGCTCCCCGTCTTCGCCCCCTTCGACGACAGGGTGACATTCACCGAGGAGGCAGGGAGATTCGCAGGGATGTTCGCCAGGGACTCCGATGGCGCAGTGGTGGATGCGCTGAGAGAGAAGGGGAGTCTTGTCAATGCGGGGAGAATCGTCCACGACTATCCCGTGTGTTGGCGCTCGGACGACAGGCTGGTTTGGCTAGCGAGAAGGGAATACTTCTACTGGGTAGACAGGATAAGGAAGGATGTCGTCAGAGCGGCCGAGAAGGTAGAGTATTTCTTCGATGGCCCCAGGAATAGGTTCCTTGCGGGGCTCGCCGAGTCCCCTCCCTGGTGCGTGACGAGAGAGAGGGTCTGGGGGACACCGCTCCCGATTTGGGTCTGCGATTCATGCAAGGAGCGGGTCGGAGCTTTCTCGCGCAGGGAAATAGTCAGCCGGGCCGCAGAGCTCCCGGACGGTCCGAACTTCGAGTTCCACCGGCCATGGATAGACAGGGTGGTCCTCAACTGTCCGAAGTGCGGAGGGAAGGCGCACAGGGAGCCCTTCGTACTGGACACATGGCACAACAGCGGTGCCTCCCCCTACGCGTCCTTCACTGACGAGGAAGCGCGGGCCTTGGTCCCAGTCGAGTTCCTCACCGAAGCCATAGACCAGACCAGGGGGTGGGCGTACACCCTCCTGCTGCTTAACGTCATCAAGACAGGGAAGCCCCAGGCCCCCTACCGCGCATTCCTCTTCCAAGGGCACGTGCTCGACGACAAGGGTCAGAAGATGAGCAAGCGGCTGGGGAACGTGGTCCAAGGCCTCGACCTTCTTAGGAACAACTCCGCCGACCTCGCCAGGTTCTATGTTCTCTCGAAGGCGACCCCCGAGGATTCGGTCAACTTCGACCTGAAGGAGATGGCCGGGAGGCCATACCAGGTCCTCAACACCCTATACCACCTGCACCTCTATCTCCAACAGAACGGGGAAGTAGACGGCTACGACCCCGGAAGGCACACCCTCTCGTGGGCCCAGAAGCGCAAGGCCCTCACCGTGGTCGAGAGGTGGATGCTCGCCAAGCTAGCAGGTGCCGAGGCTGGTGTCAGGCAGAGTTATGCTAGGGGGAAGTACAACGAGGCAGCGAAGGCTCTCGAGGAGCTCGTAATCAACCATCTAAGCCAGACCTATGTGCGCCTGGTGAGGAGCGAGCTATGGAATGATGACGCCAGGTGGAGGACCAGACGCCTGGCGATCTACGCCGTACTGGGCCACAGTCTGAAGGCGGCGGACGAGCTCATGCACCCCACCAGCCCCTTCGCCACGGAGTTCCTCTTCCAGGAGGTCTTCGCTCGGAAGCCATGGGCGGCCCCAATGCTTGCGTTAGGTTGGATGAAGGAGAAGTCTCCGAAATCAGCCGCGGCCGAGGAGACCGTCGACTTCGCCCTCAAGGTGGAGGAGGCGTGCAACTCGGCCAGGACGAAGGCGAAGCTCAAAAGGCGCTGGCCGTTGAATAGAATCCTGGTCCTGGTCCCCCAGAAGCGGGCCGCCGTAGCTGGCGGATCGAGGAGGACGGTCGCCCTGCTTTGCAACGTCAAAGGGGTCGACGTCCTGACCAAGGCTTCGAAGTTCCCCGCAGAATTCCTGCTGAAGCCCAACCCCTCGAGGGTGGGGGCGCTGTTCAAGGAGAAGACGAGGGAAGTGATGGGATCGCTGAAGTCCCTCCACGGAGACGAGGCATTGAAGGCATACAGTGGGGGTAGGGCGCTCAAGGCGGGGTCATATGACGTCCCGCTCTCAGCCTTTGAGTTGGTCACGGAGCCCCATGAAGGGTTCGCAGTCGCCGAGAAAGCGGGCATCTTCGTCGCGGTCGGGAGGGAGAGGGACGACGGTATGGTCGCCGAGGGCTTGGTAAGGGACGTTGCTCGCCGGTTGCAGGCACTGAGAAAGGAGAAGGGATTCAAGCCGACAGCTATCCTCGCATCTGCGTCCATATCGGGGCTAGAAGACGAGGACCTCGCCCTCCTCGAGCCCAAAAAGGACGAAATCCGATTTCTGGTCCGGGTGAGGAAGGTCGACCTAAGCAGGGAAAAGGGCCTGCCAAAGGGATGGACCGAATCAGACCTAGATGGACGGCCGGTCTACCTCAGGGTCGGCTAGCTGCTCCTGGATACGCACTCTATGCAAGGAGTCCCGGGGCGGTTCAACGGAGTCCTCCTCCTTCTTGATCCAGGCATAGTTCACACTGAGCCAGTACCTAATCAGGAAGGCCGCTCCGATCCCCACGAGGTTCGACAGGGCATAATTGATTCCGAGGTGCGAAGTGGCACCGTACAGAATCGCAAGATTCGCCACTAGACCGATTATCATAAGCCCATTGAACTTGAGGAATCTCGTGACCACGTGGCCGTGCCTTCGGTCGCGGAAAGTCCAAAAATCGTTGAAGACGAAGTTCGATACTATCGAGACCTCGATGGCAATCGTGCTGGCGTATAGGTAGTAGACCCCCTCGGCAGCGAGCAAGACCAGCAGCCCTTCGTTCACTGCGACGCCACTTAGGCCGACCAGGTTGAACTTGATGAAACGACGCCAGTAGCTGAATGTCTTGGCACCCTTGAGCTCCGGGCCTGTCTCAGTCAATTGGAGTGGGCGGCCCAGGGAGCCCTATTTATTCGGGGTCACACTTTCAGGTAATCAGAAAGAGAGGATTGGTACCCGTCCAGGGGCCGGGCGCTGAATCCCATCTTGCGCAGGTCCTTCGCGAACTCGGCGGCAAAGCCGTGGACCGTGTAGACCATCTCCGGCGAGACCCCTTTGACCAGCTCAATGAGCTCCTGATAGTCGCAGTGGTCGCTCAGGGGGAAGGAGTAGTCGGCCCCCATGGTGTGCCTGTACCCTGGCCCGAGCGCCCAGCCGCTGAACGCCACCAGCAGTGCCCCGTACTCATTCTTCAGTTGGGCCATCATCCTGTTCCGGCCGCTCGCCATCGGGCTGATCATGACCCAGGGGCCCCTGGGGAGCCGATCCTGATCCTTTGTAGGATCGAAGGGCTTGCCAACCTTCAGGGGGACCCCGTGTTCTATGTGGATCCTGTTCATCTTTGCAACGCTATCGTGGTAATAGACCGGGTCCCAGCTGGAGAAGTAGTATGACAAGAGCTGTGCCTTGCCAAGGGGGTACCCCATCAGGACCACGGGGCTCCCCCTGTCGTAGGCGGACGCGATCAGGCCGTTCACCTCCTTGACCAGTTTGGCGGTTGAAGGGAAGACGTACTCCGGGGTGCCGTAGGTCGTCTCCATGACGAGAATTCGCGCCTGGCGCGTCTTGCACCTTCCCAGGAACCCCCGCGCCCTCCCCGAGGCGTCTCCGGTGTAGTACACCTCGTCCTCGATCCGTATCGCCCGCGACCCGAGGATGTGCCCGGAGTCCAGGAGCTCGACCCCTTCGACCTCCTCGGTCGTCTCTCCGAGGTCGTACCCTCTCGCCTTCGCAAGCTCCGCCGTCGCCTGGGAAGCGATGATGCGCTCCTTCTTCGATGGGGTGTGCATGTGGTCCAGATGTGCGTGGGAGACGAACGTGTAGTCTGAGCGGACGTGGGAGTGGGGGTCGAGGACGTATCGCATCTTCCCGATCTCCACCTGGATGCCGCCGTTGGCGGTAACAGATGCTCCCCCCAAGATGGGCCGTCGAGCGCTGCCAGCGCTTTTAAGGTGTCGAGACCCTGAAGACTTTCCACCCGTTCGGCTCGACTGTCGCTTCGAACTCCATGGTGGGGAAGACTCTGATGCTCCCAGTCTTGGTCCATGAGCCCTTCGCCGGGTCGAAAGCTTCCAGCGACGTGCTAAGGCGCTTCGTGAGCTCTGCGGCCCTTGGAGGGAAGGTCACTGCGACTGTGACCTGGGCTGACGTGCTGTTGCCCAGGCATATTACCTGACCCGGGGTGTGCAGGAGGAGTCCATGGACCCCCCTCGCCTGCAGGTCGAGGAGCTCGGCTTTGGCGAACCTTATGCCGGACCTTGCGTCTATCTTCCCCCCGCCGATGAAGAGGTGCGGTCCACCGCCTGCCCTGCCCATGAAGACAGACGCAGGCTCTCCCAGCCAGACATCGGCGGCCATCAGCCATGAAATCCCCGACGAAGCCGACGGGGAGAAGGCCCGCCGATCAGAGCCTGATGGGATCCCCAGCTCCCCTTCAATGAGGACCTCGATGAACCGAGCCGCGGCCACGGGGTCTCCGCCGTCGGAGTGGGCCTCTCCAGCGTCCACGTCGACCCACATCGGGAACTCCCCCGGCGAACCGCCCAGGCGCGGCGCGTCGTCGACCACCAATTTGGCGACCTTTCGGAGGGCCAGGCTCCCTATCCCAGACAACCCAGTTCGATAGCAGACCAGAGCGTGCGCGAGCACTGCTCGCGTCCAGACGCCTCCCAGCTGCCCGCTCCCGTAGGCTCGGTTGAAGTAGACCTGGTTGGAGTTCGGGACGCACCTAGGCCCATATGGAGTGTCGAAGTCCTTCTCCAGGAGCCTGTGGGCCGCCGCCTGCTCGGCGGAGGGAAGGAACTCATGCCTGTATGCCGCCATCGCCATGTCGATGGTTTCGTCCTCTCTAAGCCGCCCCGAGGAGTCTCGGCACAGGGAAAGGAACCCCCTTTCATCGAGGAGCCTTTTCCTGACGTGGTCCGAGATCATTTCTGACCGCTCTTTGTAGCGCCCCGCCTCGTCGGACCTTCCAATCAGTCTGGACACCTGGGAGGCAGCATCTAGAGCTTCCGAGACAGCAAGAGAGAGTTCTGGTATCTCGCCCGTCGGGTATCCGCTCCCAAGGCGTCTTCGCCACCCCTGAGGGAGGCCGGGGTCGGCCAGGACCGAGAAGTCCTTCGAGGAGGCGAGGAGAAAGCCAGCCAGCTTCTTGATGGCTGGGTAGGAAGCCCGGGCCTGCTTCTTGTCCTGGGCTACGGCAAGAGTCCAAGCCGCCGAACGGAGGAAGACGGCGGTCTCAAGAAGTCCGGGGAGGGTCGCCCGAAGAGAGTGGGGGAGGGAGCCGTCCTTCCTTATCCCCTCCTTTGCCGCGTTCATCTGGATCCTCGCAGTCGAAGGTAGGAGGTATGAGAGGGCCTTCAGCGATTCATACCTGTCAAGCGGGTCTTCGGCACAGGCCGCCCCCTCGAGCGAAGAAAGGGCCCAGGCCGCTGCTTCCGTGATTGTGGGATCAGAACATGCGAGAACAGGGAGGCGGGTCTGGCTCGGCCTTTCCCCGCCCTGGAGGCGGCTGAAGTCAGAGAGGACCTTCTCCAGCTTCCCCTGGTTGTAAAGCGAGACGAAGGCCACTTCCTTCGATTCGCCGGGGGCGAGCTCGATCTCGTGAGTGGACACCACGACGACCTGGCCCGACATGCCCGCCGTAGACTCAGGGAGTTCACCCCCCTGGACGAGGTCCAGGGACCGGGACCTGCTGTTCGTCATGTAGATCTTCGATGGTGGCGGATTGGCGCCGACCACCCTTGCCGACGGAGGGTCTGACACCTCGTCCATGGCCACGTGGCTCTCCCTGCTGAACGCGTTGACTCCGAGCGAGCCCCAGGCACCCGATGATGCTCCGAACTGCGCAGCCGTGGGGTCGGCGAGCTCCAGGACCCGCAGCTTCATGGGCCCCTGCCCTGAGTTCTTCAGCCGGAGTCGTCGGACGAATCCGATGGACTCGCCCTGGTGGAACTCCACTCCCTGGGTGACGTCGACGGCCTCGAACGCCCTCCCGGAGAACTGGATGCCTCGCGGCGAAATTCGGATGGCCCAGTCGGGCCTCTGTGCTTGGACTACGACCCCCGCCTGGACTTTGTACAACCAGATCTGCTCGAAGCCGAAGAGGGCCCTCCTTTCCCCGAGGGAGTAGAGCGACCTGACCGAGCCGTCGGGATCGATGGTGATTCTGCACCCCCTTGATTGGAGGGTAAGGGGCCTCCTGAGCGCTGACGACCTCAGTCCGCCGGCCCGAGCTGTGGCGGACTCGGCTGTGATCCCCATTGACCTTTGTGACCGAGAAAGGCGGATAATATCGGGAAGATTTACTGAAATTGAGCTAGTGGAGTCATCGAGTTAACCTCGGGGAGCCCGCCTCCAGCGCGTCCCCGCCGGAGTGTCCTCCACCAGAATCCCTGAGGCGAGGAGCTCTTTCCTCAGCCTGTCCGACTCTGCAAAGTCCTTGCGCCTGCGAGCTTCGCCGCGTCTTGCGACCAGCTCGGCAAGGTTCGGCGGGAGGGTTTCATCCCCAAACTCCATCACTCCGAGGACCGAGTTCGCCCTCTCCAAGGCTGCCTTCGCCTTAGACGCTTCCTCGGCGCTGATCGACCCGGAGTCCACCAGTGAATTGCACCTCTTGACGAAGGAGAAGAGCACGGACAGCGCCTTGGGGGTGTTGAGGTCGTCGTCCATCGCTTCCTCGAATTCGTCGAGGAACTCCTGGGCCGGAGCGAGCGACTTTCCCTTTGGCGCACTGACTGATTTCAGCCTCGCGATGGCCTCCGACAGCCTGGCCCTCTGGGCCCTTGCCTGCTCCAGGGAGTTGTCGGTCAGGTCGATGGAGTCTCTATATTTCGAAGAGACGAGGAACATCCTGATCGTCAGGGGCTCCCAGCCCCGTTCCAGCAGCTCCCTCAGATTGACCATATTCCCCGACGACTTGTGCATTTCTTCTCCGTGGACGTTGAGGAACTCCGAGTGGAGCCAGTAGTTCACGAACTTCTTTCCCGTGGCGGCTTCAGACTGGGCGATCTCGTTCTCGTGATGCGGGAACCTGTTGTCCAACCCTCCTGTATGAATGTCGAATGTCTCCCCCAAGTACTTCATCGACATCGCTGAGCACTCGATGCTCCAGCCGGGCCTCCCCTTCCCGAGTTCAGTGTCCCAGAAGACCTCCCCGTCGTCGGGGTCCCAGGCCTTCCAGAGGGCGAAGTCGGCCGCCTCCAGCTTCTCTTCGTAGTGGTCGCTCGACACCCTCCCCGCAGGCTTGAGCGAATCCAACCTTACCCCCGACAGCGCCCCGTATCCCTTGAACTTCGACAGCGAGAAATAGATCGAGCCGTCTGCGGCCGTGTAGGCGTACCCCTTCTTCTGCAGGACCTTGATGAGATCGACCATCTCGCCGATGTGGTCGGTGGCTCGCGGGTAGAGCTCGGCCCTTTCGATGTTCAGGGTCGCCATGTCCTGCATGAACGCTGCCTCGTACATGGTCGTGAGTTCCTTCAGGGGTTTGCCCATCTGCTTGATCCCCTTGATGATCTTGTCTTCGACGTCTGTGATGTTCATCACCTGGTACACGTCGTACCCTTTGAACTTCAGGTGGCGCCGGAGGACATCTTCGAAGACGAACGTCCGGAAGTTCCCGATGTGCGCGTAGTTCCAAACCGTCGGTCCGCACGTGTATATCTTCACTTCTCCCTTCTCGATTGGCTCGAATGTCTGCGTCTTTCTTCCGAGACTGTTGTAGAGTTTCAGCAACGCGGGATCGACATCGGGGTTCCTGCCTTTAAAATAAAAAGGAGCGGGAGAATAGAATCTACTTTGTCAGCTTGCCAATCCTGAAGATCTGCTTGCCGCAAGAGGCGCAGATGCCCTTGATTGCCGGCCTGCCGTTCTTCAGTTTGATTTGCTTGGGATTCTTTATCTCCCGGTTCTTCTTCTTCTCGTAGACGCAGTATCCTGTTACCACTGCGAAATGCCTCGGCCCGAATTCGCCAGATTCGCTATATAAACCCTCGTAACGGGGCTCAAAATGAGGCTTTTTCGGGCCTTTTGCTGATTTGAGGGCGATTGGGGATTCATACGGCTAGGCGGCGTGGCTGATGCCCCCCAGATTCTTCAGGATTCGGGAGCAATGGACAGGCGCTACCGTATTGCAAGACTGTGTTGGCGAATCGCGGGAGGGCTTGTGCGGAGGCCCGGGAGTGCACCACCTTGGCATCGGCCTATTTGCAATCAAAAAGACGAGATTCTCGCCGAGCGGCTCCTAAGAGGACTGAAACCAAACCATCGATTGAATTAAAGCACAAGGGGTTCGGCCCCCGGCCAGTTGCAGGCATCTGGCAGGAATTCGAAGGCACTCGGCTCCCTGATAATCGCCAGGATAATCTACGCTGTGAATTGGCTCAACTTCGGCGCCATCTTCTATCTCTCAAGTCAGGAAGTCGGCGCAGGAGTGTCAGGGCTTGGGAACGTCACCGCGGCGTTCTACCTTGGCATCGGACTCGTCCAGGTCCCTGCCGGGATTCTCGCGGCCAAGTACGGGCCGAAGAAAGTGGTGGTCGCAGGAATATTCCTGACGTCGTTCTCTGTCCTCGGAACTTCGGTGGCCACGACCATACCTGAGCTGGAGGTGTTGAGGTTCCTGGTCGGGTCGGGGATGGCGTTCGTATTCGCCCCCGGGGTGGTGATGGTAACTAGGCTCCTGCGGGGCGGGAAGTCGGGGATGGGAGTGGGGCTGTTCAACTCGGCCTTCGACATCGGAGGGATCATAGCGATATTCGGGTGGGTGGTGATCGCAACGGCGATCGGCTGGAGACCGAGCCTAGTTCTGAGCGGGGGCCTGTACCTCGTCACGGGAGTGCTCGTGATGCTGTTCGTCCCAAGCGACGACGCCAGCGCGGAATTTGTCATAGGGAAGAAGTCACTCTACGCCGTCCTCCTGGACAAGCAGATTGTGCTACTTGGGCTCGGAGTCCTGGGGTTCTCCATTGGCAACACCCTGATTTCAGGATTCATGGTGTTTTATCTGGAAAAGAACCTGTCTGTACCAGGAACGATCGCAGCCCTTGTCACCTCGATAATCACCTTCATTCCTATCTTCACCTCAATATGGGGGGGCCGCGTATACGACACCGTCTCAAGACACAGGCTGCTGATGATTGCGTCCATGCTGGTGAGCGCGGCGTCCCTGGCCATCGCCGGCTTGGGATCGATATACGCTGCGGCAGCCGCCGCGACTCTGGCGGGGTTGGTTTCTGGGTTTGGGTTCACCTTCGCATTCGCCGGCGCGAGGGACTTCAACAAGGCAGGAAAGGAGTACGAGAGCCTGGCGATTGCGTGGGTCAACAGCATACAGCTTACCGGGGAGTTCTTTCCGCCGCTCTTCTTCTCGTATGTCGCGGAGCAGTTCGGGTACTCTCAGGCGTGGCTTTGGAGCGCAGCCCTGACGGTGGCTTTCATTGTCCCCGTCTTGATGATGGTCGAGAAGTGGCGCCGCTAGAGCGGGGTGGCGATTATCTCGTCGCCCTTGTTGACCTTCACTTCTAGGCCGGCTAGCCCTATCTCCTTGATTTCAGGGACTGGAATCCCGAGCTCCTCTATCTTCGAGCGGTGCCGAGAGATCGCCTTCATCCAGGCCTCGGACCGTTCCTCTACCTTAGGCACCCCAAGTCCGGACTTCGCCGCGAGCTCCTCTAGCTTCTGGTCGTACTCGAAGAAGTCCTCGGGGAGCTTCCAGAAGTCGTTCATGGGCTTGAATAGAAGAGGCGAGAGATAGATGAAGCCGTGCTTGAGCTGGCGCGATATCATCGACTTCTCTTCCTTCGACATTCTTTCGGCGAGCCGCTCCAGCATCGCCAGGGTCCCAGTCAGGTGCCGGGACTCGTCTCTCGTTATGTTCTTGAAGGCCCCAACGTAAACTTTGTTGGTCGAGTGCTCTCCCACCTCCTTGAAAATGAGCTGGGCCCCTATCTCCGCGAAGAAGAAGCTCGAAAAGATCAGCTCCAGCGGGTACTTCCCCCATGCCTGGTTGAAGGCGCTCCAGTACCTTGCCCCGTTGTCGTAGAGTGCCATGATGTTGCGGTGCGCCTTCTCCTCGAGGGTTGAATTTGGCTTGAACCGGTAGGGAAAGTTCGGGCAGACGCGGGCGCATGCCCTCCTGCAGACTTCGTCGTGGCGGCATTCGTCGAAGGCCACCGCCGAGAGGAACTTTTTGGTCGGATCTTCGAAGCCGTGGGTCGCTGCTTGGACCGCAGCCGCACCGAAGGCCCCTATCCCCGACTTCTCGAAGAGCGCGAGCTTGGATAGCCAGTAGGCCTGGGCCACGGCCTCGTCAGAGGAGAAGTTCTTAGCGTTACACTCCTCCCATGGGAGGTCCACCGGACTCCAGTTCTGGGGGAACCAGAGCTCGTACGTCTTCAGCAGCGTCTCGGAGACTACGTCCCAGTTGCCCGGGAAAACGTTGCCTGCGTCTTTCTCATCCAATCAGACCGCCTGCGCATCCAACGATGTCGCCGTTAATTAAGTCAGGTGGAGGTCGCGGAAGACGAGCCGCCTGAGCTTGAGAGGACCACCACTGTCCCCATCATCCATGCGTGGTGGTAGATGCAATAGTAGGTGTATGTCCCTGGCGTGTTGAACGTATAGGTCCAGCTCTGCCCAGGCTTGATGTCTCCGGAGTTGAAGCTGTTGTCAGCAGCGGTGACTGTATGGGTGGCTGTGTCTTTGTTGGTGAAAGTCACGGTGTTGTTGGCCCCGACCACCACGGTGATCGTGTCAGGACTGAAGTTGAGCTGGGTGTTGCTCCCAACACCGAGGGGCATTATCACCGACCCCGCCGCCGCCGTCCCACCGCTTAGGGTCGGCTGGAGCCTGAAAATGAAGAGCCCAGCCAGCGCGGCTCCGAGCAGGACCGCTATCAGCCCGAGGCCAAGTAGAATCCCCTTGGGGGCACCCGTTGGTTCTTCGATGTCCATTTCACTCAACCTAGTGACGCGAGCATGGCGACGAGCAGCGCTGCCAAGAACATGATGGGGATAAGTGCGAAGAGTCTGAGGGAGCCTGGCTCGTCCTTGAGCTGCATGTAGAACAGGACTATGGCGGAGGCCTGGCTGGTCGCCAGGATAGATACCACCGTCGCCATCGTCGCATAGGCGGGAATCTCGTAGAACGCAAGCACCTCGGTCAACACGGCGATGACCATGTATGCCCAGACCCCGAGCGCGACAATGGTTCTCATGCCTGACTCCTAGAGGAGGTAGAAGAGCGGGAAGACGAAGCACCACACGATGTCGACGAAGGCCCAGTAAAGCGCGAAGTTCTCTATGGCCTCGTGGGAATCCTTGGTGTAGTGTCCGCCCGTTGTTTTCTTCATCAGGTAGATCATCATAATCAGCCCAGCCGTTACGTGGGCCCCGTGCAGCCCGACGATGACATAGTAGGCGCTAGCAGCTAGAGAGGTAACAGGGTTGGAAGCGCCGAGGACGAAGCCGCTGTTGCCGAGGTTGGTCCACTCTGCAATCTTGACTCCCATGAAGACGGAGCCGAGGACGAAGGTCACCGCTAGCCAGCCCAGGAGCTTCCTCTGGTCACCCTTGCGGATGGCCTGGATGGCCATGAACATGGTGAGCCCACTGGTCACGAGCACCAGGGTGTTGAAGGTCCCCAGGGGTATCTCGTGGATGCTCCCGGCGATTGGCCAGACCCCAGAAGCGGCCCGGATGAATATGTAGGCCCCGAGGAAGCTCCCGAACAATACAACCTCGGACGAAAGGAACACCCACATGCCCAACTTCAGCTTGGGGACAGCCGAAAAGGGCCACCTGTCCCCTACTTCCTCTGGCGGCACGACGAACTTGTCGTGCAGATCGTCCATCCCCCACCCCCAGAACGCGTAGATCGCGACAAACGCGCCCACGACCATCAGCGCGATGCCCCCGACGTCAGGGTAGAACGCGGCTCCGGCGAGGAAGACCAGTGCAGCCATCGAGAGCTCCAAGGGCCTCGAGCTGAGGTGGGCGTGATGTACGTCCCGGGAACCCCCGTAACCCGTACCATGCGAATTAGACGCTGTGGAAAGCTGCCCTATCCACCCGCCGGAGGGAGGTGTAGGTGATGAGCTCACTGCCGGAGACATCCCCTCGGCCTGCGACGTCCATTCGAGGTCGGGCGACCCCCATGGATTCTTCGGCGCGATGGGCCCCCGGAACCAGGTGTTGATCACGTTGTAAGCCAGTAGTATCTGGGCCAGTGCGAAGACGAAGGCCCCGACCGAGGCCAATGCGTTCAGGGTCCCCCAGTCGGCGACGTTGGGATAGGTGAAGATGCGCCTAGGCATGTCGTAGAGGAGATTCATCGGGAAGTAGAGGATGTTGAACCCGACGAAGGAGATTGCGAAGTGGATCTTCCCGAGCCTCTCGTTGTACATGTGCCCCGTCATCCTAGGGAGCCAGTAGTAGATGCCGGCGATTATCCCGAAGATTGCCGCGCCCACCATGACGTAGTGGAAGTGCGAAACGACGAAGTAGGAACCCCTGAACACCCTGTCCAGGACAGGGGATGAGAGGAAGACCCCGGTAATCCCCCCGATGATGAAGAGAATTACTGCCCCGAGGGCGAAGAGCATCGGGGTCGCAAATTTCACCCTCCCTCTGATCAGCGACTCGACAAACGAGAGTGTGATGACGTCGAAGGGTATGGAGATGGCGATGGTGGCCACGCTGAAAGCTCCCTGAAGGGAGACTGGGATGCCCGTGAGGAACATGTGGTGCATCCAGACCCCGAAGCTGAGGGGGACGACGATGAGCCCCGTGGCGATGAGGATGGCGTTCCTCGCCGCCAGGGGCCTACCTGTAAACTGCGGGAGGATGTTGGCTATGATGCCGAAGCCCGGCAGGAGGACGATGTACACCTCCGGGTGGCCGAAGAACCAGAACAGGTTGTCCCAGAGTATCGATGGTTGAATCCCAGGGGAGGTGAAGAATGTCGTCCCCAGGATGCGGTCCGTGGAGGCGAGGGCGAACGCGGCTATCAGTGTCGGAAACGCGAAAAGCATCGCTATGATTGTGAAGAGCATGAACCAAGTGAACATGGGGATCTTCGACAGCGTCATTCCAGGGGCCCTGAGCCAGATTATGGAGACCATGAAATTGATGCTACCAAGAGTCACCGATGCGGCAAGAACGACCATCCCTAGGTAGGCAAGGGTCGGTCCGTTCCCGAGCGTCAGGACTGCCAATGGCTGATACGTGGTCCAGCCCGCACTGGCGGTCCCTCCGGGGACGAAGAAGCTCATTACCGCGAGGACTCCGCCCGCGAGGTAGAGCCAGTAGCTCATGGCGTTGAGACGCGGGAACGCAAGGTCCTTCGCCCCGATCTGGAGGGGGACGAAGTAGTTCGCCAACCCGAGGGCGATGGGAGAGAGGAACCAGAAGATCATGATGAGGCCGTGCATAGTCACTGCCTGGTCGTAGTAGAACGCGTTGAGGAAGTTGTTGTTGGGGACGGAGAGCTGGACCCTCATCATCAGGGCGAGGATCGCGCCTATGATCCCAAAGTAGCAGGAGGTGAAGAAGTAGAGTATGCCAACGTCCTTGTGGTTGGTCGTGAACAGCCAGCGCTTCAGCCAGTCGGTGGTGCCCAACTAGGCGCCTCCCATCCATGCATCCCAGGTCGCTTGGCTCTCGACGGTGAAGTTAGCCCACATGCTGGCGTGGCCCACACCGCAGAGCTCGAAGCACTTGATGGCGTTGATGTAAAGGCATGATGTCCCCGCGGCGTTGCACTGGACGGTCACCTCGGGGGTAGCTGTGACACTAGGAGTCGGGACAGTGAACCAGATTTGGTTCACCCTGCCGGGTACAGCGTCCTCCTTCTCTGCGAGCATGTCGAGACCGAAGGAATGGAAGACGTCCTTCGACGTGATGTTGATCACTATATCCCTGCCCGCCGGGACAGTCAGGTTGTTGAGCATGAAACTCCCGTTGGGGTAGGTGAAGTTCCACCCCCACTGGAACGCGAGAAGCTGGATCTGGACACAAGGGTGGCCGGTGTTTGCCATGCAGGTGGCGTTCGTCGGGATCTCTATGTTTCCGAAGCTCGAAAATGTCTGGTATTCTGCAAACGTCAGGACGGAGACGCTTATGAGGACCGTGACAAGGACGATCTTCCAGCCTTCGACCTTGTGCTCGGGCATCTGCCCCTGCTGCCCCTTGCTACGATACTTTACCATGAAGAGGACGAGCATCGAAATAACGATGACCGCCGCTCCTATCCCGAATAGCAGATACCAGTTCAGCAGATTATCAAAAGTGGCTGTCGTCTGCGGGAGCGTGAGAATGCCCGAATACATTAGGCGGCGCTGATAGTTCCCGACCTAATATCGGTTATAAGCTTTGACAATCTGCGCGAGGTTTCGCCAGGATTTCTCGGAATCCGCAGACCGACGAATATAAGGCATAATTAACGTCCAAGAGAAGGCGGCCATGCGGTGGGGTGGCGGAGCGGTTACGCGTACGCCTGCAGACTTTACCGTCAGTGAGCGTATTCACATGGGTCCGAATGTGGTGCGTGCATCGCATCACCGGTGGTCCCATCCCCACCTCGATTGAGTTCTGACAGAATAGTCTAGACGGAGAGAGCGTACAGAACGATCGCGGAGATGAAAACGATTGAAATCGTGTTCACGACCTTGATCAGAGAGTTGATGGCCGGACCTGCGGTGTCCTTGAACGGATCGCCAACCGTGTCCCCCATCACCGCCGCCTTGTGCGCGTCCGATCCCTTCCCTCCGAGCTGGCCGGTCTCAATGTACTTTTTCGCATTGTCCCAGGCGGCGCCCCCGTTGGTCATTGTGAATGCGAGGAATACCCCGGAGACTACGGTGCCTATCAGAAGGCCGCCTAGTGCCAGGGGGCCAAGAATGAATCCTACAGCCAAAGGCGTGACCACCGCGAGGGCGCCGGGCTTGACTAGTTCCTTGATGGCTGCAGAAGTGCTGATGCTGACGGCCTTCGCGTAGTCGGGTTTTGCAGTCCCCTCCATTATTCCCGGGATTTCCTTGAACTGTCGCCGCACTTCGTTGACTATAGTGAAAGCAGCCTTGCCGACGGCCTTAATCAGGAAGCTGGAGAAGTAGAACGGCAACAGACCCCCTATGAACAGCCCTATGACGACATACGGGTCGGACAGGCTGAATTGAAGCTGACCCCCGACCATCGATGAGGCGTACTTGCTGGCGACAGACGCATTGGCGGCAATGATCCTGGAGGCCTCGTGCTGGAATGCTTCGAAGATTGCGACTGCGGCCAAAGCCGCCGAGGTCACTGCGAAAGCCTTGGTGGTCGCCTTCGTAGTATTGCCAAGTGCGTCGAGCTCGTCTGTCACGTCCCTGACGCTGCTCTCCAGCCCCGCCATTTCCACAATGCCGTTGGCATTGTCAGTTATTGGCCCGAAGGAGTCTATTGACATGATTACCCCGGTCAAGGAAAGCATAGACATCGTCGCCACAGCAGTGCTGTAGACCCCCGTTAGGACGTCCCCGCCGGACCCGTAGTAGCCCAAAGAATAGGACGCGATTATCGCCACCACCAAGACCACGGCAGAAGGCGCAGTGCTGGTAAGACCAGTGGAAAATCCTGCGAGGAAGTTGGTAGCCGCTCCCGTCTGGCTCGCTAGGGCTATCTCCTTCACGGGGCCGTAGGCATAGGAGGTGAAATAATTGGCGACGTTCTCGATTACCACTACAACGATGACCCCCACGATGGCGCTTGCAAAGAGGTAGTAACTCAGTGTCGAACCGCCGAATAGATACTGCCCGAAGACGAAGTCAAGAATTACTGCTACCACCGCTGCTATCATCAGGGTGATGTTCAACGCCCGGAGGGGGTTGGACTTTATCGACTTGCGGATGTAGAAGCTCCCCACCACAGCACCTGCGATCCCCGCAGCCCCGAGCAGGAGTGGGTAAACAAGAAGGCCTGATGCGACCCCGCCAGGGATCAGGGCCCCGAGAATCATGACGGCTATCGATGTCACCACGTAGGACTCGTAGACGTCTGCTCCCATGCCCGCACAATCTCCGACGTTGTCCCCGACGTTGTCGGCGATGACCGCTGGGTTCCTCGGATCATCTTCAGGTATCCCGGCCTCGACCTTTCCCACAAGGTCCGCACCGACGTCAGCGGCCTTCGTGTAGATCCCGCCGGAGACCCTCATGAACATCGCGATCAGTGAAGCGCCGAACCCGAGACCCGCCAGCGTGGCAGGCGAGGTTGCGATCGTGCTTGAGAAGAGGAGATAGAAAATAGAAAGCCCGAGAAGGTCGAGGCCTACGACGGTCATCCCCATGACACCCCCACCCCTGAAAGCCATCGTGAGCGCGCTCCCCAAACCAGACTTCGCGGCCTCCGCCGTCCGGGAGCTGGTCCTCACGGTGACGGCCATTCCAACATAGCCGGCGAGAGCAGAAAGGAATGCGCCTATTGCGAATCCGAAGGCTGTTGCTCCTCCGGTGGCATTCGGATAATCTATCAACCCGAAGATAAGTAGAACGACGATAACGGCAATGGGAGCAATAATCCTGTACTCCTTCCCGAGAAAGGCACCAGCCCCTTGTTTCACTGCGTCTGCGATCTCCACCATCTTGGCATTGCCGCGGTTCTGCCCCCTGAGGTATCCCCAAAGGCCCGCCCCATACAGCAGCGCCAGTATCGAAAGACCGAGTGCTATGTACGCGCTAGTCAGGTTCGGTGCAGAAGACGGGGCGTTCGCTGCAATCTGCAACAAGAGCTGGCTTGAGACGGTCAAGCGATTGCAGGCGCCTCAAGATTCGCTTTAAAAGAATTGAGATTTCAGTTCTTCTTGCTCTTCCGTCTTGTGAGCACGTAGGAAACGATGAAGGGTAGGACAGAGGAGACCTCGGCGTAGAGACTCGCCTGCTTCGCCTTCTCCTTGACCTTGCCCCACGACACGGCCTCCTGGACCCGGGCCCCGCTGAGTGAGCCGTCGAACTCCGAGGCGGTCGTGATGTAGCAGGCCCAGTCCAAACCTCCTCTGAACAGATTCCACCAGATCAAATGATGTTTCGAGATCCCGCCGCCCAAGACTAGCGCGCCGGTCTCCTCAGCCTCCGAGGTGATATCCGAAAGCCGCCTTTCGTCTCCTATCAGGTCGATCCGGAAGTCCCTGTGGCTTTCGGCGAAGAGCCAGATCTGGCTCCCGACGGCGCCGTCGGTCAACCCTGGGACGAACACTGGGACCTTCATTTTTTGTGCCCAGTAGAGGAGAGACCGCTCGGAACCCAGGTCCCGCCCTATCTTTGTGCTCAGCTCCTCAGACGTGATAGAGCGGATTCCCTTTTCATAGATCCGGCTGAGCATCGGCTGCATCTGACTCTCTATCAATGGGCCATAGTTGTCAAGTGGAACGAGGACGTTGCCGAGTCTGTGGTACCCTGATTTCCTGAGCTTGGCGTCGTCCAACTCGAAGCTCCCCTCGTAGTAGTCGGCACGGGTACGGGCGATATCGTGGTCGAGGGTGCCGCAGGTGGTCACTATCGCGTCGACCATCCCTTCTCTAACCATGTCGATCAGAATCCCTCTCGTCCCCGTGGCCATCAGCGCGGCGGGGAAAGAAAGGAACCTGGTGCAGCCTCTCCGGTCCACCATCGCACGCAGGGTTTCGGCGACATCGTAGAGGTTGCGTGCCATGAAACCCCCGCCATTGCCCATATCGTCTATCATCGCAGCGATGTCTTCAGAAGACTTTGCGTGGACGTCCCGGACTTTCCTAAGTCCTGGATGTTCCCTCATGTGAAACAAGGCCGCACCGTACTTGCGCTATTAACCGTTCAGGCAGACTATGGCTTGGCCGAGAGCAGAAGCCTGAGCTTCGCTCCAGAGTCGTAGCCCCGCGTCCAGTCTATTCTCTCAGACGGGACTGTTGTTCCACTGACGATGTCCAGTATCAGGCGAACCGATTTAATTGGGGGTGTGTTACTCGTGTCGAAATCGAAGGTCTTTACGCTTCCAAAGGCGTCGTGCGTGTCTGAGGAAATGAGGCCGATCAGTTCCGCTTCTAGATTCTCCACAAGCTTGGATTCGGCATACAAACGGCCGTTCAGCCGCGCCTTCAGTTTGCTTGGTTCGCACCTGAGGACCGCGACCTTGGCGACCATAGCGGGGCTCAACACATGGGGGAGCAAGTGGCCGAAGACGACTGCGTCCTTGGGTATGCTCGACCTGACGGCCTTACGGAGCATTTCCGTATCCACATCTCCCTCATCGGGCGATCCCACGAGCCCCTTTGACTTCGCCAGCTCGTTCAGAGAGATGCAAGGAAGGCCGAGGTTCTGCGCCAAGAGAGGCGCGATCGACTTCTTGCCGGTCCCCGGGGGGCCTGTTATTCCGTAAATGCCAGCCAAGTCTCGACTTACCTGGGTTCTCTTCAGGCCTACTGAGGCAGTGTTGGGGCCTTCAGCTTGGCCTTCCAGTGAGCCCTAAACTTCGAAAGCTTGGGGGCAATGACCGCTTGGCAGTACGGCTTCGACGGGTTCCTCTTGTAGTACTCCCTGTGGTAACCCTCTGCGGGATAAAACACTTGCAACGGGGTAACCTCGGTGACGATTGGGTTGCGG
>Ga0209415_10002696_pt1 | contig 33139 bp, 37 predicted proteins | sample PeaSoiSIISIP2007_FD_187696 | JGI IMG/M metagenome (GOLD analysis project Ga0209415, IMG submission 187696) | Peat soil microbial communities from Weissenstadt, Germany - SII-SIP-2007 (SPAdes) (version 2) | ecosystem: Environmental > Terrestrial > Soil > Wetlands > Peat | place: Germany... | reverse complement strand
CACGGTGCACAGAAGGATCAGTGGCTCTACCACCGTCTGTGTGGCGAGCGACTCCGTCAACTACATTTCCAGGTCTTCATCTGGAAACTCGATGACATTGTGCGCTTGTGCAAGCACCGGGATAACCGTCACCTTGGGGAGTTTGTTGACCAACGGCGCAGGACTGTTGAAGCTTTTGTACACCGGCTCACAGGGCATGCTGACAGTGAGCTCTCTGCGGTGTTGGCACCGACCGGTGGATCAAAACTCTGGCTGTATGACCGCCAGACACTTCCGGTTGTCCCGCCAGATCCGGATACTGGCAGATGTTTAGTGCTTATCGGAGTATGCGCCTTCAGGAACAGCTTGGTTACGCCGAGCACAAGCTCCGGTCCATCAGCTTCGCTCCCGTCCTGACGCGCGCACCCTTGCGGAATCAGCGGCAGATATTGCGCGCGACCTGGACTCTGGCGTTTGGTGCTTTGATCGCACTGCACGTAGTACTTGTCGTAGGCTATCTCCTCAGATGACAGCAGGTCCACGAGCCGTTCCTTCACGTAGGTGTGGTTTGGTCGGCACTGGTCGCGCTAAGCGCACGCACGTTAGAAGACGGCCTGGGGCTCTCGCGCGAGATTGAGCGATACGAGGACTACCGAGCATCTGTGCTCGATGCCATTGCGCGATTTGATACTGCTCCCACCGGCGGAGAGAGACTGAGAGTGATGGTAGACATGGAACTATTGGCGTACCAGGAAATGCGAAGCTTTCTTCGAACCGCGAAGGAGGCATCGTTTGTACTGTAAGCGAAAGCGTGCAAGGGGCTACGACATCACCGTCGACGGGACGCTGTTCGAGCCGAGCGGACTGGCATGTACGCTGCGCTCGCTGCGGCCCAACGGTCTGTGCGTCGGCGTTACGATCTACTTGCAGGACTCGCACATCCCTTGCTTCACGCTGCACACCAAAGGCGCGCGCTTCGTGACCGGTCGCGTCAACGCGTGCGCCGCCATGCCCGCGGTACTCAAACTGCTGCAAGCGGAGCGCATCCATCCGCTCACCGTGAGCCAGGCGATCCTGCCGTTCGACTCGGCGCTGGAGGCGTTCGGCGAACCGACCCTCAAGCCGGTGTTCGTGCGCCAGTCTTCAGCTTCGGGGTAGCCGATCACCCGTCAGGAAGCGACACAGCGGACCTCGTGGCAACCCCTGCTCTCGGAACGAGGGCGGACTTGGCAGCACCAGCGTGCGCGCGGCCAGCGTGCCTCGGCGTCTACCGTGTGTTTGCGTAGGCACGCTGCAACCGCGCTGGGGATATGCCGCAGAAGTACAGGGCGCGTAGCGTCCACATCATGAGGATGGTGCACACGACTCCGTTCTTCTGCCAGCGGCGGGTCGATGTCGTGACGCGCTCGCGCAGGCACGCGAGACGGCCGGCGCGCTTCATGCGGCGGCTCAGGTCGATGTCCTCCATCAACGGCATGTCGGCGTAGCCGCCGAGCCGCGCGAAAACGTCGCGGCGGATGAAGATCGCCTGATCGCCGGTGGCGATGCGGGTAAGCCGCGAACGCCGGTTCATCAGCGCGCCGGTCAGCCGAATCAACGCTGTGGATGGTTGCAGGTCGACGTCGAAGCGCCCGCCGACGACGTCGGGCGCGGCGCACGCGGCGATGACCGCCGCGGCAAAGCCGTTGGGAAGCAAGGTGTCGGCGTGCAGGAACAGCAGAATGTCGCCCGTCGCCCGTGCGGCACCGGCGTTCATCTGCGCGGCGCGACCCCGCGGTGCAGACATGACCATGGCCGCGAGCCGGGCGGCGACGGCGCGCGTCTCATCGGTGCTGCCGCCGTCCACGACAATGATCTCGTGCACGCCGGTTTGCCGTGCGCGTTCCAGCGTCGCCGCCAGTACCTGCTCTTCGTTCAGGGTCGGAATGATGACGGAAAGGAGGCTGGAAGCTCGATTCCGCGGATCGCTCATCTCACAGGCCGCCTTTGGCCTCACGTCTCCAGCTTCAGAAAAATATCCTTGCCCGCTTCGCTGGTCAGCTGCGTGACCGTGGTGATCTTGTCGCTGAAATCTTTCAGCACGCCGAGGGAGCTGGAGCCGACGTCGATGAGCACCGAGAACAGCGAAAAACCCAGCTGCGCTTTGGCCTGCTTGAACTCGCTCAGCCACTGCGGATCGACGCGGCACTCGCCGTCGGTGATGAAGACGATGTCGCCGCGCCGGTAGCGCGATTTGCGCAAGCAGTCCAACGCGGCGGTGAGCGGCTTCTGAAAGTCGGTGCCGCCGCCGGGGAAGTATTCCGCCAGTTGGAAGACGGCGCTCATGTCGGCCGCATAGCGCTGGCGCGGATTCAGATCGAGCACCTGCAGCGGCATGTCGGCGGCGGCGAAGCAGATCGAACGGAAGCGGCGGCGTTGTCGTTGCGCGATGTCGAGCAAGGTCAGCGAGACCGCTTTCGACCAGATTTCCTTGTCGCCGGCCATCGACGAGCTGCCGTCGATGCAGACGATCATCGGTCCGCGGCCCTTCTCCTCTTGCGCGCGCAGGGCGTACTGCAGCAGCTGCCCGTCGAGCAAGCGGCGCCCGAAGTCGCGGCGCAGCACGGGATGTCGCAGCGCCAGCAGCTCGTGCGGGAGCAAGCGGCTGAGCTCGGCCCCCGCACCGATTTCGTACATCTCTGCGTTGGCGCGCTCGAACAGGCGCTGGCGCAGCGCCTGCGCCTGCGGCCGCATCCGGCCGACCAGCTGGCCGAGCTTCTTGAGCTTGGCGTTGTCGGCCAACTGCTTCCCGAGCTCGATCTGAGCGCCCGCCGAGCTGCGCTCGCCGCTGCCGAGCTGCAGGCTCCAGCTCTCCGCGTCGGTGCTGGACTGTTCGATGTCCTGCAACACGCGTTGCGCCTGCAGCTCGATGCGGGCGCGGTTGCGCTCCATGCTTTCGCCGATCGCCGCGCGCACCTGGCGGTCCTTGTGCTGCAAGCGGCGGCCGGCCGCCTCCGCGTCACGGAGCATCCGCTGCGCCAGCTCAGCCAGCTGCCGCTGCGTGGCGGGCGCCGCCTGCTCGTGCAGGTCACCGGCGGTCTCGGCATGCGCCTGCTCCTCGGCGATCTCGTTCTCCTGCTGCTCGAGGTTCCAGAAGTCGAGCATCTCGCTGCGCGACAGGATGCGTTCGGATTTGAGCAGCTCCAACAAGCGTTCGCCGAGAAGCAGCGTGGCGAGGCCGGCGCGCGTCTCGTCGAGCACGGTCTGCTGCCGCAGCACGTCGAGCACCGGGGTGGAGCGCAGTTGGTCGAGCAACGGCCGATAGAAGCCGGCGCTCGGCACGACGGCCTCCTCGGTGTGCACGACGATGTTCATCTTGAAGAGCAGCGCGAACAGGTCCTGCAAGAAGGCGGCGAAGTGCGGCAGCAGCTTGCTGCCGCTGTCCTGCAACGCCTGCAGCGACGGGCTGTCGAGCTTGAGCCGCTCGAAGGTGGCGCGATCGTACGCGTCGGATTCGATCCAGTGGTGTTGCAGGCCGAGGATGCTGGGCAGGGGCGGGGCGCTGGCCGGCGTGTCCCGCGTGGGTGGACGCTTGCGGGTCACAGCGCTTCCAACATGCGCTGCTGGATGGTTTCGATCTCGTCCTTGACGGCTTGCACGGTGTCGACCGGGCGGCCGACGGTGCGCGCGGCTTCCAGGATCGTCGTCACCTTGGCCAGGATGTTGCGGATCTTGGTGTGCGCCTCGACGACGGCGCGGCTGCGCAGGTCATTGTTGTCCCACTGCCGGTGCGCGTAGTCGCGCAGCTCCTGTGTCTGATAGAGCAGCGCCTTCACTTCGTCTTCGTAGCCGCGCAGCAGCTGGTGGATCGTGCCGCGCACCTCGGCGCGCTCCTTCGGATCGTGCCACAGGATGTTGTCGAGGAAGAACAAGTCCTCCTCGGCCACGGCGTCGCGGTCGTTCAGATAGGCATGCGCCTGCAGCGCCCCGACGGCCTGGTGGTAGCGCCGATCCGACGCGACGATCTGCTTGCGCCCGAGCTCGCGGCGAACGTCGGCAAGCGAGCGGAAGACGTGCTGCGGCACGGCGACGCGGCGCACCGCTTCCTGCAAGCTGTGCAGCTCGGCGAGAGACAGCGCCGTGCGCGTCCCCGCCGGCTTTCCCTGCAGCATCCGCAGGAAGCGAAAATCGTCGGCAATGTATCCGACCACGTAGCGCAGCAGGAAGCGATCGTACAACGCCTGCAGCTCGTCCTCTTCGGGCAGCTCGTTGGTCGCGCCGAACAGGCTGATCAGCGGCACCTCGGTGACGTCGCGCCCGTTGTGGAAGCGCCGCTCGTTCATGACCGTGAGGATGGCGTTGAGGATCGACGAGTTTGCTTTGAACACTTCGTCGAGAAAGGCGATCTCGGCCTCCGGCAGCTTGCGCGTCGTCACGCGGCGGTACTCGTCGCTTTCCAACGCGCGCAGCGACACCGCGCCGAACAGCTCTTCGGGCGTGGTGAACTTGGTGAGCAGCCACTGAAAATACGTGCCGCCGTGCAGGCGGCGGCACAGCTCGTCGGCGAGCATCGACTTCGCCGTGCCCGGCGGGCCGATGAGCAGGACATGGTGGCCGGAGAGCAGCGCCGTCAACGCCCCGTCGATGACCTCCGAGCGTTCGAGGAAGGCCTGGGTCAATTCCTCGCGGATGCGGCGCAGCCGATCACGGGCCATCATACGCCTCGATGCTAAAGATTGGTCATCGATGATTCAAGCGTGAAACGCCTCGACGTGGGGTGCGATGTCCGACATGCGGCACACCGCGCCGACGCGTATCGTGCATTGTACGGCGTTGCTGGTCGTACATGGCCGTGACAGTGCGCAAGCTAGCCTACATGACGCCAAACGACGCGACGCTTGTTGGATTGCGGCCGCGAGGAGACCCTCGCGGTTGAGATGTGGAACATTGCTCACGGCAACCCGGCTGCGGGCGTCGGCGCGGCCACCCGGTAGACGATCTCGCCGCTTTTCACCATCCCCAGCCGCTCGCGGGCGAGCTTCTCGACGTACCAGTCGTCGGATTCGAGCCGCCGGATGCGCTGGCGCATGTGTTCGTTGCTTTGCTGCAGTTCGAAGGCCGTGTGCTCCAGATCGGCCTGCTCGCTGCGCAGATGCAGCAGATGCACCAGACCATGATCGCCCCACACCGCGGCGATCACGAACAGCACCAACGCCACCACACACGCGATCAGCGTGCCTTTGTATTTCCTCGGGGGCGGCGGTAAAAGAGCCATCACATTGTGCCTAGCGCGCGCGCATCTTAGTCGAGGGTGCCCGCGTTGGCAAATCTGAGGTGCGCGAGTGAAAATTCAGAAAATCCTGGCACGTGAGGTCCTCGATTCGCGGGGCAACCCGACCGTCGAGGTGGACGTCATTCTGAGCAACGGCGCGTGGGGGCGTGCCGCCGTTCCGTCGGGTGCATCGACCGGGAAGCACGAGGCTCTCGAGTTGCGCGATGGCAAGAAACGCTACGCGGGCAAGGGCGTGCAGAAAGCGGTGGACCACGTCACGCGTTTCATCGCGCCGAAGCTCCGCGGCCGTGACGCCCGGCAACAAGCGGAAATCGACCGCATGATGATCGACCTCGACGGCACGCCCAACAAGCGCCGCCTCGGCGCCAATGCCATTCTCGGTGTCTCACTGGCGGTCGCCAAAGCGGCGGCGGCCGCGGCGAAGCTGCCGCTGTTCAAGTATCTCGGCGGGAACGGCGCGACCACCTTGCCGGTACCGATGATGAACATCTTGAATGGCGGCGTGCATGCCGACAGCTCCGTCGACTTGCAGGAGTTCATGGTGGTACCGGTCGGCGCACGCAGCTTCGCCGACGGGCTGCGCATGGGCGTGGAAACCTTCCACGTGCTCAAGGCCGTGCTCAAGGAGAAGGGCTACTCGACCGCCGTCGGCGACGAAGGCGGCTTCGCGCCGCGCCTGCAGTCCAACCAGGAAGCCGTCGAGGTCATTCTGCAAGCGATCGAGCGCGCCGGGTACACACCGGGACGCCAGATCGCGATCGCCTTGGATCCGGCGGCCAGCGAGTTCTTCGAAGACGGCGCGTACGTCTTTCGCAAATCCGACGGCAGCCGCCGCTCGAGCGCCGCGATGGTCGACTACTACCGCGACTGGGTGAGCCGCTATCCGATCATCTCGATTGAAGACGGGCTGGGCGAAGATGATTGGGATGGGTGGGGAGGCTTGAGCCGTGAGCTGGGCTCCAAGGTGCAAATCGTCGGCGACGATCTCTTCGTCACCAACCCCGAGCGCTTACAGCGCGGCATCGACGCGGGCGTGGCGAACTCGATCCTCATCAAGCTGAACCAGATCGGAACGCTGACGGAAACGCTGGAAACGATCGACCGCGCCAGGCGGGCCGGCTACACCACGGTGATCTCGCATCGCTCCGGTGAGACCGAAGATGCGACCATCGCCGACCTGGCCGTGGCCGTGAATGCGGGACAGATCAAGACCGGCAGCGCCTGCCGCGGTGAGCGCACGGCGAAGTACAACCAACTCCTGCGCATCGAAGAAATGCTGGGCCGCCGCGCTCTGTACCCGGGTCGTGCTGCATTCGCGTCACGACGTTGACGGCCGCCTATGCACACTCTGAGCCGGGCCAGGATGATTATCGTTGTGAGATAAATGGCAGCGACACGGCGCGGACTTTGCGTGCGACGTCCGCGCGAATGAGGAGGGACCGATGGCCACGGTTGGGCTGATTCTCATTGTCGTCGCGCTCGTAGGGGCGGTGCTGATCTACAACGGGCTCGTCAGCCTGCGGAACCAGGTGCAGAACGGCTGGAAGCAGATCGACGTGCAACTCAAACGCCGGCACGATCTGATCCCGAATCTTGTCGAGACGGTGAAGGGGGTGATGCAGTACGAGCGCGACACGCTCGAAAGCGTCATGGAGGCGCGCGCCCGCGCCGTCGCGGCCAGCGGGGTGCGCGACAGCGCCACCGCGGAAAATGCGCTGTCCCAGTCGCTCGGTCGTTTGCTCGCGGTGATGGAGAATTACCCGGCGCTCAAAGCCGACGAGAACGCCCTCAAGCTACAGGAAGAGCTGACGACCACCGAAAACCAGCTCGCCTTCGCGCGCCAGTTCTACAACGACACGGTGATGCAGTTTAACACTCGGCAGGAAGTGTTCCCCGCCAGCGTCATCGCCAATTTCTTCGCCTTCAAACCGGCCGAGTATTTCACCGCAGCAGACGAGGAGCGCGGCACACCGCGCGTCGATCTGTCGCTGCAGAAATGATGCTGTGGTACCGGTCGATTTCTACGCGCGGCGGCGCCTCAACCGTCGCCGCACCGTCGTGCTCGTTCTGGGTTTCGTGCTGTTCTTTCTCGCCGTGGGGCTCGGTGTGGACGCGACGTGGGCCGGCTTCCTGGTTCCCGGCGGCGAACCGTTCCCGGTCGTGACGTGCATGGCCGGCGGGCTCGCCGTGGCGACGAGCGTGGGCGCCTACTTCGGCGGGGCGCGCATGGTGATGGCGTCGCTGCACGCCCGCCCGTTGGATCTCAATGACCCGGAGCATCACCAGCTGTTCAACGTCGTGACCGAGATGGCGTTGGCGTCCGGCCTGCCGTTGCCGCAGCTGTTCATCATTCCCGACACCGCGCCGAACGCCTTGTCCGCGGGGCGTGATCCACGGCACGCCGTGCTCGGCGTCACCCAAGGGTTGCTGAATCTGCTCGATCGCCAAGAGACGCAGGGCGTGATCGCGCATGAGATGGCGCACATCGCCGATCACGACACGTTGATGATGACCCTCGTCGGTGTGCTCTTCGGCGGCGCGCTGATGCTGGCAGACTGGGCACGGCGGGCATTGTACTTCAGCGACAATCGACGCCGCGGCAACCCCGTATTGTTTCTCCTGGTGCTCGTGCTCATTGCGGTAACGCCGTTGCTTTCTCGCCTGTTGGCGATGGCGGTGTCGCGGCAGCGCGAGTACCTGGCCGACGCGACCGCGGTGCAATTCACCCGCAACCCGGTCGGTCTGGCGAGCGCGCTCGAGAAGATCGGCCGGGCGACGTCGCCGCTGCGGGAGGCGACGCGCGGTACCGCGCACCTGTTCATCAGCAATCCCTGGCCGCGGCGCGTCGACGCACAGGAGGGACGGCTCGCCGACCTGCTGAGCACGCATCCGCCGCTGGCGCAACGCATCGCCATCCTGCGCGCCATGGCGCACACCGGCTGATTATGGCGCTCACCTGCCCGCAGTGTGCGGCGCCGATGAACGAGGTGAAGGCGCCCGCGACCACCGGCTATCTGATCGTGCTCGATCAGTGCCCGCGTTGCGGCGGCATCTGGTGTGATCGCTGGGAGCTCTATCCGATCACCGCGGCCGCGGCGGCGCAGCTCGACAGTGTCGATCAGCCGGCGCTGCGGCAACCGGTCGCACCGGCCGACGAGCAGCTCGAATGCCCGCGCTGCCGGGCACGCATGCGTCGGTTTCGCGATCCCATGCTGCCGGAGGACGCGCGCATCGAGCGCTGCCCGAACTGCGATGGCATGTGGCTCAACCGCGGTGAGCTCCGACGACTGAAGGATCGTAACGCGACACGACCGCCGCAGCCCGTGACGGTGCCGGAAGGCGAATTGAATCGGCTCGCGACGCAAGCGGCGGGCGATCCCCGATCGTGGCCCACTATCGCCCATCTCGACGACGCCTTCGAAGCCCGCGTGGCCGACCCGTACGCTGCCGCCGACGCAGTGCGTCACGAGCTTGCCGCCGGGGTTGGCTGGCTGATTCTGCGCGCGGCGTTGGTGCTGCTGTTGCTGCATATCTGACGATCTGACGATCTGACGCTGTGGACAACGTCCGTGACCTGTTGTGGATACCTCTCTAGAACGGTCTGTTACACGAACTCACATGCCGCGCTGAACGGCATTTTAGAACTGGAAATCGCCATGATCTGAGAGGCGAACTCGGTTTAAAAAAAAATTTCCAAAATGGCATTCTCCTATTGACAGGAGCGCAGCGTCGATTTTATAATGCCCCTGAAACTGGTGGTGGGTGGCTGATCGAGGTGGAGGAACTCTGAGGGAACGGGAGCACAAGCAGTTGAAGCTCCAAACGAGTCCACAAACGAGTCCACAAGGAGGTCTCTATGGCAGCAAAGAAGGCTGGCAAGACCAAGAAGAAAGCCCCGGCGAAGAAGAAAGCCGCTGGCAAGAAGAAGAAGTAGGTAACACCTTTATTGAGGCCATTCACTAGGCCAGAAGTTTTCTCCCTACCCTCAGACACGAGCCCACGGGCTCACGCAAGAGGCCTTCCAGAGTTGGAAGGCCTCTTGCGCTTTAGGACCTGAGACCCGAGCACCGCATGCCACGACGGATCGGAGACGTGAACGTTGAATCAATCGCCGCGGAAAGTCCGAAATTCACCGCGCCGATGGTGCTGGTGCATGGGCTGTGGTGCACGCCGGCGGTCTGGCGCACGTTCATGGGCTACTTCGCACATCGGGGCTGGAGCTGCACGGCGCTCGATCTGCACGGCGACGTCGAACCCGGCCGGAGCGAATGGGACGCGTATACCCAGCGCCTCCGCCAGGTGATCGCGGCGTGCGACGCAGCGCCGGTGCTGTTGGGCCACGACCTCGGCGGCCTCCTGGTGCTGCAACGCGACCTGCCGGCGACACGCGCCATCGTCGCGCTGGCACCGCTGGTACCGCGACCGATTGCGGCCGCTCCACATCCGGCACTGGCCGGCCTGAGCGCACGCCTCGCCATCTGGCGGGGACGGCCGCTGCGGCCGCCGCGCGGACAACTCGCAGCCGGTTACTTCGGGACCACGCCGCCGGGCGGCACGGTGGCGGAGCCGGCCGCGCTCGCGCGCGAGCTCAACCGGAACGACTTCCCGGTAGTGACGCTTGGTGTGACGGTTCCCGCTCTTGTTTTGGCAGCGGAACGCGATCGCTTCTGTACAGCCGACGACGTGCGGCGGTTGGCTGAGCATACCGGTGCGACGTTTCAACTGGTGCGGAACGCCGGGCATGCGATGCCCTGGGAACCGGGTTGGGAGCGGCGCGTGTCTGAGATCCATCGCTGGTTGATCCAGACGCTCGGCGACCCGCTGCTCGTGGTGCGCGATGCGGAAGAGGAATAGCCGCGACTCGCATCAAGGAACTTCGGTTCACCTCACCACGAGGATGGGTGACAACACCTTGTTCTCCAACCAATCGGACAGGTCCGCCAAGCTGTCCGGGCTGATCTCGTGCCCCATGTCGAATTCCCGATAGGTGACGGGAACCTGCAGACGGCGCAGGGTCTCGACCGATTCACGCCCCCGTGCAATCTCGATCAGATCGTCACGGGTGCCGTGGTGAATCAGCACCGACAGCCGCTCGCGCGTGTGTGGCGACGCCGTTTGCGTCAGCGCTGCCGGCAACCATGAGCTCAGCGCGACGAGGCCGGCGAAGCGTTCCGGCTCCGCCAGCGCCAATGCATAGGCGATCACGCCGCCTTGACTGAAGCCGAGCACCACTAATTTGTTGCGATCCACGGGATAGCGCCGCACCGCAGCATCCAGAAACCGCCGCGCTTCGTCGAGCCCTTTCGTGAACGCCACGGGATCGGGCGGCGCTCCCATGGTGATCGGGAACCACCCATACCCCACCATCGGACCCAACGGCACCTCGACCGAGCCTTGGGGGCACAGCACCAAGAACCTGCCGCCCGCGAGGTACGGCGCCACGCCGAGCAGGTCCATCCCGTTCGCTCCCCATCCATGCAGCGCGAGAATGGTGGGATGCGGCCCGTCGCCGGCCGGCTCGTAGATCGTGTGCAGCAGCTCCATGCTCAGAGGTCCGTTTCTTCGAGCATGTGGTACAGCTCGCACCAGCGCCCGTAGGGGGCTTCGTAGCGGTCGCGCTGCTCCGCGTCGGACTCAACCTCGCCGTGTCGCACCATGGTGCGCGTGGTGGCGGCAAGGTCGCCGCCGCTAGCGTGTGCCGCGATCAAGATCGCGCAGCCCAACGCCGCACTCTCCGGCTCGCACGCCACACGCGTCGGCAACCCGACGACGTCGGCGATGACGCGCGTCAGGGCGGCGCTGCGGGTCATGCCGCCGCTCAGCGTCAGCGCCGGCGCCGGCCGGCCGGTCACCGCAGCGATCTGACCAAGATTGGCGCGCAGCGCGTAGCCGATGCTCTCCAAAAACGCGCGCACGAAGGTGCTGCGTTCCGGACGCACATGCATCGCCGGAAACGGAAACAGCAGGCCACCCGGCCGATTCGGCCGCATCTTCACCAAATTGAAGACGGTGGGGCCGATGAACATCATCGTCGGCGGCCCGAAGGCGGCGGCCGCGAGGCGCTCACCCAAGGCGTACAGCTCGTGGCGCGGCCGGTCGCCACCGATGAGATCGAGCAGCCACAGATAGGCGCCGCCCGTATCACCGGCGTTGCTTTCCACCACCCAACGGCCCGGCAGCACGTGGCACCCCGCCCACAGATTGCCGTGCGGATCGAACACCGCCGTGTCGACGACGGCTTGCACCGGCGTCGTCGTTCCCAGCGTCGCACCTGTGGCGTCGGCGTCGATGACCCCGGCGCCGAGCAGCGAGCACTGGGTGTCGGCACCGCCGACGAACACCGGCGTTCCCGCTGCCAGTCCCGTCGCCGCAGCGGCCGCAGCCGTCACCGCGCCGACGCGCTCACCTGACCGCAACACCGGCGGCAAGATGCCGCGCGGGATGTCGAAGGTGGATAAGATCTCGTCCGACCAGCAGCGGCCCTTGAGGTCGAAGAACATCGATTCCGTGGCGTTCGACGGCTCGGCCGCCAGCTCGCCGCTGAGCCGGTACGTCAGCCAATCACTGATCATCAGCAGATGCGCGACCGCCGGCGTGCCGTGAGAGCGAAACCACAGATAGCGCGCGATCGGAAAGATGAACGGCGCGTTGTGCCCGGTGATCTGATACAGCCGCTCCCCGCCCAGACGGTTGAGTACCTCGAGGCCTTCGGCAAAGCCGCGCCCGTCCAGATTCGGCCCGGCGTAGATCTCGCGGCCCTGGGCATCGAGGAAGACGCAGCCTTCGCGTTGGCTGGTGGCGGCGACGCCGACGACATCCGCGGCCGCGATGCCGGCTCGTTCCAACGCCCCGCGCACGCAGCGGCACAGGATGTCCCAGAACGCCGCCGCATTGAACGAGAACTCTTTGATGAACGGCATGTCGGGATTGACGCGCACCTCGTAACCCCACGCCTCGCGGTGGGCGCCCAACACGTTGCCGCCGTCGTCGAAGACCACCGCCTTGCCGCCGCCGGTACCGGCGTCGAGCGCTACGAACGCGGCCATCGGAGAGACCTCGGATAGACAACAGATCCCAGACAACAGACAACAGACGTCGGGCAACAGACGTCGGACGACAGATTCAAGACTAGCCATCGCAGGTGGGTATTGGCTTCCATCAGTCCCTGTCTGTCGTCTGTTGTCTGTTGTCTGACGTCTTCTTCAGCACCTCGGGATTGACGATGTGCGCCGGGCGGTCGCCGCGCAGGTACGCCTCGATGCCGTCGACGACCAGGTCGGTCTGATGCCGCACGACGTCGCGCGTCGCGCCGCCGAGGTGCGGCGAGCATAAGACGTTCGGCAAGGCGACGAAGCGGTTATCGGACTGCACCGGCTCGTCGCGGAACACGTCCAGCGCCGCGCCGGCCACGTGTCCGTCGACGAGGGCGGCGTACAGCGCGTCTTCGTCGACGATCGCCGCGCGCGCCAGGTTCAGCACATAGGCGCCACGCTTCAGCATCCGAATCTGCGGCGCTTGAATGAGCCCGTGGGTCTCCGGCAGGTCCGGGCAGTGGACGGTCAGGATGTCGGCCTGCCGCAACACGTCATCCAACGCACACGCTTCGGCGTGATGCGCCGCAAACACCTCGGGCTTGACGTACGGATCGTAGGCGACGACAGGGCTCCCAAAACCGTGCAGCCGTCGCGCCACCGCGCGCCCGATGGCGCCGAAGCCGACGATGCCGACCGTCACGCCGCCGAGCTCGAAGCCGCCGTAGCGCTCATACACGTTCAAGTAATCCGACGTGCGCTCGAAACGCATCTGCCCTTGCTTGAGCAGCGTGTTCACAACGAACACGCTGCGCGCCAGATCCAACATGTAGGCCAGCGTCAGATCAGCGACCGCGTCGGCGTTGCGCGCCGGCGCGAACAACACCGGGATGCCGAGGGCCGTGGCGCGCTCGATGCCGATGTTGACCGGGTCGCCGCGGCAGCAGCCGATGATTTTCAGCGGGCAGGTGTCGAGGACTTCCTCGTGGACCAGATCCGCCTCGACGATGAGGACATCGGCGCCGGCTTGTTGGATGCGCGCCGCGAACTGCTGGCCGTCGAAATAGATCCGCTTGTTGACGCGCCAGTCGTCGTGTTCGACTTCCATGTGGCGGCGCAGGCGCGCCAGACCGTCGGGATGGAAGGATGCCGTGATCAGTGCCTTCATATGGGGTTGCTTCGATCGTCCGTGCCTCAGTCGCGGCCGAGCAACGTGTGGACGAGGTTGATGATGTGTGCGCGCACGCGCCGGCGCACCTCGGGCGTGGTGTAGACGCTGCCCCCGAGCAGGCTGGTGAAGTGACGGCTATCGAGCAGGAACAGCAGCAACACGCTGTGCACGGTGAGCATGAAGAGCTGCGAGTCGACGTCCTTGAGCTTGCGGCCGCTGAACTCCTGCGTCCACGCCGCGAACACCTTCCAGGCCGGCACCAGAATGTCGCGCTCGATATCGACGTGGCTCTCCTCGTTTTCGAGCAGGCGACGCACCAAGAGCTTGGGCACGTTGGGATGGTCCGCGAAGAAGTCAAAGAGACTTCCCATGGCTGCGGCGACGATGGCGCGGCCGGAGCCGGAGTTGTCGAGGCGAGGCGGGATGGCGTCGCGCACCAGATCGAGGATGCGGTCGTAGATGTTCTGGAAGACTGCGAAGTAGAGCGTCTCCTTCGATTCCCAGTGGTAGTGCAGGCTGGAGATGTTCACGCGCGCCCGGGCGGCGATCTCGCGCGTCGAGGCGCCCGCAAATCCTTTGACGGCAAACATGTGCTCGGCGGCCGCTAGAATCCGCGCCTTGGTCGAGGACGGGGCCTCGCGTGCCTTTTCGAGCGCCGAGCGCATGGTTGATTCAAGCTAACGATTAGATCAGTTGATCACGCGCCCTCTTAGGGGAGAGTCGGGACGGTTGTCAAGAAAAGCCCGGAAAATTATTGTTGCGCTGCTGAGCGTTCGAAGGCGCGGAGGAGGGGACGTGCGACGACTGTATCCATTGATCATCTGTGCCACGGTATTCCTCGCCGGCTGCATGGCGACGCGGCGGCCGCCGGCACCACCGCTCGTCGCCGCGACGCCGTCGGAGCCGCCGGCGGCACCGGCGCCCGAGCGCTGGATCCTGGTGCGCAAGTCGGCGCACACCTTGGCGGTGTACGACGGGATGACGCAGGTGAAGGAGTACCCGGCCGTGTTCGGCAAAGATCCGTACTGGGCGAAGCTCTACCAAGGCGATCACCGCACACCCGAAGGCGAGTACCACATTGTTTCCAAATATTTTCATCCGTTTTGGTCGCGATTCATGATGCTGGACTACCCGACGGCGCTGAATGAGGAAATCTATACGTGGAGCCGCACACACGGGTTCTTGCCGGCGCGCGGACGCAGCGTGCCCGGCATCGGCGGGGCCGTCGGCATTCACGGCACCAAGGATGAGCGCCTCAACCAACGCGGCGTGAACTGGACCGAGGGATGCATTTCGCTCTTCAACCGCGACGCGGAGGAGCTGTACGACCTGGTGCCGATCGGCACCCGCGTGGTGATCGAACGGTGAGCAAACAGGCCGGGAGTGTGGGGCAAACATTGCCCGACGCTGCACCCGGTCTGCGAGTTGACTTTGAGCGGGGGCGTCGCTAGCAGTGCCGAGCCACGCCTCATCCCGTGAGGTATGCGGCAGTCGCGGCGGGGAACGGCCGCACTGGTGACGGAAAGGAGACGCATATGGACGACCTCGAACTCAAAAAGCGCGAGGAAGACGAAGAAGAGGAAGATGATGATTGGGATGAGGATATCGATGAAGACGACGAAGACGCGGATGAGGACGAGGACGACGACCTCGACGACGAAGATGAGGACGACGACGACTGGGATGTGGAGGCGTGAATCGTCGAGGCTTTGTACGTGCGCGCCGTTGTCCAGCGCGTGTCCACCGCGCGCGTGACCGTCAGCGGCCGATTGGTCGGGACAATCGGTGCGGGCTTGCTCGTCTTGCTGGGCATCGCGACCGATGACACGGCGGCGGAAACCGACTGGCTCCTCGACAAGCTCCTGGATCTCCGCATCTTCGAAAACCAGGATGGTAAGTTCGACAAATCGCTGCGCGACATTCACGGGGAGCTGCTGCTGGTGTCGCAGTTCACCTTGCTGGCGGACACGCGCAAGGGGCGCCGGCCGTCGTTCACCGCGGCCGCGCGTCCGGAGCATGCCATTCCGCTCTACGAGCACGCCGCCCAACGGGCGCGCGCGCAGGGCATCACGGTCGCGACCGGCGAGTTCGGCGCGCACATGGCGGTGGAGTTGGTGAACGACGGCCCGGTGACGATTGTGCTCGACAGCAAGGAGCGGTGAGGCAGGCGGATGCCAGGCGCGGGGTTTTACGCGATTCACACGTCCAAGCTCAGCTTCCGCAGCGACGGACGGTGGTATGCGGATGATGAGCCGGTCATCCATGAACGGCTGGCGCGCCTCTTCAGCCGTTACCTGCGTCGCAAGCCGTCCGGAGGATACGAGATCTGGATCGACGAGCGTTATCACGCCGATGTCGACGTCGAGGACACGCTCTACGTGGTGACCGCGGTGGATGCGGATCCGGAGGGGCAATTCTCCGTCGACCTCAACGACGGCACCACCGAGGTGCTGGAGCCGCACGGCTTGGAAGTGGGTGCCGGGAACGTTCTCTACTGCCGCGTGAAGAACGGCGCGGAGCGCGCACGCTTTCTGCGGCCTGCCTACTATCAGCTCGCCGATTTCATTGAGGAGGTTGGCCTCGGGCGCTATCAACTGCGCTGTGGCAACACCACGCATCCCATCCGGCAGCTCTGAAACGTCGCCGGCGCTGCACGTCGTCTTGGTGGCGCCGGAGATTCCCCCCAACACGGGCAGCATCGCGCGGCTGTGCGCCGCCACCTACACGCGTCTCCACCTGATCCGCCCGCTCGGTTTTTCGCTCGACGACCGCTACCTCAAGCGCGCCGGTCTGGACTACTGGCCGCACGTCGACGTACACGTGCACGAGGATTGGCAGCGTTTTCGCCAGCTGCATCGCGAGGCGCGCATGCATTTCTTCTCGGCGCGCGCCACGCGCAGCTATCTCACGACGCGCTATGCGTCGGGCGACGTCCTCGTCTTCGGCTCGGAGACCAAGGGTCTGCCGCCGGCGCTGCTCGGGGCACATCGCGATGCGACCTATGTCATTCCGATCTTCAGCCCGCACGTGCGCAGCTTGAACCTGTCCAACGCGGTCTCCATCGTGGTCTATGAAGCGCTCCGGCAGCTGGGGAACACGTGATGGCCGCCCATCCGGTGCACGACAAAGTCCTGAGCTTCATTCGCGACCTCACCTCGGCCGATTTCGAGACGCTCGCGCTGGAGATCTTCGCGCACCAGTTCGAATGCATCGCGGCGTATTGCCGGGTCTGCGAGCAGCGTGGGGCGACGCCGCAAACGGTGCGCGACTGGCGCGACATTCCGGCAGTGCCGACGTTGGCGTTCAAACACGTCGAGCTGCGGTGCGGTCCCGCCGAGCGCGTGTTCGTGACCAGCGGCACGACGCAAGGAGAGGAACGCCGCGGCCGTCACGCACTGCCCGATCTGCGGCTGTACCGCGCTGCGGCTGTCGCCGGCACAAAAGAATTCCTCTTTCCGGATGTCGAACAGATCCGTGTCCTGTCGCTGATCCCGTCCCTAACGGAGCGTTCCGAATCGTCGCTCGCCCAGATGATCGACTGGGCAAGCGAGGGGTTCGGCGCCGCCGGCAGCGGCGCCTTTGCCGCCGCCGACCGGTTCGACTTCGCCGGCTTTGCGGAGGCGCTGCGACAGAGTGAGCGTGACGGTGCACCGCTCTGCATCATGACGACCACGGGCGCGTTGATCCGCTTCTTCGATCACTGCCGCGACCACGGCTGGATGTTTCGCCTGCCGCACAGCAGCCGATTGATGGACACCGGCGGCGCGAAAGGCGCGCCGCGCCCGCTGTCACGCAACGGGCTGCTGCAGGCGGTGTGGAACGTCTTCGCGATTCCCGGCTACTTCGTCGCCAACGAGTACGGCATGACCGAGCTGTCGTCGCAGCTCTACGACAACGTCATTCGCGACCGCTATCACGGCCGCGTCACGCACCGCGCCAAAGCAGGACCGCATTGGCTGCGAACGCGCGTTCTCGATCCCGGCACGCTGCACGACGTCGCAGCGGGTGAACCGGGAATCCTCTGTCACGTCGACCTGGCCAACGCCGGTACGGCCGTCAGTGTGCTGACCGAGGACATCGGCCGGATGACGCAGGACGGATTGGAATTGCTCGGTCGCGTCACCGGCGCCGAAGCCCGCGGCTGCTCACTGGCGCTCGCCGACTTCGTGGCATAAACCTGCGGCGCCAAACGTCTGCGCTCTTACGTCGCAACCCTTAAGGGCTGCGCCGCAGACTAGCGCTTCCGTCGTGCTCGTCTTACTAGCTGCACCAGCTCTCGAAACTTGGACCGTACACTCGGATCAAGTTCGGTCGCAAAGCGCGCGGTGAGCTGCTCAGCGCGAATGAGCTCTTGAACATCTGCGAGATCGCGGAGTCGGTCTGGTGCGGTCATTCCCGATGCCAGTTTGAGCTCGATCAAGCGCGGAAGGCTGACCACGCGGACGCCTTCGACTTCGACCGAACAGTCCACCGGATCTGGAAACGACACGGGCTTCGGCTTGCCATCACCAGGATATTCTCCGGCGACCAGGAACTCGACGCGGACGCCGGTTTCCGTATCCCGAAACATACGGCGCGCGCCCGGATGCGTGCGGGTGTATCCGCGTCCGCTGCAGGCCTTGGTGAACCGCGCCAGCCCTTCCCGGGTGAGCAGGACATCGATGTCGTCCGTCATCCGTACGTAGCCGTGTTCACCGAGCGCCATGCCGCCGACGACCGCGTACGGGATCGCTTCAGCTGCCAACCGCGCCGCGAGGCGCCGCATGGTAACGCGCACGTCCCCTTTTCCCATGAAGAACTCCGCAGCTTCCTGCAGCGTCGAATCGAAGGACTCTCGCAGTCGGGCTTCGTACGGTTTCGCCATCGTGGCCTTGCGCCTGCAGAGTATCGCGAGCACCCCCGGCCGCTGTCAATCAGAAAGAGCGGCGATCGCAGCCTTCCATGCACGATTCCGTCTCGGAGTCTCCTCAGCGACGTTCCCGAGTCTGCAACTGAAGACGTCTTCTCGAATCACACGGTCTCGACGGACACCGCCTCCTTCGACAGAATCTCGTCGAGAAAGCCTCCGGGTTGGCGCCCTTCGAGTTCCTCCGGCGTGTAACCGAGTGCTTGTACCGGCACGAGCGCGCGAGCAGCGGCGGTGCCGAGCAACTCCAGACGCCGGCGGAGCCCCTTGCCTCTGAAATCGGGGGAGATGACTACAAGATCGATGTCACTGCCCTCGTGTTGCTCCCGGCGTGCCCACGACCCGAACAGGAGGATGCGAAGCGGCCGGATGTGGAGGTGACGCAGTTCTTTGCTAAACGCGCCTACTGCCCGGTCAAGCGTGAGCTCTTGCGCAGCCATTTGATCGCCCTTTTCGTCTTTGCGAGATACGAGATCGCAGCTCTCCGTGGATACTGTGACACGATTTGCTTCAGATCCTCCGGGTATCGTGTGGGAATGCTCGCGTTGTTGATGACGCCGATGAGCTCCAGGTGTGTCTTCGGCAGCGCCAGTTCCAACCGGCGAATGAGAAAGAGCAGGTCATGAGTACGCGGTGGATTTTCTCCTTGGCTTTCAGCATAGATTGCCTTGAGGGTTTTCTCCAGCGCGAGGTGGCACATGAAGACCACAGGCCAGGTCGGCAAAGCGCTTCTCCGTCTCCTCGGCAGCGATCTCCACGTCGTGCTCGCTGACGCTCACGGGGGTGCCGCCGAGCGTCCGCCGGTAGACTCGTTCCACCGTGTGCGCCAGCTCCAGCCCGAAGCTCGTCGCAGCCAGCCCCTGCTCTTCCAGCAGTGCACACACATACGCCGTCACCGCCGGTTGCCGCTGTATGAACTGCCGTGCTTCCCGCGCCGCCCGCACGGGGCTCCAGGACTCCAGCTGCTCCCATTCTTGCCGGACGAGCTCGGGTGTGACGACCACTCCGCATCCCATCACAACCTCCTCAGCAGTCGTGCTCTCCCTATCACACCTTTCCCGCCGAAGTGCGCAAGGAAGGAAACCCGTCCGAGCAACCGGACGCTTACTTCCCGCGGCCTCCCGGCCCGAAGACGCGCTCGTTGTCGCGCGCGTCCTCTTCCAGCTCCCTGGACCAGTCGCGCGCCCGTCGCGGCGCGTTTCGGAATTCGGCGAACAGCGTGCGCGCCAGCTCGGTGCGGCTGATGCCTTCCGGCGCCAGCATGATGTCGACCTGCGCGCTGGCCATGTCGTAGCCGCTGTGCACGATGGTCTCGGGGTCCATGTCGAACTCCGCCAGCAGCTGCTTGATGACCCCGGCGTTGGTGCCGAAACGCTTGGCGACCTGATGAATGTTCTGGAACCGGTAGCGGTCGTCTTCGGTAATCCCAAGATGGTAGGCGCAGAAGAGCGCGAACGGCTCGATACGGTGCCGCTCCGCCAACCCGGATGGCTGCGTCGGACGGTTAGGATTTCCCGTGAACCGCTGTCCGTGTCCGTGCGACCGGTGGTGTCGTCCTCTGTCCCAGCTCATCGGAGTCACTGTAGAGGATCTCGTCCATCGGCGAAAGGTCCGGAGAGCAGGTCCATCGGCGCGCGTGGATGTGCTAGTGTGACCCGAGCGTTAGATGGAAACCCCTGAAGGCATTCCGCCGTTGCTCGTCGATTTTCTGCTGGCCAGCGCGTTCAGTTTTCTCATCGGTCTGGCGCTGAAGGAGTACTATCTCTCCAGCAAGAAGACGGAGACCTTCGGCTCGACGCGCACCTACGTCTTCATCGGCATGCTGGGTTTCGTCCTCTTCCAGCTCCAGGAGCAGCGCGTGCTGTATCTGGGCGGTCTGCTGGTCTTGGGCGGCTTGCTGGCGATCTACTATCACGACCGGCTCGGCCGGCAGCGGTTCGGAATGATCGGTATCCTGACCGCGCTGCTCACCTACCTCCTCGGGCCGATTTCACTCCAGTATCCACGCTGGTTCCTCGTCCTCTTCGTCATCACCGTCTTGCTGGTGTTGAACTCCAAAGCCAAGATCCGCGTGTTGACCGAGAGGTTGGCGGATCGGGAGATCATTACCCTCGCCAAGTTTCTGCTGCTGGCGGGAGTCATTCTTCCGCTCGTTCCCGATCAGCAAATCGTTCCATACCTTCCGGTGACCCCCTATCAGACCTGGCTTGCCGTGGTCGTGATTACCAGCATTTCGTACGCCGGCTACCTCGTGCAAACGTATCTGTTCCAGAACAAGGGCCTGCTGGTGACTGGAGCCATCGGTGGGGTGTACTCGAGCACGGCAACGACGGTGGTGCTCGCCAAGAAGGCCCACGAGCAGCCGTCCAACGACGCGGTGGTCGCCGCGTCGATCATCTTGGCCACGGCCATCATGTACCTCCGTCTGCTCGTGGTCGTCGGCATTTTCAATCTGGAGGTGTGCGCTCGTTTGCTCGCCCCCTTCTTGCTCTTTGCCGCTCTCGGTGCGGCGCTCGCGACCCTCGTCTACCGGAGCACTCAACGCGTCGGCGGTCCGCCGACGGTGCTCACACGACAACAGAATCCTCTGGAGCTGGGTCCGGCGTTGCTGTTCGCAGGCTTGTTCGTCTTCATTGCGGCGGCGACTAAATTTGTGCTGTCACGGTTCAGCGCGGCGGGGCTGCATTGGATGTCCGCCATCGTCGGCGTTGCCGACATCGATCCCTTCATCCTCTCACTGCTGCAGGGGCGGTTCAGCGCCTCGGCCGACGAAGTCGTAAAGGCCATCGTGATCGCATCAGCGAGCAACAACCTGCTCAAGGCCGTCTATGCGGCGAGCTTCGGCGACCGCCGTACCGGACTCCTGGCGGGCGGCGCGTTGCTCCTGTTGACCGTGATCCCGCTGGTGTACTGCCTAGTCGCGCTCTAGCGGCCAGCCACCGGGACACCGACGACATGCGGATTCCCAGAGTCTGAAGCGGAGAGTTCCCGGCATTTGCACGCGTGGGAAAGTGCACCTTATTTCCTAGTTCGAATTGCCATCTCGTTCGTGCGGCAGGGTCCTTGCTTGGCGAATGGCGCGAATGGAGGTGTCAGCATCGCCGACGAGAGACCCCGAGCGGAAGGCCCGGCAAAGCCGCCGACGCCTCGCGACCGGTCTCGTTGCCGTAGTCGTTGCATCGACCGGTTGGTGGGTTGCATCGCAGGCCCAAGAGGGTGAGCAGTGGCTCCCGAGCCAACCGCTGGTCGAGGGCCGGCGGGTCTTCGAAGAGAAGCACTGCAGCAGCTGTCACGGCGTTCCCGGCGACCCCAACGCCGAGCGCATCGGTCCCGACCTCGGACGACAGCGCGCGTGGCAAGACGTCATGCAGCTCGCCGGCAGCTTCTGGAACCACACGCCGGCGATGCTCGAGCGGATGCGGGAACGCGGCATCGAGCGTCCCACGCTCTCGTCCGACGACATGCGCAAGCTGGCAGCGTACCTCTTCTATCTCAACTTCCTCGACGAGCCGGGCGACGTCGGGCGGGGGCGCGCCCTCTTCGAAGAACGCTCATGCACGCGCTGCCACCAGCTCGGCGGGCATGGCGGCACCGCGGGTCCGCGGCTCGATGAGCTGAAGCCGTACGCATCGTCACTGTTCCTGGCGCAGGCGCTGTGGAACCACGGCATCGAGATGTCCGGAAAGATGAAAGAGCTCCAGCTCGACCGGCCCCGTTTGGAGGGCAACGACGTGGCCGACATCGTAGCGTTCATGCGCGCCGATGCGCAGCCTGCCGCGCCGCTACAGCCGGTGGCAGCGGAAGCTGGCAGTCCGCGCGCGGGCAGAATGCTCTTCCAACAAAAACGATGCATCGAGTGCCACGCGATCGCGGGAAGCGGTGGCACGATCGGCCCGGACCTCGGCCTGCGGCGGCCGATGCGCCACGTCTCCGAAGTCGCGGGCGCCCTGTGGAACCACGGCCCGATTATGTGGGCGAAAATGAAGGACCGGCACATCGCGTTCCCCTATCTCAGCGATCGGGACATGTCCGACCTGCTTGCCTATCTGTACTTTGTCCAGTACGTGGGCGGCGGCGGTGACGCGCAGAAAGGCGCCGCGGTGTTCCGCGACAAGCACTGCGCGCAGTGCCACGCCGCCGCCGGCGCAGGGCCGAAGAAAGGGCCCGATCTTGCCGCCTCGAAGGCCCTCGCGTCGCCCGCCGACTGGGCAGCGGCGATGTGGAACCACGCCCCCGCCGTCGACCAGGCCTTGCGCGAGACGCAGGCCCCGTGGCCACGCTTCGACGACGACGAGATGCGCGACTTGGTCGTGTTCCTGCGATCGGGCACCGCGGGCAAGTGAGGGGATGGTATGAGCGGAAGCCCGCCGGACGGACCGACCCGCGGCCACTCGAACACGCCGCGCGACAGCGACGAGGAGTTCTCGATTGCGCGCTCCAACGCGTTGATCCCTCTGCTGATGATGTTTGCCGTGATGGTGCTGTCGATCCTCGTGGTCATCGTGCGCGCCAAGCCGGTCATTCCGCCGGAAGGTGCGGTCGCCGACAAGGCCTTCAGTCCCGCCGATTTTCCGCTGGTGTTCGGGACGTCGGAGGCGCTCGCCGGGCTCGATGGCGCCGCGCTGTCGCGCGGCGCCGGCGCATCGTCGGTGCTCTTTCCGGTTCCGGCGCCGCCGTTCAGCGAGGGCATCTTCCCGTGCATGCAGTGTCACGAAAGCATTCCGCCGAATCCCGAGCGGCGGCCGCTCGAAGGCATGCACAGCGACATCGTGCTGCACCACGACGAGGAGCACCGCTGGTGTCTGGACTGCCACGACACCAACAACCGCGACCAGCTCCGTCTGGCCAGCGGCGCGCCCGTGCCGTTCACCGAGTCGTATCGGTTGTGCGGGCAGTGTCACGGCACGCAGTACCGCGACTGGCGCAACGGCATCCACGGCAAGCGCACGGGGTACTGGGACGGCTCGAAGCGCTATCTCCTCTGCGTCAATTGCCACAATCCGCACAGCCCGCGCTTCGCGTCGCTCCAGCCGCTGCCGCCGCCGGTGCGGCCGCAGTTCCTGCGCAGCGGCAGCCGGCGCATGGCCGAGGCGGCGCCGGCGGGAAAGGAGAATGACGATGCCGGACCGCGCTGACGACGCGGCGGGGCTCAGCCGGCGGAACTTCCTCACGGCGATCGGCGTCGCCGCGGCCGGTTATCTCGCCGGCTGCACGCCGGAGGTGCGCGAAGCATTCTTTCAGAAGCACTTCCGCGAGCTGTCGCCCAAAGAGGTCGAGGCACGCATGGCGCGCTTGCGCGCCGACTACTCGCAACGCTTCGGACAAGACGTCAACGTGTCGGCGCTGCCCGCGCAGGCCGGCGTGCTCTTCGGCTACGCGCTCGATCTGTCCCGTTGCATCGGCTGCCGGCGCTGCGTGTACGCCTGCGTGAAGGAGAATAACCAGTCGCGCGATCCGCAGATCCAGTGGATCCGCGTGCTGGAGATGGAAAAGGACAAGGGCATCGACTTCGAGGAGGCCAACCCGTACTACGACCCGGAGACGGTGCCCGATGCGGATCACTTCTACCTGCCGGTGGCCTGCCAGCAGTGCCGCACGCCGCAATGCACCAAGGTGTGTCCGGTGGGCGCGACCTGGCAGGAACCCGACGGCATCGTGGTCATCGATTACGACTGGTGCATCGGCTGTCGCTGTTGCATGGCGGCCTGTCCGTACGGCGCGCGCCATTTCAACTGGGGCGAGCCGCACATTCCGGCGGCGGAGCTGAACCCGAACATGCACTACCTCGGCAACCGGCCGCGGCCGCGCGGCGTTGTCGAGAAATGCACCTTCTGCGTCCAGCGGGTGCGCAACGGCCGCTACCCGGCGTGCGTCGAGATCTGCCCCGTCGGCGCCCGCAAGTTCGGCAACCTGCTCGATCGGGAGAGTGAGATCTCGCGCATCCTGCGCGACAAGCGGGTCTTCGTCCTCAAGGCGGAGCTGAAGACGGAGCCGAAGTTTTACTACTTTTACGGCCTCTGAGCGAGGAGCCATGGGACCACTCGGGTTCATCACGACCAGCGTTCGATTCATCCTGCACGGCGGCAAGGCCTATTGGGTGTGGGTCGGCTGCCTCCTGGCGCTGATGATATGGGGCGGGCTCGCGTACATCGATCAGTTTCGTTATGGCCTGATCGTCACCAACATGCGCGACCAGGTGTCGTGGGCCTTTTACATCGGCAATTTCACGTTCCTCGTCGGCGTCGCCGCCGCGGCGGTCATCCTCGTCATCCCCGCCTACATCTACCACTGGGGGCCGATCAAGGAAGTCGCCCTGCTCGGTGAGATCCTGGCGATCAGCGCCATCGTCATGTGCCTGTTGTTCGTGGCGGTCGACATGGGCCGGCCCGACCGCTTCTGGCACCTCATTCCGGGCATCGGGCACATGAACTTCCCCAGCTCCGTGCTCGCCTGGGACGTGCTCGTGCTCAATCTCTACCTGGTGCTCAATCTGACGATCGTCACGCATCTGCTGTACACCGGCATGCAAGGCCGGCACTATAATCAGCGCCTGGTGGTGCCGCTGGTGCTGTTCTCGATCCCGGCGGCCGTCGGCATCCACACGGTGACGGCGTTCATCTACGCCGGCCTGCCCGGACGCCCGTACTGGAACGCCTCGATCCTGGCGCCGCGTTTTCTCTGCTCGGCGTTCTGCTCGGGACCGGCGGTGATGCTGGTGCTCTTCCAGATCCTGCAGCGCACGACCAAGATCGCCATCAAGGACGCGGCGATCTGGAAGATCGCCGAGCTGATGGCCTACGCGATGTTCGTGAACCTCTTTCTGCTCGGCGCCGAGATCTTCAAGGAGTACTACTCGGCAACTGAACACCTCATTCACTTGCAGTACCTGTTCACCGGCGTGCGCGGTCACCACGCCTTGGTGCCGTATGCCTGGACCTACGTCAGCTGCGGTATTGTCGCGTTTCTCCTCTTCCTATTCCCGGCGACGCGCCGCAACGTGGTGACGCTGAATCTCGGCTGCTTGCTGATCTACGCGAGCGTCTACATCGAGAAGGGCATGGGGCTCGTCATGCCGGCCTTCACCCCCGACGTGCTGGGCGAGATCTACGAGTACACGCCGACGCTGCACGAGCTGCGCATCGGCGCGGCGATCTTCTCGACCGGCTTCCTCGTGTTCACGATACTCTGTCGCATCGCGATCCCGATCATGACCGGTGAGTTCGCCGCGGTGCGCGCCGTGGTGCCCGGCACAGCGGGGAAACTGGAGGCTCACGCGGGCGCTGCGCTGCCGACGTAAGTCGCGCTGCGAGTAAGAGTCGGTCACAAGGTCCGAAACCCCTCCCGAAGCCACAACGGACGATTGAACGGCGGGCCTGCGGCGCAGTAGGATCGGCCGCCCGGTGAATGTGTGTCGCCGGCGATGGGGGAGGGATGCATGGCACATTACAGTCGCGATGAGTTGGAACGCGCGTTTCAGCACTACTGGCAGACCGGCGCGGTCGGCGAGGACTGGGATGCGTGGGCCGACTTGTTTACCGAGGACGCCGACTATGTCGAGCACGTGCTCGGCACGATGAAGGGGCGCGAAGCGATCCGTGCGTGGATCAAGCCGATCATGGCGCAGTACGGCGAGTTGTACACTGCCCACGAGTGGCACACCGTTGATCCGGAACACGGGCGCGTCATCGTCTACATGCAGAACCGTCGCGACCATCCCAGCGGCACCGGCACGATCGACTTTCCGGGCATCACGATTCTCGACTACGCCGGCAACGACCAGTGGCGCCGCGAGGAAGACTTCTGGGCCGTGCAAAAGGCCTATGCGACAGTCGAGGAGTACGCGGCGGCGTGCAAGCAGTTCGATCCCGACCACAAGCGCAAGTGCACCCGGCTCAACTGGGGCAACGGCCCGGCGTGGACGAAAGGTGGCCGCTCGTACGCCGACCGTCCGGCCGCGAGCAGTGCGCGCTAGATGCCAGGCTATCGGCTGGAGCGCCGGCTCTCACACGCCGACGTCGACTTCCTCGGCGAGCTGAAGGTCGCGGCGCTGCTCGGCTTACTGGAGCAGGCGGCCGTCGAGGCATCGACGGCGGTAGGCTTCGACGCCGCACGCTACATGCGAGAGGGACGGATCTGGATCATCCGCCGCACGCGGCTGCAACGCTTTATCCCCGTCGGCGGTACCGACACGGTGGACGTCGAGACGCACGTGGAAGACTTCCGCCGGGCGCGGTCGCTGCGTCACTACACTGTGCGGCGCGCTGGGGCTGCCGTCGCCGAGGCGACGACCGACTGGGTCTATTGCGACTTGCAGAGCGGACGGCCGGCACGCATTCCCGAAGCGCTGCAACGTGCGTTCATGGGTGACAACGCTCCCGCGCCTTTGCCGCGGGAAAGGTCTTTCCCGGCGGCGGGCAACGGCGAACCGCTCATATTCGAGCTGACCACCCAGCCGTCACACCTGGATCACGTGGCACACGTGAACAACGCGGTGTACGCGAGCTATCTCGAAGATGCCGCCTTCGCTCTCTTCGCCGCACGCGGCTGGCCGCTCACCCGCATGCTGGCCGCTGGCGGCGCGCTGCGCATCCGCTCACTCGACTTCGAGTACCTCAACGACGTACCAGCTGGCGAGCATCTGGTGATTCGCAGCTGGCCGCTCGAGGAGTTGTCGGCTGCCGGCAGCGATGCCGAGGTTCCACCAGCCGTCACGCTGCTGCAGACCATTACGCGAACCGACGGCACCGAAGTCATGCGGGCCCAGAGCGGCTGGGCGTGGCGACGCAAACCATCGGTGATCGGCGGCGTCCCGGAGGGATGATCGGGATCGGGCTTCGTGGTGTTCCCCTCATCACGTTCCGAATCGTAGGGGCGAGGCATTTCCCATTGCGCCGGCAACGGCCCTCGCAACACGACGCAGCGGCCCCGCCTTACGCCAGCGGTCAATCAGGTTCGGAAATGCCTCGCCCTTCTCTGCAACCGCCTGCCATTCACGAACGCGTCGTGTGTATTCGCGGCGCCCGAAGAGGGCGAGGCATTTCCGAACCAATAGCACCGGCGGCGATCGATCCGCTTGCGCGACTACGACTACCGCGCGCCGGGCATGTAAAGTGGTCGCGCCTACGTCAGGAGGCGCGCCAGGCCGATGCCATCAGTACACACCAGAGCGAACTCAGAACGGCCGTACGTCCACGAACCGACATCAATCAGCGGTATGCGGCGGTTCTGTTCGATGAGGCACCACGAAATACCAGGGCGGTGCGTGTGGCCGACGAATGCCACGTCAATCCGGATATCCGCGACACCTTCCGTATCGAACAGCATCTGACCTATGTCACTTCGGTTGTCGCGAGCAACCCACGCGGACTCGGCATTCCATCCGTCCGCTCCTTTTTGGATCTGTGGCCATGGCAGACTCGTGAGGTTCGGCTGGCTCAATATCGGGTCTTCTTGGAAGCTCTGATCGAAATGCGCCTGCAGCGCGACATCGAGGGAGGTCAACGGTGGAATCTTCGCGATGGAGTTAGCCAGGCTCAAAAAGAGCGGGTCGGCACCCGGGTCGACTTCTATGTCCCGGAGTGACACGAAGTCATGGCCATGGAAACACAGGAACCGATCGCCGATCGTTCGCCAGATGGCCACATCGATCTGCGTCACTGGCGGACGCATTCGATAGAAGAGGGCATCGTGGTTGCCGATGCAATGCAGCAACGGCAGCGCGCCCGCCCGCTGTACGACGCCATCATATTCCGACTCGATCGCGGCGCACGCTTGCGCGTAATCCGCGCTGAGATCCTTCCGCCAAAGGTCATAGAAGTCCCCGATCTGTACGGCCCTGAATTTTGCCGAACCAACGCGATCCCGCAACCTTGCAAGCACGTCGAGAAACCGCTCGAGGCGCCCTTTCCGTTCCGAGTGCGAATCTTGGAAGATGTCACCAGGGCCATTTCCAAGGTGAATGTCGGGAACCACGACCGCGACCTCGCCGTCGAAATCCAGGGTGCCAGCGGCCGGCCGGATCAGCATGCGAGTTGCACCCTCGGGTAGCCACTCGATCGGCAGCGCTTGTCCGCTGAAGAAGTCCTGAACCTCTTTCAAATTCATTCCCAGCTCCTTCCGGTCCAGGTGAAGCCAATATTCCACAACCGGTAGTAGCACCCCGGTTTCGCCGTACCCTGATCCGCGTGTGCGCTTGGGTCGTCATAGAACAGCAGGTGAATGGTCGCCGAGCTTCCAGGGACAGCGTACGCCAGATTCTCGCACGCGGAGGGTCCGCACGGTTTCTCGGCCGTCGCTGGCGTCTCGGGCTGCATTTCATGGCCCAATGGTGGGCAGACATGGTAGGCGTTGCCGTCCAGCGTTGCGCCACCATCGCGCATGGCTGATAAGTCGTCGACAGCCCGCACTTGGCGGTTCGGGTCGGCTGTGCACACGACCGGAAGCGGCCTTTCGAGCAACCCACCGTTAGCGCCAGGCACATAGCCGTGCAGCTCAGGAGCCCATTCGGGACTCGTGACAACCGCACACCCAGCGGTGCGCCGATACGACCCGCAGCCACTGCTGCTGACGGCCGCCATGATAACGAGCGGGATCATGAACCGGTGCACTGACAGGGCTAGACTCGATCGGGTGTGCCGGCAGGTTTGCACCCTGCGGACTCGATGCCACGTCACATCGGTCATCCTACACCCTCCCATTTTCGATCTCAAAATTTACGCCCTCAAAGCGCCGTCCAGGTGTCGCACCGTGATGCCGTCATGTTCGCACATCATGAAATCACAGTCACCGGGCGCCCAACCACCGCTCTTTGAAACGTCGGCTGGTGCCATCCGCTCCATGCTCCATAGGGCGGGCGTCCCCCCACGTACCCCGCTAAAATCGGAACACAAGCTGAACGCCGTGTAGATCGGCTCCAAGGGCGGGAGTGACCTCGACGGTCGGGGCCGGGGCGTGATTATCGTGCGCCGCACGCAAACGCCGCAGATTGACCACCATACGCCCAGTGGCAGTGCCGATCGCCGCGCCGACGACCACGTCAGAGGCGAAGTGAGCGTTCGCCCGTGTGCGCGCGAAGCCCACCCCGCTCGCCAAAGCGTACGCAGGGACGGCGACCCATAGATTGTTGTCGAAATGTTCGGCGAACGCAGCCGCCACGGTGAAGGCACCGGTTGTGTGCCCGGACGGAAATGAGGCAGCGCCAGAAAAGGGATGGAAGTCGAACGGACCCTTGCCAGTGTTGGGGCGCTCACGGCCGATTGTCTCCTTGAGAACAGGTGTAAACACCGCGCTGGAAAAGACCAGCGCTTCGCTGGCGTCCCACACCAGGTGTTCGGCGTGGCTTGCGAGGGACTCGGCGTCGACGTAGTTCGCGAACAAACCGAATTTCGCGTCAATGTACTGCTCAAACAAAGTACTGCTCAAACAAACCGACCGCGAGGACGCCACCAAGCACGGGGGCGATGCCGTTGGCAACACCGAAGTTCTGGATCGCGTTTTCGACGTGGCCTTCCTGTGAGCTGCGCGGGTGGCGCACCCGCGACTCAATATCGACTTGCCGGTCGGCGCCGAAGGCCCCGCCGGCAACAGCCGCGAGTAATGAGAAGCGCACGACATCGCCCTGGTCCCATCGGCCCGGAGCAGTCAAGAGATACCCGCCGTCAAAGAAGACACGCTGGGCAAGCTCGACAGGCAGATGGTACGACAGCTGGGGGTCCGGCAGCGCCAGAGCATGACGTTCAAAGTAGTGAACCAGGTTACCGTCGTCTGCCGGCAAATGCGTCGAGACGGGCGTCTGGCCGGGGGCGGAGTCCGCGGTAGCGAAGGGGGGTGACGCCTGCGGCTGATCCGACGCGCTCGCCAGCTGCGGGGACACGAGGCACGTCAGCAGAAAGAGGAGCGTAGGTAGCATCGGCAGCAATGGCTTCACACGCAAACTTTCTTCCATGCGTCTTCTCCCCATAGCACTCTCACGCTTTTTCGTTGCGCGCGAACCCTCGCACACAATCAAGCTATCAACCCACAACGAGCCGGGCAGCGCTCGGCGAGATCGAACGGAGCTATCTCAGGGCCCCACCCACGAGCCCAGGCATCACCGCAAGAAACGGTCTATGACTTTTTGCAGGCAACCTTCTTCACTTCGTCTAGCCCCTTGATGATTTTCTCTATTGTATCCTTCGTCTGCGGAAAGAGATCCTCGATGGCCTGAAGCACCGCCTCAACAAGAGGGAGAATCAGGCAAAAGAGTTTTACGGGATTTGCCGACGCAGCGCCCGCTGCGCTCGTGCGGTACTTCTCCACATCTTTCCTTATCTGTTTGATCTCAGCATTTGTCAGTGCCATTGTTCCTCCCTCACTAGAGTAATATGGTCGTTTCTCTTATCGAATTCCCGATCACCCAATCGCCGACCTTCCTGAGTAGCGGGCGTCTTCTTGCGCGCGTATCGAAGGGCCACGAGCCTCACCGCACGGCACGCGCGAAGGAGGTGTACGCCTTGATGATGTAGCCCACGACGCCACCGTCGAAGTCCACGTACCATGCCTGGTTCAGGTAGGGGCTGACCGTGGACCCCGACCAGTAGAGCGCGGCAACGGTGCAGCTGCAGCCTGTCACGTTACATCCGGACGTGCAGTTGTTGTTGAACGCTGTGTCCACGCACGGCGACCCGCTGCCGCAACCGGCGGCGCCCGTATCAATGATGCTCTCCAGCTCGGCCGCTTGCCCCGTTGGATCGCCGCAGCAGCCGGCCGACGTCGGCAACCGCCAGTCGCAGTGCCCGGCAAAGCAGGGCGGCGTGTTCAGTGTGGCGAGAAAAACGGTAAACGCAGTGCCGTCCGCTGCCGTGCCCGTGCTCGACCACGTGTAAGTGTTGTTCTCGTCGTGGATGCCGCCCGACTGATCCTTCTTCTCCCACATCAGCCCCGTCGAGGTGTCGCTGATCGTGCCGTCGCCGTTGTCGCAGAAGCCCGTACACGGCGTTGGTGTCGGTGTGAATGTGGCCGTGGGCGGCGCAGGCGTGAAGGTGAACGTCGGCGTGCTGCCCGGCGGAGGCGTGTTGGTTGGCGGCGCCAGCGGCGGAGTGGCCGTCGGTGTCCCAGCTGGCGGCGTGGTCGGGGTGTTCGTGGGTTCGGCCGGCGTCGCACACGCGCCGCTATCGCCCGAGTCGATGCGGCCGTTGCCGTTGGTATCCGCGGCGTCGATGCATGTCGTGAAGGACGGGCACGCCACCGCCCGGCACTTGGCGACCGGTTTGATCGCGCACGTCACCTTGCCGCTGGCGCGCTTCGTGATGCACGGCGCGTCGCCCTTGGCCGCCGGCACGCCGCACGTGGATGCCGAATAGTCCGCCTTGACGGTGGTGAGGCATTGGGTGCGGAGGTTACCGGCAGCGATTTGGACATGGATCGTTTGGGTCGCGCAGCCAACGTAGTTCGTGTGCGTGTGTCCAACGCTGCCGTCGTAGCTGCTGCACGGGCACGTGGCGTCGATCGCCGCGCGCACCGCTGCGATCTCGGCCAGGTCGTTGGCGACGCTGGGATCGGTCCCGGTGAGGCAGGTCTTGGTTGCCGCCTTCGCCAGCGCCGGCCCATGGAGCAGCATCAACACGATGATCGCGATGCACGCCGATGGCCAGCGCTGCGGTCGCGGAATGCCGCGCCGTGCGGAGCCAGTCTGTTCACTCGATGTATCGTCGCTCATGTGTGCTGGTCTCCCGTCTGCGCGGCCGTGGTGCTACGTTTCCAGCCCATGGACGCGCGCGCCCCAACGGCGGGGCGTTCTTTCGTAGCGGCGAGGCATTTCCCATCCACCTATCGCTGGCCTCTGCTTTGACCGAGCGGCCGCGTCGGCACGGCCGCATGCGATACCACCGGAAATGCCTCGCCCTGCTTTGCAGCCGACCCGCCATCCGCGAACGCATCGCGAGTCTCCGCGGCGTTCGAAGAGGGCGAGGCATTTCCGACCGGTCGGCGCTGCCGCTGCCGAGCTCGTCCGCCTCGTCAGCATCACCGTCGATACACATGCCACCGGAAATGCCTCGCCCCTACGTTGCGTGCCTGGCACGCACCACCGCTCGCCACGGTTCTGAACCGCCGCGGATACCGAGTCGACTGGGAAGGCGCAGCGTGCTGCGCCGCTACAGAATGGAATTGGGTGTGGTAAACGAGCGGGCGAGTATGCGAGGGGTGCGTGCGTGCGTGCGTGCGTGCGTGAAAGAATCACGCCAACGCGTGCTGTCAGTGATCTTCAAGCGGCCGGACAACAAACAGCGGCCCGTCCCTTCGAGCACGTGCGCTCCCCCACTTCCTTGCCCCCAACTCACTCAACTCGGCACCGCCGCCCGCGGTGCCGCATCGAAATCGAACGACTTCCCGGCCGACTAACTACTTCCCCATCGCCGCCGCGCGGCCGGTGCGGCGTTCTCAAGCTGAATTTGCGGGCAGGTTTAGAGCACAAGTTTGCTTCGGCTGTCAATAACCCCTTTGCTGATTTGCAAAAATTCTCTCCCCTGTGCCCTTCGACGGTCAGGGGCTTGGTGAGGTCGCGAAGAACCCAGGAAATGGGTGAGATCGGGGCGGGCGGAAGCAACGTAGGGGCGTTTCCGGTTGCGCCCCAAGCCGGGGAATGAACCCAGGAATGAACCCCCCGGCTGACACCGCGATGCCGGCTCGAAGCCGGGGGATTCAGAGGCTGTCTCAAAAGGGTAGGGGCGATCCTCGTGATCGCCTTACGCGGCGCTGCAAACCAACGCGAAACAGGGCGAATACAAGATTCGCCCCTACGA
>Ga0209415_10002695_pt1 | contig 33142 bp, 34 predicted proteins | sample PeaSoiSIISIP2007_FD_187696 | JGI IMG/M metagenome (GOLD analysis project Ga0209415, IMG submission 187696) | Peat soil microbial communities from Weissenstadt, Germany - SII-SIP-2007 (SPAdes) (version 2) | ecosystem: Environmental > Terrestrial > Soil > Wetlands > Peat | place: Germany... | reverse complement strand
CGTAAGTCCCGGTGATCCAGGAACACGAACCGCTGAGTGGCCGCGCCGGGCGCGGCCACGGCGCATTCCGCGAGCTTGGATGGCCGGGACTTTGCCCGGCCATGACCGGCTTTCAGGGAGTTGAGAGCGATCTCAGCTCTTCGTCAGGCTGAGCTGGACCACATTGGTGCGCTCGGTGCGGAAGCCGGCTTCGCAGTAGCCGAGGTAGAAGCGCCACAGCCGGCGGAAGCGCTCATCGAAGCCGAGGCCGCGGATGTCATCCCACGCGCTCTCGAAGCGGCGGGCCCATTCGGCCAGGGTGTCGGCGTAGTTCTGACCGAAGCGGACGATGTCGCGCCACTCCAGTCCGGCCCGGGCGGTCTCTTCCTTCAGCCGCCTCTCGGAGGGCAGCATGCCGCCCGGAAACACGTACTTCTGGATGAAGTCGGCGCGCCTGCGGTACTGGGCGAACAGCTCGTCGCGGATGGTGATGATCTGCAGGCCGGCGCGGCCGCCCGGCGCCAGCACATCGTGGATCTTGCCGAAATAGGTCGGCCAGTATTCCTCGCCAACGGCCTCGAACATCTCGATCGAGGCGACGCGGTCGAACTGGCCGGTCACGTCGCGATAGTCGACCAGCCGGATCTCGGCCCGCTCGCTCAAACCCGCCTCGAACAGCCGCTTGCGGGCGAACTCGTACTGCGACGGCGAGATGGTGATGCCGGTGACCTTGGCGCCGATCTCGCCGGCGGCGAATTCGGCGAACCCGCCCCAGCCGCAGCCGATCTCGAGCACGTGGTTGTCCGGCCCCAGCTCGATCTGGCGCGCGAGGCTGGCGTACTTATTGCGCTGGGCGTCGCTGAGCGTCTGGCCCGGCCGCTCGTACCAGGCCGAGGAATAGGTCATCGAGGGATCGAGCCAGCGCGAATAGAACGCGTTGCCGAGATCGTAGTGGGCCAGGATGTTGCGCTTGGAGCCGGCGCGGCTGTTGCGCCGCAGGGCGTGGGCCATGGCGTTGACCACCCGGAAGACCGCACTGCCTTCCAGCAGCGTCTGCAGCCGATCGAGGTTCACGGTGAACGCCTCGAGCAGCGCCGAGAGGTCGGGCGTGTCCCATTCGCCGGCCATGAAGCCCTCGCCAAAACCGATGTCGCCGGCGCTGAGCACGCGGGAGAGGAAGCGGAAGTCGTTGACGATCAGGCGCGCATCCGGGCCCGGCTTGTCTCCCACGACCGGCACTTCGCGGCCCGACGGCAAGACGAAGGTCAGTCGGCCGTACTCCCAGTTTTCAGACGAAATCTTCAGCACCGTGCGGAAGGCCGCCGGGGCCTTGCGCAGTTCTGGATCGTCCGGGCTGACGACAGCGGATGGCCCACCGAACACGTCGTCTCCTCCTCCGATAACTTTGTTATGACTTAGAATAACACTGACACGCGACAAGGCGAGTGGCCGCGCAAAACTTGCGTCGCCGATCGCCCCGCGCCATGTCTACGCGCCAACGCCGCCATCGGATCGGAGCGAGCTCCCCTTGTCAGTAGAACCGAACGCGGTTGTCGAAGTGGGGGTTGCAGGCGGATCCACGGTCCGCATCGGCAACGCCGAGAAGCTCTCGATCATCGCCGGGCCTTGCGCGCTCGAGAGCCGCCAGCATGCCCTGGAGATGGCGCACGCGCTGAAGGAGATCGCCGCGCGGCTGGGCGTCGGGCTGATCTTCAAGACCTCGTTCGACAAGGCCAACCGCACCTCGGCGGACGCGGAGCGGGGCATCGGGCTCGGCCAGGCGCTGCCGATCTTCGCCGAGGTGCGCGAGGTGACCGGACTGCCGGTGCTGACCGACGTGCACGAGATCGACCAGTGCGCCCAGGCGGCCGAGGTGATCGACGTGCTGCAGATCCCGGCTTTCCTCTGCCGCCAGACCGACCTGATCGTCGCCGCCGCACGGACCGGGCGGGTGGTCAACATCAAGAAGGGTCAGTTCCTGGCCCCCGGCGATATGAAGAACGTGATCGGCAAGGCGCTCGCGGCCGGCAATCCCAACGTCATGGCCACCGAGCGCGGCGTCTCGTTCGGCTACAACACCTTGATCTCCGACATGCGCGCGCTGCCGATCATGGCGCAGATCGGCTGCCCGATCGTGTTCGACGCCACCCACTCGGTGCAGCAGCCCGGCGGCTCGGGCGACCGCACTGGCGGCGAGCGGCAGTTCGTGCCGGTGCTTGCCAGGGCGGCGGTCGCGGTCGGCGTGGCCGCGGTGTTCATGGAAACCCACGAGAACCCGGACCGCGCGCCGTCCGACGGGCCCAACATGGTGCCGCTGAAAGACTTCGAGGCGCTGGTGCGCGACCTGCTCGAATTCGACGCCCTGGCCAAGCGGCGCCCGCTGCACTGAGACTCCCTGGATTCTCGTTCCAAGGCTCGCCTTCGAAGCACGGCTGTGCGAAACCGCCAATGCAACCAGGGGGACAGGCGATGACGCTTTCAATCACCGCGCGGCTGCTCTGCGCGTCCCAGCAGGCCTACGAGATCAATGTGGCCGGCCCGGCGCCGGATTCACCCGCCCAGCCCGCGCCGCCGCCCTCGAGTCTGGTCGGCTGGCTGACGCCCCCGGCCGCCATGGTCGCCGGCGACGACCAGATCAACGCCGTGCTGGTCGGCGAGACGCCGGCTGAGATCATTGTCGCCTATCGCGGCACCGAGCCGTTCGACAGCATCGACCACCAGCGGATGGTGATGGACTGGCTGACCGACCTCGACGCACCGCTCGTCGCCGCGCCCAATGTGCCAGGCTCGGTGCACCAGGGCTTCAGCCACGATTGCAACGAGCTGTGGGGCTGGGTGCTGGCGCAGGTGCAGGCCCTGCCGACCAACACCAAGCCGCTCTACGTCACCGGTCATTCCAAGGGCGGCGCCCTGGCCGACATCGCGGCGGTGAAGTTCGTGGCGGCGGGCCTGACGCCGTTCGTCTGCACCTTCGAGGGCGCGCGGGCCGGCGACCAGGCGTTCGCGGACGGATACGACAAGCTGGTCAACCATTCGACGCGCTACGAATACCAGGATGACATCGTTCCGCACCTACCGCCGGACCTTGGTTTCGTCACGGCATTCAGAAACGTTCCAGCACTGGTCGATATCCTCTCGACCCTGGTCTCGACCTACATCCCGGTAGGAGACCTGCGCTTCGTCAACTGGCAGGGCCAGATCGTACCGGACAGTCCGGCGCTGGAATCCTTGCGCTACTCGCACCTGATCAACCTGATGACCATGGGCGGCTGGGACAAGATCATCGCCGACCACTCCATCGGTCCCGGCTCCGGCGCCGCGGCGGCCATCTGCGGCCCGATCTGGCCGGTCCCGATCACGCCGGGGCCGGTCACGCTCCCCTCGACCGCGCCCGCCAGCGATGTGCCGTTCTAGGGCCGGTCGACCGCAATCACTGGCTCACCCCCGATGACGGTCATAGCCCGGACTTACGCCGGGCTATGACCGTCGAGAGAGGCGATCGCGGGCCGATCCGGCCGCGTCGGGATGGCTGTGCGCTGGACTTTTGCTTCCGCCGGTCCGATTGATCCGCCCGTACGCCACCCCGGAGTCTCCATGGACCTTGCCGGCCTGCAGCAGCTGCTTCAGCGCATCGCCGGGGCCAAGGTCGTCGCGGTGGGCGACCTGATGGTGGACCGCTTCGTCTACGGCGATGTCGCCCGCATCTCGCCCGAGGCGCCGATCCCGGTGATGACCCGCCAACGCGAGGCGGTGATGCTGGGCGCGGCCGGAAACGTCGCCCGCAACGTCGCGGCGCTCGGCGCCCGGGTCACCTTGGTCGGCGTGGTCGGCCGGGACAGCGCCGCCGCGGAGGCGAGGGGCCTGATCGAGGCTGAAGCGGGGATCGAGGGGGCGCTGGTCGCCGACCCCGATCGCCAGACCACCATCAAGACCCGCTTCGTCTCGGCCGGCCAACAGCTCCTGCGGGTCGACGAGGAGACCGCGCGGCCGCTCGCAGCCCACGTCGAACAGGCGGTGATCCGCAAGCTGCGCGCCGCGGCCAAAGGCGCTGGCGCGATCGTGCTGTCGGACTACGGCAAGGGGGTCGTCACCGACGCCGTCGCCGCGGCCGCGCTTGCCGCGGCGCGGGCCGTTGGCGCGCCGCTGATCGTCGACTCGAAGGCCCGCTCCCTGGCTCGGTTCGGCGGCGTCGACGTGATCAAGCCGAATGCCGCCGAGCTCGCGCACGCCACCGACCTGCCGACCGACAGCGACGAGCAGGTCGAAGCGGCGCTCGCCCGGGCGCTGACGCTATGCGACTGCCGCGCCGTGCTGGTGACCCGGGCCGCCAAGGGCATGTCGCTGGCCGAGCGCGGCGGCGCCGTGCGCCACTTCCGCCGCCCGCCGCCAGAGGTCTACGACACCTCAGGCGCCGGCGACACGGTGCTGGCCGCTGTCGGCGCGGCGCTCGCATCGGGGGCCCCGTTGCCGGAGGCCATCGAGTTCGCGCTGCTGGCGGCCGGCGTCGTCGTGCAGAAGGCCGGCACGGCCACGGCGGCGCCCGACGAGGTGATCGAGGCGGAGCTGCTGGAGCGCGTCGCGCCGGCCGAGGCCAAGATCGCGACGCCGCAGCGGATGGCCCGCGAGGCCGCGAGCTGGCGCGAGCGCGGCCTGAAGGTCGGCTTCACCAACGGCTGCTTCGACATCCTGCACCGCGGCCACATCACCTACCTCGACCAGGCGCGGGAGTGGTGCGACCGCCTGATCGTCGGCCTCAACTCCGATCGTTCGGTCCGCGCGCTGAAGGGCGACGGCCGGCCGGTGAACGACCTCGAGTCCCGCGCCCTGGTGTTGGCAGGCTTGCGATCGGTGGACCTGGTGGTCCCTTTCGACGAAGCGACGCCGGTGCAGTTGATCGAGGCTGCGCGCCCCGACGTGCTGGTGAAGGGCGCCGACTACACCCTCGACGGCGTGGTCGGCCGTGATCTGGTGGAAAGCTGGGGCGGCGTCGTGCGCCTGGCGGATTTCGTCGAGGGCCATTCCACCACCGCCACCATCAGCAAGTTGGCCAAGCGGGCATGACCCGCAGGATCGCCTTCGTCACCGGAGGCGCGGGCTTCATCGGGTCGAACATCGTCGCCCGGCTCGCCAAGGACTGGGCGCTCGACGTGGTCGTCTGCGACTGGCTGGGCCAGGTCGACGACGGCAAGTGGCGCAATATCGCCAAACATCCGATCGGCGATTTCTGCGCGCCGGAGCAGATGTTCGACTGGCTCTCCAAGCACTGGCAGGCGGTCGAGGTGGTGATCCACATGGGCGCCATTTCCTCGACCACCGAGGCGGACGCCGACAAGATCGTCCAGGCCAACTTCGTGCTGTCGCGGGACGTGTTCCGCTGGTGCGCAGACTTCAAGCGACGGCTGATCTACGCCTCGTCCGGCGCGACCTACGGCGACGGTTCGCTGGGGTTCGACGACGACAACGGCCTGGATGCGCTGGCGGCGCTGCGGCCTCTCAACGCCTATGGCTGGTCGAAGGCGCTGTTCGACATCTTCGCCGTGCGCCAGGCCGCCCGTGGCTATGCGCCGCCGCAGTGGGCCGGGCTGAAGTTCTTCAACGTCTACGGCCCCAACGAAGAGCACAAAGGCCCGATGAAGTCGGTGGCCGCGCAGATCTGGCCGGACGTCGCCCATGGCCGCACGGTGAAGCTGTTCAAATCCTACCGGCCCGGCGTCGCCGACGGCGGCCAGCTGCGAGACTTCGTCTATGTGCGCGACGTGGCCGATGTGGTCGAGTGGCTGCTGAGCCGGCCCGATGTGAACGGGGTCTTCAACCTCGGCGCCGGCCGCGCCCGCTCGTTCAAGGAGATGGCCGAGGCGGTGTTCGCCGCCGCCGGCGCCCCGCCGCAGATCGACTACGCGCCGATGCCGCTCGCGCTGCGCGAGCGCTACCAGTACTTCACCGAAGCCAGGCTCGAACGCCTGCGCGCCGCCGGCTACGAGGGCCAGTTCACCAGCCTCGAGGATGGGGTAGGGGACTACGTGCGCCGCTTCCTGGCGACACCGGATCCTTATCTCTGAGGCTAACCCTGCGCCATGGCTGAGCGACGTCGCGGCATCGGGTTCTGGCTGGGGGCTGTCGGCGCGGTGCTGGTGACGCTGGGCGTCGTCGCCTCCGTCGTCTGGGGCGACGACATCATCAAGTTCCTGCTCGACCCGAAGGTGCCGTTCGGCAAGGACCACCCGCCACCGGCGCCGAACTACGCGCTGCGCGGGTCATGGGCGCTGCTGCCGGCGCCGGGCGCGCCGCCGGCGCCGGTCGATATTTTCTTCATCCATCCAACCTCTTATCCGGCGTCCTTCACGTCCTACCAAGGCCGGCACTGGAACGCGCCGATCGCCGACCATGCGGCGATGGTGGCGCTGGCCGAGGTCATGCTGCCGAACTACGCCGCGCCCTTCGATGCGGTCGGCGACGTCTATGCGCCGCGCTATCGCCAGGCGACGCTCTACGCCCGCTCGACGCTGTGGGATGACGCCATCGAGGCGCGCCAGTTCGCCTACGGCGATGTGAAGGCGGCGTTCGACTACTACCTCGCCCACCTCAACCGCGGCCGGCCGTTCATCCTCGCGGGCGTTGAGCAGGGCGGCGATCTCGGCGCGCGGCTGCTGCACCAGGTGATCGCGCCCGACCCGGCGCTGCGCCGGCGCCTCGTCGCCGCCTACCTCATCGACACCGTCGCGCCGGCCGACGAGTACGCCCCGGGCGCCGCGGCGCCGGCCTGCCAGGCGCGGGCCCAGGCCGGCTGCCTGGTCGCCTGGGCGGCGGTGCGGCAGGGCGACTTCACCGGCGTGCAGCGGCTGCTGAGCCGGGCGATGGTCTGGGGGCCGCAGGATCAGCTGCAACCGCTGGGTCAGCGACGGGCGGTCTGTGTCAACCCGCTGCTCGGCTCAACCAGTGAGGAGGACGCGCCGGAGCGGCTCAACCTGGGGGCGGCGGCTGCGACCGGGTTTGAGTGGGGTGTGCGGCCGGGCTTCATGGTCCGGCAGGTCGGCGCCCAGTGCCAGGACGGCGTGCTGCGGGTGACGCGGGCGCGCTCGTCGCTGCTGCGTCCCGCCGGCGACTGGATTGAGCGAGCCAGGGAGCCCGGCTACAACCTGTTCTGGGCCGACATCGAGGCCGACACCCAGGTCAGGTTCGCGGCCTGGAGCGCCGCTCACCCGGCTTCGCCCCCGGCGCCGGCGCGCCAATCGAACAGCGATTGAAGCAGCGTCACCGCGCGGCCGCGCTCGGAGGTCAGGCCGGGGTCGCGTCCCAGCACCAGCCGCGCGTCGTCGGCCGCGGCGGCGATCAGGTCGCGGTGCGCCGCTGGGTCGGCCAGACGGTAGGCGGGAAAGCCGCTCTGCTTGAGGCCGAGCGGATCGCCGCCGCCGCGCAGCTCCAGGTCCAGTTCGGCGATGGCGAAGCCGTCGTCGGTGCGCCGCAGGATGTCGAGCCGGCGCTTGGCGATCTCGGAGAGCGGCGGGTCGTAGAGCAGCACGCAGGCGCTCTCCGCCTTGCCGCGCCCGACGCGGCCGCGCAGCTGGTGCAGCTGCGCCAGGCCGAACCGCTCGGCCTGCTCGATCACCATGATGGTGGCCGCCGGCACATCGACGCCGACTTCGACCACCGTCGTCGCCACCAGCACCGCCAGCGAGCCGTCGGCGAACTCCGCCATCACCCGGTCCTTCTCCGGGCCCGGCAGCTTGCCGTGCACCAAGCCGACCCGCGTCCCGAAGATCTGCCGCAGCGCCGCGGCGCGCGCCTCGGCTGCCGCAAGGTCGGCGTTCTCGGACTCTGAGACCAGCGGGCAGATCCAGAAGGCCTGGGCGCCGGCGGCGATGGCGGTGCGTAGCCGCGCGACGATCTCACCGACCCGTGGCATCGGCGCAGCGCGGGTCGCCACCGGCGTGCGGCCAGGCGGCTTCTGGTCGATGCGCGAGACGTCGAGGTCGCCGAACACCGTCAGCTCCAGCGTGCGGGGGATCGGCGTCGCCGACATGGCGATCAGATGCGCGGCCTCGCCCTTGGCCTGCAGCCGGGCGCGCTCGTTGACGCCGAAGCGGTGCTGCTCGTCGATCACCGTCAGCGCCAGGGCGTGGAAGGCGACGTCGTCCTGGAACAGCGCATGGGTGCCGACGGCGACCGCCGCCGAGCCGCCCGCGAGCGCCGCCAGCTTCTCGGCGCGGCCCGCGCCTTTGTCACGCCCGGTGAGCAACACCGCCTTGATCCCGTGGCTGGCCAGCGGCGCGGCCAGCGTCTCGTAATGCTGGCGCGCGAGGATCTCGGTCGGGGCCATCAGCGCCGACTGCAGCCCGGCGGCGGCGACGTCGGCCATCGCCAGCATGGCCACCACGGTCTTGCCCGAGCCGACGTCGCCCTGCACCAGCCGGCTCATCCGCTCGCCGGACTGCAGGTCGCCGCGGATCTCGGCGAGCGAGCGGATTTGTGCGCCGGTGAGCTTGAACGGCAGGTCGGCCTCGACGGCGTCGGTCAGGGCACTGGGGGGGATCGCCGGCGCCGGCTCAGCGCGTCTCGCCGCCTTGCGCTGCGCCAGCGCCAGCTGGTGGGCGAACAGTTCGTCGAACGCCAGGCGGCGGCGGGCCGGTGACTGCGGCGATAGGTCTGCCTCGCTGGCGGGGTTGTGCATGGCCTCGAACGCCTCGCGCCAGCCCGGCCAGCGCTGTTGCTTCAGCCAGGCGGGATCTTGCCACTCCGGCAACGCCGGCGAGCGCTCCAGCGCCTCGAGGGCGAAGCGGCGGATAGTCCGCGACGGCAGGCCGGCGGTCGCCGGATAGACCGCCTCGATCTCGGGCACGTCCTGGGCGCGCTCGATGGCCCACAGATAGTCGGGATGGACGATCTGCAGCTCGTGATCGAAGCTGTTGCGCTCGATCCGGCCGCTGACGATCCGTTTTGCGCCCTTCGGATGCGCCTGCTCCAGCCGCGGGCCATAACCGCGGAAGAACACCAGACTGATGAAGCCGGTGCCGTCGAAGGTGCGGACCTTCCACGGGTGGCCAGGCTTGGTTGGCCGCTGATGCGCCTCGATCTGGACCACGAAGGTCTGCTCCTCGCCTTCGCGCGCCTCGGCGGCGGTCGCGAGCTGGCGCCGCACCAGGTTCTGCGGGCCGAGGAACAGCACGTCGCGGACGATCGGGCCGGCCACCTTCTCCAGCAGCGGCGCAACGCGCGGCCCGACGCCCTTCAGCGCCGTGATCGGCGCGAACAGGGGAAAGAGAATCTCTGGCCGCATCGCGCGCTAGTCTAGCGGTCCTGGCGGGCCGGCGCCGGCCGTTCGAGCAGCACGACGGAGCGCTCCCCGTGGGCCGCGCGCGCATATTCGGCGTAGCCCATCTTCGCCGCCAGCCGCAGCGACGGCGCATTGTTCGGGTCGATCATGCACACCGTGCGCGGCCCGTCGAAACGGGCGTCGCCCCAGGCGTGGGCGGCGGCCACGGCCTCGCTGGCGAGCCCCTGGCCGTGCGCCCAAGGCGCCAGCATCCAGCCGGCTTCCGGCTCGGGACCGAGGGCCGGCGTGATGTCTCGTTTGAAGTCCTGGAACCCGACTTCGCCGACGAACCGGCCGGAAATCCGCTCCCTGACCACCCACGAGCCGAAGCCGCGCAGCGCCCAGCCGCCGGCCTGGCGCTGGAACCTGGCCCACGCCGTCGACCGCGAAAAGGGAACGCCGCCCATGTGGCGAACCACCGCCAGGTCTGCCCACAATCCAGCATAATCCTCGAAGTCGGCGAGCGCGGGCGGCGCGAGCGTCAATCTTGGGGTCTGAATCACATCGGTCGGCTCGGTCATTGGCGGGACGCTAGACCATAGGCCTGGCGCCGGCCACCGCAGCGCGGATGCTTGCCGAGGCGCCGGCGGGGGTCTTAGGTCCGGCGCGGCGGCTGGGGCCGTCAGGTATTTGGAGTGGGATGATGATGAAGGCCGCGGGAGTTCTGGCGGGCGCGGCGCTCGCGCTGTTGGCGATGACGGCGGCCGCCCAGCCAGCCTCGCAGCCGCCGCCGGCCGCGACGCAGCCGACCCAACCCGAGCCCGTCCAGGGCGACTTCGTGATCCGCGACTTCCACTTCGCCAGCGGCGAGAGCCTGCCGGCGCTGAAGCTGCACTACTACACGTTCGGAACGCCGCATCGCGACGCGGCGGGCCACGTCGATAACGCGGTGCTGATCATGCACGGCACCGGCGGGACCGGTCACAGCCTGATCCGACCGGAGTTCACCGGCGAGCTGATTGGCCCCGGCCAGTTGCTCGACGCGTCGCGCTACTACCTGATCTTCCCGGACGACATCGGCCACGGCCAATCGTCCAAGCCGAGCGACGGCCTGCGCGCCCGCTTCCCGCACTACGGCTATGTCGACATGGTCGAGGCCGAGCACCGGCTGGTGACCGAGGGCCTGCATGTCGATCACCTGCGCCTTGTCATGGGAACGTCAATGGGTTGCATGCACGCCTTCATGTGGGGTGAGACCTGGCCGGGCATGATGGACGCGCTGATGCCGCTGGCCTGCAACGCGGTCCAGATCGCCGGCCGCAACCGGCTCTTTCGCGACATGATCATCGACGCCATCACCAGCGATCCGGACTGGAAGAACGGTGACTACACGACGGAACCGACGCGCGCCCTGCGTACGGCGGAGGACATCACCATCATCGCCGGCAGCGCGCCGCAGCAGATGCAGAAGGCCCTGCCGACACGCGACGCGGCCGACGCCTACCTCGCCCGCGCCCTGGCCGCGTATCTGCCGAAGGCGGACGCCAACGACACGCTCTACCAGACCGACTCGTCGCGCGACTACGACCCATCGACCAAGCTCGGCGACATCACCGCCTACGTCATGTGGGTCAATTCGGCCGACGACTTCATCAATCCGCCCGAGCTCGGCCTGGCTGAGCAGGCGGTGAAGCAGATCAGGCGCGGTCGCTTCGTGCTGCTGCCGATCGGCCCCAACACCCACGGCCACGGCACCCACACCTTCGCCGTCGCCTGGAAGCAATACCTGGCGCAGCTGCTCGCGGAGTCGGCGGGTCGGAGCGCCAGGTGACGCCAATCTTCGCCAGTTACGCGCTCTGGCAGGGCTGGATCCTCTCCTGGATCGTCGCCGCGATCTGGAGCCGGCGCACCCAATCGCGTCCGCCAAGTCTGCTGCGATTGCTGGACCTGGTCCCGACGGGCGTCGGCGGGATGCTGCTGGTCCTTGGCGGCGGCGTGGTGGCGGGCCCCCGCTTCCATGCTTTCCGTGTGATGCGGCTCTGGTCGTTGCCGGTGGGTGTTGACTGGGTCGACGTCGGCGTCCTTGCCGCCGGTCTGGCGTTCACCTGGTGGGCGCGGGTGACGCTCGGCGACCTCTGGTCGAGCCAGGTGAGCCGTAAGGAGGGCCATGTGGTGATCCAGACCGGGCCGTACCGCCTCGTCCGGCACCCGATCTACACCGGCATGCTCATCGCGGTCTGGGCGCTGGCGGTCCAGCTCGGGGCGGCCGCCAGCCTCATCGGCGCCGCTCTGATGACGTTCGGCTTCTGGATGAAGGCGCGGCTGGAAGAGCGCTTTCTCAGCGCCGAACTCGGCGAGGCCGCCTACGCCGACTACCGCGATCGAACGCCGATGCTGATCCCACTGTGGCCGACTCGGCCGTGAAGCCGTCGGGCTGCTGACACCGCCGGTCGACGGCTGTCGCAAGCTGGCGACGCCACTAGGGGAGCCGACATGCTCGAGCTTACTGCCCTTTATGCGCACCTCGACGGCAAGCTCAGCGCCGTCGCGTCGCGGCCGTTCGGGCCCGATCACGTCGTCTACAAGATCGGCGGCAAGATGTTCGCGATCGTCGCGGACGACCCCCAGGACGTGCGCATCACCCTCAAGTGCGATCCGGTGCTCAGCGAGATCGTCCGGGGCCAATACGCGGCGATCACGCCCGGCTACCACACCGACAAGCGGCACTGGATCACCATCCGCCAGGACGAGGCGCTGCCCGACGTCGAGATCGGCCGGCTGATCGACCACGCGTATGACATCGTGCGCGCGAAACTGACCCGCGCCACCAAGGCCGCGTTGGCGGCTGCTGAGCCGACCTAACCGCTGCGCTGGTCGCGCGAACGGGCCAGGACGGCCTCGCGCCGCCCGGCGATGTCGGCGCCCCGGCTGTGGGTGAAGCCGCCGCCGATCGCGTGCTGGGCGTGGATGCGGCGCGCCTCGGCCACGGGCGCGCCCGCATTCGCATCCCAGTCGGCGCGCATGGCGCTGACCATCGCCGGATCCGCCTCGGCGATCTGGCCCGCAAGCTCGAGCGCAAAGGGGAGCAGTGCTTCGTGCGGCGTGACATGATTGGCGAGCCCGATCCGCAGCGCGGTCGCCGCGTCGACGAAGTTGCCGCTCAGCGACATTTCCCGCGCCCAGGCCATGCCGATCCGGCGCGGCAGGTCGACCAGCACCGGGCCGGGGTAGACCCCGACGCGCATGTGAGTGTCGGCGAACACCGCCCGCTCCGAAGCGACGATGAAATCGCAGCCGAGCGCGATCTCGAAGCCGCCGGTGACCGCGGCGCCATTGACGGCGGCGATCAGCGGAACCCGCGAGCCCTCCAGCGCCCGGGCGTAGCTTGGCAGATCGGCCAGCCGGTCGGTCCCGAGGTTCTTCAGGTCAAGCCCGGCGCAGAAGGCCGGATCGTGGCCGGTGATGACGATGCACCGCGCATCCTGGGCAGCGGCGAGCGCATCGCAGAAAGCGGTGCAGAGCTCGACGTTGATGGCGTTGCGCGCCGCCGGCCGGTTCAGGGTGATCAGGGCGACCGCGCCCCGCCGCTCGAGCTTTACTGTGTCGCTGGACGCCACGCCCGTGCTCCTGGCCCGTTGTTCTTGAGTGTGGATGGAGACTACAGGGCTGTTGGCGCACGCGCCATGACGCGGCGCCGCGTCTGAGGGAGCAGCTTCGCATGACCGGCTCGATCGATCCTACCCGCTCGCAGTTCGACGCCTTCAAGGCGCTGCCGCGCGATACGCCGATCCACATGCTGAACCTGATCCGGCTGAAGCCGCTGGCCGACTATCCGGCGGACCACCCCGACCACGGCAAGGGCTTGAGCGGTCTGGACGCCTACCGCGCCTACGGCCGCACCTCGGCGGCGGTGTTCGCCCGCGTCGGCGCCCGCCAGGTCTGGGCCGGAAAGCCGGAAACGGTCGTCACAGGCCCAGAAGACGAGCACTGGGATCTGGCCTTCATCGCCGAATACCCCAGCGCCGGCGCCTTCCTGGCCATGGTCACCGACCCCGAGTACCGCGAGCACGTCAAGCACCGCACCGCCGGCGTCGAAGACAGCCGCCTGATCCGTCTCGCGCCGATCACGCCGGGCGCTACGTTCGGGGAGTGATGCGGCCACGCACTGGCCGAGGGCGCGCACTTCGCCTATATCCGGCGCTTCCGCATGGATGAGACGAGGTTGAAGCGGCTGCGGTTCCGCGCCTGGCGGCGTGGGTTTAGGGAAGCGGACCTGATTTTGGGGCCGTTCGCGGACAACCGCGCCCAATCGCTGACAGACGACCAGACCCTGGTGTTCGAGCAACTGCTCGATCTGCCCGATCACGACGTCTACGGCTGGATCGTCAGCGAGGCCGCGCCGCCGCCGTTCGCCACTGACGTCATCGGTCTCATCCGCGCGTTCCATGCCGCCGGCTCGCAGCCGCGCGGACCGCACACCTGATCCGTTGAGACCTTCGCTTGTCCCTCGCTGAAGACATCAAGCGCGTCGCCCAGACGCGCGACGCCCTGGAGCTGACCGGGGTTCCCGAGGGGTTCGACGCCCTGGTGATGGCCGACCTGGCCCGCGCCCGCGGCGGGCTCAACGTGTTCGTCGCCCGCGACGGCTCGCGGGCGACCGCGTTCGAGGCGGCGATGGGCTTCTTCGCGCCGGAGATGGAGATCCTGCGCCTCCCGGCGTGGGACTGTCTGCCCTACGACCGCGTCGGCCCCTCCGCCAGCGTCTCGGCCGAGCGGATGGCCACGCTGACGCGGCTGGCGCGCGGCGGCTGGGGCAAGCAGCCGGCGCTGCTGCTGACCCATGCGCCGGCGCTGATCCAGCGCCTGCCGCCGAAGGCGCTGGTGCTGGCGGCCGGCTATTCCGCCTCGGTCGGCGCCACCGTCGAAATGGCCCAGCTGGAGCGGTATTTCGCCATCAACGGCTACCACCGCGCCTCCACCGTCTCGGAGCGCGGCGAGTTCGCCGTGCGCGGCGGGGTGATCGACGTGTTTCCGCCGGGCGCCGAGGAGCCGGTGCGGCTCGACCTGTTCGGTGACACGCTGGACGCCATCCGCGCGTTCGACCGCGAGACCCAGCGCTCGACCAAGCAGCTGAAGAGCGTCGACCTGCTGCCGGTCAGCGAGGCGCTGCTGGACGCCGACGCCGTCGCCCGCTTCCGCAGGGGTTATGTGGCGGCGTTTGGCGCGGCGGGCGACGATCCGCTCTACGCCGCCGTCAGCGAGGGTTCGCGCCGGGCAGGCCTCGAGCATTGGTTGCCGCTGCTCTATCCGCAGATGGAGAGCCTGTTCGACTACCTGCCGGACGACGCCCTGATCGGGCTCGACCACCTCGCCGCCGCCGCGCGCGACGATCGCCTGGCGATGATCGCCGACGCCTACGAAGCGCGCGCCAGCGCCGAGCGCAAGGCGCACTACCGGCCGCTGCCGCCCTCGGCGCTTTATCTGTCCAACACCGAGTGGGACCAGCACCTGGCCGCCCATCCGCTGCGCCGGTTCGAGCCGTTCCGGCAGGATCCGGGGCCTGGCGTGGTCGATCTCGGGGCCAAGCTCGGGCGCAACTTCGCCGCCGAGCGGGCGCAGGACAGCGTCAATCTGTTCGAGGCGGCCGCCGATCACGCCCGGCGGCTGATGGCCGCCGGCAAGCGCGTACTGTTCGCCTCGTGGTCCGACGGCGCGTCAGAGCGACTGAACGGCATGCTGGCCGACCACGGGCTGAAGGACGTGCTGTTCTCGCCCTACTGGCAGGCGGCCAAGGCGGCGGACCCGAAGAGGCTGCAGCGCGTGGTGCTGCCGCTCGATAACGGCTTCGAGACCGACACGCTCGCGGTGATCTCCGAGACCGACATCCTCGGCGATCGCCTCGCCCGTCCGCGCCGGCGCCGCCGCGCCGCCAACTTCCTGGCCGAGGCCACCGCGCTGACGCCGGGCGATCTGGTGGTCCACATCGACCACGGCATTGGCCGCTATGTCGGGCTGAAGACGCTGGAGGTGCAGGAGGCGCCGCACGACTGCCTGGAGATCCACTACGCGGCCGCCTCCAAGCTCTACCTGCCGGTCGAGAACATCGACCTCTTGACCCGCTACGGCGCCGACAGCGAGGACGTGCAGCTCGACAAGCTTGGCGGGGCGGCCTGGCAGGCGCGCAAAGCCAGGGCCAAGGAGCGTCTGCGCGAGATGGCCGAGGGCCTGATCGCCATCGCCGCCGCCCGCGCGCTCAAGCACGTCGAGGAAGCCCATCCGCCGCACGGCGTGTTCGACGAGTTCTGCGCCCGCTTCCCCTACGAAGAGACCGACGACCAGATGAACGCCATCACCGACGTGCTCTCCGATATGGAAGCCGGCCGGCCGATGGACCGGCTGATCTGCGGCGACGTCGGCTTCGGCAAGACCGAGGTCGCCCTGCGCGCGGCCTTCGTCATGGCCATGAGCGGGCGCCAGGTGGCGATCATCTGCCCGACCACGCTGCTGGCGCGCCAGCACTACGCCACCTTCGCCGCCCGCTTCCAGGGCTGGCCGGTGCGGATCGGGCGGCTGTCGCGGCTGGTGCCGATCGCCGAGGCCAACGCCACCCGCGAGGGGCTGAAGAAGGGCGAGATCGAGATCGTCATCGGCACCCACGCGGTGCTCTCCAAGCAGGTCGCGTTCAAGGACCTCGGCATGGTGATCGTCGACGAGGAGCAGCACTTCGGGGTCAAGCACAAGGAGGCGCTGAAGGCGCTGCGCGCCGACGTGCACGTGCTGACCCTGACCGCGACGCCGATCCCACGCACGCTGCAGATGGCGCTCTCCGGCATCCGCGAGATGTCGATCATCGCCACCCCGCCGGTCGACCGCCTGGCCGTGCGCACCTACATCACGCCATTCGACCCGGTGGGCGTCCGCGAAGCGCTGCTGCGCGAGAAGTATCGCGGCGGCCAGTCCTACTTCGTCACCCCGCGCATCGCCGACCTGAACGACCTGGCCAAGTTCCTGCGCGAAGAGGCGCCGGAGGTGAAGTTTGTCACCGGCCACGGCCAGCTGGCGCCGACCCAGCTCGAGGACGTGATGGCCGCGTTCTACGAGGGCCGTTACGACGTGCTGCTCTCCACCAGCATCGTCGAGAGCGGCCTCGACATCCCGACCGCCAACACCCTGATCGTGCACCGCGCCGACATGTTCGGCCTGGCCCAGCTCTACCAGCTGCGGGGCAGGGTGGGGCGCGCCAAGTCCCGCGCCTACGCCTACCTCACCACCCCGTTCGAGCGGCCGATCACCGCCTCGGCCGAGCGGCGGCTGGAGGTGCTGCAGTCGCTCGACAGCCTGGGCGCCGGCTTCCAGCTGGCCAGCCACGACCTCGACATCCGCGGCGGCGGCAACCTCCTGGGCGACGAGCAGTCCGGCCACATCCGCGAGGTGGGGGTCGAGCTTTACCAGCAGATGCTGGAGGACGCGGTCGCCGAGCTGCGCGCCAAGGGTGGGGCTGAGCCGGTGAACCTCGACCGCGGCTGGTCGCCCCAGATCAACACCGGCGCGGCGGTGCTGATCCCGGAAGACTATGTGCGCGACCTCAACGTGCGCCTGTCGCTATACCGCCGCCTTTCCGACGCCGAACAGGCCGAGGACCGCGAGGCGCTGGCGGCGGAGCTGATCGACCGTTTCGGCCCGCTGCCGCCGGAGGCCGACGGCCTGCTGAAAGTTGTCGCCATCAAGGGCCTCTGCCGCGAAGCCAATGTCTCGAAGATCGATGTCGGCCCCAAGGGCGCGGTCGCCAGTTTCCGCGGCGACCATTTCGCTAACCCCGCCGGCCTCGTCGCCTTCATCCAGAAGAACGCCAACCTCTGGCGGCTGCGGCCAGACCAGAAGGTGGTGGTGAAGGGCGAGTGGGAGACCCCGGCGCAGCGTCTCGGCGCGGCGGAGCGGGTGTTGAAGGAACTGGCGCGGCTGGCGAAGGCGGCCTGATCCCGTCCCCCTTGGCCGGGCATTGCTGCCTGGCGAATGGAACACAAAGCGCTGCCGTCCGTTGGAGTGCCCTGTTCGGCTCGCAGATAAGCTACGAGCTTAGCCGGGAGCCCATCATGAAACTGCTGATCACAGCGATCTTCGCCATGAGTCTGTTCGGCGCAACCGCCGCAACCGCCGACATCCTCGGCGCCCACGTCGGACCGGTGCACCTCGGTCTTGGCGTGCACGGGGATCGCGATCGGGATCGCGACCATGACCGCCACTGTGAGTGGCGCGGTCATCATCATCGTCATCGTGTCTGCTGGTAAGAGGCAGCCTGACTACGCGTCGGGATCCCTCACCGGCGGCTTGACGCTGCGCATGTCCCACAGCGGCTTGCCGAACTGGTCGGACGTGTAGGCCATCACCGAAAGCAGGCCTTCCTCGGGGTATTCCACCGCATCGGGCGAGGCGTTGTTGCTGATCATCAGGTAGCGGACCGGCTCGTCGGTTTCGTTGCTGCACTTGTGCGCATCGTCCGGGCCGCGGCGGAAAACCACGACCTCGCCTTCCTCCAGCGTTCGTTCGCCCTGCGGCGTGCGAAGCGTCGGACGGCCGCGCAGGACCACCAGCATCTCCTCGTTGCCGTGGTGGAAATGCAGCGGACCGCCGCGGCCGCGCGGCGGCAGCTCGTGCAGCGTCGCGGCCAGGATCTCCCCGCGCCCGACCCGACTGGTGCGGGTCCCGGCCTGCCAGGGCTGTTCGCCGAGCGACGTCCAGTCGTCGCGCCAGATGTTGTCAGCCATGCGCCGTCTCCATTCGAGCGAACAGTCTGGCCGACTCCGCGCCCATTCGTGGCGGCTGCGTCAGGCGCTCAAGCGGCGGGGGACGAACGGCCGCGAGGGCCGATCAGTGGTCTTAAGCAATTCAATAGCTTGGCCGGCTCGTCGAAGTCTTTTTTGGACTTATGGCTTGCGGATTGCCCGATAATACGCCATTATAGGCAAATCAAATATCGTTTTGGCTCGCCTACCCTTTCGACCTGAACCACGTTCAGAAGCGGAAAGATCTAACGACCCTCTCCGAAAATTTGACCTTGTAGCCGAGGTTCGGCGCAAGAACTATTGTCCGGAAAGGGACGATCTATGGAATCCGGTACTGTCAAGTGGTTCAACGGCCAAAAGGGCTTTGGCTTCATCCAACCCGAGAACGGCGGCAACGACGTTTTCGTGCACATCTCCGCGGTTGAACGCGCGGGTCTGGGCTCGCTGCATGAAGGCCAAAAGCTGAGCTACGAGCTCGAGCGCGACAAGCGCAGCGGCAAGATGTCCGCGGGCCAACTCCAGGCCCTCTAAGACTATCTGGACGGGGATCGGCGCCTAACCGCGTCGATCCCCGTTTGCGTTTTGCGAACACCCCAAGGAGCCGCATGGCCAAGGAAGAACCGCTCGAACTCGAAGGCGTGATCGATGAGATCCTCCCCGGCGGGCAGTTCCGCGTGAAGCTCGACAGCGAGCACATGGTCCTGGTCTACACAGCGGGCAAGATGCGCAAGCACCGCATCCGCAGCATGGTCGGCGACCGCGTCACGGTCGAGATGACCCCCTACGACCTCACCCGTGGCCGGCTGATCTTCCGCCACCGCGACGCCTCGGCGACGACTGGCGCGCCCGGCCGCCGCGCGCCTTATCGGCCGCGCCGATGAGTGACGTCATCAGCCGCGTGCTGATCAAGTGCCCGAAGATGGGCGCCAACGTGCACACGGTCTACCGCCTGCGCGCCTCGGCCTTTGAGGCCCTGAACGGCCAATACAGCTTCCGCTGCGACCGCTGCGGCGAGATCCATACCTGGCGCCGCGAAGACGCCTGGCTCGAAGACCCCAGTCACCTGCGCACCGTCGCGCGGTAGCGGGAAGGGCCGGCCGGAACGCTCGACGATTGGCTCGAGTGACTTCGGCGGCCGCTGGGGACGAACGCGCCGCCCGTTTTCGCTCTCGCCGACCCTCAGATGGCCCTGGAGTGGCGCACGGCTTCGGCCTGGAAATACTGGTCGAACACCGCCGCGATCGATCTTACGAGCAGGCGCCCTCGGGGCGTTACCTCGATCTTTGGCCCAGCGCGCTGGACCAGCCCATCATCGACAAACCTCTGCAGCCTTGCCAGTTCAGCCACGAACTTCGATTCGCAATGCCCATGTCGCTGGCTCACCGCCGCCACATCGACCGCAAAATCGCACATCAGCCGCTCGATGATCTCGGCGCGCAAGGCGTCCTCCCCGGTGACCGCCACGCCCCGCGCCACCGGCAGTCGCCCGCCGCTGACGGCTATGCGCCAGTCCAGCTCCCGCGCGTGGTTCTGCACATAGCCTTGCGGCAGGCGCCCGATCGCCGAGGCGCCGAAGCCGATCAGGCTGGTCGCCGCATCGGTCGTGTATCCCTGAAAGTTCCGACGCAGGCGGCCCGTCGATTGCGCCAGTGACAGGGGGTCGTCGGCCAGCGCGAAGTGGTCCAGGCCGATCCGCACATAGCCCTCGGCCGCCAGGCGGGCCGCCGCGCTCTCGCTCTGGTCCAGGCGTTCCTGGGCGCCCGGCAGCGCCGCCTCGTCGATGAGGCGCTGGTGGGTCTTCATCCAGGGAACATGGGCATAGCCGAACAGCGCCAGCCGCTCCGGGCGCAGGCCGAGGACGAGATCGAGGGTGGAGAGCGTGTTCTGGGTGGTCTGGTGCGGCAGGCCGTACATCAAGTCCAGATTGATCGACGCCACCCCGGCCTCGCGCAACCAGCCGACGCACCGGGCGATGTCCTCGAAACTCTCCAGCCGGTTCACCGCCCGCTGCACCTGGGGCGAAAGGTTCTGGACGCCCAGGCTGGCGCGGCTCAGGCCGCGCGCGCTCGCGGCCATGACCCACTCGCGGGTGAGCACTGCCGGGTCCAACTCCGCCGCCACCTCGAGGTCCGGCGTCAGCCGGAACACCTCGCCCAGCCGGTCGAAGATCACATCCAACTCTGGAAGGGACAGCATGTTCGGCGTTCCGCCGCCGAGGTGGATGGCGCTGGCGGCCAGGGTCGCGGGCAAGGCTTCCTGAAGCAGGGCGATTTCCCGGATCAGCAGCCGCACATAGTCGCCGATCGGTGCGTGGCGGTTCACCGCGCGCGTATTGCAGCCGCAATACCAGCACAGCCGAGCGCAAAACGGGATGTGCAGATAGAGCGAAACCGGGCGGTCCGTCGGCAAGTCCCGCAGCCAGGCGCCGTAAGTCTGCGACGTCACCTCGGGGGTGAACTGGACCGCGGTTGGATAGCTCGTATAGCGCGGCGCCCTACCGTCGTATTTGGCGATCAGCGCCGACAACTCGTTCGAGGCCGAGGGCGAGCTGGTGTCGATTTCGACGAGGGTCATCGCGGCGGGCAATCCGTGGCAGGCTCGGACCGACTGCGGCCCCAGCCTTCGGGCTAGGGCATGCCGACGCCGATGTCTTTGATGCGCGTCAACTGGCCGCCGCTAGAGGCGGGCTTACCGTGAGGCGGTCAAACGGGATCGTGCATCGCGGTCAGCTGACCAGGCTGGACGGCGGCGGTGGGCCGATGGCGGACCGGGCCTCGGCCAGCATCTGCGAGGCGCGGCGCCAGACTTCCAGGCGCTGCACGGCCAGCATGGCCACCGCAAGCACCAGCAGCGATTCGCCGATGGCGATCACCGGCACGTCGAGCACGTTCGGGTGGGCCAGCAGGAAATCGCGCGCGCCAAAGCGCAGCAGCAGGATGGCGAAGATGAAGAGGATACCGATCGGCGAGGCGCGCGAGGTCAGGTCGTGGGTCTCCGGATGGATGTGGATCTCCATGAACCGCGCGCGCTGCCAACCCAGCCCGGCTCCGATCAGGAAGCCCAGCACCAGCAGGCCGATGCTGACCAGCGTCACCGGCGGCGGCGCGGCGACCAGCGCGGCCACCAGCATCACCAGGTAGATCGCCGGCAGCAGCCACAACATCTCGATGCGCAGCCGCCGGGGGCGGCTGTTGCGGGCGACGATCACCACCAGGGCGATGCCGATCGGCAGCAGGTATTGCGTGAACGAGCCGCCCGAAACGCCGAACATCAGCTGGCCTGTCGTTGGCTCGCCTGCGCGGCCGCCTGCTCCAGCGCCTTGGCGGCGCTCTCGCCGGCCACGACTTCGGCGACGCCGAGGTCGAACTCGGCGACGAAGGGTTGCCGCTCCGGGCCGGCCTCGAAGGCGGTGCAGCCGATCACCGCGGCGATCCGCTCGGCGGTGAGGCGGGCGGCGGCGAGGTGCGTGGCGGGCAGGGCGAGGGCGAACACCTCCGGGCCGAGTCGCGCGGCGGTGTCCTCGGCGCGCACGAGGCGGCCGATCATGGTTCCGATCTGCGGGATGGCGCGGTCGAGCCAGCCGCCGGCCCTGGCCACCGTCACTTCCGGCCGCTCGGCGACCTTCAGCACGCAGACCGCCAGCGGCCGGTTGCGCACCCGCGCGGCGGCGGCCAGGCGCATCAGATGGGCGGCGAACAGATCGCGGGTGAAGAGGCCGGTCGAGGCGTCCATCAGGCCCGAACTCTTGGCCTTCTCCAGCGCCCGGCGGATCGCGGTCTGGCGGCGATAGGACCGGGCGAGCTCGAGCACCCGCTTGGCGGTGTCGTTCTCCGAGACCTCCGGCGAGGCGACGTCGGTGACACCTTTGTGGAACGCGTCGACGGCGGCGATGTCGGGCGAGCCGCGCTGATAGAGCAGGGCGGGGATGTGGTAGAGCCGGGTGTTGCGGCGCATGCCGGCGATGATCGAGAGCGCCTCCTGCGGGTTCTCGCCGGCCCACAGCACCACCGCATCGAAGGTGCGCTCGTGCAGGTAGTCGAACGCCGTATAGGAGGTGAAGGCGCCCACCACCTGGGTCTCGTAACGGGCGAGGGCGTTGGAGAGCGCCAGGAACTGCGGCGCGGGCTCGCCGACGCACAGCACACGCAACGGCCCGCCCTCGGCTTCCGGCAGCTCGAGCCGCCGGCCGCGCTCGGAGAACGTCTCGAGCCGCAGCTCGAACTCCTCCTCGGCGACCGACATCCGCACCAGGCTCTCCAGCCGCATCACCGCCTGCGCGGGATGCAGCGGCGGCGCCAGCGTCAGGTCGAAGCCGTGCGCGGCCAGCTGCGGATCGGGGTCGGCGATCGCCATCACCGGCAGGCGGCGCGGGGCGCACGCGGCTTTCAGGCGGCGCGCGAACGAGAGCGCTTCGTGCCCGGCGCCGATCAGGTCGACGATCGCCGCTTCGATCTGCAGGTCGCCCAGCGCGGCGATGGCGGCGAAGGGACCGCGCGCGGTCACCGTGCGCCAGCCCAGCCGGTCGAGGCCATCGGCAAGCGGCCCCGCCCGCTCGTCCTCGCGCGCGACAATTAAAATCCGAGCGTGAATCGACACCGCCGCTCCTTTGACGGGAGCTTAGAGGGCGCAGGCGCAAAGCGCCAAGGGTGGAATTGGCGCAGGGCCGGCCGGGGCGTGGCCGCCGGCTCGCGCCGGCGTGCAACTTCGCGCCTGCCGCTGCACCTTCTCGCACTGGGAACCTGCTCCCTAACATGCGGCATTGTCTGCGCTGCTCCGGACCGATCCGAGACGCGCCGATCGGTTGAGGGGAAGCGTCATCTACGGACTGTTCCTATTCTTCGCCCAGCACCGCACGCTGATCAGCGCGATCCTCTGCACCGGGGCCATCCTGGCGGCGTTTTCGATGTTCCGCGCGCGCCGGCCCGGTGGGGCCGTCAGCGTGCTCATGGTGGCGCTCGTGCTCGCGATCGCCAACGGCGTGGTGAGCGGCGACGCCGTGAATGCGCTGGTTTATGAGCAGGGTCCGGTGGGCCCGGGCCCCGCGTCCGGCTCCGAGGCCTGCGGACCGCTTGCGCAGGCCGTGCTGCGCGCCAGCGCCGGCATCGCCGGCCAGCCGAGCCCGGACCAGCATCCCGAATACGCCGCCGCCGTACAGGCCTACCTGGCCGACGGCTGCGGCGGCGACGCGCGCGACCTGCGCTCGCTGCGCCAGGCGTCTTAGCGGGCCCGGGACTCGAAAAACGAGGTTTGGCGGCATATATATCATAGGGTGATGAACCGCCGCCGCATGAGACCCACGCTCGGCCCTCTGCGCTACCAACAGCAGGATAGCCCGCAGACTCTCGCTGACGGGCTGGAGGAATACTACGCAGCGAACGTCGGCAAGGTCGTTCGGCCGCGTGACTTACCACCCGAGAGCGCCGCCCTGTTCCGCAGCCACGACATGTGCCACGTGGTCTTTGGGCTCAACACGACGCTTGATGACGAAGCCATGGCCGATGTCCGCACGCTGCTCTCATGCGACGTTGGCTGGCGGCGTTACGCTCGATACATGACCAGCGACCCGGCGGCGAAGGCCATCTTCAAGGAGCTGGGCTATCTGAAAAGCGTTTGGGTGACGATCCATGCCATGCCGCGCATTTGTCGGGGCGCCATCGAGGCGTTCCGGGTCAAGAGGCAGTGGCCGTGGACTCCGCCGGAGTCCTTTCACGACCGCCCGCTGGCCGAGCTTCGAGAAGAGTTCGGCATCCGCCTCGTTTGACGCCACCGCGTTCGTCGACGACATGATTCAACCCTCAAGAGAGGGGAACGCGTGAGCGCCGCTGCGGATCGGCCCCCCCGGTCGCAAGCGGACGTGCCTGCGACAAAGCCTTTGTCCCGCCCCGGTTTCGCCGGTAGAACAACCGTGAGCGGAACCGCGCCGATGTCCGCGCGGCGGTAGCTGTCGGGCAGGTCGGGGGGTCCATGTCGAACACCGCGGGCAAGGCCTATGCGATGAACGTGCTGACGCCGGTGCTGCCGGGGTCCGCCTGGGTCAATCGGCTAATCTTCATGGCCTCCCGGGCCATCTCGTCATCGCTGCTCGGCTTGCTCGGCCTCTCGCTGATCCATTTCGCCCGCTGGGTGATCATCAAGCGCGACCAGTGGCCCCAGATGGGCCAGCCGCCACAGACGTTGAAGAACGACTACATCCTGTTCTGCAGCAACTTCAACGGCACCTGGGACCAGTACATCGACGCCTTCGCGGACGGCATTCCGGGCGGCCTCGACCTGCTCTGGTACTCCAGCACCAAGTACCCGCACTCGATCCCGATCACGCCGTTCAAGAACTACATCCGGGCCAACCAGATCGACACCAACTACTATTACAACGCCACGCCCGGCAGCGCGCAGCGCGACATCAAGCAGGCGCTGAAGCTCGCCGCGGCGATCCGGGCGCTGGCGGCCAATCCCCCGGCTGACGACGACGCCTTCGCCGCGGCCTATCGGGCGCTGATGCGGCAGGCGCAGGGCGCGATGGGGGCGCCAGGCTACGCCCCGGTCGCCAGTCTCGACACCGAGCGGGCCGACGAGCACCGCTGCCGGTTCGTGCGCGAACGCTGGGGCGAGGGCGGGGCGGGGCCGCCGAAGACCCTGCGGGTGGCCAAGCTCGCCGCCAACGTGCGGGAGGGGCAGGATGCCTAATCTCGACGGCGGCCACTACTTCTTCACCGCGCTCCTGCCGATCGACAACAGCGGCATCGTCGAGCATGGCGCGTTCAAGAGCTCGCCCGTCCACATGGTCCGCGATGCGCTCGAAGCCCTGCCGGCAGCGCTGCAGACGGCCGAGTCCGAGAAGGTCGGCATCCAGAGCCCGTTCGCCCGCAGCCTGCGCACGCACTTCGTGCGGCTCTTCGTCATCGACGCGCCCGCTTACAACGGCCGCGACAATCCCGGCACGCTGCAATCAACCATCGAAGGGGTCGACCTGTTGCAGGCCCAACCGGTCGATCGGCTGTCCTGTCCCTACATCGCCTTCGTGGGCGACTTCGACCCGGCCGCTGACGGCGCCTCCGAGCCGCGCAGCTGGCTCGAGGAGCTGTGGCGCGTGGCCAAGCCCGAGCTCTGCAGCGTGTTCCAATATTGCTACCAGTTCGACGCCGACGGCGACGCTGCGGCATTCGCCGACTTCGTGCTCAAGGCGCAGGTCGAGACGACCATGTCGTTCAACGACTACTGGGCCGTCCCGCCGTCGCTGCCAAACCTCGGCGTGGCCGAGCTGGCGATCGCCCCGATCGGCGCCGCGGCGCTGGCGGCCGTGATCGCGCTGGGTTCGGCGTTCACCGCCGTGGCCGCAAATCGATGGCCCTGGCACGCCGCCATCACGCTAGGGGTGGTGTTGCTGATCGTGCTCGGGGTCGCGCTCGTCGGCCTGGCGCTGCTTTACGACTACAACCTGATCAACCAGCGCGGCGCCAAGCCCTTCCCGACCGCGCCGAACTCGACGCTGCGAGACGTGCTGAAGGCGCTCTATCTGCAGCAGGCGTTCACGCGCTTCGCCGCGGCGCAGCAGGGCGCGAGCCCGGCTCAGTTGCGCGACGCCTTCGCCGCGTTCGTCGCGACGGCCAGGCCGGATGACCTGAGCGGCCCCACCCAGCCGCCGGGCGTGGTCCGCAGCCGCTTCGCGCCGGAGCCCGTCGATGCGTGAGCTTGATCTCGCAGACATCCAGGGCGGCATCCTGCGCGCCTATGGACGACTGGGTTTTCCCAAGGGGCGAAGCTTTTTCCTGAGCGTCCATGACGGCCTCAAGGGCCGGCGCTTCGTCGAGCACCTGCGCCCACACGTCACCACGGCGGCGCGCTGGGTCGACCCCAAGCGCGGCGAGCCGCTGCTGCGCACGCGCCATCCCAAGGTGACGGACGCCATCCGCGCGCAGGGCGTGGACGACTATCCGGGCGTGGTGCAGCTGGTGAAGCCGAAGGTGGCGATCAATGTCGCCTTCACCTTCCTGGGCCTGCTCGCGCTGGAGGTCCCGACCCGCACGCTACGCGGCATGCCCGACGAGTTCATCGACGGGATGGAAAAGCGCGCGGCGATGCTGGGCGACACACCCTGGCTCGACAAGCGCGACGCGATCTGGCGCCAGGCGCGGGAGAAGCCGGTCCACATCCTGGTGTCGATGAACGCCGAGATGGACGACGGCGGCGCGCCGGTTCCGGAGCTGGAGGCGCGGACGCAGTGGCTGATCGGCCTTTGTGCGGCCTCGGAGGGCGGCGTCGAGCTGCTGTCCGGCCACGGACCGACCAAGGCTCAGTACCAGGACATGTCCGCCGTGTTGCGCGACGATGCCGGCAAGGCCGCGCCGACCAACAAGGAGCACTTCGGACTTTCCGACGGCTTCGGCGATCCGGTGTTCGTCGGCCAGTACGGCCCGAAGGCGGAGGCGATCAAGAAGGTGGGGGGCGGCAAGCTGCTGCCCGACCAGACCTGGGCCCCGATCGCCACCGGCGAATTCCTGCTTGGCCATCCGGACGAAGCGCAGGAGATCCCTGGCGCGGCGATGCCGCTCGAGTTCAGCCGCAACGGCACGTTCATGGCTTACCGCAAGCTGCATGAGAATACGGCCAGTTTCGCGAGCTATATCAAGGCACAGGGCGAGACTTACGCCAGCGTAGCCGGCCTCGCGGACCTCGACGAGGCGCAGGCGACCATCTCGGCCAAGCTGGTCGGCCGCTGGAACGACGGCGTGCCGCTGATGGCCGCGCCCACCTTCCAGGACTGGCAGGCGTTCAACGCCGACCTCGCCGCCGCCCAGAAGGCGGGTGACAAGGCCAAGCTGGCGGCGATCGCCTTCAAGTACGTCGACTTCATCTACCGGCCCGATCCCGACGGGGCGACCTGTCCGGTCACGGCGCACCTGCGGCGCATGAACACGCGCGACATGCTCGATCCGCACTTCACCTCGGCCAAGCCCAAGGACTGGATGGGTTCGGCGCTGAACAATCGCCGCCGCATCCTGCGCCGCGGCCTGCCGTACGGCTCGGTCGACGGGGCGGACGCGGCCGACGACGCCGAGCATGGCATCGTCTTCCTGGCGGTCTGCGCCAGCCTGTTCCGCCAGTTCGAGTTCGTGCAGCAGCAGTGGTTGCAGTACGGTCTCGACTTCAACGCCGGCAGCGACACCTGCCCGATCGTCGGCAACCACGACCCAGGCGAGAAGGGACCGGCGGCGAAGTTCGTCATCGCCACCGATCCGAACGGGACCGACGCGCCGTTCATCTGCGAGCGCGTGCCGCAGTTCGTGGAGCCACGCGGCGGCGACTATTTCTTCGTGCCGAGCATGACCGCGCTGCGGATGATCGGCATGGGCATCGTCGATCCGACCTGACGGCGTGGCCCTCTTCAACCTTCCGATCGCGATTATTCGCTACCTGGGCCAGTTCTTCGGCGGCATCGGCGCTGCGATCGCGCTGGCGGTGACGGCCGCTTCGAAAGGCGGGTTCGGGGCGGCGCTGGGGACGCCGGAGGGGCAAAGGCGCGCTTTCGCGGCCCTGCGCGCCTTCCAGCCCAACCTGGTGCTGAGCCAGGTGTTGGTGAAGGCCTACGACAACACCGGCACGGTGATCGTCTCGCGCCGCCAGGACGTGCGCGAGGTGTTGGAACGCAGCGACGTGTTCGAGGTGGTCTACGGCCCGCGCATGGAGATGATCACCGGCGGCGCCAACTTCTTCCTCGGCATGCAGGACATCCCCGACTACACGCGCGACGTCTCCAACATGCGCGTCGTGGTCCGCCGCGCCGACCTGCCGACCATCGTGCAGCCGATCGTGGCGGCGAAGGCGGCCGAGTTGGTGGCCGCGTCGGGCGGCGCGCTCGACGTGCCGCAGGCGCTGACGCTGCCGACCGCGCACCACCTGCTCGAGGCCTACTTCGGCACGCCCGGGCCGACGTCGGCCGAGATGATCGACTGGACCACCACCCTGTTCTGGTACCTGTTCATCGATCTGGGCGCCAACCCGACCTTCGACGCCAAGGCGACGGCCGCGGCGGCGTCGATCCGCGCCTACCTCGATGCGACGATCGCAGCGCGCAAGGCGAGCGGCGGAGGCGGGGATGACCTCCTCGGCCGCTGCCTGGCGCTGCAGGCCAGCGGCGCGCCAGGCATGGACGACCTCGGCATCCGCAACAACCTGGCCGGCCTCTTGATCGGCGAGCTGCCGACCACCTCCTGCGCCGCCAACCGCGCCCTCGACCAGCTGCTGGGCCGCCCGGACGCCCTGGCCTCCGCCCGCGCCGCCGCCCTGGCCGACGACGACGCGCTGCTGGCCCAGCACGTCTACGAGGCGCTGCGGTTCTTCCCGGTCAATCCGATCATCTACCGCCGCGCTAACTGCGAGACCTGGATCGCCGATGGGACGCTTCGGGCTCGCCGGGTGAAGCCGGGCGCGATGGTGATGGCCTCGAACCTGTCGGCGATGTTCGACGGGACCGAACTGCCGGGCGTGAACTCATTTCGCACGGACCGGCCCTGGGACGCCTACATGCTGTGGGGCTTCGGCATGCACACCTGCTTCGGCGACCACCTCAACCGCATAACCCTGCCGGCGATCCTGAAGCCGCTGCTGAAGCAGAAGGGATTGCGCCGGGCGCCGGGCGCGGCGGGGCAGATCGACAACGCGGGGACGCCGTTCCCGGTGCACTTCAGCGTCGCGTTCGACGCATAGCCGGCGATAGCGTAACCCCTCACCCTCCCGCTGGCTTCGCCGCGGGCCCCTCCCTCTCCCTCCGGGAGAGGTGAAGAAAAGTCACTTCTCCCACAGGGAGAAGGAGGGGCCCGCGATGCGTTAGCATCGTGGGAGGATGAGGGGTTACGGCGCCTGACGCGTTCCGCGTCACTTCAGCGCCGCCAGGTAGGCGAGCAGGTCGCTGCGTTCGTGGGCGTCGGGGACCACGGCCGTCATCGCCGTGCCAGGCACCAGTTTCTGCGGGCCGGTGAGCCAGCGCTCGAGGTTGGCGGCGGTCCAGGTGAGGCCGGACGCTTTCAGCGCCGGCGTATAGTCGAAGCCGGCCAGCGTCCCGGCCTTGCGCCCCATCACGCCGCGCAGGCTCGGGCCCTGTCCAATGCCCTCGAGCAGGTGGCAGCCGCTGCAACGGTCGTCGTACACCGCCTCGCCCCGCGCCATCTCGGCGGTCTGGGCGAGCGCCGGGCCGGCGAGGCCCACCCCTACCGCGAGCGCCGCGAACCAGAGCTCACTTCTGCGCATAGGCGACCCGCCACAACGTGTTGCCGCCGTCGTCGCTGACCAGCAAGGCGCCGTCGTGCGCCACCGCGACCCCGACCGGCCGGCCCCAGACGCTGCGGTCGTCGACCACGAAGCCGGTCAGGAAGTCCTCGTACTCGCCGGTCGGCTGACCGTGGTTGAACTTGACGATCACCACCTTGTAGCCCGTGCGCTTGGAGCGGTTCCACGAGCCGTGCAGCGCCACGAACGCCTGGCCGCGGTAGGCCGCCGGGAACGTCGCCGCGCCGGAGGTCGCTTCGTAGAAGGTGACGCCCAGCGGCGCCGAGTGCGGCTGGAGCAGCACGTCGGGCACGGCGATCTTGTCCTTCAGGTCCGGCCGCTCCCCGGCGCGCCGGGGGTCCTCGTGGGCGCCGATATAGTACCAAGGCCAACCGTAGAAGGCGCCGGGCTTCACCGACGTGGCGTAGTCCGGCGGCAGGTTGTCGCCGAGCAGATCACGCTCGTTGGTGACGCACCACAGCGCGTTGTTGGCCGGATTAACCGCCATGGAGACGCAGTTGCGGATGCCGGCGGCGAATACGTGGCCGCCTTTGCCGAGCGGATCGAACGCCAGCACGTCGGCCCGGTTCTCGTCCTTGCCCCAGGCCGCGCCCAGCGCGTGCTGCGCCTGCCAGGCCGAGGCCTCCGCGGCGGACTTCTTCGCCAGCTCCTCGCCCACGTTGCTGAACGAGCCGACGGAGACGAACATGATCGTTCCGTTGCCGGAAAAGGCGATGTCGCGCGTCACATGGTTGCCGCCCTTCGACGGGGCGATCGCAGGCACCAGCACCTCCGGCGCGGCGCGGGCCTTGAGGTCGCCGTTGCGGTAGGGGAAGCGGATCACCGAGTTGGTGTTGGCGATGTAGACCCACTGCGGATTGGGTCCCGCCGGGTAGAAGGCGATGCCGAACGGGCGGTCGAGGCCCTCGGCGAACACCTCCGTCTGCGCGGCCTTGGCGGCGCCGTCGGCCGCGCGCAGCACCTTGATCCGGCCCGGTCCCATCTCGGCGACGAAGATGTCGCCGTTCGGCGCGACGCGGACCTGGCGCGGCCCATCGAGCTGGGCGAACGCGCTGACGCTGAAGCCGGGCGGAAGCTTCAGTTCGGCGCCCGCCGGCCGCGCCACCTGTTGCGGCAGGGCGAAGGTGAGCGCGGCGCCGGGCGGCGGCAGGTCGTCGGGCGTGAGCTTGCGGGTGACGCCGGGCGCGTCGCTCTTCCAGTCGCCGTAGGCGTCCTTGCCGGTCAGCGTGGCCGCCAGGGTCGGCGCGGCGATCAGACTGACCACGGTGGCGATAGCAAAACGCATTCTAACACTCCAAAACACCTGCTCCCGGCTCGCGCCTCCTTAGCGCGCACCTTTCAGCCTCTCCAATCGAATGTTGAGCGCCCCCCGCGACGCTTGCCTGACGCCCGGTCACGGCTCTTAGATCGCCGCAACACCGCTTCAAGGGAGCCGCGCCATGCGCCAGGGACCGCTGACAGGACTGAAAATCGTCGAGTTCGCCGGGATCGGGCCGGGGCCGTTCTGCGGCATGCTGCTGTCGGACCTCGGCGCCGACGTCGTGCGCATCGATCGCATCGGCGCCCGGGGCGGGGCCAAGACCGACGTGACCGCGCGCGGTCGCCGCTCGGTGGCGCTCGACCTGAAGGATCCGGCGGCGGTGGAGACCGCGCTGGCGCTGATCGACAAGGCCGACGCAGTGTTCGAGGGCTTCCGGCCCGGCGTGATGGAGCGGCTGGGCCTTGGCCCGGACGTCGCCCTGAAGCGCAATCCAAAGCTGGTCTATGGCCGCATGACCGGCTGGGGTCAGTTCGGGCCCTATGCCCAGGCCGCCGGCCACGACATCAACTACATCTCCGTCGTCGGGGCCCTGCACGCGATCGGCACCGCGGAAAAGCCGGTCCCGCCGCTGAACCTGGTCGGCGACTTCGGCGGCGGTGCGCTCTACTTGGCGTTCGGCTTGCTGGCCGGGGTGATCCACGCCCGGGCCAGCGGCCAGGGCCAGGTGATCGACTGCGCAATGACCGACGGCGCGGCCTCGCTGATGGCGATGTTCTATGGCATGTCGGCGGCGGGAGGCTGGACCGACCAGCGCAAGTCGAACCTGCTCGACGGCGGGGCGCAGTTCTACGACACCTACGAGTGCTCCTGCGGCCGCTTCATCTCGCTGGGCTCGATCGAGCCGCAGTTCTACGCCCTGCTGCTGGAGAAGGCCGGGCTCGAGGATCCGGCGTTCAAGGCGCAGATGGACCGCACCGCCTGGCCGGACCTGAAGTCCAAGCTCGCGGCGGTGATCAAGACCAAGAGCCGCGACGAGTGGTGCAAGATCATGGACGCCACCGACGTCTGTTTCGCCCCGGTATTGAACCTGGCCGAGGCGCCCGGCCACCCCCACAACGCCGCGCGCAAGACCTTCGTCGAGGTGGAGGGCGTGATGCAGCCGGCCCCGGCGCCGCGGTTCTCCGCCACTCCCGGCGCGATCCAGGGACCGGCGCCGGCGATCGGCGCCCACACCGACGCCGTGCTGGCCGAGTGGGGCGTGAAGGCGCCGGCGACGGCCTGAAGAATCTGTTGAGCGGGGCCGCAGAGCGCCGCTCGTTCAGGTTGGGTTCAGGCTCGGGGCGCGATCCTCGCCCTCGTTGATTGGCCGCCGCGCTCTCCCGTCCCTCGTGGCGGCGGCCGATCGATCAGGAAGAAGACAAGGTCATCCTGGCGGCGCGTCGTCTCTAACCAGACGACGCGCCGCACCCTTATCTGGGCGCGCCCTTGACGATCTGGAAGCTGAGCGCGCCATTTTCCTCGCCGACGCCCGCCAGGGTCGAACCGATTTCGTTCAGGAAATGCGGCACGTCGATGCGGGCGAGGGGATCGTCCGCCAGCAACCGCAGCCGCGCGCCCGCCGGCGCGTCGGCCAGGGCGCGGCGCAGCTTCAACGTCGGCACCGGGCAGCGATGTCCGCGCGCATCGACGAGGATCTCGAGGGGTAGGGTCTCAGGCTGGTCCATCGATCGCCGATGCCCGCCGGGGCGGACGGCGTCAATGGCGTCAGCGGCGGGTCAGACCGCGGCCTTGCGCGCGGCCAGGCCCATGGCCGCCAGCGCGATGCCGGCCACGATCAGGTCGATGGCGATCACGAAGCCCAGCAGCACCGCGTCGCTGAGCGGCCCAAGCGCCACGATCAGCACCGCCAGCAGCACATCCAGCGCGGCGGCGACCATCAGCCACCCCCAGCGAGTGGCCCCGCGCTTGCGTTGGTCCCAGGCGATGCCGGCCAGGGCCAGCCCGTCGAGCAGCATATAGACCGCGATGAACAGGGTCAGAGTCACCGCCCCGACCAGCGGCGCCCAGACGATCAGCGCCCCCACGACCAGGGCGACGAGGCCGGAGACGATGCTCCACAGCAGGTGGGCGTGGTCGCGTGAGCCGATCAGCGAGGTCAGCCCGAACAGCCCCGCCAGGATCAGCACCCAGCCGAACACCACCGCTGCGGCCACGCCGGCGATGCCCGGCAACGCCGCCGCCACCACGCCAAGCACGATCAGCAACACGCCTTCGGCGATGAACCACGGCGCGACCCGATGGCGAACGTCCGAACCGGCTGGATAGTGGGTTGCGGTCATGGCGGGGTCCCTCGGCGCCGGTCGGCGGCATCCCCGCCGACCCTAGCTGCGGCAACGGCTCGGCGCGACCGATTGTTCCCAGCGCCACCCGTTTCACGGACCGCCGCGATCCTGATAGAAGCTCCGCCCCGTACGCGAGGATCGGCGGGCGCGCTGGATGGGTGGCCGAGTGGTTTAAGGCAGCGGTCTTGAAAACCGCCGTGGGTTCACGCCCACCGTGGGTTCGAATCCCACCCCATCCGCCAAG
>Ga0209415_10002694_pt1 | contig 33153 bp, 28 predicted proteins | sample PeaSoiSIISIP2007_FD_187696 | JGI IMG/M metagenome (GOLD analysis project Ga0209415, IMG submission 187696) | Peat soil microbial communities from Weissenstadt, Germany - SII-SIP-2007 (SPAdes) (version 2) | ecosystem: Environmental > Terrestrial > Soil > Wetlands > Peat | place: Germany... | reverse complement strand
AGGAGCATCGCGACGCCGATCGAGATGGTGACGCGGATCGTCTCGTTCTGGAACACGAAGCGGCTCTCCTCGATCTTTTCGCGCAGCCCCTCGGCGAGCGCGCGCGCGCCCTCGAGGTTGGTCTCGGGCAGGATGACGGCGAACTCCTCGCCGCCGTAGCGCGCGAGCACCTCGTCGCGGCGGATCCGTTGCTGGATGAGGCGCGCGACCTCCTTGAGGACGTAGTCGCCGGCGAGGTGGCCGTGCAGGTCGTTGATCTTCTTGAAGTGGTCGATGTCGAGCATCAGAAAGCTCAGGTCGCGCAGGTGGCGCCGGGCGCGCATGAGCTCCTTGTCGAGCGCCTCGAGGAGGTACCGCTTGACGTGAACCTGCGTCAGACCATCGATGATGGTCATGCGGTAAATCTCTTCGTGGTACTGCGCCTCGACGTCCTGGCCGCTGAGGAACTTGAAGATCGTCGGCCCGATCTTGATCCGGTCGCCGTTGCCGAGACGCGCCTCGCGCATGATCTGCTCGTCGTTGACGTACGACCCGTTCGTCGACCCGTCGTCGACGCACCACCAGGCCTGGCCGCGCTCCTCGAAGTGCGCGTGGCGACGCGACACGCTGTCCCCCTCGAGGACGATGTTGTTCTCGGCCCCGCGCCCGATGCGGATCGGGCTGCTGTCGAGCACGAAGCGCCGCCCGAGCAGGCTGGGCTCCTTCGTGTAGATAACCACGAGGCAACCATTGCCCTTGGGGACAGCGTCGTCACCCGCCAGGGGCTTCTGCACGATGGCTGTGACTCGAGTTTTCTCCTCGCTGGACTCGCTCACGCCGCCCGCATTCTCTTTCAAAAGGTGTGGTTTACCAATGTCCAGGCTATTCGCGACCGACAGGTTAGGTCAAGGCGAGTCCCAGGCGCGCCTCCAGCTCGACCTCGACGGTAGGAGGAAGCACGTAGCTCGAGGACAACACTCCGATCGGTGCTCGTCTAGTGCCCGCATGAGCTCCGAAGCAGGCGTGGAGGGCGCACTTTGGGGTCGCGAGCCAGAGATCGACCGGCGCGGCGTCGAGATGGCCGAGGGCTGCTCCTGAGAAGGGCCCGTGATCGCGCGCGCGAACCGTGGCTCGGACTTGCACCCCGCGGAGCTCGAGCGCACGGACCACACGGTCAGGGCGCGAAAGCGCGGAGAGAAGGCCGACTCGCAGCCGCGCGACCTCATCCCACCCTAGAAGCTCGTCCCCGACCTGGACTCCGTGCATCGCGACGCGAGCGTGGTGCGCCGCGGGGAGGCTCGATGGCTGTCGTTCGTCGCCGACTGCCACCACCATGTCGCACGCTTCGACGAGGCGCCAGATGGGCGCACGGAGGTCCCCACCCGGCGGCAGGGCGACGGCGCGGCCCCACGGCTCGGCGGCGTCCACGGCGAGGAGCGCAAGCGACGCGCGCACCGGCGCCGTCTGCGCGACTCCGTCGATGACGAGGACATCGGCCAAGCGCGCGGCGAAAGCCACGGCCTCGGAGCGGCTCGGAGCGACCACCACGCGGACGCCGGAGCGACGGAGCGCGCGCGCCGCGAGAAGCGCCTCGTCGCCGACGTCGCCCAGCGCGTCGTCCTCGCGAACGACGCGCGCACGCCCCGGCCGCGCGCGGTACGCATGGCCGACGAGCGCCACCGACGCGCCCCTCGCCGCGACGTGCGCCGCGCAGGCCATCGCCAGGGGTGTCTTGCCCGAGCCGCCAAGCGTCGCACCCCCGACCGCGACGACGCGTACGTGCGACGGCCACGCCAGCTCGCGAATCACGGTGCGCCCCAGCGTGTGCTCCCACGCGCGCCCGAGCGTGGCCGGCAGGGGGCCGCCCCATGCGCCGCGTTCGAGTAAGCGAGCGACCGCGAGCATCGGCTCCTTATGCTCTTTTCCTCGCGACCTTCAAACCACTATCCTCCTCCATTCCGGGTCCCCCACGATGCTCTCCCTCGACCCCGTTCGCCTCGCCAAGCGCCAGCTGGAGCTCGACCACGAGCGGATGGCGCGGTTTCCGCATCTCCTCGTTCACAAGGCAGCCCGCATGAGCGCGTCACCGCTCGCGATGCTGCGCGGATCGGCACCCCTCTTTTACGAGGTCCTCGAGAGCCATCCCGCCCTGCGCGACGGCCCCCGGGGCGACGGATGGCTCGTCGGGGACGCGCACCTCGAGAATTTCGGCGCATACAGGGCAGGCGCCCTTTCGACCGCCGAGTCGAAGGAGACGCGCGCCAAGGAAGGCGTCGTCTTCGACCTCAACGATTTCGACGACGCGTTCGTCGGGCCCTGGCGTCTCGACGTGCTGCGCCTCACGACCAGCCTGATCCTCGGAGGGCGCGAGGTCGGCACGGACGGGGTCGTGACGCTCAAGCTGTGCGACGCACTGGTCGACGCGTACGTGGGCGCGGCATTCCACAGGAAGCGGACGCCCCCCGTTCCGCGAGCCGTTTCGGCGCTCATCGATCAGGTGCGACGGCGAACACGCAAGGAGCTCCTCGACGCCCGGACGGAGATCGTGCAGGGGCAGCGGCGCTTCGTCCGCGGGTCGCGGTACGAGGCGCTGGCACACAAGGTCCGTCAGAAGGCCGAGCGGGCATTCCACAAGTACGCGAAGAGCCTGCCCCGGACCCAGCGTGTGCCCGACGAGGCGCTCTCGGTGATCGACGTCGCGTTCCGAGTCGCCGGGACGGGCAGCCTGGGATGCCTTCGCGTCGCCGTGCTCGTCCGCGGCAAGGGGGACGTGGACGGGGCGTGGGTGTTCGACATGAAGGAACAAGGCGCACCGTCGAGCGCGTGCCTCGTGCGTCCGCCGCGGCTGGAGCCCGCCGATCGCGTATGTACCGCGCTCGGCGCGTGCCTCGCGCGTCCGCCGCGGATGATCGGGACGACGAAGCTCCGGCGGCGATCGATGTTCGTGCGGCGCCTCTCTCCCCAGGAGGACAAGGTCGACCTGACCCGCCTGCGCGCCGGCGACCTCGAGCCGCTCGCCCGCCACCTGGGCGCCGTCCTCGGCGCGGCGCACAGGCGCGGAGCGACGAACGTGCCGAAGACTCCGTGGAGCGAGAAGGACCGGGCGCGCCTCCTCTCGCGATCGATCGCCCTCGCGGGGATGCACGAGGCGATGTACCTCGCGTACTGCGACCTCGTCGGGCAATGAGCGCGGGCGGCGCCGCGCGCTTCTTCGAGGCAATCGCCGGACGCTACGACAGGGTGTACGCGCTCGCGACGGCCGAGTCGCGCCGCCGGATGGCGCGTGTCCTGAAAGAGCTTCCACCGGCGCCGGCGCGCGTGCTCGACCTCGGCGTCGGCACCGGGAGGGAGCTCTCGGCGCTGCTCGACGCCGGGCATGCGCCGACGGGCCTCGACGCGTCGCGGGCGATGCTCGATCGCTGCGCGCGACGGGGTCGCCGGGTGCCGCTCGAGTGCGCCGACTTCTGGAGCGCCCTTCCCTTCGAGGACGGCGCCTTCGATGCCGTCGTCGCGCTTCATGGCACGCTCGCTCACCCGCCCGATGCGGCCGCGCTGGGTCGGCTGGCGCGCGAGCTCGCGCGCGTCGTACGCCCGACGGGAGTGTGGATCGCCGAGGCGCCGTCGCCGGCGTGGATCGAGCGCCTCGAGGCGACGCTCGACGACGGCGAGCGCCGCGCCGTGCGCACCGGTCCGCGGACCTGCCGAATCGAGGACCTCGTCGTCGGCGTCTCGATCGAGGCCCGCGTGCTCGACGATGCGGAGTGGCGCGACGCGTTGGCGCCCGAGTGGGACGCGCACGTCGAAGCGCTCGGCGATGTCGAGTGGCTCGTCGTCGCGCGACGCACGTGAGACGTGCGAAATGAACAGCGAAAGCACAGGGAACCGTGCGTGCCTCGCGAGTCGCGACGCGCTAGCCTTTCGCCGTGCGTATCTCTTTTCTTGGGCTGGCGACGGCTGCCGTCGCGGTCCTGGCCGCTCGCCCGGCAGCCGCGAACGGCCGCTTCCCTGCGTCGAACCAGATCGTCTTCTCGCCGAAGGACGAGAACGTCATCATCGGCCGGGCGACGTACGCGATCCTCCCGTCGAACGATAACGGCAAGTCGTGGGGGTACCTCTGCGAGGACGCCCTCGCGTTGCCGGGCGCCACCACCTACCAGGACCCCGAGATCGGGGTGACGTACAAAAACTATATCATCGCCGGTCTCTTCTCGCCGACCAAGGGCCTCGACGTTTCGCCCGACCTCGGGTGCAACTGGAATTGCATCGGGGGCCCGCTCGCCGGCCAGCAGGTCGCGGACATCGTGGTGCGGCCGGACTCGACGCCGAACGATTCGGGGCTCGCGTCCACGTCGCACCAGGTGCTCGCGCTCATCAGCACGTTCCTGGCCGACGGGGGGTCCTCCTCGCAGATCTTCGAGAGCCCGGACGATGGCGTGACGTGGAACGCGCTCAGCGGACCCCTGGACCCGACGGTGGCCTTCCAGACGATCGACGTCGCGAAGAGCGATCCGTCGCGGATCTACCTCTCGGGCAACCGCAACTACGCCCTGGCGCGGACGGGATCGCTCTTCGTGTCGGCCGACAACGGGGTGACCTGGACCGAGCGCCCCGTCACCGATTTCAACAAGCCCGTGCCGTGCAGCGGCGATCCGACGATGATGTGCCAGAGCGAAGACTCGCTCTTCATCGCAGGCGTCGACCCGAACGACGCGGACGTCGTCTACCTCCGGTCGAACGGCCCCACCGGGACGGGGACGCCCGGTAATTCGGTCCTGTACGTGACGAGGGACGCGGGGCAGACCATCGGCATCGCCCAGACCTTTGCGCTCCCCTCGATGACGAGCACCGATTTCATCGTCATCGGCGAGGTGCTCGGCTTCGCACTGTCGCCGGACGGATCGAAGGTCTTCACCGGCACGAAGGAGAGCGGTCTGTGGATGGCCTCCGCCGCGGACCTGATGCCGCCCGATATCAGCTCGACCGCGTTCACCAGCATCAACAAGAATCTCCAGGTGCAATGCCTCGCGACGCGATCGGTCAGCAATGGTCCGGACGAACTCTGGGCGTGCTCGACCGAGCTGAGCGGCTTCATCTTCGGCAAGTCCACGGACGACGGGGCGCACTTCACGACGATGATGCCGACGATCACCAGCATGGCCGGCCCCATCGCGTGCAGCGCGAGCGGGAGCACGTCCGCCGCCTGTTACACGGACGCGAACGCCTCCCTCTGCGCGTGCTCGTCGTACCAGACGTTCTGCGGCATCACGGAGCCCTGCAACGCGTGCCTCGGGTGCGATCAGGACGGCGGGGGTCCGATGTGTCCCGGCTCCGACGACGGAGGAGGAGAACCTCCCGGAGACGCCGGAGGCGGTGGAGTCATCGGGGGCAGCGACGGCGGCGGGAACAAGGTCGTTCTCGGCGGAAAGACGAGCTGCGGCTGCTCTGTGGTCGGCGGCGGAGGCGCGGCCGGGTTCCTCGCGGCCTGGGCCATCGCGGCGATCGCGCTGAAGCGGCGGCGGGCACGATGAGGGTCGGGTGGGGCAACGGCGCGGCATCGCTGGTCGCGATGGCCGGGCTGGGGCTCACGGCCGCCTGCGGGCAGGCCAGCGGTGTCTCCCCTGAGGGCGGCACGGCCACCGAGGGCGGCATTTCCAGCGTGGACGCCGGCGCGCTGCTGGACCCCAAGTTCTGCGGCACGTGCCACACGGACCACTTCAGCCAGTGGTCGGGGAGCATCCACGCCTACGCCTCGCAGGACCCGGTCTTCCTCGCGATGAACAGGCGCATGCAACGCGAGAACCCCTCGCTCGGGACGTTCTGCGTCAAGTGCCACGCGCCCGTCGCGGTCCTCGAGGGCAAGACGACCAACGGCCTCAACCTGTCCGAGCTCAGCCCGGAATTCCTGGGCGTGACGTGCTTCTTCTGCCACAGCATCGACGCGGTCGACACGACGCACGCATTCAACGCCGCGGTGACGGTGGCCCCGGACCTCGTCATGCGAGGCGAGATCACCGACCCCGTCCCCAACGAGGCTCACGCTTCGAAGTACTCGGCATTTCAGGACTTCAACTCCCCCCAGAGCGCGGCGATGTGCGGCGCCTGCCACGACATCGACTCGCCGGCCGGCGGCCACATCGAACGGACCTTCGCGGAGTGGGAGGCGTCGCCTTTCGCCGGTACCGACGCGGGCAGCGGCGCGGGGGAAGTCACTACCTGCGCCAGCAGCGGTTGCCACATGGTGCAAGATCACCCGGACGTGTCGATCGCCCCCGGGTTCACTCCGGATGGCGGACCCCTTCGGCCGCGCCCCTTCCACGAGCACGACTTCCCCGCGGTGGACCAGGCAGTGACGCCCTTCCTGAACGCACAGCAGGAGCAGGCGAACATCGTGGCCAAGCTCGCGAACGCCATGCAGGAGGCCCTCTGCGTCACGCAGGCGGGCGGCATCAGCGTCGTCGTCGACACCGTCAGCCTGGGTCACGACTTCCCGAGCGGAGCGGCCCAGGATCGCCGCCTCTGGGCCGAGATCAAGGCTTTCGACCAGGCGGGCAACGTCCTTTATCAGAGCGGAGTCGTTCCGGACGGCACCTCGCCAGTGGACGCTCCCGACGCGGACATGTGGCTCATGCGCGACTGCATGTTCGGTACGGACGGGGGCCTCGTCGACATGTTCTGGCAGGGCGCGACGACGGACAGCAACGAGCTCCCTCCCATCGCGGCCTTCCTGCCGAGCCCCAACGCTTACAAATCTCACAGGGTGCGGCTCTTCCCGAAGAGCGGGGCACCCATCACGAACGACGCTGGAGCGTACATCGTGCCTGCTTCCGTCACGCTGCGTATGCGGCTGCAACCCATCGGGCTCGACGTATTGAACGACCTCGTCTCGACCGGTGACCTCGACGCCGGTTTCGTCGCAGCTCTGCCCCCGCCGATCGACATTCCTCTGGGCAATCCACTGCCGGGCGACACCACGCCCACCAACCCCATCCTCACGTGGACCGCGGCGGCGGCGGCCGATGGGGGCATCGCGCCGTTCACTATTGGCGACCAGGGAATGACCACCTGCGTGGGCTCACTCCCCATCCCGGCGCAACAGACCGCCGCGGACTCCCACATGAACCCGAAGTGCACGCCCTGAGCGGCGCGCCCCGCCCCCCTGGACGCTGAGGATCCCCGCGGCTACTCACGAGGGGGGCCCTGCTCGTGGATCTGCTCTACTTCGTCCTGCTCGTCAGCTCGCTGATCTTCATCCACGAGTCGGGGCACTTCGCGTTCGCCAAGATCTTCGGCGTGAAGGTCATCACATTCTCGATCGGCTTCGGGCCCAAGGTCGTCCGGATCCGGGGCAAAGAGACGGAGTACTGCATCGGTCTATTGCCCTTCGGCGGCTTCGTGAAGATGCTCGAGGAGAGCAAGAGCCAGGACCCCATCCTGCCCGAGGAGCGGAAGCGCACCTTCGAGGCGCAGACGCTCTGGAAGCGCGTCGCGATCGTCCTCGCGGGCCCCGCGATGAACCTGCTCTTCCCGATCGCGCTCTACACGTCCGTCTTCCTCGAGGACAAGGAGTTCCTGCCGCCGACCGTCGGCGCGGTCGTCCCGGACAAACCGGCGGACGGCAAGCTCGAGCCCGGGGACCGCATCCTCAGCCTCGACGGGGACGAAGTGACGAGCTTCCCCGAGGTCCAGGAGGCCATCTCGCGGCGCGCCGGGAAGCCCGTGAAGCTGGAGGTCGAACGCGACGGCAAGCGGGTCGACGTCACAGTGACGCCCGCCGACGAGGCCGAGGTGCGCGAGCTCGACATCGTGGAGCACCGGGGCAGGATCGGGATCGATCCGCGCTTCCCGGCGGCGGTCGTCGGTGTCGCGCGGCCGGACTCGCCCGCGGGACACGCGAAGCTCCAGACATTCGACCGGGTGACCGCGGTGAACGGGCGGCGGATCGAGCGCTTCGTCGATCTCGTCGACGCGCTCTCCTCCAACCGGGGCGACCAGGTCGTCCTCAGCTACCTGCGCCCGGTGGACGTGCCGCACGCGATGGGAGGGCTGTGCGACCTCGCGGTCCTCGAGCCGGGGGTTGCACAGCTCACCCCGGCCCCGCGCGTCGCCGGGGCGATGCCCCCGGTCGACGCGCAGGCGCGCGCCGCTGACGTCCTCGAGCGCACGGGGATCGAGAGCGCCGACATGTACGCGGCGTTCGTTCCCGAGGCGTCGAGCGAGTGGCGCGCCGGGCTTCGTCCGGGGGATCGCATCACGATGCTCGACGGCGTCCCCCAGCGCCTGTGGCGAACGATGGAAGACGCCCTCGTCGCGGGCGCCGACAAGATGCGCGAGCTGCAGTGGACGCGCGAGGGCGTCCCGATGCGGGGCTTCTTCCAGCTGCGCGAGGAGCAGTGGGACGACGAGTTCGGCCAGCACTACGAGCGCTACGTCTTCAGGACCGACCACTGGCTGCCCGCCGCGCCGGACCGCCTCGTCCCGAATCCGCACCCGCTCGCGTACGCCTTGCGCCGCGGAATCGCGGAGACACGGAGCGTCATCAAGTTCATCAGCGTCGGGCTCCTGCGGCTCGCCCAGGGGCGCGTTTCGCTGTCGAGCGTGAGCGGGCCCATCACGATGTACGACATCGCGGGGCAGGCTGGAGCGCGCGGGCCGGCGTACTTCGTCTGGGCGATGGCGCTCATCTCGGTGAACCTCGGGATCATCAACCTCCTGCCCATCCCTGTCCTCGACGGGGGACACCTCCTCTTCTTCCTCTTCGAAGCGGCGCGGCGCAGGCCTCTCCCATTGCGGATCCGCGAAGTCGCCAGCCTGGCCGGGATGATGGTCCTGATGATGCTCATACTCGTCGCGTTCAAGAACGACGTCGAGCGCCGCTGGGACGTGATCGTCACGCAGGTGCGCGAGATCCTGTCGGCCGCCCCGCCGGGCGATGACGGGGATCCGGCGCGCCGCCCTTCATGACGCGGCCGCGCGACATCGCCGCCCACGTGCTCACGCGCGTGGAGAAGCAGAAGGCGTTCGCCGCCGCCGCGCTCGAGGCGGAGCTCGGGCGCGCCGTGCAGCTCGACGCGCGCGATCGCGCGCTGGCGACGGAGCTCGTCTACGGGAGCCTGCGCGTCCAGCCCTGGCTCGCGGGGGAGATCGCGGCGTTCGTTCCTCGTGGAATGGATCGCCTCGACGCCACCGTCCGCGCCCACTTGATCGTCGCCGCCTACCAGCTCTTCTTCATGCGGGTCCCCGCGTTCGCCGCCGTGAACGAGGCAGTGAACGCCGTCCGCTCCGCGCGAGGGACGCGGGTCGCGGCGTTCGCGAACGCGGTGCTGCGGCGGGTCGCGGCGCGGGCGGAGGCCATTGGCGAAGCCGAGCGCGAGGAGGCCGTCTTCGCGTCCGCGCCAGCGTGGATGCGCGCGGCCCTCGAGCGTGCGCTGTCGGCGGCGGACGCCCGCGCGCTCCTCGGGTCCGGTGGCGAGGTGCCCGCGGTGGCGATCCGTGTCGAGCGCGCCGAGGAGCGCACGGCGTGGATCGATAAGCTGCAGGCGGCCGCCCCGCAGGCTCGCTTCGAGGCAGGCCGGATATCGCCGCTGGCGATCCTCGCGTGGGGGGCGGGCAAGCCGCAGCGCCTCCCCGGCTGGAGCGAAGGAGCGTGGTCCGTTCAGGAAGAAGGAGCGCAGCTCGCGGCGCTGGCGGTCGGAGCGCGCGAGGGGAGCACCGCGCTCGATGCGTGCGCCGGGCGCGGAAACAAGACGGCGATCCTCGCCCGCGCGGTGGGAGCCACCGGCGCCGTAGACGCATGCGACTCGAGCCCGGCGAAGCTCGAGCGCCTCGGCAGCGAGCTCTCGCGGCTCGGCCTCGCCGCGCGATCCACGTTCGCCGTCGACTGGACGGTCGGATCCGGCGATGTGCGCGGGGAGTACGACAACGTGCTCGTGGACGCCCCGTGCACGGGCGTCGGGACGCTGCGGCGCCGGCCGGAGATCGCGCTGCGCCGGACGACCGCGGATCTCGAGACGCTGACACGCACGCAGATCGCGATCGCCACGCGCGCTGGCGCGCACGTGCGGTCCGGCGGATCCCTCGTGTACGTCGTGTGCAGCGTGCTTCGCGAGGAGGGCGAGGACGTCGTCGACGCCCTCGTCCGCGCCCGACCCGAGCTCGTCCCCGCCCCGTTCGAAGTCGCCGAGGTCCGAGCAGTCGCGGGAGACGCGCCCGCCTTTCGCCTCCTCCCCCACCTGGTTGGAACCGACGGCTACTTCCTGGCGCGCTTCGTCCGGCGCTAGGAACCAGCCGCCGGGCTTCTGATATAAGGCGGAGCATGGTGATCGACGTGACACTTCCCCAGCTGGGCGAGAGCGTCAGCGAGGGGACCATCTCGAAGTGGCTCGTGCGCGAAGGCCAGGCGGTCACGAAGGACCAGCCCCTGGTCTCGATCGCGACCGACAAAGCCGACAGCGACCTGCCGTCGCCGGCGAGCGGACGCGTGGCCAAGCTACTCGCTGCAGAGGGAGACGTCGTTCCGGTCCAGACGGTCATCGCCCAGATCGAAGAGGGCGTCGCGGGCCTCGCGGTCGCACCGCTTCCCTCCGGCCTTTCGGCGGCGCCCGGCGCCCCGGTGTCCGTGCGGCCGCCCGTTGCGTCTTCCCCGAAGCCGTCCGCACCCTCTCGGAGCGCGACGGGCGGCGCCCTCGCCACGCCGACCGTGCGCAAGGCGGCGCTCGAAAACGAGGTCGACCTCGATCGCGTCCAGGGGACGGGCGAGCGCGGGCGCGTCACGCGCGACGACGTGATGCGTGCGGCCACTCCCGCCGCAGCGCCTCCGCCCTCCGCTCCCCGCGAGCGCATGCCGTCGACGCCGCCGCCCGCGATCGAGCCTCCGCAGACGAAGGCGACCGCGCAGACGCAGCAGATCGCGCAGATGATCAACCAGGGCAGCTTCGTCCCGCCCATTCCGGGCGTCGGATACGGGACGTTCAAGGTCCCGGCGTACCGGCCGAGTGAGGGGGACAGAGTCGTTCCGTTCACGCGGCGCCGGCGCATCACGGCCGACCACATGACGTACTCCAAGTTCGCCTCGCCGCACGTGGTGACGGTGGCCGAGGTAGACGTGCACAGGACGAGCAAAGTGCGGGATGCGAACAAGGAGCGCTACAAGGCCGAAGGGATGAGCCTCACGATGCTGGCGTTCGTCGTCGTCGCGTCGGCGCGCGCGCTCCGGGAGACGCCCGCGATGAACGCACGCGTCCTCGACGACGCGTACGTCGTCCTCCACGACATCAACGTCGGCGTGGCGGTCGACTCGCCCGACGGTCTCGTCGTGCCCGTCGTGAGGCGGGCCGACGAGCTCGGCGTACGTGGCATCATGCGCGCGATCGACGACGTCGCCAAGCGCGCCCGGAGCGGGAAGATCACGGTCGACGACCTGAGCGGCGCGACCTTCAGCGTCACCAACCCCGGCCCGAAGGGCAACCTCTTCGGCGGCGCGATCATCAACCAGCCGAACGTCGGCATCCTGCGGATGGGCGAGGTGCAGAAGCGCGCCGTCGTGGTCGAGTCGGCCGAGGGGGAGGATCACATCGCGATCCACCCGGTGATGTACATGGCCCTGTCGTACGATCACCGCGTGGTCGACGGCGTCGCGGCGAACGGATTTCTCTGGCGGGTCACGGAGATTCTGGAGAAGGCGGAGTTCGAGGTCTGACGCTCGGTCGCGGTGCCCGGAGGATCAACCACCACGCGGACCCTGCCACCGCCGTCGTCGCGAGCGCGAAGACCGAGGCCCCCGGCCCCTCGTGCCAGTAGTCGAAGGTGCGAATGCTGCCCTCGGCCACGGTGGCGGCGAGCATCTCGATGCGCACGGCGTTCGCCACGAAGCCGAGGACGACGGCGCTCACCACGAGCGCTGCCTTTTGACGGGTGCCCGTCGGAAAGAGCGCGATGACGACGGCGGCGAGCACCCAGAGCCGCCCGACGCTGAGCAGACCGCCACAGTCCTCGAGGACATCGAGCGTCCCGGTCGGCATCCGTATGACGCTCCCGTCGGCGGTCATCGCGTGGCCGACAGCGCGGCCGAGGGCGCTCGCGCACCAGGCGGTCCACGCCGTCGGCGCGAGGGTCAGCCGGAGGTGCTGCGGCAAGGGATTGATGACCGGCAACGCGAGAAGCAGAAGCTCTCTCGAATGCCGCCGCAGCACGCGCGGACCGGACGCGAGGACGCCCATGCCGACGCCGGCGAGGAGCGGCAGGAGGCGATAAAAGGTGTGATAGGTCGGCGCCACCGCCAGAGGCACGACCGCCGCCAGCGCGAGCGTCGCGCCGAGCCCCTGGGAGAGCGCCCCGGCAGTCGGCGCTGCCGATCCCTTGCCCTCCCAGGCGAGGACGAGCGCGACCGTCCACGCGATGCCGACGGTCACCCAGTAGTCGTCGAGGTAGCGGCCCGCGAGCCGCTGTCCAAGGACCGTCTGAAGGACAGCGACGATGACGCACGCCGCGAAAAGCATCGCGCGACGCCGGTGTTGGCGCCACGAGCCCTGCGAACCACTCTGCACCGGGAGTGCGCCCCTCAGCGAGAGGTCAGCGAGGCTTGCGCTTCGACGCCCAGCGCGCGACTCCGACGGCCCCCGCGCCAAGCGCGAGCCCGATCACGGTGAGCGGCTCGGGAGCCTTCTCGTGACGCTCCTCCCCATCATGATCATGCCCTGCCATCGCCGTATGGGGCGCGCCGACCATCATCACCCCTAACACCGAAAGAGCCGCAACCAGCTTCGCCATTGGATTACCTCAGGGTACCCCACCATGAACCTACACTGGCGACGGGTCTAGCGATAAATCCCACCCATCCACCCGCCTCCCGCGACGATGGCTTTCAACAAGTGCGACAAGCATCGGATCTGAACCACATAATTCGGCGCTCTAGCCCATTCTAGGCCGCACGTCCCAATATCGTCTCGAACAGCTTCTTGCCGTCCGTGCCCCCTACAATCGCCTCGCTCATCCGCTCCGGATGGGGCATGAGGCCGAAGACGTTCTTCCGGGGCCCGCCGTATATCCCGGCGATCGACTGCAGACTTCCGTTCGGGTTCGCGTGCTGGGCGATCGCGCCCTCGCTCGTGCAGTAGCGAAGACCGACGAGGCCCTCGCCCTCGAGGCGGCGCAGCGTCGCGTCGTCTGCCTGATAGCGCCCTTCGCCATGCGCGACGGGAAGCCTCCACACGTCGCCGACGCCGCGCGTGAACGGTCCTTCCGCGACGACCTTGACGAACCAGTCGCCGCACTCGAAGCGCTGGTGCGCGTTTCGCGTCAGGGCGCCCGCCAGCATGCCCGCCTCGGTGAGGATCTGGAAGCCGTTGCAGACCCCCAGCACGTATGCCCCCCGCTCGGCGTGAGCGCGGATGGCACGCACGATGGGGCTCACCTTCGCGATCGCGCCGGTCCGCAGGTAGTCGCCGTAGCTGAAGCCGCCGGGGATCGCGACGAGGTCCGTCCCGGCGGGCAGATCGACGTCCGTGTGCCACGCCACCGTGGTGTTCACCCCGCAGACGTCGCGCAGCGTGCGCACCATCTCCGTGTCCGCGTTCGATCCGGGGAAAACGACGACACATGCGCGCATGCGCGAGTGTCGGTAGCACGCTACGCTCGCCGCGCCCATGCCTGCGCCGAGCTTTCCGGACGACCCCGCCGTCACCCCTGCCCTCGTGGCGCAACACAAGCTCACCGAAGGCGAGTACGCCGCCTGTCGCGCGGCTCTCGGCCGCGACCCGACGTACGCGGAGCTGGGGGTCTTCAGCGTGATGTGGAGCGAGCACTGCTCGTACAAATCGAGCCGCGTGCATCTGCGACGGCTGCCCACGAAGGGGCCGCGCGTCATCCAGGGGCCGGGCGAAAACGCGGGCGTCGTCGACATCGGCGACGGTTTCGCCGCGGTCTTCAAGATGGAGTCACACAACCACCCGAGCTTCATCGAGCCCCACCAGGGCGCCGCGACCGGCGTCGGCGGCATCCTGCGGGACGTCTTCACGATGGGCGCGCGGCCGATCGCGAGCCTCGATTCGCTCCGCTTCGGCCGGCCGGACCACCCCCGCACGCCGGAGCTGCTTCGCGGCGTCGTGGCGGGGATCGGCGGCTACGGCAACTCGATCGGCGTGCCCACCGTGGGCGGCGAGCTGCAGTTCGACGCCCGCTACGACGGCAACATCCTCGTCAATGCGTTCACGTGCGGCGTCGCCCGGACGGACCGCATCTTCTACGGGAGGGCATCGGGGATCGGCAACAGCATCCTTTACATCGGCGCGCGCACGGGGCGCGACGGCATCCATGGCGCGACGATGGCGAGCGACGAGTTCAGCGGCGCCGGCAAGCGGCCGGCGATCCGGACGACGATGCAGGTGGGCGACCCGTTCATGGGCAAGCTCTTGCTCGAGGCGTGCCTGGAGCTCTTCGCGGCGGACGTGCTCGAGGGCATACAGGACATGGGCGCCGCCGGCCTCACGTCGTCCAGCGTCGAGATGGCGGGCCGCGCCGAGAACGGGATCCGCATCGATCTCGACCGCGTGCCGCGGCGGGCGAAGGCCCTCACGCCGTACGAGATCCTGCTGAGCGAGTCGCAGGAACGGATGCTCCTCGTCGCGAAGCCGGGGCGCGAGGCGCGCGTGCTCGAGATATGCGCGCGCTGGGAGCTGGACGCGGCCGTCATCGGCGAGGTGACCGACACGAAGCGGTGGGTCGTCATGGCGACGCCAGGTTACGATCCGCTGGTCGATCCCGCCTCGAAGCGGGCGCCGGTCGTCGTCTGCGACATCCCCGTCGCCGCGCTCACGGACGAAGCGCCCTGTTACGAGCGTCCGCGCGCGCCGGCGCGCGAAGAGCCCGCGCCCGTCGAGGCCGGGGCCGTGCCCATCCCCGTGGATCTTGCGGCGGAGCTGCTCGACCTCGTCGGGTCCCCCAACGTCGGCTCGCGCGCGTGGGTTTGGCGGCAGTACGACCAGATCGTGCGGGGTGGGACCGCGGTGCGACCCGGGTCGGACGCCGGCGTGGTGCGCGTGCTCTGCGAGGGGGGAATCGAGAAGATCCTCGCGTTCGCTGCCGACTGCAGCGGACGTGCGTGCGAGCTCGACCCGTTCGTCGGCGGCGCCATGGCGGTCGCCGAGGCCTGCCGCAACCTGGCGTGCACGGGCGCCGAGCCCGTTGGGCTCACCGACTGCCTCAACTTCGGCAACCCCGAACGCCCCGAGGTGATGGACTCGCTCGCGCGCGCGGTCGACGGCATCGCCGCCGCCTGCAGCGCGCTGAACGTCCCGGTCGTGAGCGGAAACGTGAGCCTTTACAACGAGACGGACGGCGCGGCGATCCTGCCGACTCCGGCCATCGCTGCGGTGGGCCTCATCGGGTCCGCGGGGGACATCGTGACGGCGCCGTTCAAGCGCGAGGGCGACGCCGTGATCCTCCTCGGGGCGCCCGCGTCCTCGGGAGCGCGCGCGCTCGGGGGAAGCGAGTGGCTGGTGAGCAAGACCGGCAGCCTCCGCGGTCAGGCCCCCGCCCTCGATCTCGCCGCGGAGGCGCGGCTCCAGCAGCTCTTGCTCGCGCTCGCCCGCGAGCATCGGCTCGAGAGCGCGCACGACGTGAGCGACGGGGGTCTCGCCGCGACGCTCGCCGAGTGCTGCGCAGCCGGACCCCAGCGCACGGGCGCCCGGATCGAGCTACCGGGCGAGGCTTCTGCCCTCGACGCGGTGGCCGTCCTCTTCGGAGAGGCTCCGGCCCGTGTCGTCGTCAGCGTCCGCCCCGACGCCGTCGCGGCGGTGCTCGGGCGGGCTCGCGAACGGAGCGTCCCGGCGTACGTGGCCGGCGAAACGGGGGGGGAGGCGCTGTCGATCGCCCTGGATCCGCTCGGCCGGTTCTCGGTGGAGACGGCTGCCATCCGGGAGCGCCGCGAGGCGTGCCTCCGCCCCATCGTCGGCGACTGATCCCTGTGGTACCTTGGGAGATTGAGCCGCTCAGGCGCGGCGCTCCCCATGTCGACGAAGTACGCGTCGCCTCTTCTCGGATACAACAACAACGTCCGTCACAAGGGCAAGGTCTTCCACATCCAGACGGAGGACTCGGGGGCGAAGTATGGCCACATCATCACGCACCTCTTCATGGACGGGGGCCGCATCCTCAAGAGCGTGAAGACGAGCTACGGCGAGTACATCGGCAACGAACGGATGAGCGACATCGTCCGGGAGATGATGAAGCAGCAGCACAAGGCGATGTTCATCGCGCTGCGCGACGGGAAGTTCGACGCGCTGGTCGACGGAGGAGTCGATGCGACGCGAATGAGCCCTACCGTGCCTTCCGCAGAGGCGCTCACCCATCCGTCGATCCCGGCTACGACCCTGCAACCTCGCCCCGACCCGGCCGCGGCCGCGGCCGCCGTCGCGTTTGCCGAGCAACCTGACGACGCACCCTCGACGACGCGCGACCCTCCCGATCTGCTGCTCGACATTGAAGCGCTCGAGCGAGCCGCGGCGGCCACGGCAAACGCGACTTTGCCGTTGTTGCGCGGGGCGAGCGACTTGCCTCCGCCTCCGGCGAATCTCTTGCTGGGGCGCAGGGCGACAGGCAAATACCGGGTAGCGCCGACGCCGGATCAGCGTCCCGCGGCCGAGGCGTCTCGCGCGCCGTCCACCGGAGCCAAGACGGCGAGCGGCCCTATGAAGACGATGCCCGTCCAGTCTCGCCGGGCTTCGGTGAAGTCGATGCCCGCGGCCGGCGACCGCCGCTACGCCCCGACCCGCCCGGCTTCCATTTTCGGTCAGGCGCGGCCGCAGCAGGGCAAGTCGATCTTCGGCGAGGACCTCATCAGCGACAAGTCGCTCGACGAGGTCATCCTGAGCTACCTCGCCGAGGACCTGGACGAGAAGAAGTAGGCGAGAGTAATCGCCAAAAAAACGCGCCCGGACAGCTCTTCGCTGCCCGGGCGCGGTGGGCTCACGCGGTGGGGGAGGGGCTCGCGTGGCCCGTAAGGTGCGAACTCTCGGCCTACCGCTTGGGTTGGCGGCGACCATCATCCGCACGCACTTCTTACATGCGTCTACTACGACGGGCGGGCAAGGGGGGTTTCGGTATTTTCCTCGTGCTCGGCGGCCGGCCGGACCGTCATGGACCCGTCGGCCTGGTGGGGCGCCTGGTGGGGCGCCTGGTGGCGCCTTGGTGCCTCGCTGGCAAGAGCACTCGAGGCCGACGAGGTATTCCTCCACGCATGGCCGCCACGATCGTTTCCGTCCGGGCAAGGCTCAGGAGATCCGCCGCGAGCGTCCAGCCTCGATCGCCTCGGTGACGATCGCCCGGTCCGCGTCGTCCACCACCCCGATGGCCTCGGCCACCTGACGCGCGGGCTCGCCGCGAGAGATGCGCTCGCGCGTCTCGGAGTCGCCCGTCAGGAGGTCCACGGCCGGGACGTCGTCGCGGAACTCGTACTTCTCCGTCCGGAACGCAAAGCGCTCCGGGGCCTGCGCCCACGCGAGCGCGATGAGGGCGACGTACGACGCGACAGGCCGGAACGTGGCCGCGTCGGTCACGTGCACCTGGACGCCGCCGCACGGGCGACCGGCGTGCTTGTGGAAGGTCGGCTGGAATGTGAGCGGCCGCACCCGCACGCCAGGGAGCGCGATCGCGTGAAAGTCCTCGGCGAGCTGCGCGCCGTCGATCCACGGCGCGCCGACGATCTCGAACGGGCGAGTCGTCCCGCGCCCCTCGGAGAGGTTGGTCCCCTCGACGAGGCAACCGCCCGGGTAGACGAGCGCCGTCGTGTACGACGGCATGTTCGGCGAGGGCATCACGAAGGGCCGGTCCCAGGCGGGCGCGTGCTCGGACCGATCGAGCCCGGCGACGCCGACGACCCTGACGAGCTCCGCGGGCACCTTCTCGACCTCGGCGCGCCAGGCCACGATCTCGCCGAGCGTCAACCCGTGGCGCACCGGGACGGGCTCGAGACCCACGAACGAGCAGTACTCGCGCTTCTGCCGTCGCCCTTCGATCGACGAGGGATCGCCGCCGATCGGGTTGGGCCGGTCGAGGACGAGCACCCGCACGCCGGCGCGAGCGCACGCGCGCATCGCGAGGACGGCCGTCCAGACGAACGTGTAGTAGCGAGCGCCCACGTCCTGGAGGTCGATGACCAGGACATCGATGCTCGCGACATCCTCGGGCGCGGGCAAGAGGTCTTCGAAGCGCTCTCCGTAGAGGCTGCGTACGGGCGTGCCGAACGCGTCGCGAGCGTCCTCGACCCCCACCATGTCCTGCGCCTCCCCTCCGTACCCATGCTCCGGTCCGAAGACGATCGAGACACGCGCTCCAAGCGCATCCATGACACGACGCGCATGCACCAGCCTGCGATCGACCGACGCAGGGTGCGCCAGCAACCCCAGGCGCGCCGCGCGGAGCTCGGCGCCGAGCTTCGGGTGAGTCGCGAGGCGATCGAGTCCGGTCCTCAACGCCCGGTAGACTAGGAGATTTGAACGGAGAGGACGGGAGATCGGGAGGTTCTTGTCAGTCTCCTTCATCGCACTTCTTGCGAGGCACTGCCCCTCTGCTCGCGCTCGCCCTATTTAGCGCGTACTCTCTGGCAGAAGAGTTTTCACACCATGCGCCGCGTACTGGTTGTCGACGATGAGGAGAACATCCGGCTCGTCCTGCGCACCCTGCTGAAGAAGCACGGGTACGACGTCGAGCTGGCCGACGGTGGCGAGACCGCGCTGAAGGCCCTGGACTCATTCGACCCCGACGTCATCCTCACGGACGTCCGCATGCCCCGGATGGGCGGGCTCGATCTCCTCGCGACCCTCAAGGCAAAGCAGCACCCCGCGACGGTCATCGTGATGAGCGCGTACGGCAACGTCGACCTGGCCATCGAGGCCATCAAGGCGGGCGCCTACGACTACGTGAGCAAGCCTTTCAAGCCCGACGAGATCGTCCTCGCGCTCCGCAAGGCCGAGGAGCGGGAGACGCTACGGCGGGAGAACCGCGCGCTGAGGGAGCAGATCCAGAAGGACAACCAGTTCGAGTCGATCCTCGCGAAGAGCAAGGAGATGCTCGAGATCTTCCGGACGATCGCCAAGATCGCGGACTTCAAGACGACCGTGCTCGTCACCGGCGAGAGCGGGACGGGGAAGGAGCTCGTCGCCCGGGCGATACACTCGCGGTCGCCCCGCAAGGCACTGCCGTTCGTGGCGATCAACTGCGGAGCCATCCCCGAGAACCTGCTCGAGTCGGAGCTCTTCGGGCACAAGAAAGGCGCATTCACCGACGCTTCGTCCGACCGGCGCGGTCTGTTCGAGGAGGCGACCGGCGGGACGCTGTTCCTCGACGAGATCGGTGAGCTACCGCAGAACCTCCAGGTGAAGCTCTTGCGCGTGCTGCAGGAAGAGACCATCCGCCGCGTCGGGGAGTCCAAGGACGTGAAGGTCGACGTGCGGATCATCGCGGCGACCCACCGCGACCTCACCGCGGACGTCAAGGCCGGACGCTTCCGCGAAGACCTCTTCTACCGGATCCACGTCCTCTCGATTCACATCCCACCGCTCCGGGACCGGCGCGAGGACGTCAACCTCCTCATCGACCACTTCGTCACCCGCAACAACGCCCGCCTCGGCACCAACATCCGCGGGATGTCGCCGGAGGTCCGGCGGTTGCTCCTCGAGTATGCGTGGCCGGGCAACGTGCGAGAGCTCGAGAACACGATCGAGCGCGCGATGGTCCTCGCCGACAGCGACATCATCCAGGACGGCGATCTCCCCGAGCGCATCCGCGACGCTCTCGATCCGGTAGGGGTCCAGCTCGCCAGCGGGGAGCTCTCGATCAAGAAGACGACGGCGGCCATCGAGCAGATCCTCATACGCCGCGCCCTCCAGAAGACGAAGGGCAACCGGACGCGAGCGGCGGATCTGCTCGAAATCAGCCATAGAGCCCTTCTTTACAAGATCAAGGACTATCTCATCACGGACCTTTGAGCGCGCTATGATGCGCGCCATGCGACAAGGCACAACGGGCTGGGCAGGGGCTTGCCTCCTCGGGATCGTGGCGTGCGGGTGCGGCGGGAAGGACGCGAACTCGCCCGGCGCGTGCCCCGAGGGCACGGTCCTCACGGGATCGGACTGTCTTCCGGCAAGCGCAGCGAACGACGAGCCCGCGCCGAAGCGCTCGTCCAAGAAGAGCGAAGAAAGGGAAGAGGCGGCGATGGCGGCGGGCGCTGGCGATTCGCCGTCAAGCGGCGGATCGGGCGGCTACGACAAGGACGCCGTCGCGGCTGAGCTGAAGCGCTCGGCGCGCCAGGTGAAGGGCTCCTGCGGCTCCGCGACCGACGAGGACGGCAAGGCGACGGGCCCGTGGGGCAAGGTGAGCGCCACCATCACGCTCGGCCGGAACGGACACGTCAAGGACGTGAAGCTCCCGTCGGGGTACGACGGCAAGCCGGCGGGCGCTTGCATCCTGCACGCGTTCCAGAAGGTCCAGTTCCCGCCGTATGCCGCGCCGGACGACGCGACGATCGACTGGGAGGTCGAGGTCGTCCAGCCCAGGAAGTGAATCGAGCTCCCCACCCGGGAATGGGGGAGTCCTGGTAGGCTCGCGGGGGTGGGATACGACTATGATCTGGTTGTCATCGGCGTCGGGCCGGCGGGGGAGAAGGGGGCGGCTCAGGCCGCGTACTTCGGCAAGCGCGTCGCGTGCATCGAGCGCGCGCAGGAGCCAGGCGGCGCCGCCGTGCACACAGGGACGCTGCCGAGCAAGACGCTGCGAGAGACGGCGATCTTCCTCTCTGGATTTCGCCAGCGCGAGCTTTATGGCCTGAGCGTCGAGCTGAACACCGACCTCGCGGTCCCCAAGCTCCTTTCGCGCAAGAACGCGGTGCGCGAGCTCGAGGTCGCGCGGATCAAGTGGAACCTCGAGCGTCACAGCGTGCCGACCCTCACCGGCGCAGCGCACTTCGTGGATCCCCACACCGTGGAGATCGTGGGAACCGGGACGCCCCGTCGCGTCACGAGCGAGGTCTTCCTCGTGGCCACCGGATCGAGGCCGCACCATCCGCCGGACATCCCGTTCGACGACGAGGACGTCGACGACTCGGACACGATCCTGCAGATCGATCGCCTGCCGAAGAAGATGCTCGTCGTCGGCGGGGGCGTCATCGGGTGCGAGTACGCCTCGATGTTCGCGGCGATGCACGTGGACGTCACGCTCGTCGAGGGCCGCCCACGCCTCCTGTCCTTCCTCGACGTCGAGATCGCCGAGCGGTTGCGCGGCGCCATGAACTCGCTCGGGGTGACGTTCCACCTGGGCAGGACGACGCGCAGCATCCAGCGCGTCCCCGGCCGCGGCATCGTCACCACGCTCGACGATGGCCTCGAGATCGAAGCCGAGAAGGTCCTCGCGTCGAGCGGCCGATCGGGCTGGACCGACGGGATGGGCCTCGAGGCGCTGGGGGTCGGCGTCGACAAGCGCGGGACGATCAAGGTGGACGGCGACTACCGCACTGCCGTGCCGAGCATCTACGCGGCGGGCGACGTCATCGGCTTCCCCGCGCTCGCGTCGACCTCGATGGAGCAGGCGCGCGTCGCCGTTTGCCACGCGTTCGGATTCACGTACAAGAGGCAGGTCTCGCACCTGCTCCCGTTCGGCATCTACACGATCCCCGAGGTGAGCTGCATCGGCTTCTCCGAGGAGGCGGCCGCGGAGAAGAAGCTCGACGTCGTCGTCGGACGGGGGTTTTACCGCGAGAACGCGCGCGGAAAGATCGTCGGCGACAAGGACGGCGTCATCAAGCTCGTCGTCGATCGCAAGACGAAGAAGCTCCTCGGCTGCCACTGCATCGGCGAGCGCGCGTCCGAGCTCGTGCACGTGGGCCAGGCCGTGATGCTCCTCGACGGAACGATCGATGCGTTCATCGAGATGGTCTTCAACTATCCGACGCTCGGCGAGATGTTCAAGTATGCAGCGTACGACGCGCTCGGGGCGATCGCGCGAGCGTCCCGGTAGTCTGGGGCTCTCCTGGGCTCAACGGCGCGCGATCGCGGCGGCTACTTCTTGGGGTAAAGCTTCACGACCGTGCCGTCCGTGAACATGTTGACGGACGTGCCTCCGTTCGCCCAGTAAACGCTCGTACCGTCGACCGCAATGCCTCGGGGTCCGTTCATGCCGGTCGCGATGGTCGTCACGGCGCCCCCGTCGACGGCCACCTTCTTCACGGTGTCGTCCTTCGCCGTCCAGTAGACGCTGGTTCCGTCGACCGCAATCCCGCTGGGGTAGAGCTGGCCCGCCGCGAGCGTGACGCTCGTCCCACCGTCGAGCGGGACCGCCATCACGGTGCCTCCGTTGGAGGTGAGCCAGTAGACGTTCGCGGCGTCGACCGCGATCCTGGAGGGGCTGGCCTGGCCCGAGGCGAGCGTCGAGGGCGCGCCGCCGTCCAGGGGCGCTTTCATCACTGTCCCGGCGTTGTAGTCGGTCCAGTAAACGCTCGTCGCGTTCACCGCGACGGCGAAGGGACCGCTCTGCCCGGCGACGAGCGTGGCGACGTTGCCACCATCGAGAGGGACGCTCATCACGGTGCCGCCGTCGCCCGCGCAGGTGACGCCGGCTCCCGCGCACATGCCGCCGTTCGTCCAGTAGACGTTCACGGCATCCAGGGCGATCCCGTTCGCCTCCGCCTGCCCGGAAGCCAGCGTGCTGGCCATTCCGCCGTCGAGAGGCACGCTCGCCACCGATCCGTTGCCCAGGTCCGCCCAGTAGACACGGGCGTCGTCGACGGCCACGGCGGACGGGTTGCTCGCAGACGCCAGCGTGGCGACGACGCCACCTTCTTCCATGCCACCCAGCGGGACCTTCATCACCGCTCCGTAGTAGGTCGTCCAGTAGACGCTCGTGGAGTCCACGGCGACTTCGCCGGGCCACGATTGTCCGGCGGCCAGCGTGGTCAGCTGGCACTGGGGCGTCGAGCAGGCGGGGATGTTGATCACGGGGATGAGCGAGCACGCCACGGCCGCGGCTCCGAGGACGAGCGACAGCCCGATCCACAGCCGCCAGCGAGGCGCCATGCGAGCCAGCCCGTCGCGCTCGAACACCGGCCCATATACTAGCCGAGCGAGCTCCCGGCTGGTGCCCTTCGCACCCGCGGGCTCAGCGTGGACCCGACCCTCGCAGGGCCACGACCCGGTCACCGAGGATGGCCCCGACTCCGGCGAGCAGTGCCACGGGCAAGACGTGCCCGATGAGGATGTGCGCCGTAGACGTGTAGCTGCAGATGAGGACGTGCGCGGCGTCGCCCCAGACACCGGCAGTTGCACCCAGCGCGGCACCCGTCACGCGCGGGCTCACCGGATCGCTCGCGCGCCGTAGGTAGACGAAGGCCAACAAGGGCCCGGCTGCGAGCGCCATCGTCGTCGCCACGCAGAACAGGTGCGCGCGCAACCCCGACGCGTCCTGGAGTGTCTCCGGCCACGCGAACGCGACCGGGAGCCACGCGGCCACCATCGCGGCCGGCGCAAGCACCGCGACACCGAGGCGCCAGGCCCTCGGACGACCGAGCAGCGACCTTCCCCTGTCCACGGCCGCCCAGGTCGCCGCCACGGCGAGCGACAGCCAGAGGAGCTCGAGCGAAAGGATGCACGCGGGCGGCCGGGGCGTCCTCGCTTCGGAGCGGTGCAGCGCCGCGGCGACGCAGATCGCCACCGCCACCGCGAATCCGCGCGCCAGGACACGAAAGGACGCTCGGGCCGTCTCGGCGCGCGACGGCGCGGGATCGCGGCGCACGGCGTCGAGGACGCGCAGTCGAAGCTCCGCGGGAGGACGAGGCGAGGCGCTCATGGCCCCTCGGTGCTCGCGATGGCATCACCCAGCGCGAGCCGGAGAGCCACCTTCGCCCGGTGCACCCGCAGCTTTACGCCGGCGACCGTCGTGCCGAGCACGCCCGCGGCTTCGACGACGCTCAGGCCCTCTTCCTTCACCAGCTCGAACGCGACGCGCTGCGACTCGGGCAGCTTATCGAGAGCGCCGCGGATGCGTGCGGCCAGCTCCCCGGCATCGACCAGCTCGTCTGCCGAGGGCAGCGGGGCGCGCAGGGCATCGGGGTCCCCCTCTGCCCGGGTGCCCTCCCGCTTCGCATGTCTGACGTCGTCGAGCAGGAGCCTTCGGGCGATCGCGAACGACCACGGAGTCACTGCCGCGCCGACGATGAACCTTCCGCGCGCGCGATGGATGTGGAGCATCGTCTGCTGGACCAGGTCCTCCGCCAGCGCCCGGTTGCGCGTGTGGCGAAGCAAGTAGCCGTACAAACGTGGAGCGATCCCGTCGTAGACGACGGCGAACGAGGCGTCGTCGCCCACGGCGTACCGCTCCATGGCACTGTCGACCTCGGCACGAGCAGGCGCTCCCGCGCCCGCCGCACGCGATTCCGTACCCACCAGCGCGCGGGTAAGCATGTCCATCGCCCCAGCACGTACATACGCCCGTGCCATCCTCCGGTTTCAGTCCCGCCAGGACTATCCTTTCAAGCGGGTGGTCACGTCGAGGATCGCCCTGACGACCGCGTCCGGGTCGTCGTACATCGGCACGTGTCCGGCCCCCTCCAGCTCCACCCATTCGGCCTTCGGCAAGACCCGGCGCCAGTGCTCCGAGTAGCCGCGAATCGGGAGCAGTCGGTCATTCGTGCCCCAGACCAGCCGGATCGGAAACGCGTGGTCGTGAAGCGGCTCGGGCGGCGGCTCGCGCGACAGGGCGTCGAGCACGGCGTCGAAGGCGTCGCAGCGCCACGGGGCCTCGATGAGGAGCCGCGCCTCGGCCTCCGTCAACCGCTCGGGGTAGGCCACGATGTCGGCGAGCGCGAGACGGCGCGATGTCCCGAAGCGAGAGACGAAAGGAGCGAGAGGGCCACCGACACGAAGAAGCCTGCGGAAGCGCTTGAACACGCCCTTCAGGCGGTGATGCTCCGCGCTCCCCGGTTCCCACCCGCCTCCCGGCGAGATCGCCACGACGGAGAGCGCGCGGCCCCGGCGGGCGAGCTCGACCGCCAGCCATCCGCCCAGCGAGTTGCCGACGATGTGCACCTTCTCGAAGCCGCCCGCCTCGAGCTCCGCCTCGGCGAGGTCGGCCGATGACTTGATGGTGTGGACGAAGCCCTCGGGAATGGGCAGACCCCCCAAATGACCGGGAAAGGTCACCGCGATGACGTCGTGCTTGCGCTCGAGCGCGGGCACGACGCGCTTCCACGCGTCCGCGCAGAGCGCGAAGCCGTGCAATAGCAAAAGTGGCTCGCCTTCGCCTCCGCGGTGCCGGACCGAAGGCCCGCTCTTGCCGCGGGACTTCACTTGAGCTCGTAAGCCTCCACGGTGTTCTCCATGAAGTGCGGCACGAGGACGCGACCGCGCTTCGTGTCGTATCCGATGTCCGCGGGCGACTTCTGATCGCCGAGCACGACGTCGAACGTTCCCCCGAGCTTGCCCCGGTAGATCGCCGAACCTTCCCAGCTCGAGACCAGGAGCGAATCGCCGAGCGCGACGACGCCGTCGAGCGCGCCCTTCGGCGGCTTGGTGACGTCGACCTTCGCTCCCTTCGCATCGAGCCGGTAGACCTCGCCCGATCCGAACGTGACGACGACGACGCCCTTGTCCGTCACGAGGAGACCGTTGGGCTTTCCGAGATCGGTCGACTTCGCGATCGCCTTGGCCTTGCCTCCTTCGATGACGTAGACGGCGTCGGTGCCCGTCGACTCGAAGTCCTTCGCGCCGGCCTTCATACCCGAGTCCGACACGTACACCTTGCCGTCCGGAGCGGCGGCGAGGTCGTTCAGGAACGTCGACCCGGCGATCTTCACCTCGCCCTTCGGCGCCCCCGACTTCAGATCGAACATGCGCACGGTCGTGATGTCGGCGGCATAGAGGACGCCTTTCGAGATCGCGAGCCCCTTCGGCGCGTCGAGCTTCACCTTGTTCTTGCCACCCTCGATCCACTTGAGCGCGGTGACCTGGCCGTCGGGCGAGAGCGCCGAGATGAAGCCGTTGTCGTCGGTGTCGGTGACCTTGCCGTTGATGTTCGAAACGAGGTAGCGATCGCCCTGCTCGTCGTAGAGGACGCTCTCGGGGGTCTCCAGGCCGGTGTAGGTGGCGACGGGCTTCGGCGGGGGCGGAAGGGCCAGGTCGGGCGCAGGAGCCGCGCTCGCGGAGGCTGCAGCAGTCGGCGCAGGGGTGCGAGGCGTCTCCGCGAGGGTCGGTGGCGGAGGGGGCGGTGAGGGCGGAGGGGTCTCCGCGCCACACGCGACCGTGACAGGAAGCGAGAGGCCGATGAAGCAGATGAGATGGAGCGAACGTGCCATGAGCGGATCTCCGTCGGGTCCCTCCTTTACCACACCCGCAACGCACGGGCCTCGCGTAAGCTCGGCCGCGCGATGCGCCTCGCCGGCCTCATCGAGCACACGCTTCTGCGCGCCGACGCGACGCCGTCCGACGTCGAGCGCCATTGCGCCGAGGCGGTCGAGAGCGGGCTCTTCGCGGTGTGCGTGTCGCCGCTGTACGTGGCTTCTGCACGGCGATGGGTAGCGGACGCGGCGCGCGTCGTGACCGTCGCGGGCTTTCCGCTCGGGACGAGCACGCCGGCCACGAAGGCAGACGAGGCTCGCCGAGCCGTGATCGACGGAGCGACCGAAGTGGATATGGTGATGGCCATCGGCCTCGCTCGCGGCGCGGACTGGGCAGCGGTGCGCGCCGACGTCCTCGCGGTCCGGGAAGCGATCCCGGGCGCGGTGCTGAAGGTCATCCTCGAGACAGGCGCCCTCGACGAGACCGCCATCCGTCGCGCCGCAGAGGCTGCCATCGACGCGGGAGCCGACTTCCTCAAGACGTCGACGGGCTACGGCCCGCGGGGCGCGACGGTAGAGGACATCCGCTTGCTCCGTGAAGTCGCCGGCGGACGAGCCCGCATCAAGGCGTCCGGCGGGATCCGAACCGCCGCGCAGGCCCGCGCGCTGATCGAGGCCGGCGCCGATCGAGTGGGAACTTCGAACGGAGTCGAGATCAGCGCTCCGCGCCAGTGACCATCACGGCGACGCCGAGGTCTCTCGCGACCTTCTCCACGTCCGCGTGGAAGAGCGAGCTCCGCGGACGTCCGCCGAGGAGGACGAGCGTGGCGCCGCCCTCCCTCGCGGCGCGCTCGACGCCGCGCACCACGTCCGTGCCGACGTGGGCGAGGACCTCCACGCCCCCGGCACGGCCGGGGAACACGTTGTCGACGAAGCGCAGCAGGCGCGCCCGTGCGTCATCGACGAGCTCGTTCGGACTCACTCCCGAACCCCCCATCCCCGCAATGAACTCGTCGTTGCCTCCCTGGTCAGCGAGATGAAAGAGACGCACCTCCGAACCCATGCGTTCTTGCAGGAGGAGCGCGGTGGCCAGCGCTCGCCGGGACGCCTCGGAGAAGTCCACGGCCACGAGGATCCGCTTGAATATCGACGCGGCACCGGAGGCCGGCGACTCGTCGCTCGGACGTGGCGCGCGACGTGACGAGGGTGCAGGCCACACGTGGCCGGCATCGTCGGTCGGTCGCAGTGCCTCGGGCGCGTCCGTCCTCGAGATCGTTCCCGAGCCCGGTCGTGAGAGGATGCGCACCGTCCGGCTTTTGCCGTCGACGCACCACAACCGACCTTCTGCGTCCGCGGCGAGATCGCAAACCTCCACCCCGTCCGGCAGCGCAAGATGCGCTCGAGCTCGCGCCGAAATGGGATCGATACAGACGAGCTGTCCTCCGGCCGAGCTCCACAGCTCTCGCCCGACCCAGACGAGACCGCGCAGCGGCGCGCCCGTCCTGCTCTCCGCGACGATACGCGCCTCGACCCACCTCACGTGGTCGATGATGGCCACTCGGGCGAGCGAGCGCCCTCCCGCGTGGAGTACCAGCACGCCGTCGTCGATGCACTCCAGCCCCGCCACGTCGTCGAAGTCGAGCGCCGCGGACCGGACGACGAAGCCCGTCCGCACCTCGAGCTGCTCGAGGCGACCCCGGCTCTGTTGCCAGAGGCAGCGGCCGTCGTAGGCGAGCCCGCCCTGACCGGGGAACGTCTCGAGCCTCTCGATGAGGCGGCCGCTGCCGGGCACGAGACGCAGGAGGTAGGACCCGCTCCCGACGACGACCCGCCGGCTGTCCAGGGTGACTCCGTGAAGGGCGCTCTCGGCTCCCTGCACGACGTATTCGCCGTCGACGGCGGCCACGTTGTTGTCGCGACGGGCGATGGGAGTTGTTGAGCTCGGGTACATCGGCCGATCGATTCGCCAATCTCCGTGTGCGTCACATCCGCCACACGAAGAAAGCAGAACGCGTGCCGACGCTACGAGAGCCCCTCGTCCATTCGCCGCATCCCTTCGAGGAGGAGCGCCTCGGCGGACTGGTTGATCGCGCGCTCCGTCGTCTTGAACGAAGGGTCGAGACCGAACTCGCCGTCGGTCAGCTTGAGCATCGCGTAGAAGGCTGTCTCGCCCTTCAGCTTTTCCCACTTCGCGTTGACGACGTTGCCCTCGACGAAGTGGATCTCGCCCGAGCCTTCGGCCGCGCGGATCTGCAGGTTGCCGCTCTTTCTGCCGTGAAAGAGCACCTGCACCATGTCGGGCAGCCCCATCTCCCGCAGCGACCCGCTGACCCCGCGCGCGCTGCGCGGGCTGGCGCCGGCGCGCTGGTCGAGGAGCGCCTTCAGCTTGGCGACCAGCACGTCTGCGGAGGCGGGCTTGTTGACGTAGTCGAGCACGCCGAGGCCGAGCGCCTTCTGCGCGACCGCTCGCTCCTGTCGCCGGGTGTAGATGACCCACGGCATGTCCTTTCCCCATGCCTGCTTCCTCGCCTCCGCCAGGAGCGCGAGCCCGTCGCCCTTGCCGAGGTCGATCTCGCTCACGACGAGGTCGGTCTCCCCCTCCCCGAGCAGCTTGAGGGCCTGCTCCACGCTGCGCGCCGTCTTCACGACGAACCCCTGCTCGATCATCCGGAGCTCGAGCACGGTCGTCTCCTCCGGATCCACGTCGACCAGGAGCGCCTGAGAGCGGTTGGCGAGCAGCTTCGCCGCGATCTCCTCGCCGAGAACGGTGTTCCGGAACAGATCGACGAGGTTCGGATCAAAAATCGTGTCCTTGTATTTCGCGATCGCGATGCACGCCTCTTGCGGCGAGAGCGTCTTGCGGAAGGGATTGCGGGGGTTGCTCGTGAGGTCCGCGTACGTGTCGCAGATCGCGAGCAGGCGCGCGCCGAGGGGGATGTCCTTGCCCCCGATCCCGTCCGGAAACCCCTTGCCGTCGTAGCGCTCGTACATCCGCGAAGCGGCTAGAATTGTCTCCTGGGGCAGGCGGACCGGCTCGAGCAGGCTCGCGGGGATGCCCACGGCCTTCTGCGCTGCCACCTTGTGCCCGTCGTACTCGCTGCAGTTGAGCGGGGTCAGGTGGTACTGGCCCATCTTGCCGAGATCGTGGATGAATGCCGTGGCGACGAGGTAGGCCGTGCTCCCGGCGTCGAGGGACAGCTTCTCGCCCAGGCGGCGCATGAGGCGCGCCACCTGCGCGGAGTGGCCGCGGAGATCGCCGCGGGAGCTCTCGAGGAGGCTCACGAGGACGTTGAGCAGCTCGACGAACGACGGTCCCGCCCCCGTCCCTTTCTCGCCGTGGCCGTGCAACGTAACCAGCAGCGAGGACGGCGCGATCGACGGCACGGCGGACTTCGCGGGCGGCGGCGTCGAGAGCCGCTTGGCGGAAGGCCGGGTGGACGGGGTGCGGCGCCCCGGCTTCGGAGGCGCCACGGGCTCCATGTCGCTGGAGCTGAGCAGACGCTCGCGCGCGACGAGGACCGTCTCGCTGCGCGCCGGGGGCGCGTGCGCCGGCGACTCATCCATGACGATGTTGCCGTGGTCGTAATGCATCATCTGGTGCATTTGCGACTGGGCCTGACGGTCGAGCATGGCGAACGAGTGCATATCCCCCGAGTACACCTTCGCGATCAGCGCCTTGATCGCGGCGGGGCGGGCGAGGACGGCCTTCACCTCCTTCGCGTTCGACGCCATTTGCACCTCGCGCAGGGCCTCGAGGTCGTCCGGATCCGCCGTGACGACGGTCAGCACTCCCGCCTTCGGATCGAAGAGCACCGGACAGACGCCTACCTTCTCGGCGAAGCGTCCAGGGACGGCGCTCACCAGGTGCCGCGCCACCTCGACCTTGGCGAGCTTCTCGGTCGAGATGAACTGGACCTTGAAGTGAGAGGCCAGACTCTTGAGGATCTCCGTCTCGCCGACCAGACCGAGGTTGACGATGGCGTCCTCGGCCCGATCGCCGGCTCGCTGCACCCGGTCGAATACCGACGGGACCTGCGCGGCGGTGATGACCTTGTCGCGCACCAGCAGGTCGCAGACCAGCTTGGCCTTCGGCGCGCTGGGGGCGATGGGGCGCTGGGTAGCCACGGAAGACCGGATCCTACCAGTCCGGTCACCGGGCGGCGACCAGCCACCTCAAGGGCCTCCGGTAGTTCTTGATCATCCGGTCTTCCGGCACTTCGTGGCCCAGGCCCGGAGCGATCCGGACTTTGACCGGGATGCGCGCCGTCTTGAGCATGTCGCCTGCGCGCCGGGTGTTCTCGACGACCTGGTCGTTCTCGCCGGTGAAGAGGTACACACGACGGATCTTCGATCGATTCGCCTCGAGGAGCTGGGGCGCGTCGCCCGACCAGTAGCGGTCGTTCGCGGCGAGGATGAGCCAGCGGTTCCAGTGCACGGGGTCACGCACCCCGACCTGCTGCGCGATGAAGGCCCCCTCGCTGAAGCCGATGAGGATATTGCCGGACCTCCGGACGCGATGCTTGAACTTGGCGCGGAGGGCGGCGACCGTGGCGTCGATGGTCCTCTTCGCGGCGTCCGGGTCGTTGTTCCACGTCCGTCCGCCGGTGTCGGTCGTCGCGACGCCCTCGGGGCACACGATCCAGCCGAAGCGCCGCGCCACGCGCGCCCACTTGCGGCAGTCCTCGAGCGCGTTTCCCCCCCGACCGTGCACGTAGAGCAGGACGGGGCGCTGGGCCTTCGTCCGGGGCTTGTAAAAGTACGCGTCCGGGTATCCGGGCACATCGAGCACCGCCGGATCCGGGGTGCTCTCGCCTTCCTTCGCCTGGGCCGGGCGCGAGACGACCGAAACGACCACCGCGACGAGCGCGAACAGAACGACGGGGGCGCGGCGAGGCACGGAGGGGCACAGCCTTATTCTCACGGGACCCGCCGTCGAGCAAGCTTCGGAGGTACGATGCCGCCCTCGACCCCGACCTCGACCCCGACCCCGACCCCGACCCCGACCCCGCCCCCCATGCCCTCCCCCCCGCTCACGTACGCCTCGCGGCGATCAGCGCTCGCACTCGCGCAATCGCGCGCGTTCGTAGCGCGCCTGGCGGGGATGCAGGGCACACCCCCGACCGAGGAGCTGCAGATCGTCACGAGCGGCGATCGCATCCAGGACAAGCCCCTCTCCGAGGTCGGAGGCAAGGGCCTCTTCGTCAAGGAGATCGAGGACGCCCTCCTCGAGCGCCGGGCGGATTTCGCGATCCACTCGATGAAGGACATGCCGGCCGTCATCCCGGAGGGGCTCGTCATTGCATGCGTACCCCGGCGGGAAGACCCTCGCGACGTCCTCGTCGCCCCGCACCACCGGACGCTCGACGCGCTGCCGCAAGGGGCGCGCGTCGGCACGTCGAGCCTGCGTCGTGCCCGGGCTCTCGAGGCCCTCCGCCCGGACCTGGTCATCGTGCCCCTTCGCGGGAACGTCGACACCCGTCTGCGCAAGGTCGAAGCGGGCGAGTGCGACGCGATCGTCCTCGCGCGCGCGGGGCTCGTCCGCCTGGGGCTCGAGGGACGCGCCACCCAGGTCCTTTCGACTGCCACTTCCCTGCCGGCTCCGGGACAGGGGGCGCTCGCGATCGAGTGCCGCGCGGACGATGCGAGCACCCGCGCCCTGCTTTCGCGCCTTCACGACGCCGAGGCGGCCACCTGCGTCGCGGCGGAGCGTGGCGTCCTCGCCGCCGTCGGAGGCGACTGCCGGACGCCCCTCGGCGCCTACGCGGAGCGCAGCGGCGATCTGCTGCGCCTCCGTGCGTTCGTCGCGCCTGCCCTCGGTCCGGGCCTGCGCGCCGCCGATCGCAAGTTCCATTGGCCCGCGGACGACGAGCAAGCCACCCGGATCGGGCGCACACTGGGCGATTATTTGTCACAGGAAATGCCGCACGTTCGATAGCGCCGGACTACCATCGTCGTTCGATGGGGCTGGAAGCGGAGTGCACGGTCCGCGTGGGACGCAAGACGTCCGCGGGTACGGCGCTGCTCGAGACGGAGAGGCTGGTGTTCCTAGGCGATTTCCGCCTCGAGATTCCGTTTGACGCGATGCGCAGCGTCACCGCAAGCGGGGCGGACCTCGTCATCCGCGCCGACGACCAGGAGACGCGGTTCGAGGTAGGCGCGCCGGTGGCCGAGCGGTGGGTGCGCCTCATCAAGGAGCCCAAGGGGCTCTTCGAGAAGCTCGACGTTGGCCCCCAGTCACGGGTCGCGGTCGTGGACGTATCCGATTCGCTCTTCGTCACCGCGCTGCGTGAGCGCACGGCGAACGTCGCGGAGGGGCGGGTGCCCGAGGGCGCGCCCATCATTTTCTTCGGCGCCGAGACGCGCGACGCACTGAGGAAGATCCCGCTCCTCAGGGCCCGGATGGTCGAGTCCGGAGCCCTCTGGGTCCTGCGCCCGAAGGGGAGCAGGGACATCTCCGAGGACGACGTATTCGAGGCCGTGAAGGCCGCCGGGCTCGTCGACACCAAGGTCGTCGCGTTCTCCAAGACCCACACGGCCCACAAGTGCGTCGTTCCGGTCGAGCTCCGGGGCAAGGGTCCGCGACCGCGCCCTCCCTTCCTCTCAATCCCCCCTTCTGCTCCGATGATCGCCGCGCTCAAGAAGGCCGCGGCGAAGGCCGCGAAAAAGGCGAAGCCCAAGCCAAAGCACAAGGCGGCAGCTCCCAGGAAGGCTGCGAAGAAGAAGAGCCCTCCGAAGAAGGCGAAGAAGCGTCGCTAGGGCAAGCGTCGATTGAACAGCACGAGGGCGCGAAACCTCACCCCCACACGGCTGCCTCTGCGGTCTCGTCCCCTCTCCGCCAGGCGGAGAGGGGCCACGGGGTGAGG
>Ga0209415_10002693_pt1 | contig 33154 bp, 24 predicted proteins | sample PeaSoiSIISIP2007_FD_187696 | JGI IMG/M metagenome (GOLD analysis project Ga0209415, IMG submission 187696) | Peat soil microbial communities from Weissenstadt, Germany - SII-SIP-2007 (SPAdes) (version 2) | ecosystem: Environmental > Terrestrial > Soil > Wetlands > Peat | place: Germany... | reverse complement strand
CCTCTTTCCCACATTGGGACGGAGTTTACTGTTTAGTACTGGGTACCCCCCCTCCCCCCTTTGGCTGCAAAATCTAGAAAGCAAACGAAATAGATTTTGACTATGTGCTAGATCTTTGAGTTTACAGGAGTTACACGCAAAATCTAGAGAACATGGGAGTTAGCACGGGCGCAACCGGGTCTCGCGTCCCATTTTGGAACTGGGATGTGCCTAGAGGCCAGGCCTCGCGCCGGGGTCAGGTTGTCAAAGATCGTCGATTATCTTGTAGATAATTTATCTTATAATAGGTTATCCGATTTAAGATATGCCGTCAATGATAAAGCGCGCTGCGGCGGATCGGGTTGTGATTTGGGACTCTGGGTTTCTACCTACGACTGCGCGAGGGGCGGATTCCTCTTGCCAGATAATGCTGGTCGAGCGCTTGGCGTATGAGCGTCTTGATCACGGCCTGACGGCTGATGTTTAACTCTTTGGCGGCCCGGTCCAGTTCCTCCAGCATGCCCGACGCCAGGTCAACATTTACCCTCTCTGGATCGGACCTATCATTTGCCCGGCATTAGTGAAGAACCGGGACACGTCTCTGCCCTGATCGGCAAGGCGGGCGATGGCTTCTGCCCGCACTGGTTTTCGCTTACGAGTGCTCTTCATAAAGTTTGTGCCCTGCCTGGTGGCTTTCAGAGAGTGACGAGGTGGTAATATTCTCCTTCCGCGTCCTCCCGCACCTCAAATCGTAGCGCTGGTCAAGGTATATGGGTGCGAAAAGATTTCCTGCGCCTCTTCGAACCCGATGCCTCTCTTAGGATAGACAGTCCCCGCTCGGCTAGACGGGCGTGAACAATGTGGCCGGCGAAATCCTAGCCTGTAACGCCTTTAATATTTCATCGAGTTCAACGCGCGCCTCAGCCTGCAATCCAAGGCATCGAGCGATTCCGTCTGCGCCAGTGCTAAGTCGCGACTGTAGCGTAAGCCGGTAGGAATGGTCCGGTTGTGCGGACATGCTGTAAGCGTGGAGGTGCATCGAGTCTCCCACAGTAGGGGGATTGCTCAAATGGCCGAAGCTAAACTCTTTAGTCATGTAGGCCAGCAGCTTATCCTGGGTGACGAGGACCAATTTCTTGTTCACATGCTCAAAGGTCTGAATCTTATGGTGCATCTGAACAAGTATCGTCTTCGCCGTCATCTTCCAGTTCATTCCGTAGGTCTTATTCGAACCCTCAGCCTTGTCGCCGCGAGGGACGCCAAGCCCCTTAAGGAGGCGTTGTCGCTCCGGCCAGACGGTTCCCGTAGTGTCAAGGGTCTGGAGCTCGATGCCGACAAAATCTCTAACGCGCCCGTCTCTAACGGACACAAGAAAATAGTCGACGCTACCTCCGGGGATAGAAACTTCAGAAACGATGTGCAGTTCGTTACCCGGCTCGTGAGTTGTAAGCAAGTGCAGACAATCAATGAAAATCTGACGACGCTCGGTTAGCCGTGTCGGGCATATGATGATCGCTTCGGCCGTTCGGCCGTAAAAAACGGTGCATGTACCGATGGAGATGTTGGGATCGCTCTTGCGAACTTTGTAACACCGCTTGCCGAGGAACGGGCATTGCTGTTGCCGGACAATGGTTTTCCAATTTTGATCCGGCTCCGCCGCCGAGCGTCCAAACAGCTCGACGACCTTGCTCATAAAAGACCCTGACACCTTTCCTCAGCCAGATCGAGATAGTCTCGCGAGATGTCGATCCCCCAGACTTGCGGCCAAGGCTAAGAGCCGCAAGAAGGGTCGTACCCGTCCCGCAAAATGGATCAAGCACGAGTCCTCCATCCGGGCATGTGGCAAGTATCGGAATTCGGCAGAGATCGACGGGATAGGCCGCGAAGTGAGACGCTCGTTTCTGCGTGTCTTCAGGGATGATGTCCCAAACATCTGTTGGTTTACTGCCGTTCGGGTGGTACCGCAGAAAGTAATATCCCTTGTCACGGAGTTCTTTGGCACGACCAGAAAGTCTTTCGCTGTCGGAATGCGTAGTCCGTTGTTGGGCGCGAATGATCATTCTGAAATCGGAAACTTTGCCGGCAGCCAGGTCGCACAGCATAGTCTCGAGTTCTTTGAAAGCATTGGCCTTTTGTTGGGAAGTAAGGGCGGTAGATAGCTCAATCTGGCGTTTATAACGAACGCCTGAAACGCCCGTTGCGGAAATCACCGCGCCCCTTACAATCCTCGCTCCGCGCGGCTTCGAACGTATGGCATCAGCGTTATAGTAATAACCCTTCGCCTGCTTGACAAAGTGAAAAACGTTTTCGTGCACGTTGCCCAGCCGGTCTTTTGTATTGTCCATCCCGCTTTTGACTTTGTTCCAGATCACGCTATTCCGAAGCAGCCATCCTTGGCGATCAGTAAGCTCGAATGCTACGCGCCAAGGCACGCCCACGAGTCCCTTGTTTTCATACGTATCCCCCAGATTCAGCCAGAAGGAGCCTTCCGGTTTGAGCACTCGTTTCACTTCGAACGAAATCGCAGCCAAGTGTTTGACAAAATCCCGATAGTCATGTTCAAGACCGATCCCACCGTTCTCGTATTCGCGTTTTCCCCAATACGGCGGAGATGTCATTGCACAGTCGATCGAACCTGCAGGAATCTCTCTCAGGACCGTAAGGGCATCACCTTCGAGAAAGAGCGGCGAAACAGAGCTTTGGCGGGCGTAGTTAACGAACGCTTGACGGTAGGAGGTCGCGACGATTGGAACGCCCCCCCTGTCCCCGAAGTCCAAGCACGGTGGATGTCGCTCGTTTGTTGCGGCTTCCGTCCTCCCGGTCGTGATCTCATCGGAGCGTCCGGAGCCGGGCTTCTGGCAGGTCGGGCTAACAGCTAAAGAACTGGCCATGGTAGGAAATACCCCTTGTACACTCTCGCGGTCCATAGTGGCAACTGTGAATCGTTTGCAAAAGAGGTTCCATCTGTGGATTGGCCGATACTTTCGTGCGATGAGTGTGGCACAAGTCATGGGAGAATACAAGGCGAAACGTCAGTGGAGTTGAGATGCCGGCTGTGACCGAGGGGCTAGCCAGCCTTCTTGCTTCGACCACGCGGGCTTCGCAAGTAAGATTGTAGACGAGAGGCTGGCGCCCCGATCACGCCCGGGTGATCGTAACCTGTATCTCCTCGCCGCTCAGCGAGAGCTTTGCCCCGCCGTTTTGGGTCGCGCTTGCCTCCAGCCGGTCTGCAAGCAATTCATGCCGCAGATAGGATTCGTGCGCCGCGATGGCTTCGGCGATGCGGGGCGAGGCGGAATAGGTGACCGCGATGCGATCGGAAATGTTGAGGTTCATCGCTTTCCGCTGATCCTGGACCAGCCGGTTGAAGTCTCGGGCCAGGCCTTCCTGCACCAGTTCCGGCGTGAGCGTGGTGTCGAGCGCGAGGAATGTGCCTTGCTCCTGGAGAGCCTTCAGGTTCTCGGGACCTTCGTAATTGGTGAGGATTTCTTCGGGCGCTAGCTCGAAGCTCTGTCCCTCGACTTGCACCTTGTATGGGCCACCCTTCAACAAAGTTTTGGGGTCGGCTTGACTCAGCGCCTGCGCAATCGCCTTCAGGTACTTCCCGGCGCGCGCGCCTAGCTTCTTGGCGTCGGGTTTGAAGCTTACCTTCACCAGCTTCGTCTCGTCGTCGATGAGAACGAGTTTCTTGATGTTGGCTTCTTCTAAAATCTGCGCCGCGTACTCCGGATTTTCCAGCACGCGGCGGTCGGTCGCATCTCTGGGGCGGACGTACAAGGTGCCCAGTGGCGTGCGGATCTTGGTTTTGCTCTGCGTCCGCAGACTCAAGGCAAGATTCTTGATGCGGATGACGGTATCGATGCTTCGCTCCAACTCCTCGTCAATCAGCGAAGCGTCGACCTGCGGATAACGGGTCAAGTGCACGGACGCGGGCGCCGTCGGATCGACCGAGCACACCAGGTTCTGATAAATCTCCTCAGTCAGAAAAGGCAACGCCGGCGCCATCACCCGAGTCACGTTTGTGAGCACGGTGTAGATCGTCTGATAGGCATCGGCCTCGTTCGCCCAAAACCGGCGGCGCGAGCGGCGGAGATACCAGTTTGAAAACTCGTCGTCGAAAAGCTGAAAGGCCTCGATCAAGCGATAGTGCTCGAAGTTATCGAACGCGCCGCGTGCCGATTCCACCAAACGTTGCAGCCGGCTCAACACCCAGCGGTCGAGTTGATTGGTGATCGGAACCGCAGAGCCCGGCTTCCAGCCATCCGATCGAGCATTGCTCACGAAAAAGCTATAGCAATTCCAGAACGTCAATAGTTTCCGCCGCGCCTCGCCGTCAATCGTCTGGCCCACATTGCCGGTTGGATGCAAGTCAGGAAAGTTCAGGTTCTGCGCGGTCTTTTGTTCGGCGTAGATGTAGCGCATCACCTCAGCGCCCAGCGCTTCCGCCGCTTCATCGAAGGCAATGGAGTTGCCTTTCGACTTGTGCATCTCTTCGCCACGCGCATCGCGAACCAGAGCGTGTCCCAGCAGGGCCTTGAACGGAGCGCGGCCGTCGATCATGGCACTCATCGCCAGCATGGAGTAAAACCAGTTTCGGAATTGACCGGGAAAACTCTCGAGAACGAGATCCGCGGGGAACCACTTCTCCCAGTACGACCGGTCGGTGGAGTAGCGCATGGTGCTGAAGGGCACGATACCCGCGTCCAGCCACGGATTCCCCACGTCCGCCACGCGTGAAGCCAAGCCGCCACACTTCTCGCAGCGGATCTTGACGGCATCGATGTAAGGCCGGTGCGGCGAATTGCCCTCGAACGTATCCCACCCTTCTCCCTCTTGCGCCCGATCCTTCAATTCTTCGCGACTGCCGATCACCGTGAAGTGTTCGCACTCGTTGCAAACCCAGATGGGCAGAGCGAGCCCCCAGAAGCGCTTCTTCGAGATCATCCAATCGCGCATGTTGTGCAGCCAGTCGAGTTCGCGAGCTTCGCCCTCGGGCGGAATCCAGCGGATAGTCGGCACGGTGCGCTCGATGCGGTCACGCCAGTCCATGCGGATAAACCATTCATCCACCGGGCGGAAAACCAGCTCCGACTTGCAACGCCAGCAGTGCGGGTACACGTGGGGATAGCGTTCGCGGGCTACCAGCAGCCCCGAGGCTTTCAATGCCGCGACGACATCATCGGACACTTCATTGGCATTGCGCCCGGTGAGCGGGCCGAATCCATCCTGAAAAACCGAACTCTCATTGAGCGGCGCAATAAACGGCAGATGATTTTCCCGGCCGAGTTCCTGGTCCTCCGCGCCGCAACCAGGAGCGATGTGCACCAGCCCTGTACCTTCTGCCTCGCTTATCTCTTTCCATGCGATCACGCGATGCGATTCAGCGGCAGTCTTGCCGCCTCCGGTTTGACCGTAGGGGAAAACGCCGCCGGGCGTATTCTGCGCCGGCAAGTCGTCGAACGGGCCGGTATAGGTGAGACCCAGCAATTTGCTCCCGGGGAGTTCCTCCAACACTTCGATCGTGCCGCTGCCTTTCAGGATGGTGCGGATCGAAGGCAGTTTGTGACTCTCGTGCTTGCCTTCGACCTGCAACTCCTGCATGCGGTCGCGCTCGAAGTTCGCTTTGGCCACGTAGTAAATCCAATCCCCGTGCCGGACCTTCAGGTAAGTCATCTCCGGATTCACCGCGACCGCAACATTGGACGCGAGCGTCCACGGAGTCGTGGTCCAGACCAGCAGCGCGGTCTTCTCTTGGCCCTTAACGGGGAAACGAACGAAGACTGAAGTATGCGTAGTGATGCGGCGGCCTTCCGCCACTTCCATCTGCGAGAGGCCGGTGCCGCAGCGTCCGCACCACGGCATGACGTCGTGCCCGCGGTAGATGAAACCCTCGTCGTGGCACTTCTTGAGAAATCCCCAAATCGTGTAGTTATTTTCGTCGGAGAAAGTGAAGTAGCTGCCGCCGTATTCAGCCGAACCGAGCTTGCGAACAATTTCGCTGGCGCGCGCCGTCTCGACGCGGCCGCTGGGGAGTTTTACGGTTACGACTCGATCTCCGTCCGCCAGCGCGTCGCGCAAAGCGATCAATACTTGAGGATCGTCCCAATCACACCAATAGCCCAGGCGGATGGACTGCTCGGTCTGCCGCGCCGCGTAAGTGAGAACACGCTCCTTGCAGGCGCGGACGAATTTCTCAATGCCGTAGTCGCGAATCTCGCGCTTGGTCTGGAGCCCAAGGCTTTTTTCCACTTCGACTTCGACCCACAATCCCTGGCAATCGAATCCGTTCTGGTAGCGCTGGGCTTGGCCATTCATGGCGTGGTAGCGCTGATACATGTCTTTCAAGGAGCGTCCCCACGCGTGATGCACGCCCATGGGATTATTCGCCGTGATCGGCCCGTCGAGAAAAGACCAGCGCGGGCCATTGGCATTCTGCTCGCGCAGCTTGTCGAAAATACGATGCTCTTCCCAAAAGCGCAGCATCTCGCGCTCCATGGCGGGGAAGTCCGGCACTTTTGGAACTGGTTTGTACATGTTCATCAATAATATCGTCTTAGCCGATGTAGGCGCGAGCGTCCTCGCTCGTGCTCCTGCGCTGCATGGTTGTAGAGACGTAGCCAGCTACGTCTCTACGGGTCAATTTTTTGCGGAATCTTGAATGGCTAATGCAGGACTGTCTATGCCACGGGTCTACGCGGCGTCGTCCTCGACTTTAATGCGGAGCGACTTAAGGAACTTGAGGTCCTGATCGTTGATCTTGAATTCAGTGGTCATCAGGGCCGGCTTCTCGCTGGACTTCTCGCCCGGCTTGCTGACTCCGATAGTGGCTTCCAGCACCAGGAAAATATCGTACCCGCCTTCTTTGATTCGGGAAACGACATCGGCAATAGGCTCGGAGTCCGCCAACGACTCGTTGATTGCCTCGCCCAGTTCCTTCATTAACTGCTTCAATTGCTGGTCCACGTAACCCCCTCGTAGGATCCCACTTACTCTGAGTTTACTTCTGGGAGGGAGCAAATTCCACCCTCACCCTCTAACTGATTAGATGCTATCGCGGTCACAACGTTTCGCGACCAAACTGCTCACGCCCGCGATATTGTACCCCTGAAACTTGTCAAACGAAACCCAGGTCGCTAAATATTGGTAAAATCATGGGAATGTCGAGCGTCTCCACTGGCCGAAAGCTGGGCATCGCCGCACGGGTTGCCGGCCGGATGATGTCGCAGCGCGCTCACCGCAGCCGAACTATCGGCGCGGTCACGAAAGCCGTACGCGCCACGGCATCTCACTTCGGGCGTGTACTCAAACAGCTATGGCTTGAGGTGACAGGTTTTGTTTTCTTAGCCTTAGCAGCGATCGGGGTGCTCGCGTTCTTTCGCGAATACGCCAAGTATCAAACCGGCCACGCAACTTCCAGCCGGATCGTGCTCGCCGCATGCTTTGCTGGGCTCTTTGGGTGGTTCGGAGTAAGCTCGTTCTGGAGGGTGCGGAGGAGGGCTCAAAACCATTAACCGCAAAAGCAAAGGAAAGCGTTCGCCGAAAATCCTATTTTGGTCAATAAATACAGTCCTTCGTTTTTGTTTTCCTTTGTGAACCTTTGTGTCCTTTGTGGTTAATGCTCTTCGTCATGACTGACAAAAAATTAGGCCCCAACCCCGAGACCGAATCCCATATAGCCGTTCGCCCCCTTTATACCCCGGCCGATCTCGAAGCTTGGGATTATGACCGGCAAGTCGGCTACCCCGGCCAGTATCCATTTACTCGCGGCGTGCAGGCTACCATGCACCGCGGACGCCTCTGGACCATGCGCCAGTATGCAGGCATGGGCGACGCCGAAGAGTCCAACAAACGCTACAAATATCTGTTGGCCAACGGAACCACCGGGCTCTCCGTTGCCTTCGATCTGCCCACCCAAATCGGCCTCGATTCCGACCACCCGCTGGCCGTCGGAGAAGTGGGCAAAGTCGGCGTCGCCATCGATTCCATCGAAGACATGCAGCGCCTTTTTGACGGCATCGAACTGACCAAGATTTCCACCTCGATGACCATCAATGCGACGGCCTCGATCCTGCTCGCGCTCTATGTCGGGGTCGCCCGCCGTCAGGGCGCGGACATCCGCAAACTTTCCGGCACGGTGCAGAACGATGTCCTCAAAGAATTCATCGCGCGAGGAACATACATCTACCCGCCCAAGCAGGCGATGCGCATCATCACCGACCTGTTCGCATGGACCAACGAAAACGTTCCCGAGTGGAACACGATTTCCATCTCCGGCTACCACATGCGCGAGGCCGGATCGACCGCGGTGCAGGAAGTCGCATTCACCCTAGGCAATGGCATCGCCTATGTGCAAGCCGCCATCGACGCTGGGCTCGATGTGGACAAGTTCGCGCCGCGCATCTCGTTCTTCTTCAACGCGCATAGTAATTTTCTGGAAGAGGTCGCCAAATTCCGCGCCGCCCGTCGGATGTGGGCCCAGATTATGCGCGAGCATTTTAAGGCCAGGAGTCCGCGTTCGTGGATGCTGCGCTTTCATACCCAGACGGCAGGCTCCACGCTGACCGCGCAGCAACCGGAAAATAATATTGTCCGCACCGCAATTCAGGCCATGGCTGCCGTTCTCGGAGGCACGCAATCGCTACACACTAATTCATACGATGAAGCACTCGCCCTGCCGACCGAACAGGCGGCGCGCACGGCTCTGCGCACGCAGCAAATTGTGGCGTACGAGTCCGGAGTACCCCAGACCGTCGACCCGCTAGCCGGGTCTTACTACATTGAAACGTTGACCAATGAAATCGAGAAACGTGCGCTGGAGTATCTGGACAAGATTGAGGCCCTCGGCGGAATGCTGAAAGCCATCGAGCGCGGCTATGTGCAGCAGGAGATTCAAAACGCCGCCTATGAATATCAGCAACAAGTAGACCGCGCCGAAGCCGTGGTCGTCGGAGTAAACCGCTTCACCGTGGAAGAAGAAAAACCCATCCCTACCCTGCACATCGACGAATCCCTGGAACGCAGGCAGGTTGAACGGCTGCGCGCCCTGCGAGCCCGCCGCGACTTTATGCCTTGGGCAGATTCGCTGAAGAATGTCGAAGACGCAGCCCGCTCCGGAGCAAATCTAATGCCGCATATCGTCGCCGCCGTGGAGGCCTATGCGACAGTTGGCGAAATCTCAGACACCATGCGGAAAGTGTTTGGGGAATACAAAGAAGCGGTGGTCATCTAGCGCGAGGATTAGCCCTCTCTCGTTTGGACAGCAAGTCTCTGTGCCCTCCGCGGCTTTAACTCTGCGAACTCTGCGATTTAAGATTTTCGGTTGGTCGCCGATTGTCATCAGGCACTCCAGCGGAAATCTTAAATCGCAGAGAACGCAGAGGACTTTCGCCGAGGGCGCTGAGTGACGGAAACCTATATGTAGCTTAACCACCAATCCTTCCGGCGCTGCTTGACTCCCTCATACCATCGGCACGGGAAATACAGAATGACAACGACCGTGATCCACATGAGGTAAACGAAAGGCAGATTGTATCCCCAGCCGTCGGGAGCACCGAGGAAGCTGCCGTTCAAGAGCCAGGTGACCGGCTGATGAGACAGCACTGCCACCAGGACGGCCAGCGAGTGAATGAGATAAAGATGCAGGATGTAGAAAAACATGGGCACCCGCCCGAACGTCAAGAGCGGGGACAGCGCCGGCGAAATACTTTGCCTGCCGCCCTTCTGATCGAGTTTCTTGTCGAGCCAAGCCAGCAGCAGCAGAGAAGGGCCAAGCGTCATCAGAAGGAATTGCAAAGACGGCGGATACTTCTCGACATCGAAGAAAAGAATCATAGTCTTTTCCACGGTCGGCTGAATGTGCCACGGGCCTTGAGAAACACCACCCAATCCGACGGGAGGATTTCCGTACAGATTGGTCAGGCGAAGGACGATAAAAGCCACGGTCAGGGCCAGACCGATTTGGGCGATCAGCTTTCGCCGACGCTCCTTCTCCAGCGAATACACTGAGCCAAAAACATAACCTGCGGCCATCACGCCAACCCAAGGAATCAGCGGAAACAGCACAAACTTCTGCACGTGAAAGGGAAGCAGTGCGCCACCTCTGACGTGCAGGATCGTCCACAGCCAGGCGAGCGAACCAAACTGCCGCGGGCGAACGGGATCCAGCAGATCGTGGCCCAGAATCATGACTCCAGAGAAGGCCGCGACCCAACGCAGGGGCATCCGGACAATCGCTGCCATCAGGACCATGCAAGCGCCTAAGGCCCAGATCACGAGAAAATTTCCGAAAGGAAAAACAAAAGTCCAGGCGGTTCCGACCACGGTGAATTCGAGGATTATCAGCCAGAGTCCGCGCGTCCACAGAAAGCGGCTCAACGCCTGTGGGGTTCTGCGCCTGCCGTAGAAAAATGCGCCAGTGCCCGCCAGAAAGAAAAACAAGGGCGCGCAGAAATGAGTAATCCAGCGCGTGAAAAACAAGGCGTAATACGTCTGGGCCAGATTCTCGGGCTCGAAGCGGAGATTGGTGAAGAAGTCGCGAGTATGGTCAAGCGCCATGATGACCATGACCAACCCGCGCATGATATCGAGGGAAACGATGCGCCCAGAACCAATGCCCGCGACTGGGCCGGTCGAGGTGGGCGCAGCCGCGCCCGCAACCGTGGTTGCCCGTGACGATAAGGTCGACGACATAGCCGTCTCCTTTCGACGAAAATACTACTCCATAACTCTCTGGTGTGACGGACCCCGTGCAAGGAAAGTTAGCAGACGATCGATTCAAGAGCCAGAAGCTAGAAGCTAAAAGTTAGAAGTCGAGCCCGACTCCAAAACGATATAACCGCACGCTTCGCGGCAGGGCTTGCAGTAGTAGAGGCCATCCTCGCACAGGCGGACTTCCATCAGCGATTGGCAGAGGCAGCAGTATTTTTCGCAGTCGCAGCGGTCTTCCGTCATCTCGCATTGCATGCAGCGGTACTTCCGGTTTGTGGTGGTGGCCATGGGCGAACTGTAGCGCGGCCGGCAGGGAAGAGGAAAGTGCCGTTGGTAACCGAGAGCACGTCGCCGAGCCTGAGGCCGCGAAATTCGTGTCATGGGCAAAGTTACACGATTCAGCCCATCCCTATGTATCCATTCCGGTGCGCGCATTCTGCGGCCGATGGTAAATGGATCTCTTGCCCGATTTTCCCTCCTGCGTGCCAAGCCGGCAAAGTCCCGCGCCGCCGGGGCCGGTCATTGCCGATCCTGGATTCAGATGGCGCTACCACAAAGGCAGGTCAACGTGTTTGGATGCGAGCGAAAAAGCAGGTTTCTCGACTCGGCAGGATCATCCGCGTTTCGCGGACGACCCTGCTGCGCTCGAAATGACGATGGGAAATTGGAGTCGCTAACAGCCCTAGTTGATCGTCAGGCTGAAGGTTGTAGATTGCGTCACGTTGCCGGATGTGCCCGTCACAGTAACGGTCGAGGTCTTTGAAGTAGGAACTGGGGTGTGGACAGCGGGGGGTTGGCCGCTTCCACAACTCACCACCCACACTAGCGAACCCATCAACAGCGTCAGGAGAAGTGCCGATCCCCTGCGGCGTTTACGGGGCAGCGCGATGACAGCGATGCCAACCAGGCCGAGCCCAGTCAGCGGCAGCCATGCCGCGTCGAACGTGCCCGAGGGCGACAGCGCCGCCGCGGATGCAGTTGTGTTGACGGTCAAGACTATGTCTCTTACAGCGCTCCCTGCCGGGATCGTGGAGGGCGAAAATGAGCAAGTGGCCCCCGTCGGCAAGCCGGAACACGCCATAGTCATGGCGGCGGTAAGCCCGGGATTCGGAGTGAATGTGATGTGTTCGGTTGCCGGGTGTCCGGCAGTTGTGCTCACGGAAGGCAGCGTCGGAGCGAAATCGAAACCTGGGTTCAGTACCGTGACGGTAGCGGTTGCCTGCGCCGTTGCTCCTCTTGAGTCTTTGGCGGTAAGGGTCACGCTAGTTTTACCGACCGCATAAGGCCCCGGCGGAACCTGCGTCAGCGTGACCGGATCGCCGTCCGGGTCATGCGAACCATTGTCTACGTCTGCTGCTGCTGTTCCGCCTTTACTCGCCGCAATCACCGTGACATTGTGCGCAATCGCCACCGGAGCTTGGTTGGGAGGGTTATTCACGGTAACATTCGCAGTCGTCTGCGCGACGGCGCCTTTTGGGTCCACGACTGTAAGCATCACGCTGGTGATGCCAATCCCATATGGCCCCGCGGGAGCCTGCGTTAGCGTAACGGCGTCGCCGTCCGGATCATAAGACCCGTTGTTTATGTTGGCCGCCGCCGTCCCACCCACGAGTGCCGCAGTGACCGTGACATCGTGCGCGACCGCCACTGGCAGTTGATTGACGGTACAGTCGAGGGCGCACGCAGGAATCTGAATCGTGTACTTGTTCGGAGGAGTGTTTCCGGCAATTTCATTCACGACAATCGTGTAAGGAGTTGCGACGATCGTGGTGATGCCGAATGACTGGGTGTTCGTGCTCAGACCGGCATCTCCCGCGTAGTCGGTGCCAATGCTGGTAGGGGTATAGGAGGGAGTATAGGCGGACTCGAAGAGATCAACTCCGGAAGTACCTGCGTTGAGCACGGTTTGCATGCAAAATGCCTGGCACGCTGTGAAGGAGTAGGAATCGAATGTGTGGCTGCCTGTAATCGCCCCTGGAAAAGCTTTGGGAGTGCCGCAGGCGCTGATCACCCCGTTGCGATTAATCCGGTTGGTCTGGGCGCCGGTGGCAGTGGTTATCCCGGGCAACGAAGGTGGCGTGGTTCCCAGAGTATTGGTAATGGACAGATAGCCGGTTGGAACCGTGAAATTCAATGCTCGCTGCGGCCCCCCGGTATAGTTCACGGTCAAAGTGAAATCAACCGTCTGGCCACAAGGGAAATCCGAGTCCAGTGTGAAAGTGAATGGAGACAGGTTGTTTCCGCCGCTTGATTTCGCCAGCATATCGGCGTACGCACTCGTGCCCGGCAGAGTGATGTATACCTTCGGAGTTGTGGTGCTCAGGGTGGCGGTCACGCCGGTCGCCGCTTTCACTCCGGACTTGTTGCTCAATGGCAGTATAAGGAGTGCTCCTTCGCCGGCTTCTATGGCGCCGTTCCCGTTCCCTGGATTCTCGTTCGCGGTGACGGAAGCCAATTCCGGATTGGCGTACGCGGGCACGCCCAGTGAGTTGATAGCGTCCCATGCCATCACAATTCCGCTGCCCGAATCCCGGTCAAAGCCGGTTCCCATAATGTCGATTGCCGTGCTGGTCAGTGCGGTGCGCATCTGTTCGGCAGTCAAGGTTGGGTCCGCAGCCAGCACCAGGGCGGCTACCGATGCCGCCGCGGGCGCGGCCGCCGAGGTTCCGTAGAACGGACTTCCAAACCCACCAACGCCAGTCACCGAGACGCCATCGGCAGCCGTGATGTCGGGCTTGTTGAGCACCCGCCCGCCGGTGGAAGAGAAGTTCCCCGCGGTGATCGCCGTCGAATCGTCGTTAAAGAAAATGTGGCGCAGACCATCGGAGCTAAAAAATTCAGTCTTACTTGCCGATGTAAAGGGGTTGGGAAAAGGTCCGTTGGGCGTGGGTGCGCCGGCGGATGTGGCCGCGGGAGTGGCGGCTACCGTGTAGGCTCCGGAAGCGGCAGAGTGCCCATGGGTCTCGCCAGCGGTGTTCACCGACAAACCGCCGCGGAAAAGAACGAGGTGGAAAAAGCGGTTCGCAGCTCCCGTATGCTGGAAGACGACCAGCCGATTGTTATCGATTACATTCGCGCTGCCAATCAACTCGACCGGGTCCTGCGTACCGTTCTGAATATTGGTGGACGCGCCCAAGATTGAGGTGCCCGTGCTGTTGAGTAAATACAGATCATAATCGTTGCTGGAAGCGCCTAATGGATCGGACCACCACAGGCCAACAACCTGCTCGCCCGGGGAAGTGATGGCGTCATACGGTGTGCTACCGAAATTGTGCACGTTGCCCGTCGGTAAAGGCGAGCCTGCAGCCGTAGGGTTGAAATCACCTTCATACGTGCCGGAAGTGCTGCCGTCTTCGTTCCCCTCGTTTCCTGCCGCGGAAAAATAGAGTGCGCCAGATGCGACCACGTCATTCACAGCCTGCGTGACTACCCCACCCTGACTGGTGGAGACGACTGCGGGCGTCTGACCGTCTTGAAATGGGGATTCGACAAAATAGAAGACATCATCGACGATAATGCTGCATCCGGCAGTTCGCAGATCCCGAATGTTCTGCGCAAAGCTGGTGATGCTGTTGTCGGCGGTGGCAAAATACAGGCTTGCTCCGGGCGCCATGTCGTGAATGATCTCCATCATGGCCGTGCCTTCATCGCCGGCTCCCGCCTGCCCCGTCAACACCGTAAGGCAAGGAGGCGTGCCACAAGTGGGCGGGAGATCGCCGGTGGCCTGGCTCAGTGCAACACTGGTCACTCCATCCGATAAGACGCCAATTTTCAGCGGCGATCCATTCACCCCAAACGTCCCGCGGGCGTCCAGCGTCCGATGGGTCAAGTCGCCTTCCGTTTCTACGCTGCCCTGGCCCATTTGAATCGTTCCCGCCGAATTCAAGCCCGCTGCCAACTGATGGCGCACGCGTGCCGCCCTTTCATTGAAACCCGGCCGCGTATTCCCCTGGGACACCGCATGGCTACGCCCCGTCACGTCTTGTTGACCGGTCAGTGAGCCTTGCTTTGGAGAGATGAAGATTACGTCCGGCGACGCAGCAATGGATTCGATTTCTTGTGGAGGAATGCTCGCGCGTATGCTGCGCAAGGCTTGATTGGTATACAGAATCTGAGCGTTGGCAGCGGCCAACTGCGCCAGCAACGCATCGGTAACGTTAGCGACGATGTCAACGACCACACGGTTATCGGTATCAAGATCGACTCCGGTGTACAAAAACGGAACTCCGGGCGCAGCCGGCTGTCCAGCCATCATGCGTATGGTGAAGAGAACATTCGAGTCAACTTTCTGCTGGGACGGAGTGCGGGAGGCTTTTTCCTGCTGCAGCGCCAGTATCTGTTGGACAGCAGTTGCGCTGATTCCATTGGACGATGTCTCCTGGTTCGAGGTCTCTGCCTGCGAGGCTCCCTGTGCGGCCTGACCCGGCTGCCCTTTAGGCTGAAACTTATGAAACTGAACGTCCGTGGTTTTCGGGGTCTGACCCGAGAGAGAGCTCCCGGCCAGAACAACGAAAATTAATAAAAGCGCGATTGCCCCCATCGAGCCACGTTCTTTACTGAGGTTCATGCTGAACAAATTGCGCGATTCCGACATTTCATCCGCTCCTTGCAGTAAGCCGTCTGCTTTGGTGCTCATCGGCGGTTTCTGCAAAACCTTTATGATCCTCTTAAGCCGCTAATCCGGCTCCGAGAACGACGAAACGTCGCCGGTCTGGCTTTGCCGTTCAACGCACATTTCGAACACTTCCCCCCTGCGGTTGATGCTCCTACCGTCCCCATGTTAGGGTAGTGAGTTTCACCATCCCAGCAGCCCACTGCTCTGATCGAGGGACCATTGCCCGCTGTTTCAGCGACCACGCCGACCATTCGCAAGACCGCGCTTAACGCCGTCCATCGTAAGATGGGCGCGAAGATGGTCGAATTCAATGGCTGGGACATGCCGGTCGAATACCCGTCGGTGGGCGGCATCATTGCCGAGCACAATGCGGTGCGCAACGGCGTTGGCATCTTCGATGTTTCGCATATGGGCGACATCCGGCTGCAAGGGCCCGAGGCGTTGGCCGCGGTTCAGCATATCTCCATGAATGATGCTTCGCGGCTCGCCATCGGACAGGCGCAGTATTCCGCGCTGCTCTATCCGCAGGGAACGTTTGTGGACGACGTGATCGTGCATCGTCTGGGCGAAAACGATTACCTGCTGGTGATTAACGCGGGAACGCGTGAGAAGGATTTCAATTGGGTGCGCGACAACACCCGGCAATTTAACTGCAAGGTCGAAAATCTCTCCGACGACTTTACCCAGATCGCGATTCAGGGACCCAAGGGCGTGAATCTGCTGCAAAAGCTCACCGACGCTGATCTTTCCGCGGTGAAGTTTTGTTGGGTGACACGCGGGACGGTTTGCGGGCTTAACAATATTCTGATCGCGCGCACGGGCTACACGGCTGAAGACGGATTTGAGATTTACGTCCCTGCGGATGAAGCCACCAGCGCCATGGTCTGGAATCAGGTGCTGGAGGCGGGCAAGGAATTTGGAGCAATTCCGTGCGGACTCGGGGCGCGCAACACTCTGCGTCTCGAAGGCAGCCTGTCACTCTACGGACACGAAATTTCGGATACGATCAATGTATGGGAAGCTGGGCTCGGCCGTTTTTGCAAGATGGAGAAGCCGGACTTCATCGGCCGCGCAGCGCTGGAGACAGCGAAGACCGCAGGCCTGAAGCGAACATTGGTCGGGCTAGAAATGATTGAGCGCGGCATCGCCCGTGATGGATACAAGGTTCAGGATGACACCTGTCGCGAGATTGGCTACGTGACCAGCGGATCCTACGCGCCATTTCTAAAGAAGAATATTGCGCTGGCCTATGTGCCGCCAGAGTTCGCGAATGTCGGATCAACTGTGAAGGTGGAGTGCCGCAGTCAAGGTGTGAGAGCCCAGGTTGTGCCAACGCCGTTTTACAAGCGTCCGAAAAGGGCTTGAACCGCAAGCTTGAACCACAAAGGACACTAAGGTTCACAAAGGAAAGCTAGATTATGCCCTATCCGACAGACTTCAAATACACCAAAGAGCATGAGTGGATCAAAGTGGACGGCAACAGCGCCACCGTTGGCATCACGGACCACGCGCAAGAGGCGCTTGGCGATATCGTTTTTGTCGAACTGCCGAAATCCGGCACTGAAATTACAAAAGGAAAGACGTTTGGCTCAGTGGAGTCGGTCAAGGCGGTGTCGGATTTATACGCGCCCGCGTCCGGCACCGTTGCTGAGGTGAACGGCGAACTGGCGACGTCACCAGAGAAGATCAACAAAGACGCGCATGGATCCTGGATGATTAAACTCACGCTCAAAGATCCGAATGAATTGAACGGCTTGCTCGCCGCTGCCGATTATGAGAAGTTCGTGGCGGAAGAAGGCGGGTAGTCTGGTGCTGCCAGCAAAGCGCTTGAACCACAAAGGACATAAAGGTCCTCGAAGGAAAAGATCAATAGCAAATGCAATAAAAGTGTGAGGACATGAACTCCTTTGTGAACCTTTGTGTCCTTTGTGGTTCAAGCTTTTCAATACGAACGTCGCAATCAAGTTGACGGCGAGTTACATCTAATAATTCCTATGCGCTATCTTCCGAAATCTCCTGCCGACCGCGAAGCCATGCTGAAAGCCATTGGCGCGCGTTCGATTGACGACTTGTTCGCACCTATTCCGGCCGAGTACCGGCTCAATCGGGATTTGAAGGTTCCGCGCCAAATGGCGGAGTCTGAAATCGTGGACTGGTTTCGCGAGCGCTCCCGCGAGAACGGCGAGGCCTATGCGACGTTTCTCGGCGCCGGCGCTTATTACCATTACCGCCCGGTAATTATCGATTCGCTGATTTCACGCGGCGAGTTTCTCACTGCCTACACACCCTATCAAGCTGAAATTTCCCAAGGCACACTGCAATCCATCTTTGAATTCCAGAGCATGATTTGCGAACTGACCGGCATGGAGGTAGCCAACGCGAGCATGTATGATGGCTCGACCGCAGCGGCTGAAGCTGCGATGATGGCCTGCCGCGTCACCGGGCGGCATGCGGTGGCGATTGCGCGCAGCGTCCATCCTGAGTATCGCGAAGTTTTGGCGACTTATGCTCATCATCAGGGCATGCCGCTGGCCACTGTGCCATTCACCGACAACGGCCGGGTGAACCTGAACGAACTAGACAAGGCCATTACTCCGGACACGGCGTGCGTGCTGATTCAGTCGCCAAATTTCTTTGGCACGATTGAAGACGTGGCAGCGATCGCCGACATTGCACACAAGCACGGCGCGATGCTGGTGGTTTCGATTGCGGAAGCGGTTTCGCTCGGCATCGTCGAGCCGCCGCGGCAAGCTGACATTATTGCGATGGAAGCGCAATCCTTTGGCGTGCCTCTCACTTTCGGCGGGCCGTACTGCGGCGTGATTGCCACCCGCGAGCAGTACGTACGTCAGATGCCCGGCCGCCTTGTCGGGCAGACTACGGACAGAAATGGCAAGCGCGGTTTCGTGCTTACGCTCGCTACTCGCGAGCAGCACATCCGGCGCGAGAAGGCGACCTCGAATATCTGCACCAACCAGGCATTGATTGCGTTAATGGCCAACATCTTCATGACGATTTACGGAAAGGTCGGCTTGCGCGAATTGGCGAAACAGAACCTGGCGAAAGCGGCGTACGCCGCCCAACAATTCGGCAAGCATGGGAAAGTGCTGTTCTCCGGCGCGCCACGCTTCAACGAGTTTGTAGTGCAGACCAGCGAAGATCCCTACGCGATCAATGGGCGGATTCTGCAGCATAGGATCGTCGGCGGGCTTCCGCTGAAGAAGTTTTATCCGGAACTCGGCAACGCAGCGCTGTGGTGTTGCACCGAGGTGACCACGCGTGCGGCGATCGATACTGCGGTCAGGTCGGCGGCTGAAGGCGAGCGCATGGTGAAATCCGTCAAAGAACCAGCCGATGTTCAGGAGGTGGCGCGATGAAGCACGTGACTCGCAAGGCCACCCGCCACGTTAATCAGAATGAAGGACTGATCTTCGAGAAGTCTTCACCCGGCAAGGCCGCATGGAAGCTCCCTCCGCTGGATGTGCCCGAAGTGGATACGGCAGAGCTACTAGGCTCCAGCGAAAGAAAAGATCTGGGCAACATGCCCGAGGTGAGCGAGATCGAAATCATCCGCCACTTCACACGGCTTTCGACCTGGAATTACGCCATCGATCTCGGCATGTACCCACTCGGCTCCTGCACCATGAAGTACAACCCGCGGGTCAACGAGGTTGTTTCGCGTTTGGATGGACTGGCCAACGGGCATCCGTATCAGCCGGAGAAAGTTTCTCAGGGAGCTTTACGGATTCTCCAAACCCTCAGCGAATGTCTGATCGAAATCACCGGTATGGATGCGATCACGTTGCAGCCTGCTGCTGGCGCGCACGGCGAGTTGACTGGTCTGCTGCTGGTGCGGGCTTACCATCAATCGAAAGGCGCACCCCGCAAGAAGATTCTGATTCCTGACTCTGCTCACGGAACCAACCCTGCAACGGCCGCGATGGTCGGCTATGCAGTGGAGAACCTGAAGTCGAACGCTCAGGGAATGGTGGATGTGGCGGCGCTTGCGTCGCAGATGAACGAAGAAGTGGCCGCGCTGATGTTGACCAATCCCAACACGCTGGGCATTTTTGAGCAGGAGATTCATAAGATCGCCGACATTATGCACGCCAAGGGTGGCCTACTCTACATGGACGGGGCCAATATGAACGCGCTGGTGGGCAAGGTGCGTCCTGGCGATTTTGGCGTGGATCTAATGCACCTGAATCTGCACAAGACATTTTCGACACCCCACGGTGGCGGCGGACCTGGATCCGGCCCCGTGGCAATCAAAAAGATACTTGAGCCGTTTCTGCCAACGCCGGTGGTCATCGCCAAGCCTGACGGCACTCTGGGCTTCGAATACAACCGGCCGCAGTCGGTGGGCCGGGTGCGTGCTTTCTATGGCAACTTCGGAATGTTTGTTCGCGCGCTGGCTTACACTCTCGCGAATGGGCCAGACGGTTTGCGCCAGACCACCGAAGACGCGGTGCTGAATGCCAACTACATTCGTAAAGGCCTCGAAGGCGTCTACGATTTGCCTTATGCCACGCCCACCATGCACGAAGTGGTGTTCAGCGATAAAGTGCAGGCGAAAAAAGGCGTGAAGACCATGGACATCGCCAAGCGGCTGATCGATTACGGCTTTCATCCTTATACGACGGCGTTCCCGCTGATCGTGCCGGGTGCTCTTATGATCGAGCCGACCGAGAGCGAGCCCAAGGAAGAACTGGATTTGTTCATCGAAGCCATGAAGTCGATTGCGGAAGAAGTGGAAGAAGATCCGCAGATGGTCCTGGCCGCGCCCCACACGACCCGCGTGTCGCGGTTGGATGAAACCGCTGCTGCGAGGAAGCCCGTCCTGCGGTGGAAGCCGGCTTAGTAAATTCAATAACACAAAGGACACCCTCAAGCGTAGAGACGTAGCTAGCTACGTCTCTACAGCGAAAAGCGTGCCGTTGACTTTATTTTTTCTCGCTGATGTCCACGGAAGCTTGCGTGTTTTCCCAGCTTATGGTCAGAGTGCAACTTCCGCCCATCGAGGCCAGCGCGATGGTGAAGTTCTCGACCGGCGCTGATGTCGATGAAACTTTCATGTCCACGCGGGCCAGTTCGTCCGCTTCGTACTTATAAGGAATACCCCACTCGCCGGTTTTCTTGTTGATGATGAGCGTCCACTTGTCGGAGTTGGGGACGGTGAAGATCGTATAGCTACCCGCAGGCACATCTTTGCCCCCGACGGTCAGGTTGGCATCGGTGACGAACGTCGTGGCGTCGTTGGCGCCGGTTCGCCAGACTTCGCCATAGGGCACGAGCCCTCCGAAAACCTTGCGGCCTTTGGCGCGCGGACTGGAATAGTTGACGGTAATGGTTTTGCCATCCGAGAACTTGCATTGCGCCTGCGCGGGCGGGCTTAGCGGCTTCTTGTCCTGGCACGCGGCGAGTACCGTAAATGCCAGCAATAGAGAAGTTAGAAATACAATTTGTTTCTGCATGAGTTTCTCCTTGGAGTATTTGGCGTTTAGCAATTGGCATTTGGTCCCGAAGGTTGGCTCCGCCTGAGACTGGGTCGCGCTCCGCGCTGGCCAAACGCCAAGTGCTAATTGCTAGAAGCTTTGACGTAGAAACGGCTGACTTGGACAGCAAGCTCCTACAATTATGCGCCACGGCGGACAGCCGTTACAATCTCAGCATGCCGGTATTCGACGAGAAGCAGGAAGAACTGGAACACTACGAGACCATGTTGGGTGTTCCGCGGGGGCGACTGGCCGTCACCATGGACATGATCACGGACGCCATGGCGTTAGTCGGACAGCACGGCGTCTATTGCCAGAGCCAGCGCTGGCCGGGCAAGCCGGTGATGGACGTCCAGATGGTGATGAAAAATCTGACCGACGCGAAGGAGTTGATCCAGAGCGTGATGGAAAAGCTGAAGCCAGCTTGACTTCGTGTGGCGCGGGCGCCCTCGCCCGCGAGACTTCAACGACGCCCTGTTGAACTCGCCTAACAGTTTGCTGAAAACTCGATTCTGTGGCCTCAGCGGCTAAAGCCTTCATTAATTAGAGAACATTTATCGCAGCGCTGGAAGCTCTGCGCCACCCAAACCAAAGTTGTCCGGCGGAAAACACGGGCGAGACGCCCGTGCTCCATTGTCGAGATTATTCTCTGCGTCTCTGTGGTGTAAGCGATTTATGCCAGCGTATATTTCCCTCGCTCAATCACCTTCTGCGCGATCTGTTGCCGTAACTCAATCGTGTTGAAGGGCTCATGTTTCGCCAGCCGGCGCAAAATAGCCAACTGCGTCCGCAGCATGTCGCCATCGGCCACGGCGGCAATCACTTTCTTAGCCGCGGCTTCGATTTTCTCCATCGCCTGCGAGAGATAAACGCGCGTCATGGCAATGGGGAGGGAAGCGGCGTTCTCGCCATTACATTCCGCAATCTTTTGTGCCCTGAGGACTGCAGACTCCATTGCATAGGTCTCGATGACCATATCAGCGATCGCTCCCATGACTTCCTGCTGATCCTGAATCGCCTGCATGTATTTCTGCGTCGCCGCTCCCGCGACAAACAAGCCAAGCTTCTTGGCCGACATTACCAGTTTGCGTTCTTCAGCGAGGGGGCCTTCGAGATCTTCCCCAACTGAAGGTCCGGACAAAACTTCATCCATCAGCTTCTTGATCGCAGGCATCAGCGGCAACTGGCCTGACATCGCGCGCTTCAGCAGAAAGCCGGTGATGATGAGCCGGTTGATTTCGTTGGTGCCCTCGAAGATGCGGTTGATACGCGCGTCGCGGTACGCCCGCTCGGCAGGATATTCTTCGACAAAGCCATAGCCGCCGTAGATTTGCACCGTCTCATCGACCACGAAGTCGACCATCTCCGAACCCCAGACTTTGATGATGGAGCATTCGACGGCATACTCCTCGATAGCCTTGCGGGTTTCTTTCGCAGCATCTGCTGCGGTCTTGTCGACCTCGGACAGCGCGACGTCCATCATTCCGACGGTGCGATAAACCAGAGCCTCGCCGGTGTAAATCCCGACCGCCATGGTGGCCAGCTTTTCGCGGACCAAGCCGAAGTCGGCGATCACCTTGCCGAACGCTTTACGCTGCTTGGCGTACCCGATGGCGTTTTCTAACGATAAGCGTGCCCCACCCACGCACATGGCACCCAGCTTGAAGCGGCCAACGTTGAGGATGTTGAAGGCGATGACGTGTCCCTTGCCAATTTCGCCGAGCAGGTTCTCGGCCGGGACTTTGCAGTCGTTCAAAATGATGGGGCAGGTGGAGGAGCCGCGGATGCCCATCTTGTGCTCTTCGGCACCGACGGAAAATCCGGGAAAGGTTTTCTCGACTAGAAAGGCCGTGAACTTTTCGCCGTCAACCTTGGCGAAGACGGTGAACAGGTCGGCGAAGCCGGCGTTGGTGATCCACATTTTCTCGCCGTTGAGAATGTAATGGCGTCCATCTTTCGAAAGCTCGGCGCGGGCGCGGCAATTCAGCGCGTCGGAGCCAGAGGAAGCTTCCGACAACGCATAAGCGCCGACAATCTCGCCCGCGGCTAGCCTTGGCAGATACTTTTTCTTCTGCTCTTCCGTGCCGAAATACACAATCGGCAGCGTGCCAATTCCAGTGTGTCCGCCCCAGGTCGTCGCGAATCCGGCATATTTCGCGATGTGGTCTGCGATCACCGCAGCTGTGACTTTATCCATCTCCAGGCCGCCGTAAGCTTCGGGAATCTCGGCCGAACTGAGCCCTAGTTCGCCGGCTTTTTTCAGCAGGTCGCGAGTGATGGAAAAGTCCTTGTGCTCCATCTTCTCGATGTTGGGCACGATCTCGTTGACGGCAAACTCCTCCGCCGTCTGGCCAATGAGCAGGTGCTGCTCGGTGAAGTCTTCAGGGGTGAAGACTTCGTCGGTCTTGCGCTCTTCCAGGAGAAAGCTGCCACCAGAGATTCTGGTCTGCGGAACTGCCGTTGTCGTCGCCATGTTTGATCGAATCCTCAACCAACAAATTTCACCACAGAGGCACGGAGACACAGAGAACATCTCTAATTCTATAGGCAGTGCATGAATAAATCTCTGTGGCTCTGTGTCTCTGTGGTGAATCGAAAGGCGTGTCCTTTCGTACCCTGTCTATCGTCATCTGCGGCCTCGGAGCTTAGGCCAGGTTCTCGAAAATCCCGGCCGCCCCCATGCCGCCGCCCACGCACATGGTCACGAGGCCATACTTCGCGTTGCGCCGCTTCATTTCGCGGATGATCGTTGCCGTGAGCTTCGCCCCGGTGCATCCCAGGGGATGGCCCAGCGCAATCGCGCCGCCGTTGGGATTCACGCGCTCGGGATCGAGAGCCGCTTCTTTGATTACCGCCAAGGACTGTGCGGCAAAGGCTTCGTTCAATTCGATCACGTCGATGTCGGAGAGCTTGATCCCGGCCATCTTCAGCGCTTTGGGTATTGCGAATACCGGCCCCAGCCCCATTTCTTCTGGCATGTATCCGGCGGTAGCGAATGAGACGTACCGCGCTAGCGGCTTGATGCCGAGAGCTTTTGCGCGATCGGCGGACATGACCACGGCGGCTGCCGCGCCGTCCGACATCTGAGACGAGTTGCCTGCGGTCACCGTGCCCTTGGCGTGGAATGCGGGCTTGAGCGAGAGCAGCGCTTCGAGTGAAGTGTCGGCGCGCGGGCCCTCGTCTACTTTGAAGGTGATCTCTTGCCGCTTCGGTTTCGAGCCATTGGGCGTAGTGAAACTCACCGGCACAGCGACCGTTTCGTCCGCGAACTTGCCGGCTTGAATCGCGGCCAGCGCTTTCTGGTGGCTGCGATACGAAAATTCGTCAGCTGCCTCGCGCGTAATGCCGAAGCGCTGGGCAAGTCTCTCAGCGGTCAAGCCCATTGAGAGATACGCGTCGGGATAATGGTCGACCAGCCAGGGGTTGGGAGAAATCTTGTGGCCGCCCATCGGGATCATGGACATGGATTCGGTTCCCCCGGCCACGATGATTTCAGCCCCACCGCTCATGATGCGCTCCGCCGCCATGGCAATCGCCTGCAGGCCAGACGAGCAGAAACGGTTAATGGTCAGCGCCGAAACCTCGACGGGCAAGCCAGCGCGCAACGACGCAATGCGCGCCACATTCATCCCTTGCTCAGCTTCGGGCATGGCACAGCCTAGGATGACGTCTTCGATTTCTTTGGGGTCAATCTCCGGCACGCGCTCGAGCGCGCCCTTGATAGCGACAGCGGCAAGTTCATCAGGGCGGGTAGCACGGAGCGTGCCTTTGAAGGCGCGTCCCACCGGCGTGCGGACAGAAGAAGCGATAACGACTTCACGCATAAGAACTCCTTCGGCTATTTTAGATTACTGAGGGATGATTCCCGATTAAATGATTATTTGAATGGGTTGAGGCTACCTTCTTCTCGATATTTGACTATCGTAACATGTAGCGTTACACTATACGAGTGATTAAGAGCTTCCGGCATCGGGGCGTGGAGAAGTTCTTCCGCACCGGGTCGAAGGCTGGGATTCAGCCGAAGAACGCAGGCAAGCTTCGCTTGCAACTATTTGCCCTTGACAATGCCAAGAACCCGACGGATATGAGCGCTCCGGGCTGGAGGCTTCATCCCTTGGTTGGGGCGTTCAAAGATCACTGGGCGGTCAGCGTCAGCGGGAACTGGCGTCTGACGTTCAAGTTCGAAGGCGAGGACGCAATTCTCGTCGATTATCAGGACTATCACTAGGAGGTTACGCTATGCGCATGCACAATCCGCCTCATCCCGGTCTTGTCCTCCGCGAGTATCTGGGAGAGATTCCCGTATCCACGGCAGCGGCACACTTGCGGGTTACGCGGGTGACTTTGTCGCGTGTGCTAAACGGCAAGTCGGGAATCTCTGCCGCCATGGCCCTCCGGCTGGGGGCTGCCCTGGGCACCTCCCCGGAACTGTGGATGAACATGCAGTCCCAGTACGACCTCTGGCGCGCCCAGCAAGTGCGGCAACCGGCAGTACGTAAATTTGCACATGCGGTGGTGGGCTGATCGCGGCGCCACAATCAGCTGGGTGTGCGAGTTCTGATTGGAACCGCATCTTCAGTTCCTCAGCGTCTTTCCCGTCTTCAGCGTGTACTGAATCCGCTCCTGGGTCTTCTTCTCGCCGCACAGCGATTTGAATCCTTCGCGCTCCAGGTCGAGGATGTATTGCTCGCTCACCGGCGTGCCTGCTGTCACATTGCCGCCGCATAGGACCTCGGCGATCTTGGTAGCCAGCTTAACCTCGTATTCGGTGATGTAGTCGCCTTGCCGCATGAGATGGACGCCCATCTTGAGAGCGGCGAGGATGTTTTCGCCGGGGGCGGGAATATCAATGCGCGGCTGCGGTGGCTCGTATCCGGCGCGGACCATCTCCAGCGCACGGGCCTTTGCATCACTCAGGACGCGTTCGCGGTTCATGGTGATGCTGTCGGAATCTCGCAGAAAACCGAGGCCGCGCGCCTCATGAGCCGACGTCGCCACTTTAGCAGTTGCGATGGTCTCGAAGATTTTCTTCATCGCCTCCATCAACTCCACAGACTCGCCTCTTCCGCCAGGCCGAATCGATTCCGCGCTGTCGATGGCGCGCAGCAGCATCTCCTTGCAGCCGCCGGCTCCGGGCAGCAAACCGACGCCGACCTCGACTAATCCCATGTAAAGCTCGGCATGAGGTTGCAACGCGGGAGCGTGCAGAGAAATCTCCGTGCCTCCGCCTAACGTGAGGCCGAAAGGCGCAGCCACCACGGGCTTCGGGGAGAACTTGATCGCCTGCGTCATACCCTGGAAGGTGCGAATGGCAAGGTCGACGTCGTCCCACTCTTCTTCTTGAATCGACATGAGAAGCAGCATGAGATTGGCGCCAACGGAGAAGTTCGTGGCGTCGTTGGTAATGACGAATGCCTCGAAGTCGTCGCCGGGACCACCGGGTTTCAGGCTTTGGGAGATGAGTTGCACGATGTCGGTGCCAATCGTGTTCATCTTGGAATGAAACTCGATGCAGGCCACGCCGTCGCCGAGGTCCACCAGCGACGCTCCAGAGTTCTTCTTCACCACTCCGTTTGATTTCTTTGCCACTTCGACCGACCAGACGCCGCTCGAGACTTTCACCGGCTCATAGTTCGCACCTTTCAAATCCCAGTAGGCGCGGCCAGAAGCAGCTTTAGAATCGTCCACATACCAGGTTTTCTTTCCCGAGGCGAGCAACTGTTCGACATTTGCCGCAACCAGCCGATTTTCTTTCTTCATGCGCCCGACCGTGGCTTCGATGCCAGCCGCGTCCCAAAGCTCGAACGGCCCGAGCTCCCAGTTGAAGCCAAGGCGCATGGCACGATCGATCTCCACAATGGAATCCGAAATCTCCGGAATGCGATTGGCGGAATAGGTCCAAAGATCGGATAGAGCCGACCAGAGGAACGCACCAGCTTTATCATTTTTCTGTGGACCGCCACCGTCGAGGCCCAGCAGCATCTTCAGACGCGCTCCGGTCTGCTCGACGTTCTTGGCCATGTCGAGGGCAGGGAACTTGGGCTTCTTGCGCGGATGGTATTCCAGCGTCTTCCAATCCAGGGCGAGGCGTTCGTCTTCTTCACGTGCACCCTTCACCTTTTTGTAGAACCCCCCTTTAGTTTTGTCGCCGAGCCATTTTCGCTCCAGCATCTGTTTGTAATAATCCGGCAGCTTGAGGTCGCCCCGCTCGTCAAGCGGGGCGGGCGAATTGCCCGCTACCCCACGGGTCATGTTCGAGACTACGTGTCCCAAAATATCCAGGCCCACCAAATCGATGGTGCGGAAGGTGGCAGATCTCGGCCATCCCACGGCCTGTCCGGTCAGCGCGTCCACATCTTCAATGCTCAGGTCCATCTCTTGCATCAGGCGCATGACATTCAACACCGAAAACGTCCCGATGCGATTGCCGATGAAGTTGGGTGTGTCTTTAGCGAGAACAATGCCCTTGCCAAGATGAATGTCACAGAAGTGGGCAATCGCGTCGATGGCCGCGCGGTCGGTGTCGGGCGTAGGAATGAGTTCCAGCAGCCGCATATACCGCGGTGGATTAAAGAAGTGTGTCCCAAACCATGAACGGCGAAAATCGACGGAGAATCCTTCGGAAATTTTCCCCACGGGCAGCCCGCTGGTGTTGGTCGTAATAATAGTCCCGGGCTTGCGGATAGCTTCTACCTTCCTCAGCAAAGCCCGCTTGAGATCGAGGTTCTCGACTACCGCCTCGATGATCCAGTCCACGTCGGCCAGCCGCTTGAGGTCATCGTCGAAGTTGCCGATGGTGATCAGCCGCGGCAGCGAAGCATCCATGAAAGCGGCAGGCTTGGACTTCTTCGCCGCCTCCAACCCGGCGGCGGCGATCTTGTTTCGAGCGGGCCCGTCCGCGTCAGGCGGAACGATATCAAACAGATAACTGGGGACACCCGCGTTTGCGAAGTGCGCAGCGATGCGGGCACCCATGGTCCCGGCACCGAGGACAGCGACTCTGTGAATATGCTTCATCGATCAAACACTCCTATTCTGCAGACGCATCCAGGCAAACTCAGACGCAGCAAGCTGCGTCTCTACAGTGGGAAAGACTTGTCTTAGCAGTCTATCTAGCACCCAGCCATTCTTGCCAGCCCGATCATAAGAATCACAAAATGGATCACGTGGGAGGAAACAGGAAAAGGCTCCAAGAACACCGCAGGCGCGTGCCGCATTAGATGTGGGGTGAGGATGGCAGCGGCACGCGCCTCAATCAAGTTGAATTCAACATAGACTTCGAGCGAAGTGGAGTCAAGGTTACATATCACACATGTGGGTGACGACTGCACGTCCTGCGACCGCTAAAGTTCCGGGTGAGCCTTCAGATAAGCCTGCGCCCGCCGAACCATGTCTTTTTCGCCTCGATAGGCCAGCTTGCGCACTGCGTCTTCCAGGGGAATCCACAGCGCACGCTTGACCTCGATTCGCATCTCAGGCGTGATTTCGTCGATCTGGCCAGACTGGTAGCGAAACAGATAGAAGCTCACGATCTTGAAAACCCGCTCCTTCCCGCCCCAGGTGCGCACGTAAGCATACTTAATGTCGCCGAGTTTCGTTACCGGGACGGCGGTCACGCCGGTCTCTTCCACCACCTCGCGGATAGCCGTTTGCTCGGGTTTCTCACCCGGGTCGACCAGCCCTTTGGGTAAGGCGAGTAACATTTTTTGCGATGTTTTCTTCTTGGCGTCCTCAGGGAGAATTGTCGCGGATTCCTTTTGCGGCTCAATGACGGCCATCTGCCATTCCTCGTCGATGCGCCTCACCACTACGCCGCCGGCAGAAATTTCACGAACCATGAGCTTAAGTTATCAGAAACACAGGAGTTAGTCACACGCAGGAGGAAGCCCAGTAACCACCAGTAACCCATAGCCCGTAATCTGGTGCGGCCACCCTCACTATGAAACGATAGGTCCTGAAGTGGCATCTTACTTGCCAGCCTAACGTGGGGTTGAGAGGTTTGGTTAGCGAGTAAAGACAATAGCCGGGCAATGCCGGGAATGGTGTGAGGTCCCCCGTGAAGAGTCTGGATAAGATCATTCGTTCGGTGCAGGCGTTCGGACGCGGCCTTTCCGGTCAACCCGCAGGCCTGGGTTCCCAAGCGGCAGGCGTGGGGATCGGTCTGGCCCTCGGTGGAGGGTTCGCTCGCGGTATCGCCCACGTCGGCGTCCTCAAAGTCCTCGAAGAAGAAAACATCCCCATCCGCTATATTGCCGGAACCAGTGTGGGCGCACTCATCGGCGCCGCCTATTGCAGCGGGATCTCCGCCGCGGAGCTTGAGCAAGTTGCCGCCCGCGTGCGCTTCAAGCACATTGCCAGTTGGACGCTCTCGCGCTATGGCTTCGCCAGCAACTCGCGCATGATCGGGTTTCTGAACCACCTTCTCAAGGTCAAAACCTTCGAGGAGTTGCGTATTCCGTTGGCGGTGACAGCCACGGACTTCTCTACCGGCGAGGGCGTGGTATTTCATTCCGGACCGCTCATCGACCCCGTGCGCGCCAGCTGCGCCTATCCGGGAATGTTCTTGCCGGTAAAGATTCGCGGACGCCTGCTGATCGATGGCATGCTGTCGCACACCGTGCCCACCCGGCCGTTGCGGCAAATGGGAGCGGATCGCGTGCTCGCGGTGCATCTGAAAGGCAACTGGGCTGGCGGCGAAGGCCCCCGCCATTTATTCGATGTAATCGGGCAATGCTTCGCCATCGCCCAGGAGATGAACAGCAGCCAGTGGAAGCAAGCCGCCGACCTGGTGATCGAGCCTGACGTGAACGGCTACAAGTACGATGCCTTCGAGCACAGCGTTGCCTTGGTGCGCGCTGGAGAACTAGCAACCCGCGCCGCGCTCCCGGAGATACGGAAGTGGCTGCAGACTGAAGCACCCCGCCAGAAGACGGCAAGAGTAACCCAACCAGCCGCAGTCCCAGCAGATTAAGACTTCTCGATGACCAGAATCACGTGGGGACAGCCGCCCCCGGCTGTTCAGTCGAGCAAAGCTCGACAGCACTTGGTACGGAGAAGAATCGAAGGAAAGAAGCTGAGAGTAAAGACGTAGCTAGCTACGTCTCTACAGTTATTTCATCACGCCACGCTGCGCAATCCCAATGTTATCCCGCGAAGTATTCTTCACCAGATACATCATCTCATCCGCTTGCCGAATGATGTCGTGAGGCGTCTTCGCATCGTGAGGATACGTAGCTACCCCCATCGAAGCCCGCACATTCAGATTCAGACCTTCTTCTTTACAGAACATGCTGGTGCGCAGGCTGTCGCGCAAACGTTTCGCCACCACCAAAGCCGAATCCTTCCCCGTTTGTGGTAACAGCACGACGAACTCGTCGCCACCATAGCGGAAAGCATAGTCAATTAAACGGAGCTGGGCTTTAATCAGATATCCAATTTCAGCCAGCAGTTTGCTTCCAACCAAATGTCCGTTGGTATCGTTGACTTGTTTGAAGTGATCGAGGTCGATAAACAAAACCGTAAATTCATAACCAAAGCGCGATGACCGATAAACCTCGGTCTCGAGTGTCTTGTAAAGATGCCGCGCATTGTAAAGCCCGGTGCAATCGTCGGTGATGGTGAGTTCCTGAATCTTCTCCACGGCCCGCGCATTTTCGATCGCGATCGCCGCGTAGTCGCAGAGAGATTGCAGGAAGAAAATTTCCTGGTCCCCAAAGTGCTCCATATCCACGTTCACCAACTGAATCACGCCCAAAACACGCAGCCGCGAGCTGACGGGAAAGCAGACAATCGAACGAGTCTCCCACTTGGTCATTTCATCAATGCGCTTGGCGAACCGAGGATCGGTCATGACATCCGGAACCACCAACCGCTCCCCGTGCTTGGCCACATACCCGGCAATGCCCTCACCCACTTTGAGCCGGATGTTCTTCAACGCCTCGGAGGCACTCCCCACCGCAATGGCGAAGTACAGTTCCTCGCGCTCATCGTCCACCATCAGCAACGACCAGGTATCAGGACGGAAGTATTCCGCCATCTTTTCCATGATGGTCTGCAAAATAGAATCGAGATCGAGCGACGAAGTCAGAGCCTTGGCCACATCGTGGAAGATGGTCAATTCCTGACTCTGCCGATTTTGATCGGCCCCGGTGACCCTGGTCATGAACCACAACCTCGCATCTAGAGCGGGAGTGTCAAAATTATAAGCGGCCCCCCAGAACCCCGGCAACGAACCATGGTAACCCGTACCCGCAAAGGCACGCCCGGCTTCCCCGCAAATACTATGCGGCAAGCGCCTTCCAGGCGGAGCCAGCCCGCATAGATCGCCGCAAATCCTGGGAGACGTCAAGCGCTACCGAAACTGCCGGAGCCACCGAGTCCTGATTTCACCTTTCGCCGCTGGCTTTTTCGTCGCTCTCCCTTGCGCCTCTCAGTTCCTCGTGGCTCGAGAACGGCTTTCGCAGGGAGCCGCGAAATCGTTTCTTTGGCGTCGTCAACCATTTCTCTAAGATGTGCGAGCTGGCCTCGAAGTGCCGCTCTCAAGTCGGAGAACACCCGGTTGAACTCTTCCGGATCCTCGACGCTGACAGCCCTGGCAGAAAGGTGGCTAATGCGTTCTTGAAAAGGGGAGAGGGCCATGGTCCGAGTACCATGCCACAATGTGCCACTCTGTTCGATACCGTACATACCTTAGATCCCCCTAAGGCTTGCTCTGGTTACGGAAATGCACTGCAATCTAGACCTCGGAGAATCGGGTGCTCCACCCCGGCCGGTAAAGTCTAGTCCGGCAGGATGCCTTACCGTTTGTCGCTCATGCATCATTTACAGTTTTGGCGCGGCGGAGCCTTGTTCTGCCTAAGCGGTGCCCGTTTCGTTGCAGTCGGGCTTGTTGCCGAGAAGCAGTTCTGAACGCGTGTCTTCGCAATCCAGCCAAGGCACTGTGGAGTTGCTCTACCTGGGCGGCGACGCCCGTCCCCGCGCGACCAGGATTATCCCGATAGTAACCATCCTTGCGTTCCCGCTTCCCATGTCCCGTTGTGGGACGGCGAGTCTATCCTTCAGCGTAACAATTGTTTAGAAGAAGTGGCGGGGTAACTGTTACCTTTGGTTACTTTCGTCCATTGACCCTTTCGCCAGAACTGGTAAGGTCAAGGAGCGAGAAAGCGGGGGAAGACGCCCGTAGGCAGCTGTGACAATGAGCTAAACCCATGCATGTCAATCTCAAGGATGCGCTCTGGATCGCCCACCCAGTCCTGGAGTTGTCCCTGGCTGGGGTCATGTATTGGCGTCGTCTTCATCGCACTTTCCCGGTGTTTTTCGCCTACATTGTTTTCCAGGTTATGAATTTCCTGGTCTTGTTCCCGATTTATCAATGGGGCAGCGGCCCAAACGCAACCGACCGTGCGATTACGGCTTACTTCGATGCCTACTGGATCAGCGCCGCGATCAGCGTGGCGATAGGATTCAAGGTCATTCACGAGATCTTTCTGGATATGCTACGTCCGTACCCCAACCTCAAGGACCTGGGGACTCTGTTATTCAAGTGGGCTGCGCTGGTGATGTTATTGGTCGCGATGGTAGTCGCGGTGGCGAGCCAACAAGGAGACGACGAGCCGCTAGTCCAGGCCGTGATTATCATGCAGCGCAGCGTGCGCTTCATTCAATGTGGCCTGATCCTGTTTCTTCTATTTTTTTCGCGCCACATGGGCATTTCCCGGCGGCAACTCAGCTTCGGCATCGCTCTGGGGTTTGGCAGTTTCGCCTGCGTCGAACTGGTTGGACTGGCTCTGCTGTCAGGTAGGCTAATCCACCACCCGACGGTAAACATGATCACAACCCCGGCGTACACTTTGGTGATTCTGATCTGGATTGGATATGCCTCGTTGAAGGCGACCTCTCGGGAAGCGTCTGCCAAGCTCCTCATGTCACAGCGCTGGGACCTGGGTCTCAGTGAGGCGCGCCATCCGGTGGGCAGCGATTCGTTGATTCCGATGTTCGAAAGCATGGTCGACCGGGCGTTCTCGCGGGCTCCGAGAGAGCCTGAAGGCAGAGAAGCCGAAGACAACCACTTGGTCCGTAAAATGTCAGTCTCCGAAAAAGTTGTACCTTCGTTTGTTCGTCGTGTTGTTCCTGGGGACGTGGCCCGCTAACAGGTTTTGTCTAAATTCTGGACAAGCTATTTCGGAATCCGTAAAAACAAACGGATCTGAATTGTTTTAACCCCGCACGAGTCATCCATTTTGAGCAGTAAAAGAGAAGCGATCGAAATGGTCGTTCGTTTTTCGTAAACTGCACGCCAAAATCATTTTAGTTAAAAACAAAACTGCGCGAATCACTTGACACGACCCTGTATAATCCC
>Ga0209415_10002692_pt1 | contig 33161 bp, 26 predicted proteins | sample PeaSoiSIISIP2007_FD_187696 | JGI IMG/M metagenome (GOLD analysis project Ga0209415, IMG submission 187696) | Peat soil microbial communities from Weissenstadt, Germany - SII-SIP-2007 (SPAdes) (version 2) | ecosystem: Environmental > Terrestrial > Soil > Wetlands > Peat | place: Germany... | reverse complement strand
CGGTAGACGGCCGAGTAGTTCCCGATCGGAATGGCGAGGATCAGGATGAGGGTCAGGGACAGGGCGGCGAGCTCGAGCGTGTAGGGCAGGTACCAGGAGAGGACCGTGGCCACGGGAACGGCGTCGGGGCCGATCACGATCGCAGCCGGACTGTGGGACGATGTGTAGCCCCACTGTAACGTGAGACTATGGTACACGTAATCGCCGTACTGGGTCCAGAGGGGCTGGTTGAGGCCGAGGAGGGCCACGCCGCGCTCGTAGGCCGGGTTGGGGCACGTCCCGTTCCCCTCGTTGAGCTCGGCGCACGGGATCGTCGGCTGGTAGCCGTTCTTCGAGAAGCCGATCGCCGAGATCAGGCGGTCGTCGATCGGAAGCTGGGAGGTGAGGATGAATGTAATCGTCATCACACCGATGATGACCGGGATCAGGAGGAGACATCGCCGGATGATGTACACCCACATCTTCATCGGTGGGACCTCCCCGTGGGCGAACGGCCGCGGCCGCCCGCTGGGGTGCCGATTCGGGTCCCCCTATATAGAGATTTAATGGGTTTTTCCAGACGGTTCGGTGCGCTCCCCAGCGTCTCCGTCCTCGGAATCACAGCAACGGCAGCCCCCCCGTAACGCGGTCGACCTCGTTCTCCGGCCCAGGGCCGATCCCGAGGACCGTCTTGGTGCCGGGGGCCACCTCGGTGAACCCCGCATCCTCGACGAGCACCGTCGGCAGCCCGCGGCTGCGGGCCGTCCGTTGGAGCTCGAGCAGAGCGTTGAGGTCCGGCGCCACGACGGCGATCTTCTTCTGGCCGCCCGCAAGCCACGCCTCGAGGACGCCCGCGTGGCGCCGCTCGGACTCCTGGTAGAGCAGGACGGCCGCGTGGGCCACCTGGACCGCGGCCTTGCCGGCCGTCAGCCTAAGCTCGCCGCGGACGACGAGGACCATCTTGTAGCCGGCGCCGGCCGACGCGGGTTTACCGGGCGTACTGCTGCTCCCGGGCGGCCCCGAGCCGCCGCGCCTCGGCGCGGACGCGGCCCAGGTCGCCCTCGAGTCGGGCCGTGCTCGCCGCGTCCGGAGCCACGCGCAACGCGTGGCGCAGCCGCCGTTCCTCGCGCACCAGTTCCTCGCCCCGCTCCAGCGTCTCGGCGCCGCCCTCCTCGCCGGGAAGGGGTTCGAGCGGTCGCGGCGCCGGAGGGATCCGGGCGAACGCGCCCCGGAGCCAGGCGACCGTCAGGCCCACGACGGTGATCGCCGCCAGGATGGTCTCGAGGACAGGATCCGACCACGAGGCGGAGAACCCGGCCGTCGTGTTGAGCAGGCCGAACCCGATGAGGATCGTGAGCGCCACGCTGAGGATGAGGGTCAGGGCGACCGTCTCGACCAGGTGGACCGACCCGTCGGGGCCCCGGAAGCGCCACTCGGGGAAGAGGGCCCGGGAGACGGCGAACCCGGGGAGCACGAACACGAGGAGGAGCCCGGCGAGCGCTTCGGCGAGAGCGACCGACATCGATCGGTCGGCCTAGGCCGGAGGCCCGCCTCCCGCGAACTGGCGTTCGAGCTGGCGACGGAGCTTCCGATTGGAGGCGATGCCGTGGGCGGCCTTCCGCGTCGCGTCGAAGTACCGCAGGAGCGCCCGGACCTCCTGGGGCTTCTGGCCGCTCCCGCGCGCGATCCGCTGGACCCGGTCGCTCTTGATGAGGTGCGGCTCGAGGAGCTCCTCCTCGTTCATCGAGTCGAGGATCGCGCGGAACCGGCGCAGGCGCGACTGGGTGTCCTTCATCTGCTGGTCGTCGATCTTCGCGCCGCCCATCGCCGGGAACAACGACATCAGCTTCGAGAACGGGCCCATCTGACCGAGCGACTCGAGCTGGGCGCGCATGTCCTTGAGCGTGAACTTCCCGCTCATCAGGTGCTCGGCGGCCTTCTCGGCCCCGGCCTTGTCCGCGAGCTCCTCGAACCGTTCCAGGAGGGTCTGGATGTCGCCCATCCCGAGCAGCTGCGAGACGAACCGGGTCGGATCGAACCGCTCGAGCTCGTCCAAGTGCTCGCCGGTCCCGATGAAGACGATCGGCGCGCCGCTGACGGCGACGGCCGAGAGGGCGCCGCCGCCCTTCGCCGAGCCGTCGAGCTTCGTGAGGATCACGCCCGTGAGGCCGACCGCCTGGTGGAACGCGGAGGCGCTCCGTCCGGCCGACTGGCCCATGGCGGCGTCGAGCACGAGGAGGGTCTCGTCCGGCTGGAGCGCCTGGCGGACGCGCGCGAGCTCCTGGATGAGGTCGGCGTCGATCCCCGAGCGCCCGGCGGTGTCGACGATCACCGCGAGATGGGCCGGGAACTGGGCCAATGCCTCCGTCACGATCACCTCGGCGCGGGTCTCCCCGCGGTGGGCGTAGAACTCGCAGCCGACCTTCTTCGCGAGCTGCTCGAGCTGGTCGACGGCGGCCGGTCGGTGCACGTCCGCCGCGACGAGCCCGACGCGGACCCCCTTCTTCTGGAAGTAGCGGGCGAGCTTGCCCGCGGTCGTGGTCTTCCCCTGGCCGAAGAGGCCGGCGAGGAGGATCTTCCTTGGTCGGAGCTCGAAGGTCCGTTCCTTCCCGAGGATCCCGCGGATCTCCTCGTAGATGATCCTCACGAGGAAGTCCCGGAGGCTCGCACCGGCCGGCGGCTTCTCCTCCGACGCGCGCTTGCGGACGCGCTGGGTGAGCTCGAGGGCGAGCTGGACGTTGACGTCGGCCTGGAGGAGGGCCCGCTGGATGTCCCGGACGACCTCGTTGAGGAGCGCCTCGTCGACCGTCGAGCCGCGGGCGATCTTCTGGAGGACGCCGCGCAGCGACTTGCCGAGCGAGTCGAGAACCATCCGTTTCTCCGCCGGCGACGCCCTTGAGGAGGGGGCACCCCTCATTATCTTTGGGGACCCCCCGGCGTTCGCAGGCGTCCCGACGGCGTGCGACCCCACGGCGCGGCGGAACCCTCTTATCGGCTCCGGCGGGTCATACGACGGCGAGGGCCATGCCGACGGAACCGGGGCCGGCCCCCAAGGTGATCCCACCGAAGCTCAACCCCGTCCGGGTCGAGATCCCCGAGGAGCCCGCCGACGCCCGGGTCCAGGACTTCCGGGAGGTCCTCCACGCCTACTCGAAGGAGGACGCGATCCTCGAGGCGAAGCGCTGCATCCAGTGCCGGCGGCCGTGGTGCGTCGAAGCGTGCCCGATCGACCAGGACGCTCGCGAGTACATCCGGCTGATCGCCGCGGACGACTTCAACGGCGCGGCCAAGGTCACCCTCCGGGACGACCCGCTCTCGAACTGTCTTTGCAAGGTCTGCTACCACTACTGCGAGGACGCCTGCGTCGTCAAGAAGAAGGGGGTCCCGATCGCCATCCGCCACCTCAAGCGGGCGGCGATGGACTTCGGCGACACCGACCTCGCCTACGTCCCGTCGGCCCCGAAGGGCCAGCGCGTCGCGGTCGTCGGCGGGGGACCGGCGGGCATGATGGCCGCGTGGGAGCTCGGCATCCGGGGGTATCCGGTCACCGTCTTCGAGCAGGAGAAGCTCCTCGGCGGGCTCATGCAGACGATCCCCTCGTACCGGATGACCGACGACGACGTGAAGGCGGACCGGGCCCGGTTCAAGGACCTCGACGTGACGTTCATCACCGACACGAAGGTCGGGATCGAGTTCCCCCCCGAGGCGCTCCTCGAGCAGGGGTACCAGGCCGTGCTCCTCTCCATCGGGACCTCGCTGCCGCGGGTCCTCGAGCTTCCGGGCGAAGAGCTCCCCGGAGTCGTGCCGGCGCTCGCGATGCTCCGACGGGTCCACGCAGGGGAGACGGTGAGCCTGGGCCGCGAGATCGTCGTCATCGGCGGCGGGGACGTGGCGATGGACGCCGTCCGGACCGCGCTGCGCCTCTCGAGCGGCGGCCACGTGACCCTCGCCTACCGGCGGAGCCGCGCGGAAATGCCGGCCGACCCCGAGGAAATCCACGAGGCGGAGCAAGAGGGGATCCGGTTCCTCTACCAGAAGGCCCCCGTTCGCATCCTCGGTTCGGGACGGATCGAGGGGATCGTCCTGGAATCGATGGAGCTCGGCCCGCCCGACGCCGGGGGCCGTCGGTCCCCCCACCCGATCCCGGGCTCCGAGGAGACGATCCTGTGCGACACGCTCATCGTCGCCGTCGGCCAGAAGGCCGATCTGAGAGGGTTCGGTCCCGGGCTCGACCTGAAGGTCACGTCCCAGGGCTGGCCCGAAGGCAAACTGCCCGGGTTCGGCACGGCCGTCCCTGGGGTCTTCGCCGCGGGCGGGCGATCGGTGGTCTACGCGATGGGCGCGGCGACCGAGGCGGCCCGGGCGATCGACGCGTACCTTTCCCAGAAGCGCGGCGAAACGACCGGACCCCGGCCGGATCCGTTCGGCGGCGACCAACCGTTCAAGCTGCCGGCCGGCTATACGACGCCGATCCGCGTGAAGTGATCGCCCGCCGGCGCGACCCGACTGCGACGAACTCCGTCCGGCGGCGCGTTGCCCACGCTTCGCGAAGGCTTTTCCGTGGTACCCCCCCATTCTATCCCGGTCGCGAAGTGGGCATGCGAAGACGAAGCCGATGGGCGCTACCGGTCCTGTTGTGCGTGGCGCTCCTCGCGCTCCCGAGCCTGCCCGGCGTCGCCCGGGGGATCCCCACCGGGCGTGCCCTCCCCAGCCTCCCGGCGGTCGACCCCGCCGCGTCGGTCCTGCCGGCCGCCCTCGCCCAACCGTGGGCCGCCCGCACCGGGTACGACGCGACCCACCTCTCGGAGCTCTCGGGCGCGGTCCAGTCGACCGCTCCGAACGTCTCGGTCGTCGTTACGTTATGGCCGCGGGACGCGTCGTTCTTCTCTCCGTTGCCCGGTGCCCCACCCCTGAGCACCGCCCAGATCGTCGAACGGTACGCGCCGCTCCCGGCGCAGTATGAGGCGCTCGTGGGGTACTTCGCGTCGCGCAATCTCACGGTGGTCCATGCCTGGCCCGACGAGCTCTCGCTCACGCTGCAGGGCTCGGCCGCCGCCGTCGACGCGGCGTTCGGCACGGAGCTGGTCGACGCGACCTGGGAGGGACGATCGGTCCAGGCGCCCCTCTCCGCGCCCGCGCTGCCGCCGTCCATCGCGGGCGCGATCTCCTCGATCTCCGGCCTCTCGAGCGGATTCACCGACTTCACGATCCCCCTCCTGCCCGCGAGCCTCCCGAAGGTGCTCCCCGGCCGGACCTCCACGCTCCTGTGGCCGGCCGCGGTGCACGGGATCTACGACCTCGACGGACTCTACAATTACTCGGGGACCGCCCACTGGGCGACCGGTATCGGCATCGCGCTCGTGCTCTGGGGCGCGGGGTTCGCCCCGAACGACATCCAGTCGTTCTTCTCCAGCTACTATCCGAGCGGATTCCCGGCGATCGAGTTCGCGGGCTATCCCATCGACGGTGCGCCCCGCCCGTCGGCGAACGCCGTGAACGACCCGAGCAACGTCACCTCCGAGATGACCCTCGACATGGAGTGGGCCGGCTCGGCGGCGCCGGGCGCGACGCTCTCCGCGGTCTACGCGCCGGACGGGCCGGCGAAGAACGGGTACTCGCCGACCGATGCCGCGCTCGAGGACGCGCTCAACTACGCGGTCCAGAGCGTCTCGGGGGTGCGCGTCGTCTCGATGTCGTTCGGCACTCCGGACGGGTCCGACCCGTCGTTCCAGGCCGCGTTCACGCAGATCCTCGCCGACGCCTCCACGCGCGGCCTCACCCTCCTCGCGGCCTCGGGAGATACCGGCGGGGACGCCCAGCTCGGCTGCCAAGGCGGGGCCTCGCCCGAGTTCCCGGCCGCGTCCGAGTACGTCGTCGCCGTCGGCGGGACGGCCCCGGTCCTCGCGGTCAACGCCCTCGGCGCCGTCACGGGGCTCTCAAGCGAGCCGTCATGGAACCGCTCTGGGGGAGGGTTCTCGAAGACCGTGAGCGCCCCCGCCTGGCAGCAGGTCGGCAGCGCCGCCGGCCCGATCCGCGACAACGGCGGCCTCCGGGGGCTCCCCGACGTGGCGGGCCCGGCCGACGACAACGTGTTCTTCTACAACGGCCAGGAGGCGGCGGGAGCCGGAACGAGCTTCGCGTCGCCGATGTGGGCGGGCATGATCGCCGAGATGGACGCGGTGCGAGGGACCCCCCTCGGGTTCGTGACCCCGCGCCTTTACGCGGTGGGCTCCGAGGAGGCGAACCGGTCGACGGCGATCGGGGTCGTCGACATCACCCAGGGATCGAACTGCCTCGGGCCGGCGGCGGTGGGATGGGACACGGCGACCGGCTGGGGCTCCCCGCGCGGGCTCACCCTCTACCAGGACCTTTCGAGCACGTACGTGAACGTCAGCCTGACCGTCTCGACCGGCAGCGTCGCGCCCGGCCAATCGTTCGACGCGTCCGTCTACGTGACGAACACCACCAGCCTCGCGCCGATCTCCGGCGCGTCGGTGACCTTCGCCCTGGACTCGGTCGGCTACGTCGGGCCGTGCGGCGGCTCGATCGCGACGGCCTCGGGCTCGACGACCACCGCGGGCGCCGCGTCCTCCTCGCTCACGGTCCCGGGGTGCTACCTCGGGCTCACGATCCAGGTCACGGCGACCGTCAGCGGGGGGCCGTACTTCGGCAGCAACCAGACCACGGTCCACGTGAACCTCCTCGGGCTCGCGGGGTTCCTCGCGATCGTCCAGGTGTTCCCCTACAACTACATCGCCTTCGGCGCGATCATGCTCATCGCCGTCCTCATCGGCTGGCGGATCGGCAACTGGCGCGGCCGAGGGACCGTCGGCAAGAGACCCGCTCGGGCACCGCCCGGCAAGGCCGCTCCTCCGGCGACGCGACCGGCGGCGGCCCCCCGACCGGCCGCAGCGGTCAAGCCGACGGCCGTCGGAGCCGGGGTCCCCGCTCCCCTGGTCCCGATCCGCCTGGCGAGCCCTGCCGTTCCCGCGTCGGTCGCCGTGCCGCCGTTCCCGCCGTCGGCCGACGCCCCGAGCCTCGCTCCGTTGGCGCCGACCTCGACGGCGCCCTTGACGCCGACGGTCGCGGGGGCGCCCGAACCCCTCACGACCGCATCGGCTCCGCCTATCCCGAGTCCCGAGATTGCCGTACGAGTTCCGCCGGCCCGCCGCGCCACGACGGCCCGACCTGCGACGGCCCGGCCAGCGTCCGCGGGTACCCGGACCAAGACCGTCGCCCCACGGGCGGCCGTAACGCGCCGGCCCCCGCCGTCGACGCGCGGGCCCGTTGCGGCCGCGCCTGCGGTCGCCGCCGCTCCGAGGGCTGCCGCCGTGGCCCCTCCCACGCCGGTCGTCGCGGCGCGCGCCTGCCCCGTCTGTTCGGCGAAGGCCGAGCCCGGCGCGACCACCTGCGCGGTCTGTGGGGCCCCGCTCTCGTAGCGCCTCCACGGGCGATCGGGCAGCAGGCATAATCAGGGACCGGTCCCTCGGCCCTGTCGTGCGCGTCGCCAAGCCACGGACCGCCACGGCCGCGGACGTCACGCGCGCGTACGTCGACGAGCACCCGAGCATCCGGGAGGCGCTGCGCGACGACCTGCTCAACTACACCGCGCTCGCGCGCCTCGTCCAGGCGGAGCGCGGGGTGCGCAACGAGGAGGCGGTGACGATCGCGTGCCGTCGGTACCAGCGCGAGCTCGCCCGGGACATGCCCGAGCTCCGCGCGATCCGGGCCGTGCTGGCCGCGAGTCGGATCCAGGTCCACACCGACGTGGCGCTGGTCCGGGTCCGCGACGACTCGGAGGCCCTCGACCGTCTGCTCGGCCTGGCCCGCCGGACCCTTCCGACCCTTTCCGGCCGGCAGGTGTTCGAGGTGTTCCAGGGCACCCGCGCGACGACCGTGCTCTGCGACGAGGGGCTCCTGTCGACGCTCCTGCCCGAGGTCCCCGGGCGGCTTCGGGTGGCCGTCGAGCGCGGTCTCGCGATCATCTCGTTCCGGAGCCGGCCGGACGTCGCGGAGATCCCCGGCGTCGTGGCGTACCTCGCCGAGGCGCTGTTTCTCCGCGGCGTCAACTGCCTCGAGACCGTGAGCGTCCACACCGACTCGCTGTTCGTCTTTCCCCACAAGGACCTGATCCGGGCCTACCAGACGCTCTCTGCCCTCATCCCGGCGGAGGAGCTTCCCGCCTCGCTCGTCCGCCGCGGATAGTCGCTGAGGGAACACCCGGCGCACTCCGTCGCCGCTGAGGGGACACCACGCCTATGCGCTCGCGCGTTTCCTAGCGTTCAATTCCCCCGAAATGGCGACAGCAGCGGTGCTCGGTGCGTCCGGGTACCTTGGGGGTGAACTCCTCAGGGTTCTATCATCCCACCCGGAGATCGAGGTCACCCAGGCCGTCTCGAAGAGCCACGCCGGCGCGCGGCTCCGCGACGTCGCACCCCAGCTCGACCGGTTCGGCGACCTCGTCCTCACGGCGAACGCGGAAGGCGTCGACACGGACCTCGCCTTCCTGGCGCAGCCCGCGGGGGAGGCGATGACCACCGTCCCCGCGCTCCTCGAGCGCGGCGTCCGCGTGATCGACCTCGGAGCGGACTACCGGCTCAAAGACCCCGAGGCGTACGCCCTCGCGTACGGTCGTCCCCACGAGGACGTGGACCATCTCGCCGAGGCCGTCTACGGCCTCCCCGAGCTGTTCCGCGACGAGATCCGGGGCGCGCGCCTCGTCGCGAACCCGGGCTGCTATCCGACGGCGACGCTGCTGGCCCTCGCGCCGCTCGTCCGCCACCACGAGGTCGTCGGAACGGTCGTCGTCGACGCGAAGAGCGGCACCTCGGGCGCCGGCGCCACGCCGACGCCCTCGAGCCACCACGCCGAAGCCGCCGGGACCGTGCTCCCGTACGGGACCCCCACCCACCGCCACGTTCCGGAAATGACGTCGATCCTCGCCCGCCTCGGCCCCGGGCCGACGCCGCTCGTGTTCGTGCCGCACCTCGTCCCGCTCGTGCGCGGGCTCCTCTGCTCGATCTACGCGACGCCTCGGCCCGGCGGCGACGCCGCGGGCTGGACCGAGATCCTCCAGGACGCGTACCGATCGAGCCCGTTCGTCTCCGTGGGGCCCGTGCCCCGACTGCCGTGGGCCAGCGGGACGAACCGCTGCTACCTCGCGGTCCAATCCGCCGGGGGCGTCCCGGTTGTCTTCAGTGCGCTAGACAACCTCGGCAAGGGGGGCGCGACGCAGGCCGTCCAGAACGCGAACATCCTCCTGGGGCTCGACGAACGGACGGGGCTGCGCGCCTCGGGGTTCGGGATCTGATATCGATGTTCACCATCGCGGGAGGCGTCACGACGCCCAAAGGTTACCGGGCCAACGGGGTCAGCTGCGGTATCAAGCGCAGCGGTCGCCCGGACCTGGCAGTGATCCTCTCGTCGGTTGATGCGAACGCCGCCGGCGTCTTCACCACGAATATCGTCCGCGCCGCCCCGGTCGTGTTGGGCGGCGAGCGCCTGCGGGCGCGCTCGGGCAACATCCGCGGGATCCTCTCGATCTCGGGCGTCGCGAACGCCATGACCGGCGCCGACGGACGGATCGACAACGAGGCCGTCCTCGACGCGACCGAGACGGCCCTCGGCCTCACGCACGGCTCCCTCCTGCCGGCCTGCACCGGTGTCATCGGGCCCAGGATCCCGGTGCCGAAGGTGCTCGCGGGCATCCCGCCGCTCGTCGCCGGCCTCGCCGGCGACCGGCCGGCGGCCGAGCGCGCGGCCCACGCGATCCTCACGACCGACACCCGATCGAAGGAGGCCGCCGTGCGCGTGCGCCTGGAGAGCGGGGAGGTCGTTCGGATCGGCGGCACGGCGAAGGGGAGCGGCATGATCGCCCCGCAGATGGCCCCGCTCCACGCGACCACCCTCGGGTTCATCACGACGGACGCGCGCGTGGCGCCAGACGCGCTCGCGCGGCTGCTCCACCGCACCGCGGACGCGACCTTCAACATGGTCAGCGTCGACGGCGACACGAGCACGAACGACACGGTCTACGCGCTCGCCAACGGGGAGGCCGGCGGCCCGGCGGCGGACGAGGACGAGGCGTTCCGCGACGGGTTCCGCGCCGTGATGGAATCGCTTGCGCGGCAGATCGCGCACGACGGGGAGGGGGCCACGAAGCTCCTGACCGTCCAGGTCCGCGGCGCCCGGAACCTTCTGGAGGCCCGGGCCGCGGCCCGGGCCGTGGTCTCTTCAACGCTCGTCAAGGCCGCGCTGTTCGGCGCCGATCCGAACGTCGGGCGGATCGCGGCCGCGCTCGGCCACTCAGGGGCGATGATGGACATCGGCTCGCTCGACGTCTCGATCGCACGCCCGCGTCAGCCCGTCCCGCTCATCGTCGACGGTCGGCCGGCGCCGGGGCTCGAGAACGGCGGCGGCAAGCGGGTGAGCGATCTCCTGCGCCAGCTCGACGAGGTCCCGCTGGACATCGATCTCGGGGAGGGCCGCGCGACGGCGACGGCGTGGGGATGCGATCTCTCCTACGCCTACGTCCAGATCAACGCGGCGTACCGGACATGATCGGACCCACGCCCCCCTGGGTGCTCAAGGTCGGCGGGCGCGAGCTCGAGCCCGGCCCGGCCCTCGCCCGTCTGGTGGAGCTCGTCCGCGGCGCGGTCCGCGGCGGACGCGCCGTCGTCGTCGTCCACGGGGGCGGCGTAGAGGTCTCCCGGCGCGCCGCGGAGCTCGGGCTCGCGACCGAACAACGCGACGGCCTGCGGGTCACCTCCACCGAGATGCTCGAGGTCGTCGTCGAGGTGCTCGCCGGCCGGGTCAACAACCGGCTCGTCGCCGCCCTCGAGGAGGGCGGAGTGCCGTCGATCGGCGTTTCCGGCGTCTCGGGCCGTCTCCTCTCCGTCGTCCCCTCGGGGGATCCGCCCGACAGCCTGGGCTGGGTGGGCGACCCGGCGGCGGTCGACGCGCGCTGGCTGCGTCGGACGCTGTCCGACGGTTTCACGCCCGTCGTCGCTCCGCTCGGGCTCGATCCCTCGGGGCATCTCCGGAACGTGAACGCCGATCTCGCGGCCGGAGCGATCGCGTCGGCGCTCGGCGCGGATCTTCTGCTCCTGACCGACGTCCCGTCGGTGCGCGACGCCGAGGGCCGGTCCCTCACCGCGCTCTCTCCGTCGGAGGCGCAGCGGCTCATCGGCCGCGGCGTCGCGCACGGCGGCATGATCCCGAAGCTCGACGCCGCCGTTCGCAGCCTCTCCGCCGGTGCCCGGTCCGTTTGGATCGGGGACCTCGATGGGCTCGGGCCCACCGGCCCGACCGAGGGCGCCGGGACCCGGATCCATCGCCCGCCGTCGCAGGCGCCGTCGGGCTCCCTTGCCTCTCCTCTCCCAGGAGCACTGTAGATGGAGACCAACCCACCGCATGCGACGCACGTCGTGCTGGCCTACTCGGGCGGACTGGACACCTCGGTCGCGATCCCTTGGATCCGCGAACACTACGGGGCGGAGGTGACGACGCTCACCGTCGACGTCGGCCAAGAGGGCGAGCTCACCGGGGCCCTCGACCGCGCGCGCAAGAACGGGGCCGTCGCGGCGAAGATCGTCGATGCGAAGGAGACGTTCGTCGAGGAGTTCCTGTGGCCCGCGCTTTCGGCCAACGCGCTCTACCAGGGCGTCTACCCCCTGTCGACGGCCCTCGCGCGGCCCTTGATCGCCCGCTCCCTGGCCGAGGTCGCCGTCGGCGACGGCGCCGATGCCGTCGCGCACGGCTGTACTGGGAAGGGAAACGACCAGGTGCGGTTCGACGTCGCGATCCACACGCTCGCCCCCGCGCTCCGGGTCATCGCCCCCGTCCGCGAGTGGAACATGAACCGGGAGGACGAGATCCGCTACGCCCAGGAGAAGGGTCTCACGATGCGCGTCACGCAGAGCTCTCCGTACTCCGTCGACGAGAACCTCTGGGGTCGATCCATCGAGGGCGGCCGCCTCGAGGACGCGGCCGTCGCGGCCCCCGAGGACGTCTACGACTGGACCGGCCACCCCGACTCGTGGCCCCGGGACGCGGAGCACGTCCGCGTCACCTTCGAGCGCGGCGTCCCCGTGGCCGTCGACGGCCGGTCGATGGACCCGGTGGCGCTCGTCCGCGCGATGAACCGCACGGCGGGACGCCACGGTGTCGGCCGGATTGACCACGTCGAGGACCGCGTCGTCGGCATCAAGTCGCGCGAGACGTACGAATGCCCGGGCGCGATGGCGCTCCTCGAGGCCCACCGCGCCCTGGAGACCCTCGTCCTGCCGCGCGACCTCCTTCAGTTCAAGGGGCTCGTCGATCGGAGGTTCTCCGACCTCGTCTACGAAGGGCTCTGGTTCTCGCCCCTGCGCGAGGCGCTCCAGGCGTTCCTGGGCTCGACGCAGGAGGTCGTCACCGGCGACGTGACGCTGCGGCTCCACCAGGGGAGCGTCCGGACCGTCGGGCGGGAGTCCGAGTACTCGCTCCTGTCCCACGAGCTCGCGACGTACGGGACGTCCAGCCGATTCCCCCAGGAGCTCGCCGTCGGCTTCATCCACCTCTACGGCCTGCCCAATCAGCTCGCCCACGCGCGCCGCCAGGCCGCGCAGGCGGCCAACGAGGCCACGCCCCGTGCTCCGCGATCGGTTCTCCGTTCCGCTTGACCCGGCGGCCGCCGGGTTCTCCGGGTCGACGGCGGAGGACGCGCGGATCCTCTCCCACGACCTCTGGGGCTCCCTGGTCCACGCCCGGATGCTCGGACGCTCGGGGATCCTCCCCGCGCGCTCGGCGCGACGGATCGAGGTCGGGCTGCGGGCCATCGCCCTTCGTGCGTCGCGGGACCGGTTCCCGCTGGACCCGGCGCTCGAGGACGTCCACCTGAACGTCGAGAGCGCCCTCACGCGGCGCATCGGCGCCGACGGCGCCCGGCTGCACACGGGACGCAGCCGCAACGACCAGGTCGCGACGGACCTGGCGCTCTACGAGCGCGACGCGCTCCTCGCCCTCGAGCGGGCGACAGTCCGCCTCGTGGAGGCCCTCGTCGGGGCCGCCCGAGGGATCGACGGGCGCAACGTCGTCGCCGGCTGGACGCATCTCCAGCCGGCGCAGCGGGTCTACTGGGCCCAGATCCTGGGCAGCCACGCCCTGCGCTTCGTCCGGGACGCCGAACGGTTCGCCGCGACCCGGGGAGAGATCACCGACTGTCCCCTCGGGAGCGGGGCTCTCGCCGGAAGCTCGCTGCCGCTCGATCGCACGTACACGGCCGCCGCCCTGGGGTTCGTCCGGCCGAACCCGTCGTCGATCGATGCGGTCTCGGACCGCGACGTCGTCGTCGGGGTTCTCTCGGACCTCGCCCTCCTCACCGCGCACCTGTCCGGCCTCGCCGAGGAGATCGTGATCGGGGCGATGCCCGAGGTGGGCCGCATCACCCTCTCCGACGCGTTCGTGACGACGAGCTCGCTGATGCCGCAGAAGCGCAACCCCGACTTGGCCGAGCTCGCGCGGGCCGAGGCGGGACCCTCCGTCGGCCGCCTGGTCTCGGCGCTCTCGGTCCTCAAGGGACTGCCGATCGGCTACCAGAGGGACCTCCAGCGAACGAAGCAGGACCTCTTCGAGGGCGTCGAGCGTTCGCTCGGTCTCCTCGCGGTCGTCGCCCCGATGATCCGGGGGGCGCGTTTCCGGCCCGCGACCCCGGCCCGCGAGGAGTGGACCGGCGCCGTCGAACTCGTCGACGCGCTCGTCCGCGCCCGGGTTCCGTTCCGTCGGGCGCACGCCCGCGTCGCCCGCTGGATCGCCGCGGGCGGGACCCGCCCGATCTCGGCCGCCTTCCCCGAGCTCACGGGGTCGGGGTTCGTGTGGCCCACCCCGGGTCAGGAGCCGGAGCGCCGCGCGACGGCGGGCGGGAGCGCCTGGCGGGAGGTGCGCCGGCTGCTCGATGAGGTGGACGCTCGCGCGTCGGTCGTGCGCCGCACGACCGAGCGTGAGGTGGCCCGGTTGGCCCGCCTTCGGCGAAAGGTCGGGGCGTACCCGCCGCAGTTCCTCGCCGGGCCTACGTCTCGGCGGGCGTCTCGCGCGCCGTAGCCGGCGTGCTGACCAACGGCAGGCCCGCGGGAGTGCGGCCGGTGAGGGCGCCTTGCAGGAGCATGGAGCGCTCGCGGGCGCTGAGGCCGGGGTGCTGGCCGTACAGGTGGATCTCCAGGCTCGCTCGGGTCGCGTACTGCCGGCGGCAGACCGGGCAGAGGAACGACTGGACGTCGCCGAAGAACCGGGCGCAGGCGCAGCTCAGGACGTGACAGGGCATCGGCGTCGAGCGGTCGCGCGGGCGGCTAAAATGGCGGCGCAGCCGGCCCTCGGGGGGGGCGAGCAGGTAGTGGCTGGCGCGGAGATGACCGCACGATCGGCACGGGAGAAGCCTGAGATGTCGACGCTGCGTGACCACGGTGGACGAAACGCCTCCCTTTTCCGGGGCGTCCAAGGCCCGTCCTCGGCTTTCGGCCGACGACGTCCCTCGGACCCGGACCCCTTCCACGTCCGCTTAGAGTACCGGAATATAGCCTCGGTGTCTCGGGTACGACAGGCCCAGGTCGCGCTTCCCCGACCCATCGCCGGGCGGAGCGCGGCGGAGAAACGTTGAAGCGCGCGCCCTCCCTCGGTCCCGAGCGAGGTTCGAGTGCCCGAGAGCGCGATCCCCGGGCCCACCGCGGCCGAGGTGACCCGCCGGTACATCGAGGACCATCCCGCGGTCCGGGACTGCCTCGGCTACAACATCGTCAACTTCACCTCACTGGCGCGGAAGATCCGCAGCGACACCGGCCTCGTGAACCAGGAGGCGGTCGAGGTCGCGTGCCGACGCTACCAGCGCCAGATGCGCGCCGACCACCCCCTCGAGCAGAAGGTGCTCGACGTCGTCCGCGCGAGCCGCCTGGAGGTCCGGACGCGCGTCGCGATCATCACGGCCCGCAACGACTGGGACATGCTCGGTACCGTCCTCGAGACCGGCCGATCGTTGCTCGCCGATCGCCGCCACCTGCTCCAGCTGCTCGAGGGGCCGGGCGCCCTCACGATCCTGTGCGAGGAGGACCTGGTCGACGCCGTGCTCGCGGCGATCGGGAAGCGCGCCACGCTCGCGGTCCACACGCACCTGTCGGCCCTCACAGTGCGGAGCCCGGAGGAGATCGTCGAGACCGCGGGCGTCCTCGCATTCCTCGCCGGGGCCCTGTTTCGGGCAGGGATCAACAGCCTCGAGCTGATGAGCGTCTACACGGACTCGACGTTCGTCGTCCGGGAGAAGGACGTGCTCCACGCGTTCCGGATCCTTTCCGGCCTCGTGCACCCGCCGGTCGACGCCGAAGACCCGGCGCCCTGACCCCACGGCGTCCGGCCCGTCGGTCCTCTCGCCGAACGGGTCGGCCCCTGAGGTATATATGGGCCGGGGGTTAGGAGGAGCGCCCACGCCGAGCAGATATCGGTCGGGCCATGGTGGAATCGATGTCGACCAAGTGGGCTGCGCGCCGCTTCGGCCTCCGGGCCGATGCCCGCGGGCTGTCGTCCGTGATCGCCGCAATCGTCATTGTCGTCCTCTTGGCGCTGATGGGCGTCGCGACCTACGGCGTCCTCGGCGGGTTCTCCAAGACCTCCAACCCGGTGACGTGCTGGCCCCCGTCCGCCTTCGTCTGCGGCAAGTTCGTCAACCTCCACGACCTGACGCTCGTCCTGCCGTTCAAGTCGGTCCAGCAGGGCGCGTCGGTCCCGTTCACCGCCCAGCTCCCCGCCTCCGAGTCCGCCACTTCCTACAAGTTCAGTTTCGGTGACGGAGCCCAACCCGTCACGACCGCGTCGCCGACCGTGAACCACAACTTCTCGAGCCCCGGCGTCTACCTCGTCGAGGCCCAGGCGACGGTCAACGGGCTCATCCACGACAACGTTCCGGCGCTGACCCTCGTGAACGTCATCGCCTCCTTCGGCCAGTCGACGGCGGGGAACCTTCCCGGCGTCCAGGCCGCTATCGTCTCCAACTCGAGCTCGCCGGCGGGCACCTCGGGCGTGACCGCGGTCCTCCAGACGTTCCAGTCGGTCACCGTCGGGGCGTCGTACACCTCGGCGCCGACGAACCCCCAGTTCACCCCCGACGCCCCGAGCTTCAACAACAGCGGCGGCTCCCCCTCGGGCCACAACATCACCTCGAGCTCGGGCACGGAGACGGTCGTCTTCGACACGTCGGGCACCTACACGATCAGCTTCATCGCCAGTGCCTCCGACGGGAACGCGACCCTCTACCAGAACTTCACCTGGACCGTCTTCGTCGCTCCGACGGGGGTGCACGCAGGGATCCAGGGGGCCCAGGTCCACGTATCGCCGCACCCCGGGACGATCATCAACTACGAGCTCGCGCCCGGCGGCGCCCTGAGCGAGGACCCCGCGATCGACTACGAGACCGTCGGCGCCGAGCCGATCTACAACGTCTACCAGACCCTGATCAACTACAACGGCAGCGAGACGGGCCCGACGGCCGACAGCTACGTCCCCCAGCTCGCGACGTGCGTGCCCGGCAGCGCGGAGTGCCAGCGCCTCTACCAGGGCAGCGACCTGGTGAACGGCAACGACTACACCTTCGCGATCCAGCCCAACGCCAGCTTCTACGATGGCGCGACGCAGACCCATTGGGGCGTCTGGCCGACGGACGTCGTCTTCTCCATCGCCCGGACGCTGGGCTACGCCACGCTCCCGTGCGTCGCCTGCAACCCGGGATGGATCATCGGGCAGGCCCTGCTGAACCCGGGCAACTACACGTGGGACTCGATCCACGGGCCGTACAACAACACGCCGCAGCAGATCCTCAACTCGATGATCATCAACGGCACCGACTGCCCGGCCGCCGCGATGAACCCGGCGACGGGGCACGGCTGCGTCACCTTCAACGTCTACGGCAACAAGCACGTCTGGCCGTACTTCCTCGAGCTCATCGCGGATCCGCTCGGCGGGGCGATCGTCTCCTGCGGCTGGTTCTCGGCGAGCGGCCAGGGCGCGGGCATCCCGTACTGGACCGCCGGCAATTCGTCCGGCGCGGGCGACCATCCGTGCGCCGCTCCCGGCACCCCCGGCTGGGGGCAGACGGTGAACAACATCCCCGCCACGGGCTGGGACCAGTGGGAGCAGCTCGGGTCCGGCGCGTTCGGCACGTTCCAGGGCCACGTCCAGTTCGGCATGCTCGGGAGCGGGCCGTACTTCATGCAGCAGTACTCGGTCGGCATCTCCTACACGCTCCAGGCCAACCCCGCGTACAGCCAGAACCCCGACTGCACGTGGACCGGCTGCGAGCCCGCCGCGGGCAACTTCGCCAAGACAGTCGAGGTCACGTGGGAGACGACCGCGACCCCGGGCGAGCAGGCGTACGCCGCCGGGATCGCCGACCATGCGACCGTCCCCGAGCCGGACCTCGACCTGCTCCTGCAGCTGGTCGGCCAGGGCAAGGTGAACCTGATCAGCGCCCCGTCGCTCACGATCGGATTCGAACCGTTCAACCTGAACTTCAACATCGGCGGGGCGCAGAAGTTCACCACAAACCCGATCAGCGTGCCGACGGACTGGTTCAGCTACATGGGCATGCGCCAGATGTTCGCGCGCGACTACCCGTACGCGACCGTCCAGCAGACGATCAACACGCGGGACGGGATCCAGTTCGGGTTCAACTACGGCGGGGCGATCCCGCAGTTCATGGCCAACTACTACCCGCACGACATCAGCTGGCCTAACACCGATCCGTGCTCGGACACGACGAACGTCGCCTGCCCGGCGTACTGGTGGGCCCAGATGCACAACCCGGCGAGCCCGTACTACGATCCCGAGGTTGCGGCGTGCACGTCGGGCAACCCGTGCCAGCTGCCGATGTTCGGTACGACGGGCAATCCGACGAACGACCAGATCATGGCGCTCTGGTCCGGTGAGGTCGCGAGCTCGACCGCTAACGCGGTCAAGGTGACCCCCGTCGACATCAACTTCGTCGACGTCCTGGTCAACTCCGAGTTCTCCGGACCGGGCCAGAGCCCGATGCCCATGTACGCGCTCGGATGGGCCCCGGACTACCCGGACCCGACGGACTACGTCGCGCCCTTGTACTCGGCGAACAGCACCTACACGTACGGCGACTCCGTCGAGCAGTCCCTGCTGGTGCCGCAGTTCACGTCGGGATGCCCGGCGACCGTCACGGACTACAACTACTTCGCCAACACGACGTTCGGGAACAACTGCCAGGGCGTGGCCTACAAGGCGATGCTCTACCTGCTCGGGATCGCCGCGGTGACGCCGCCGGGGAGCCTGCGGGTGCTCCAGTACGATCTCGCCGAGAAGATCGCCTACCAGCTCGGCCTCTACGCGTACACCGGCCAGGGCAACCAGGTGATCGGCTTTGCGAGCTGGGTCGATACGAACTCGATCAGCACGAACGTCACGACCGGCGGGGCGGGCGACGTCCCGTACTACTGGCTCACCGGCAACGGGGTCCAGTTCCCAGGCTCCACGTAAGACGCGCCGGCGCGCCGCCGAAACGCCTTAATCGGCGGCCCCTCTCGGACGGACGTGGCCGAGGGAGAGGAACGGCCCCCCGACCGGGGCGCCCCGCTCGCCCTTTCCGGGCCGGAACGCGGCGTCCTCGCGACGCTCCAGCGGTTCCCCGGGGAGTCGATCCCCGAAGAGGAGGTCGCGGACCGCGCCGGCCTGCCCCTCGACGTTGTCCGCGGGAGCCTGCAGCGCCTCCGGGCCAAGCACCTCACCCTGCTCGAGGAGACCACGCGCGATCGGACCCGCCTCACCCGCCGGGGCGAGGAGGCCCGCTCCGAGGGCCTCCCCGAGCGCCGTCTGATCCGGGCGATCGCCGAGAGCCCGCACAAGGCGCTCGACGCCACGGAGATCGACGCCTCGGGCCTGGACGGCGAAGCCCGGTCGGCGGCGATCGGCATCCTCCGGCGCCGCCGCCTCCTCGAGGACGGCTTCCCCTTCCGGCTGAAGGACGGCGCGTCGGAGACCCCCGAGATGCCCGAGGAGCGCGGGCTCCGGGAGATCGGCGACGGGGTCGAGGACGTCGACCCCGATGTCGTGAAGCTCCTCGTGAGGCGGGGCCTCGCCTCCGTCGACCACGTCTCGCACAAGAGCTGGCGGCCCTCCGAGGAGGGGCAACGCGTCCCGACCTCGGAGGACGCCGCGGACCTCCTGGGGGCGCTCACGCCGGCGCTCCTCGCCTCCGACGCGTGGCGCACGGCGGCGTTCCGGCCGTACGACGTCCGGGCGGCCGTCCCCTACTCCGGGGGCGCCCGACCGCATCCGTACCTCGACTGGCTGCGCGAGTTCGAGGAGATCCTGATCGGCCTCGGCTTCTCCCAGTCGGAAGGCCCGCTCCTCGAGACGGAGTTCTGGAACGCCGACGTCCTGTTCATGCCGCAGGAGCACCCAGCGCGGTCGATCCACGACGTGCTCTCGGTCCGCGGGCTCCACGGGCGCGCGCCGCCGTCGGAGCTCCTCGAGCGGGTCGTCGCGGTCCACGAGGGCCGCCCGATCCCCGGTGAGACCGAGCCCCTCGGGATGGGCTGGCGCTATCCGTACGATCGGGCCGTCGCGGCCCGCCCCGTGCTGCGATCGCAGACGACGGCGGTCTCGGCCCGGTTCCTCGCCCAGCATCCAACGCCCCCGTTCCGGATGTACTGCGTCGACCGGAACTTCCGATACGACCCGGTCGATGCGACCCACCACATCGAGTTCGGCCAGTGCGAGGGCGTCCTCGGCGAGGAGTCGGCGTCGCTCCGTCACCTCATCGGGATCTTCCGGGCCCTGGCCGAGGCGATCGGGATCCGCGAGATCCGCATCCGGCCGAGCTACTTTCCCTTCACCGAGCCGTCGATCGAGGCGTACGTGCGGCACCCGCGGCTCGGGTGGATCGAGGCCATGCCGGGCGGCATGTTCCGGCCCGAGGTGCTCCGACCGCTCGGGATCGAGGTCCCCGTGGCGGCCTGGGGGATCGGGATCACGCGCCTCGCGATGGTGAGCCTCGGGCTCTCCGATATCCGGGAGCTGTTCCAGGACGATCTCGCCCGCCTGACGGGCCAGGAGGGCTGAGATGCCCCGCGCCACGCTCTCCCTTCGACGCATCGAGGCCCTCCTGCCGTCCCGCCCAGGGCGCGCGCGCGTCGAGGAGCTCCTGTTCGTCTCGAAGGCCCAGGTCGAGGGCGGCTCCGGCGACGAGCTGCTCGTCGAGGGGACCGCCGACCGGCTCGACCTCCTGACGGAGAGCGGCCTCGGGCTCTACCTCCAGGGGGCGACGGGGTCGGCCGTCGGCCTGCCGCCCGTCGAGCGGGTCGGCGCCTCGACGATCTCGATCGAGGTGGACGCCTCCGTCGGCCCGATACGGCCCGACCTCGCGGCGGTCGAGGTCCGGCCCCCCGCGGGCCAGACCCTCGAGTCAGAGCTACTCGAGGAGGCGATCCGGTTCCAGGAGCTCCTGCACGCCACGCTCGGCCTGGACCGGCGGCTGGCGAGCCTGGGCATCTACCCGATCGAACGGATCCGCGGTCCGGTCCGGTACGCGCTGGAGCCGCTCGACGCCGTCCGGTTCGTTCCGCTCGACGGCGACCGGGAGATCGACGCGACCGACTTCTTCGGCCATCACCCGATGGCGGCCCGGTACGGGGCGCTCGGCCGGCGCGACGACCGCTGCCTCGTCCTCCGCGACGCGGCGGGGGCGGTCCTGAGCGTCCCGCCGATCCTCAACTCGCGCGGCTCCGGGGAGGCCCGTCCGGGCGACGGGGCGCTGCTCCTCGAGTCGACGGGTACCCGACCGAGCCGTGTCGAGGACGCCGTCGGACTCCTCTCCCTCGTGTTCATAGCGCACGGCTGGAGCGTCGCCGAGGTCCCCGTGGCGGGGCCCCACCATCGTTCCGACGGCTCCGGCGTCGTGCGGCCGCGGTCGGTCCAGCTTTCCCCGGCGACGATCGCCCGTCTCGCCGGGGCCGAGATCGCCCCCGCCGAGGTCACCCGCCTCCTCGAGGCGGCGCGTCTCGGCGTCCATCCGCTGCCGCACGGCTGGCGTGTCGAGGTGCCGCCGTGGCGGGCGGACATCCTGGCGCCGGTCGACTTGGTCGAGGAGCTCGTGCTCGCCCGGGGCCTCCGCCCCGAGGACGGGATCGTGCCCCCGTCGGCCACCCGGGGCCGGCGAAGCCCCGAGGCCCAGTTCCGGGCGCACGTGAGCGATCGGCTCCTCGGCCTCGGTCTCATCCCATTGTACACCCCGGTCCTGGTCTCCGAGCGGATGACGACGCTCGCCGGCCGGGCCGCGGCGGTCACGCTGGCGAACCCGGTCTCCGACCAGTTCGCCCGGATGCGCGACTCCCTCCAGCTGTCCCTTCTGGGAGTACTCGAACGGAACGTCCGGCACGGCTACCCCCAGCGGTTCTCCGAGGTGGGGCCGGTCCTGGTGGTCGCGAACGGCTCCGAGAGCGGCGCGGACACCCGGGACCACGCCGGGGTCCTCCTCGCCCACGACGGGGCCGGGTTCGCCGAGGTGGCCGCCCTCGCCGACTACCTCCTCCGCACGTTCGGCACCGCGGGCGTCCGCGAGCCGGCGGAGCTCCCGGGAACGATCCCGGGTCGCGCGGCGGTCCTTCGCCTCGCCGGCGAGACCGTGGCCGAGATGGGCGAGATCGCCCCGGCGCTGCTCCGGGAGCTCCGGGTCCCGGTCCCGGCGGCTTGGGTCGAGTGGGACCTCTCCGCCCTGCGGCCGCTGGTCGAGCGCGCCCGCTAGGGCCAGCCGCTCACCGGCAACGATTTATGAGCCCCCCCGGTCCGACGCCGATGGCGACGCGTCGGAAGGCCCCTTCCGCCCACGATCGGTGGAAGGTCGAGGCGCACCGGGCCATCGGCGCAAAGGCCGACGGCGGACGAGTCCCCCTCCTCGTGCCGCCACCCGAGCCGCCGACCGAGGCGTACGGGGAGCGCCTGGGCTTCCCCGGCGTCGCGCCGTACACGCGGGGCATCCAGCCGACGATGTACCGGGGCCGGCTCTGGACGTTCCGGCAGTACTCGGGGTTCGGGAGCGCCTCGGAGACCAACCGGCGGTTCCGCTACCTCCTCGACGGCGGCCAGACCGGGCTCTCGGTGGCGTTCGACCTGCCGACGCAGATCGGGTACGATTCGGACCACGAGCGGGCCCGCGGCGAGGTCGGCCGGTGCGGCGTCGCCGTCTCGTCGCTCGAGGACATGCGGACCCTGTTCCACGGCCTTCCGCTCGACCGGGCCACGGTCTCGATGACGATCAACGCGACCGCGACGATCCTCACGGCGCTCCTCGTCGCCGTCGGGGAGGAGGGCGGGGTCCCCCGGTCGAAGCTCGGCGGGACGGTGCAGAACGACATCCTGAAGGAGTACGTCGCCCGGGGCACGTACATCTACCCGCCCGCCGCGTCGTTGCGGCTCACCGTCGATCTGATGGAGTTCGCCACGCGCGAGATGCCGCAGTGGAACTACATCTCCGTCTCGGGCTACCACATGCGCGAGGCCGGCGCCACGGCGTCGCAGGAGGTCGCGTTCACGATCGCCAACGCGATCGCCTACGTTCGGGCCGCGGCGGCCCGCGGGCTTCGGGTCGACGACTTCCTTCCCCGACTCTCGTTCTTCTTCTCGGCGGACCGGAACTTCCTCGAGGAGATCGCGAAGTACCGAGCGGCCCGGCGCCTCTGGGCCTCGGTCGCGCGCGAGACCCTGGGCGCGTCGAACGCCCGCTCCCTCCCCCTTCGCTTCCACACGCAGACCGCCGGTTCGTCGCTCACCGCGCAGCAGCCCGAGCTGAACGTCGTCCGCACGACGCTCGAGGCGATGAGCGCCGTCCTGGGCGGCACCCAGTCCCTGCACACGAACGCGCTCGACGAGGCGCTCGGCCTCCCCACCGAGGCGTCGGCCCGGCTCGCGCTCCGGACCCAGCAGATCCTGGCCGAGGAGTCCGGGATCCCGTCGACCGTCGACCCGCTCGGCGGGGCGTACGCGATCGAGTACCTGACGGACCGGATCGAGAAGGAGGCCCGCGAGTACCTCGCCCGGATCGAGGAGATGGGCGGCTCGGTCGTCGCCATCGAGAAGGGGTTCCTCCAGTCGGAGATCGCCCGCGAGGCGTACCGGATCGCCCGGGCGCGCGAGTCGAAGGAGGAGATCGTCGTCGGCGTCAACGACTTCACGGAGGCGGATCCCGACTTCGCGCTCGTCGGAGCCCGCCGACGGGGCCGGGCCGAGCGGTTCCAGCGCGTCGATCCGAAGCTCGAGGCGCGCCAGGCGCGCGCCCTGGCCCGGTTCCGCGCCCGTAGGGAGCCGGCGAAGGCCGCCGCCGCCACCGAGGCCCTGGTGCGCGGGACGCACGCGGGCGAGAACGTACTGCCCCTGGTCCTCGCGGCCGTGCGATCGAACGTGACCCTGGGCGAGATCGCTGGAGCCTGGCGGGACGAGTTCGGCGAGCACAAGCCATCGCGGGCCTTCTGACGGAGCCGGACCGTGGAGATCGATCACCTCGGGATCGCCGTCCCCCGACTGGCCGACGCGATCGCCCAGTGGGGCGCGACCCTGGGAGGTCCGGCGAGCCCGCCCGAGGAGATCCCTTCCCAGCGCGTCCGCGTCTCGTTCTTGTCGGTAGGCGCGACGCACATCGAGCTCCTCGAACCCACGGACCCGGGCTCCCCCATCGGCCGCTTCCTGACCGACCGGAAGGGCGGCCTCCACCACGTGGCGTTCCGCGTGCCCAGCGTCAACGCCGCGCTGGCCGAACAGGAGGCACGGGGAGCTCGGCTCATCGACCGCGTGGCGCGGCCGGGGGCCCGCGGGCGGAAGGTCGGGTTCGTGCATCCCGCCGCCTTCGGCGGGGTCCTGGTCGAGTTCGTGGACGGCCCATGAGCCGGATCCGTTCGGCCACCGCGCGCCGTATCTACGACAGCCGCGGCAAGGAAACGATCGAGGTCCGCCTCGAGACGGTGGAGGGCGTCGTCGGCGCCGTCGGGGCGCCGAGCGGCGCGAGCACCGGTGCCCACGAGGTCCAGGCGCTCCCGAAGGGCGGCGTCGCCGAGGCGCTCGCGACGTTCGCCGAACGCGTCGCGCCGGCGCTCGTCGGTCGGGCGACGGAGGACCAATCGGGGTGGGACGCCACGCTGCACGAGGTCGATGGGACCCCGGAGTTCTCCCGCATCGGCGGCAACACGGCGACGGCCGCTTCGGTGGCCCTCGCCCGGACCCACGCGGCCGCGACCGGCCAGGAGCTCTGGTCCGTGCTTCGGCGTCCTGGCGTCGACGGCCAGACGTTCCCCGCGATCGTCGGCAACTGCATGAACGGCGGGCGCCACGCGATCGGCGGCCCCGAGATCCAGGAGTTCCACGCGTTCTCCCCCGCCCCCCGCCCGGCCGATTCCGTCCGGGCCGCCCTGGCCGTTCACCAGCGCGTCGGGGCCCTGCTCCAGAAACGCCTCCCCGGCTACGCCCTGGGACGCGGCGACGAGGGGGGCTGGGTGGCCCCTCTGGGCAACCTCGAAGCGCTCGAGGTCCTCGTGGACGCGTGCACCACGGTCTCCGCCGAGCTCCACGTCCCCGTCTACCCAGGCCTCGACCTCGCGGCGAGCGAGTTCTTCCGCGACGGTCGGTACCGGTACCGCGAACGCTCGGTCGACGCCGAGGGCCAGATCGCCTTCCTCGCCGAGCTCGTCGACAGGTTCGGGCTCAAGTTCCTCGAGGATCCGTTCCAGGAGGAGGACTACGACTCGTTCGCCGCGCTGACGGCCGCGGTGGGGTCGAAGACCCTCGTGGTCGGCGACGATCTCTACACGACCTCCTCCGCCCGCTTCGAGGCGGGACTCGCGCGGAAGACCTCGAACGCCATCCTGATCAAGGTCAACCAGGTCGGAACGCTGACCGACACGTTCCGGACCGTCGACCTCGCCCGGCGCCATGGCGTCGGGACCGTGACCTCGCATCGCTCGGGGGACCTCCCGGACGGCTGGCTCGCCCACGTCGCCGTCGCCAGCGGCGCCGCGGGGCTGAAATGCGGCCTCCTCGGGGGCGAGCGGGTGGCAAAGCTAAATGAACTCCTACGTCTCGGCGCCGCCACCGGAGCCTGACGAGTGAACGCGGACGAGATGGTCGAACAGGCCCCGCCGACCGACAGCGAGGGCCAGGACACCCGCCCGGGGGAGCTCCTGATCCCGGAGGACACCTACCTGACGTCGGGGGTCCACATCGGGACCCAGCAGAAGTCGGCGAGCATGCGCCGCTTCGTCTACAAGGTCCGGTTCGACGGCCTGCACGTTCTCGATATCCGCGAGACCGACCGACGCATCCGGATCTCGGCCAAGTTCCTCGCGCGGTTCCCTCCAGAGAAGATCCTCGTCGTCTCCCAGCGCCAGTACGGCCAGAAGCCCGTCAAGATCTTCGCGAAGACCGCGGGCGCCGTCTCCTTTGCCGAACGGTTCGTCCCGGGCTGCCTCACCAACCCGAACCTGAGCGAATACTACGAGCCCAAGGTCCTCGTCGTGACGGACCCGGCCACCGACCAGCAGGCGCTCAGCGAGGCGGTCTCCATCGGCATCCCGGTCGTCGGGCTCTGCGACGTCAACAACGAGACCCGGAACGTCGACGTGGTCATCCCGGCGAACAACAAGGGCCGGGTCGCGCTCGCGACGGTGTACTGGCTCCTCTCGCGGGAGATCCTGAAGGCCCGGGGCGGCGCCTCCGCCGAAGCCCCCTACACGCTCACCATCGAGGACTTCCAGGCGGCGCTGTAGGCGGTCCCGACGCCGCCCCGAGGGCGGCACGTGAGCGTTTTAACGCATCGGCCTTCGAAGGGGCGTGTCGAAGGCGACCAACACGCTGCTCGACCTCCTGGTCGAGCACGGGATCCCCGAACGGGGGGCCCGGTTGTACCTGGCCGCCTGCCGCGCGGGACCCCAGACCGCGAGCGAGCTCGCGCGACTCGCGGCGCTCAATCGGGTGGAGGCGTACCGGTTCCTCCGCCAGCTCCAAGAGGCGGGGCTGCTCCGCTCGACCGGCCAGCGCCCGATGCGCCTCGCGGCCGTCCCCCCGGCCGAGCTCATCGACCGGTGGATCCGCCGGGCCGCCGAGCGCCTCCACCGTCTCGAGGGGGACAAGCCGCGCCTCCTGAACGATCTGCAGGGGGACCTGCTGATCCCGGACCCGGACGACGCCCGGAAGTTCCAGGTCCTCGAGGGACGCGGCGCGATCCAGACGTTCCTGAAGCGACGGCTCGGCACCGCCGAGAAGGAGGTCTCGCTCACCGTGAGCGGCTTCGCCCTCGCGGCTGCGATCGACGGCGGGGTCGACCGGGCGATCAAGGAGGCCGTCGACCGCGGCGTCCGGGTCCGGATGGTCACGGAGGTCACGTCCGGGAACCTGCGGGACGCGCAGCATTTTGCTTCGTTCGTGGAGGTCCGCCACGCGAACGCGCCCGTCACGAACCGGGCGATCGTCCTCGACCGGACGGGGCTCCTGGTCTTCGTTTCGGGCGAGGAGGGGCTCGGGCCGACCGGCGAGTCCCAGGTCGCCCTCTGGACGACGTCGTCGGACCTCCTCGCGCGGGCGCGCCAGTACCATCAGCGCGTGTGGTCCCAGGCCGTCAACGCGGCCCGTCGCTTCGTCGAGCTCGAATCCCCGTCGTCGGCGTTCCTCCCGGTCGCCCAGGGTCGGCTCGCCGAGCCGTTCCAGCGGCTCCGGGAGATCACCGAGCTCGGCATGCGGGCCACCGGCGTCCGGGAGCTCCGCTTCGACCTCCCCGAGCTCATCGAGACGGTGGCGCACCAGGTCGGCCGGACGATCGCGATCCGGGTCGAGGGGGCCACCCCGTCGGAGGTCGGACGTTCCTTGACCCAGTATTACGAGAGCCACGCGCTGGGGAAGCTCGAGGTGACGCGGGAGCGGCCCGTGACCCTGCGCGTGACCGGCTGCTTCGCATGCCTGCCGCAGTCGCCGGAGATCGGCCGCGTCCTCTGTCCGAAGCTGATCAAGACCGTCCTCGAGACCCGGCTCGGCTCCTCCTGGGAGGTCTCCCGACCGGACCCCCGACGGCACGCCGCGAAAGGCTGCGTCTTCACGATCACCTCCTCGGCATAGGTCCCGTCCTTCCTCCGACCCCGACTCCGGGAGAGCGCTCGGTCCGGCTCCCCCACAGCCCGACGAGCCCGCCAAAGAGGGCATCGGCGGCCCCCATCGCGACCAGGAACCCGCCCCAGGACCCGGGGGGCCCTCCGACCTCGAGGCCGGTCGGTGCGAAAGGGCGCATTGGCGCCCCCGGACCTACCGCCGAAGAACGGCCCGCCCCCGTCCCAGTGTTTCTCCGCCCGAGCCGAGGGCGGGCCGCCGGTGCCGGTGAGGGACCATGCTAGGCCGCCTCACAGTGTAACTCTTGTATGGACACCTGCGACAGTAAACGGACTAAGGTATTAATATGGCCCTTCCGATGCGCTTAAGACCGCATATGAAGGCCCACTCCACCCGCACCGGACGAGCCCCGGCGACAGCCGAGGCTCTGCGCGCCGCGCGTCGACCGGTTCCCATCGAGGTTCCGGAGGTTCCCGCCGTCGTCACGCCGCCCGCCGAGGGCGTCTGCCCTGAGTGCGGTTCCACCCATCTCACCCGCGACGACATGCGGGGGGAGATCGTCTGCGCGGACTGCGGTCTGGTCGTCGACGCGAGCGCTCTCGTCTCCGATCGCGGCCAGCGCGGCAGCAAGGAGGACACCGGCCGCGAAGCCCGCGGCTGGGGCCCCGTCATCTCCCCACTGATGCCCGACAAGGGGCTCTTCAGCGAGATCGGCGTGCCGACCCGGGACTTCCAAGGCAACAGCCTGTCGCGCAACACCTCGCTCAAGTTCTACCACCTGCGCAAGCTCAACCACCGGCTCCGCGCGGCCCGCACCCATCAGCGCAACCTCGTCGTCGCGCTCGGGGAGCTCAACCGGCTCGCGGGAGTGCTCGGCCTCTCCCGCGAGGTCAAGGAGTCGGCGACCTACATCTACCGACGCGCCCTCGAGCACAAGGCCACGCGCGGCAAGAAGATCGTGGCCCTGGTCGCCGCGAGCGTCTATGCCGCCTGCCGGCAGTGCCACGTGCCCCGGACGATGAAGGAGATCATCGCCCACTCGAAGGCCACGAAGATCGAGGTCGGCCGGGCCTACACGCTCCTCGCCCGTGAGCTCAAGCTCGGATTGAAGCCGGTCGAGCCGCGCGACTACCTGGTCCGGTTCACGCAGGACCTCAATCTCTCCAAGGAGGTCCGGCACAAGGTGCTGGAGCTCTTGGAGCAGGTCGAGCAGGTCTACTCGACGAGCGGCGTGCTCCCCAACGGGATCCTCGCGACGATCATCTACATCGCCTCGAACCTGATGGGCGAGCCGAGGAGCCAGGACCGCATCGCGCTGGTCGCGAACGTGACCCCGGTCACGATCCGCAACCACTACAAGGAGCTCCTGGACCTCCTCGGGCTGCCGAAGAACCTCACGAACCCGCAGGCGCGCGGGACGCTCCCCGTCCCGCTGCCCCGCGCCGACGGGAAGATCGAGGCGGGCGCCGAGATCGCAGGCCACTGAGGGCCCTCCGGGCGGCCGCGGGTCGGCCGGAAAGGCGTTAACCCCTTCCCTATTCGGTCGACCGTGGCCCCGAGAACCGCCCTCAGCTATTCCTCGGTGCGCACCTACCTCGAGTGCCCCCTCCGCTGGAAGTTCCTGTACGTCGACGACTTGAAGGAAGCCCCGCGCGGCTACTTCTCCTTCGGACGGACCGTCCACACGGTGCTCGAGGAGCTCCTGAAGCCCCTTGTCGTCCCGTCCGGCCGTCGGGTCGGCAGCGGGGCCACCCAGCACACGTTGGACGACTGGAGGCCCGGGGACCGCGGGGAGGCCGGCCGCCTCCCGTCCCGGTCCGAGATGCTCGCCCTCTACGAGTCGTCGTGGGTCCGGGACGGGTACGGATCGACCGACGAGGAGAAGCGGTACAAGCAGCTCGGCGAGGAGCTCCTCCTCGCGTACCACGACGACCTCGTCCGCGCCCCGCCGGCGCCGGTGTCGGTCGAGGAGCACCTCGAGGCGAAGTGGAACGGCGTCGCCGTGCACGGCTACATCGACCGGATCGACCGGACGCCCACCGGCGGGCTCGAGATCCTCGACTACAAGACGTCGCGCGAGCTGACCCAGGCCGACGCCGTCGAATCGGACCAGCTCTCGCTCTACCAGGTCCTCGTCGAGCAGAACTACCCGGAACCGGTGGAGCGGCTGACCCTCTATCACCTGCGCAGCCGGACCCCGCGCTCCGTCCCGCGGCGCGAGCCGGCGGTGCTCGAGGGGGTCCACGAGCGGTTCACGCGGGCCGGGGACGGGATCCGGTCCGAGTCGTTCCAGCCGACGCCAGGCCGCCAATGCTCCCGCTGTGAGTTCAAGTCCCTGTGCCCGGAGTTCCGGCTCGTTCCCGAGCCGGAGCAGGCCCAGCTGCTGCAGCTCGTCGACCGGTTCCACCGCCTCCGGAGCGAGGAGGAGCACGTCGAGGAGCAGCTCCGTGCCACCGCGGAGGCCCTCCACCGAGAAGCGGAACGCCTCGGGGTCCACCGCATCTCGGGGAGCGACCGCGTTGCCATCCGACGGCGCGAGGAGGTCTGGCGGTTCCGCGAGGAGAGCGTCGCGCCGATCCTCGCCGAGCACGGCCTCGACGGACAGGTCCGGTCCGACGACGCCGAGGCGATCCGACGCCTCACGCAGGACCCGAACGTCGACGCGGGCCTGCGGCGGCGCCTGACCGAGGCCGGCGGGCGTCAGGTACGGTGGTACTGGGTCCTCGAGGACGGCGCCGCGCGCTCGTAATCACGTAAAGGCTATCTAGACCGCCTCGTACCTCGTGATATGGGGATAGTTCTCGCCCCGGAGGGCCGATGGAAGTCCCTCCGCGACCGCACGCCGACCGTTGCGACCCTCTGCTCGCATTCCTCGCTCCAGATCTTCCACGGCGCCCGGGCCGAGGGGCTGCCGTCGCTCGGGATCTCCGTCGGCCCGCCCGCGAAGTTCTACGACGCCTTTCCGCTCGCGCGCCCGGACAAGTTCCTATCGGTCCCGAAGGTGTCGACGCTCCCGAAGGAGGGCCAGCGCCTGCGCGACGAGGGGGCGATCCTGATCCCGCACGGCTCGTTCGTCGAGTACCTCGGCCCCGAGGCGTTCATGGAGCTCGACGTGCCGGTCTTCGGGAACCGGAAGGTGATCGGGTGGGAGTCGGACCGCGAGAAGGAGCGGATCTGGCTCGAGTCCGCCGGGGTCTCGATGCCGCGGCGCTACGAGTCCCCCGCCGACGTCGACGGCCCGGTGATCGTCAAGTACTACGGGGCGAAGGGCGGCAAGGGGTTCTACCTCGCCAAGAACCGCGAGGCCCTCGAGGGGTTCCGGCCGACGGGCCCTCACGTCATCCAGGAGTACGTCCTCGGCACTCGGTACTACATCCATTTCTTCTACTCGCCGCTCTCCGATCGCGGCTATCGGGTCGGGCACGGGTCGCTCGAGCTCCTCGGCATGGACCGTCGCGACGAGGCCAACATCGACGAATTGTACAAGCTGGGGGCCCACGAGGAGCTGCTGAAGGCCGGCATCCGGCCAACGTTCGTCGTCACGGGCAACGTGCCGGTCGTGCTCCGGGAATCGCTCCTGCCCGCGGTGTTCGAGGTCGGCGAACGGATCGTCACGCGCTCGATCGAGCTGTTCGGCGGAATGGTCGGCCCGTTCTGCGTCGAGGGGATCATGACCGAGAACCTGGAGTTCAAGGTCTTTGAGATCTCCACGCGGATCGTCGCCGGGACGAACCTCTTCATCTCCGGGTCGAGCTATTCGGACCTGATCCAGCCGGGCCTGTCGACGGGGCGACGGATCGCCCTCGAGATCAAGCGCGCCCAGCGTGAGGACCGTCTCGGCGAGATCCTGAGCTAACGGCGACGCCACCCCGGGCGTTGCGGTTATGACCCCGTGGTTTCGTGCGCCGCTCCGATGACGGCGGCAGTCCAGGCCCGGGGCCTGACGAGGGTCTACCCGGGAGGGACCCGCGCGCTCGAGAACGTCGATCTCGAGATCCCCGCCGGGCGCGTCTTCGGCCTGATCGGCCGGAACGGCGCCGGGAAGACGACGTTCGTCCGCATCGCCGCGACGCAGCTCATGCTGACGTCCGGGGAGGTCAGCGTCCTCGGGCTCGACGTCCTCCGCGACGTCGACGAGATCCGGATGCGGATCGCCGCGGTCCCGCAGGAATCGCGTCCGCTGTACTTCGTGACCGTGGACGAGCTCATCTACACGTACCTGCGCGTGCGCGGGATGGAGCGGGCCGACGCCCGCCGAAGGACGGAGGCCGCCCTCAAGGAGTTCTCGCTCACGGCCGTCCGGAACCGGCAGGTGAACCGCCTCTCGGGCGGGACGCGCCGCCGTGCGATGGTCGCGATGATCCTCGCCTGCGACGCCGAGGTCCTGTTCCTCGACGAGCCGACGACCGGGCTCGACCCGATCGCGCGGCGCGAGGTCTGGTCGGCGATCCGACGCGCCCAGAAGGAGGGACGCACGGTCATCCTGACGACGCACTACCTCGATGAGGCCGAGGCGCTCTCCTCGCGGATCGCGCTCCTGGACGGCGGCCGCGTGAAGCTGGAGGGGTCGCCGGAGGACCTGCGGGGACGGGTCCGCCGGCCGTTCCGGGTCACCGTCCATGGGGCCTTCGGGCGCGAGGAGCTCGAGAGCTACGGGGACGTCAGCGAGATCGAGGGCGGCTTTCTCGTCTTCGCCCGGGAGTCCGACGCCCGGGACCTCGCCGCGAAGGCGATGACCCGCGGCGCGCGGGTCTCGCTCGCGCCGGTCACCCTCGAGGACATCTTCCTGCAGGTCGTCGGGACCCGCCTGGACGAGGACGCGCCCCTCGAGCGAGAGGAATCCTGATGGCCGTCCGTCACCGGCTCCGATCGATCACGACGCTGACGTGGCTCAACGGGGTCCTGCCGATCCGCTCTCAGCCGCTCTACCTCATCAACCTGGTCGGCCAGCCGCTCTCGTTCCTCTTCTTCATCACGATCGCCTCGGGCGGGTCGCTCTACCCGTACGCCGTCGGCGGCGGGATGCTGATGACGATCCTCTCGATCGGGACGAGCCTGCAGACCGACATCTCCCACTACAAGACCGACCTGAAGCTCCAGGACGTCATGATCGCCTCGCCGGTCGAGGAGTGGGTCTACGTGGCCGGCCTCGCGCTCTCGGAGCTTGTCTACTCGCTCCCCGCCATGGGCCTCTTCGTGCTCCTTTGGACCCTGGGCGGCTGGGCCACTCCGCTCGCGGCGATCACGCTCGCCGGGGTGCTCCTCCTCGTCTGGGCGTTTGCCTCGGCGCTCGGCTTCACCCTCGCCACGTACTTCCAGGACGTCCGGGAGACGTTCGTCTTCTCCTCGGTCATCTCGCTCTCCCTCTCGGTGATCCCCCCCGTGTACTACCCCATCACCGCGCTGCCGGCGTGGCTGCGCCCGTACGCCTGGCTGTCGCCGACGACGTACGCGGCCGACCTGATCCACGGCACCGTCGGGGTCCCGGGTCCGTCGACGCTCGGCGCCCTCACCGACTGGGGGGTCCTCATCGGCTTCACCCTCGGGCTGCTGGCATTGGCCTCGTGGAAGGCCCGGTGGCGGGAACCCTAGGGATCGGGGGGAAACCGGGGCCGTCGAACCGCCTCCGGACCGCGAGAATTCTTTGCGTCGCCCGAGCCCTTATGTAGAGGCTCGCTGCTCGCGCGCCTCGGATGCTTCTCTTCGCGGACCACCGGAGTTTTCCAGCCGCGGACGACCGACTCCAGCACTGCACGGTGTGCGGCAAGGACCTCGTCGTTCTGCCGAACGACCGTCGCGGCGGGGCCTGCTTCGACTGCCTCTCGTTGAGCGTCACGGAGTACGTCGACTGCCCCGATTGCGGTGTGCCGATGCTGCCGGGGCAGCGGGCCGCGGGATGCCCGCGGTGCGGCTGGTACACGCGCCGTGGCTAAAGGCCCGCGCGTCGGCCGCTAAGCTTATCGGCGCGGCCCCCTCGAAACCAAGCGGGCGTGCCGAGGTGGCTCAGTCCGGTACGGCGCGAGTCTGGAAAGCTCGTGGCGGAATACGCCTCGGGAGTTCAA
>Ga0209415_10002690_pt1 | contig 33171 bp, 25 predicted proteins | sample PeaSoiSIISIP2007_FD_187696 | JGI IMG/M metagenome (GOLD analysis project Ga0209415, IMG submission 187696) | Peat soil microbial communities from Weissenstadt, Germany - SII-SIP-2007 (SPAdes) (version 2) | ecosystem: Environmental > Terrestrial > Soil > Wetlands > Peat | place: Germany... | reverse complement strand
AGGGGGGATTTGAACCCCCATGCCTTTCGGCGCCACCCCCTCAAGATGGTGTGTCTGCCAATTCCACCACTTCCGCACGGCGCTCGAAAATTGCTTAGAGGCTCAATGATTATAGCAAATACCCATGTCCACCACGGAGTCACAGAGACACAGAAGAGGATTTTCAATTGCCGATCTGCAATTGAAAATCGCACCCCTCAGTACTCGACGATTGCCGCAAACGATTTTGGATCGAGGCTGGCGCCGCCGACCAGGGCGCCGTCGATCTCTTCTTCCGTCATCAGCGCTTTGGCATTTTCCGGTTTCACCGAGCCGCCGTAGAGGATGCGAAGTTGGTCGGCAAACTCCTGGCCAAAAGTTTTGGCCGCCTCACCCCGGATCAGGTTGTGCGCCTGGGAGGCAAGCTGTGGGGTAGCCGTTTTGCCGGTTCCGATCGCCCACACGGGCTCGTAGGCGATGACCATCTTGGCGGCTTTCTTGGTCGAGACCTTATGGAAAGCCCGCAGGCATTGCCGGCGCAACACATCTTCGGTCAGGCCGGCCTCGCGTTCCTCAAGAACTTCCCCGACGCATACAATCGGAGTGAGACCTGCTTCCAGCGCGGCTTTCAGCTTGAAATTGACGATGTCATCGGTCTCGCCGAAATACTGGCGCCGCTCTGAATGTCCAATGATGACGTGAGTGCAGCCGACATCCAGCAGCATGCCGGGGCAGATTTCGCCGGTGTAGGCGCCTTCTTTCTCCCAGTACAAATCCTGCGCGCCGACGGCGATGTTGCATCCTTTTGTAGCTTCGACCGCGACACAAAGGTCGATGTAGGGTGGGCAGACCACGATCTCGTCCCGCGTATGATCCGCGATCAGAGGCAGAAAATCTTTGAAGAACTCGCTCGTCTGCGCAGGATTCTTATACATCTTCCAGTTGGCAGCGATCAGTTTCTTGCGTGGCATAGGGTCCTCGAAGAAAACCTCTAACCGCAAAGTACACGAAGTTCACGCGAAGAACGCAAAGGAGAGCAAATACACAGATCCTTCGCTTCGCTCAGGATGACAGAGTGGCTGCCTCTTTCACTTCTTGTCCGTCAGCGCTTCCACGCCGGGCAACTTCTTGCCTTCCAGAAACTCGAGCGACGCGCCGCCTCCGGTCGAGATGTGTGAGATCTTGTCTGCGACACCTGCGGCGCGCACGGCGGCTACCGAATCTCCGCCGCCCACAATCGAAATGGCTCCCACATTTTCCGCTATCGCTCGGGCGATCTTGAAAGTTCCCTTGCTGAACGGGGCAACCTCGAATACTCCCATGGGACCATTCCATACGATGGTCCGCGACCGCGAAATCTCGTCCGAGAACAGCTCGACCGTCTGCGGCCCAATGTCGAGGCCCATCATGTTCGCGGGAATCGCTTTGCCGCTGTTGACAGTATGCACCACGGCATTGACCTCCATGCGGTCGGCAACGACGTGATCCACCGGCAGCAGGAATTTCAGCTTGTGATGCTCTGCCTCCTGCAGGAGTTGACGGGCCAGCTCGAGTTTGTCTTCTTCTACGCGCGATTTGCCGACGTGCTCCCCCCGCGCTTTCAGGAAGGTGTAAGCCATTGCGCCGCCGATGAGCAGGCTGTTCACCTTGTTCATCAGATTCTGGATGACGCCGATCTTGTCGCTCACTTTCGCGCCACCAAGAATAGCGATGAATGGGTGTTCGGGATGCTGCAAGACCTTGCCCAGGTACTCCAGTTCTTTTTGCATCAGCAGGCCAGCAGCGGACTTTTGCACAAACCGGGTGATGCCGACAGTCGAAGCGTGTGCGCGATGCGCCGTGCCGAAGGCATCGTTGACGTAATACTCCGCCAGGCTGGCGAGCTGCTTGGAGAATTTCTCGTCATTGGCTTCTTCTTCGGCGTGGAAGCGGAGGTTCTCCAGAAGTAAAGTTTGCCCCTTTTCCAGCTTGCCGGCCATCTCTTCGGCTTCCACGCCGACGCATTCCGGGCAGAAACCCACGTTTTCGCCGCGTGCCAATTCTTTGTCGAGCAGCATGCGCAGGCGCTCGGCCACGGGCTTGAGGCTCATCTTAAGATTGGGTTTGCCCTGGGGACGGCCCAGATGCGAAGCCAAAATCAGCCGCGCCCCGTGGCGCAGGGCATACTCGATGGTGGGCAGAGTCTCGCGGATGCGCGTATCGTCCATCACCCGGCCGTCTTCCAGCGGCACGTTGAAATCCACGCGCATAAAGACGCGGTGATCGTTCAGCGAAAGGTCGCGGATAGAAAGCTTCGACATGTCTGGAGTCCTTGGAAATGTAGATCCTCCGGCGCGCTCTGTCCTTCGGAGTGCGCAGGCCAGAGCTTGCTCGGGATGACAAACTGTTTAAGAAACGAGCCTACAGCCCTTTCTTGCCGATGTAATCGATCAGGTCGCGAACCCGGCAAGAATAGCCCCACTCATTGTCGTACCACGAAATAACCTTCACCAGATTGCCGCCTACTACCATGGTGCAGAGCGAATCCACAATGGAAGAACGCGGGTCGCCACGAAAGTCTGCCGAGACCAATTCGTGCTCTTCGTATCCCAGATAGCCTTTCAGCGGGCCTTCCTCGGAAGCCCTCTTCAGCGCAGCATTCACTTCTTCTTTGGAGGTCTTCTTTTCGACATATGCCACCAGGTCCACAACTGAGACGTTGGGCGTCGGAACGCGCATCGCGAAACCGTCCAGCTTGCCCGCCATTTCCGGGATTACCAGCTTCAACGCCTTGGCCGCGCCTGTGGAAGTGGGAATCATGGAAAGTGCGGCCGCACGCGCACGCCGCAGATCTTTGTGCGGGAAGTCCAAGATGACTTGATCGTTGGTGTAGGAGTGGATCGTGGTCATGGTCCCGCAGACAATCTTGAAATTGTCGTGGACTACCTTGGCGATCGGCGCCAGGCAGTTGGTCGTGCATGAGGCGTTGGAGATGATGTGATGCTTCGCGGGATCGTAGACCTGTTGGTTGACGCCGAGCACGAGGGTGACGTCTTCATTCTTGGCGGGAGCGGAAATGATGACTTTCTTCACCGGGCCGCGCAAGTGTTTCTTGGCGTCTTCGGCATTGGTGAAGCGTCCGGTAGATTCCAGCACGACCTGAGCACCCACCGATTCCCACGGCAGCTTGGCCGGATCTTTTTCCGCGAAAACCTCAAAGCTCTTGTTGTCGACGGCAATGCTGTCCGCGCCTGCGGAGATGTTGTTGTGCAGGTTGCCCAGAATCGAGTCGTACTTCAGCAGGTGGGCCAGGGTTCTGGGATCGGTGAGATCGTTAACTGCGACGAATTCGATGTTGGGATCGTTAAGCGAGGCGCGCAGCACGTTGCGCCCAATGCGTCCGAAACCGTTAATGCCTACTTTGATTGCCATGTTGCCTCCCATGATGATGAGACACAAATAAGAAAAGAATGCAGAGCCGGAAACAAAAATGGTAACAGGGAACGCAGGAGGCAGCAAATGAGGGCAGCCCGAAATGGGACGAAGGACAGGGGGGTACCTAGCGGTTCCGAATCAGGATCTGATCCGGGGTCTTTCTTCCGTAGGCTGGGTCGAAACGTCTCTTTCGCGCTGTCAAAAGCCGTGATAACATACGTTCCCCTTGACGAGGAGAGAGGTATGAAAACGGGAATGCGACTTCGGAGCTGGGTTTCACGGACAGGCTGGAAATTAGCCCCCGTCCTGGCGATTGCGGTTATGTTCGGGGGTGCTGCTGCCCCGCCGATGGAAGCCCAAACTTTTACCCTGCTATATACATTCACCGACGGAACCGACGGCGGAGTCCCGCTCGCGGGTGTGATTCTTGACCCAAAGGGCAACATCTACGGCACCACAGAGTACGGTGGTGATCCTAAATGCGGCAATGGCGGTTGCGGGGTGGTATTCAAGCTGAATACTGCCGGCACCGAGACCGTTCTGCACGCCTTCACCGGAAAAGCTGGGGACGGGGAGTACCTTGGGGCGGGCGTTGTACGGGATGCTACGGGTAATCTCTACGGCACCACGCCGAAAGGGGGCAGGCGTGGATGGGGAACCGTCTTCGAGCTGAACCAGGCCGGCAAGGAAACCGTGCTCTACGGCTTCAAGAACGGCAATGACGGTGGTGATCCTGTGGCGGGTCTGCTTCTGGATAGTGCCGGCAACGCATACGGCAGTGCCGCGTACGGTGGGACTAAGGGCCTCGGAGTGATATTCAACGTAGGTGCCGGCGGCGGCCAGACGGTTCTACACAGCTTCAGAGGGACGGACGGGGAGCGTCCCTATGCAGGGTTGATCCGCGACGCGGCGGGGAACCTGTATGGGACGACCGCAGAAGGCGGGGGCCATGGGTATGGGACAGTGTTCAAGCTGGGGAAGGGCAAGATCAGGCTGCTCTATAGCTTCACCGGTGGCGTGGACGGGGCATACCCTTACGCGACCTTGGTCCGGGACCAGGCAGGTAACCTCTATGGAACCACGACGCAGGGCGGCACGGCGGGTGTGGGGGTCGTATTCAAAATAAACAAAAGCGGAAAGGAAACGGTGTTGTACAGCTTCGCGGGGGGCGCAGACGGGAACACTCCAGTCGCGGGTTTGATCCGGGACACGCCTGGCAACCTCTATGGTACTACTGAGAATGGGGGGACATTGGGCTACGGAACGGTGTTCAGCGTGAGCAGTTCGGGCACGGAAACCGTGCTTTACAGCTTCACAAACGGGGCGGACGGAGCTTTTCCAGTTGCAGGTGTGGTTCGAGACGCAGGCGGTAACCTCTACGGCACCGCCTCCCAGGGCGGCGGGAATCAGGCCGGAACGGTGTTCGAGATCAGTCCGTAAATGGAGGTGAGCAGCCGCCCAGTCCGCAGCAGGACAGAGAGTTGCGGGCGACGTTGCCGGGTGTGAATCTACTCGCACATTGCCCGCGAGCCCCCCAGTGTGTTACAAGCCAGACATGCGTAAATGGATGCGCGAGCGCATGCAGCGCCGCAAGAAGGCCACCGAAGCCAGCAAGGTGGAAGCCGCACCGGCTCCTCTGCAGCCGACATTCTACGATACGGAGCCCGCCAGCGCGGCTCCAGCCGAAACCGAGCAACCTGCGCGTGAACCGTCAGAGCCCGAGGCAGCGCGGGAGACGTCACCGACCGAGCCGCAACCGGGTCAGCCTCAGGCGCAAACCGAAGGCGGGGACGCACGGAAACGCCGGCGACGCCGAGGCCGAGGCGGACGTGGCCGCAGCCGAAGTGCTGGGCCCCGCCCCCTCGATGCGGTGGCTGGCGGAGGGTCACCCCACCCCGTCCATGCCCCGCCGGCAGAAAACACTGCAGCGACGGTCGCCGCTCCAGTCGTGAGCGCTCCAGTAGCGGCTCCGGTCGCGCCGCCACGTCCCTCAAAGGGTGTGGTTGTACTGGCGGTTGGTCTGCCGGGCTCGGGCAAGAGCTCATGGTTCAAACGGCATAACATCACCCCGCTTTCGAGCGATCTATTGCGCGCGCTCCTGTTTGACGATCCCACCGAGCAACGTTTCCAGGACCTGATCTTCTCCAACCTGCGTTCCATGCTGAAAGCGCGGCTGATCGCGCGGCGGTCCCTGAACTATGTGGACGCCACCAATCTCACACCTCACGACCGTCATGGCTGGATCAAACTGGCCAAGGATTACGGCTATGAAGTGCAGGCCGTATTCTTCGACGTGCCGGTAGACGTTTGCCTCGATCGCAATCAACGCCGCAAGCGCATGGTCCCGGAAGACGTGATGCGGCGCATGGCAGGGAAGCTCAAGCCGCCGACGTTTGAGGAAGGATTTTCGAAAATAACCGTGGTGCGGGTGAAGTCCAAGGAGCAGTGAGCCTCCGCGCGGGCTAAGAACTGCTGGTTTTTCCGCCCTGAATTGTACGATCCATCACTTTCCCGCGGCAGCGGAGCGAGCCTGCGAGGACGTAACTTGGGCCTCCACTTTAGTGATGAGGGCAACTACTTCCTCGCCCGCACTGGCCACGCGGGTAAACCCTTCCTCCGCCTCCTGAACTTTGCCGGCATGCTTCAACTCCACGACTTCCTTCACTAAAGCATGCATGGCTTTGTGTTTTTTCTCCAACTCCTGCAAGCCTGGGAGTTGGGCGTAGTGAACCATCCCTTCGCCGTATATCCACTTGCCCAACTCGCAAGCCTGGTGCGAGGCAAGCTTGTGGGGGTCAAGGTTCTCCCGGCCATCGAGAAATCCTCGCAGCTTCAGACGCCAGCTGCGGTGGGCCATCTTCACGCGAGCAAAGTCCACACTTGCAGAGGTGTGACCCTGCATCTGGAATGCCGGGATGTGACTCTGCTTCGCGCCCGGTTCATTGCCGCTGTGCCCATCTTCCGCCAGTCGAAATTGTCCCACTAACTGCTTCAATTTCATGGCGAGACCGGTCAGGTCTTCCAAGGCCATCCTGGTCTGCTGCGCCCCAGCCACACTGTTGCCGGCGATCTTTGCGATCTGATCGATGTTGCCGTTGACCTCTTCGGTGGCCGCGGACTGTTGCGTTGCCGCCGTCGCAATGTGCGCGATCATATCCCCGACCTGCTCGGTCATCTGAATGATCTCATGCAGAGAACAGCCTGCCTGGCTGGTGGATTCCACACCCATTTCGACTTGCTTGGTGCCCGCCTGCATGGCCTCGACCGCGCTCATGGTCTCAGCCTGAATGCTTCGAATCATCTTCGCGATTTCTTTGGTTGCGGTGCTGGTGCGTTCCGCCAGCTTGCGCACTTCATCCGCCACGACGGCAAACCCGCGGCCTTGCTCGCCGGCCCGGGCGGCCTCGATGGCGGCGTTCAACGCCAGCAGATTAGTCTGGTCAGCAATGTCATCGATCACCCCGATGATCCTCCCGATCTGGTCCGATTGCTTCCCCAGTTCCTGAACCTTGTTTGCGGTTTCGCCCACTGACTGGGCAATGGCGCGCATCCTGGAGAGTGTTTCTTCGACAATCGTGCCCCCCTGGCGTGCGGTCCCGGCGGCTTTTTGCGAGGCCACCGCGGCACTATTGGAGTTCTCGGAGACCTGTTGCACGGTGGCTGCCATCTCTTGCATGGCCGTGGCCACCTGACTGGTTTGGTCTTTCTGCGCTTCTGCGCCCTGGGCCTGCAGCCGGGACGAGGCAGAGATTTGCTCACTGGCCGCAGCTAGGCTCTGGGCGCTGGTACTCACCTGGGAGAGGATCTGGTGGAGCTTCTCCATGAGAGCGTTGAACCATTTCGCCAGCTCGCCTACTTCATCGTTCGAATCTATCGTAAGACGCTTGGTCAGGTCGCCTTCGCCTTCGGCCACGTCCTTGATCTGGTCGACCATCTGCTGCAGCCTGCCAAAGATGGACGCGGACACGCATGCCGAGGCGCTAACGAGCAGGATCAGGCAGATCAGAGTAAGGCCGCCAGCAATCGCCGCACTTCGCCGCCAGGTCGCATCCACGTCGTCGATATAGATTCCTGTGCCCAGAATCCAGCCCCAAGCCTCGAAGCCTTTCACGTAGGAAAGCTTGGGGATGGGTTTGTCCAGACCCGGCTTGGGCCACATGTAGGCGACAAACCCAGATCCATGTTGTTTGACGGTGTCAGCCATCTCGACGAATAGCGCCTTGCCATTCGGATCCTTGGTGTCGCTCAGATCCTTGCCGTTGAGCTGTGGCTTCATGGGATGCATCACCATGGTGGGATGGTAGTCGTTGATCCAGAGGTAGTTCTCACCTTCGTAGCGGATGGCCCCGATGATTTCGGTCGCCCGCCTTTGGGCCTGGGCACGGCTCATTCGTCCGGCTTGCTCCAGCTGGTAACTCTGGAGGATGACGGAGTAAGATGCCTCCACCAGACTCCGAGCCTTTTCCTGTTTCTCGGTCATGAGGCGGGAGCGCTCGTTGGTCAACCAGAAGCCGGCCAGGACCAACAGTCCGGCGATAGCCAGCGCCACGATCAGACGGAACTTGCTTTTTAGGTTCATATGCGTAAGCGGAAAACACCGCTAGAGGCGTCATCGGCATCTTTCCTGCGGAGCATGAAGGTTACGAAAGTGATGAGAGCGGAACCGGGATTCTTACCCGAAGCGGCTCAACTCTTCCTGGAAGCGCGGGCTAGGCAAAAGTTTGCGTGCTAGCCTCTCAAGTAGGGCCGCAACTCTGGGGAACGCGGGCGCGCCTGAGGAGTGCAGTCGTTTGTAGATCATCATTTCGATGGCCCTGCTCTTGATCAAAAGAGGTCGCCTATTGTTTCGGGCCGTGAAAGATGCTGGCGGCCGGGACGATCATTTTGAACCAGACCTTATCTCCGCCGAAACGGTTCCGGACCAGGGTTTCGTGCTGCCACTGCGTCATGAAGGTTATGTGACGCTTGTTGGTGTATCCGACGCTGGGTCCGGCGGCCAAGACCTGTCCTCTGCGGCCTGCACTCCACATCCCCGGCGCGGCCGCTACGGTCTGACCGTTGACCGTATCAACGGTTACCTGCTTCAGGGCATAGCCCGTACCACCGAACATCCAACTGCCGAAATGCCTGCCCACCAGGCAATCCGTGTGGAACTCCTGCCCCGAGTGATAGTTGGTGGCTGGGTTGGTGGTTTTGACGTTGTACATCAGTTTGGTGGAGGCCTCCCAACCTGACTTCGGCATGTAGCTGAGGGCAACCACCGGCTCAAAACTGTAGTAGTGCGCGCCCACACTCACGCGGGGGTCGCTCTGGTTGTAGCTGCCCGTGGGAAGGGTGATTTCGCAGGCCGCCACGGCATGCAAGTGCTTCCGGTGCCACGCCAGGACGAAGGGGTCGAGCGTGATGTCGCCAACGCCGGACTTGCTCTTACTGCCGTTCAGGTTCATCGACTGATAGACTACTGGCACGATGATATGCACTGCGTAGTTGGCTCCGAGAATCTTGAAATTGGTCATCTCGAGGAACCGGAAGGCATCGAAAGTGGCATCCACTGATGGCGTTGTTCCGTTCAGGCTTACTCTGTTGCCGGAAGCATTCTTCAGCTCGCCGGCGTAGTACCCAAGATAATTCACGTAGTAAAACCCGGGGGGCGGAGCTGCTCCGGCAAACCAGTTCTCGGCGCCGTTCGGGTACTGGTCGCCACCTTCTTTAGCGCGCACAGCCGGGACAACCAAGAGCACGAGCCCAAGGACGAAAATGCGCTTCAGTTTCTTCATGCCGTTTCTCTCCCAGGTCTGCCGGTGCGCTGGTAAGAGCCAGACGCACCATCTCCCGCGGTGTCGAGTCCGCTTTGCGGAGTTGTATGTGAATCACCCTCGCTTGCTCTATCGGCAGGACGGGGGTCGGCTTGAGGACAATCCAGATGCGGGCTGGATGCTCGGGTTGGGTTGTGGCCTCATTGCCGGATTAGGAAGGCAATTGACTGGATTAATTCGAACAACCTCCGGCAGTTGTCGTACACCTGACCTAGGCGTCCGGACCTGCAGGGGCCGCAGAGTTCGAAAACTCCTATCCTCTCAAGTAGGGCAGCAACTCCTTGAATGCGGGTGCGCCTGAGGAGCGCAGCAGTTCGTAGATCATCATTTCCGTCGAGGAAATAACGGCGCCGGCGGCGCGCATCCGCTCTAAGCCGATCTTCCAGTTCCATTCCGTTCGCGAGCTCACAGCATCCGATGCCACGTGGACGATGTAGCCTTCGCGCAGCGCTCCCAGCGCAGTCTGGGTCACACAAATGTGGCTTTCCATCCCACACAGCAAAACCGTATTACGGTTCCCGGGCTGTCGCTTCAGCACGGAGCAGAAAACCTCGCTGCCAAAGCAGGAGAACATATGCTTGTCGATGGGCTGGGTTTCGGGCAGCAGAGAAGCGATTTCTGGTACGGTTGGGCCCAGCCCCTTGGCATATTGCGTGGTCATGAGCGCGGGAATTTTCAGGATGCCCGCCAGGCGAATGAGCAACTGGGAGTTCTTCACCATTCGCTCCTTCTCGAAAATGGGAGGCAGGAGCTTCTCCTGAATATCTACCACGACAAGCGCGCACTGCTCGGCCTCAAGCGGACGGCGTGCGATTTCACTGTACTCGCTGTTCAGGGGGGTGATGCTGCCAAGGGTCGTAACCATGGGTTTCTCCTGCGTGAATCTTAAACCGCGGAGGGCGCAAAGAACAGTCGCAGAGATTGCTAGATAGTGTCCTAAAGGACACTACCGATTGTTAAATGCCCGCCCGCGGTGCGGAGTGTGACCGCCCCGAAATTCCGCCCACGATCTGGCAACCGGTGTCGTGCAGTCCGGAGCACCGCCTTCAGGGAAGTTGAAGGCAAAATTCCTTCCACCTCGAAGATGTTCGAAGCGGCCCGATCAATCACCAGGGGCTGTTTGACCCGAAGAAGTAACCTGATGAATAATCGGGTAGTTGCCCCCTCGTTCAACGGCAGGACAGCTGACTCTGGATCAGCATATCGGGGTTCGAATCCCTGGGGGGCAGCCAAGCATTTCAAACCCTTCCATGCGCTCGCGTCCAACATCACTCACAGCTAGTTGCATTGTTGCTGAGTTGTTTTGGAAGGTGAGATCAATACCCGTAACTCCGAGGTCTGAACTCTACTTTTAATACCGTTATGCCTGCGTGTTCTTTGAAGTCGATCGCGCAGAAGTGGCGCGGCACAAATCGCCGCGCCACTTCTAAACTCCGAGGCTAGGTACCCGTTTTCATGGCTTGCGCCGGAGGCGCCGCACCGAATGCTGTTGCAACTCGGCTCCCAATCGGCGACCCCAGCCCGGTGCATGCATCCCACCCGGGACCGGCAGGATAGGCGCCGTTGTTACCGGAGGTGACGTCATTGAAATCCGCCGCCGTACTCGCGTTCTGATAAAGCAATGGGTTGATAAAGCCAGCTGATTTTCCAATGCTTTCGTTGATGAGCGCGATCAATCCAGCCCAGAGCGGAGCGACAGCGCTCGTCCCTCCGATCACGCCGGATTGCCCGTCTACGCGAGTAAGGTAGCCGGTGGTCGGGTCGGCGTCCCCAGAGACATCTGGAACTCCGCGACCAACATTTTGGTTTGGATTGGCGGAAGGCGGCACGCCAGCCCCATTCTGCCAACTGGGAAGGGGGAAGAAGTCGCTGATGCCGCCACCGGTTGCCCCTTCGTTATTAGCCAGTTCGTTCCACACGGTTTCGCTGGTGATGGAGTTGCCCGAGGCTACCAGACGTGTACCTCCACAGGCCAGCACATTAGGACTCGACGCCGGGAAATCCACATGGTTCAGTCCATCCCCTACACCGTCCGTCGAACCGTCGTCTCCGGCAGCGACGCAAACCGTCACCCCCATGGCGGCGGCAGCCTGGAATGCCTCATCCATGGTCGTCATTGCCTGCTGCGTCCAGGATGATTCCGGCCCTCCCCAACTAATGGAGACGATTGACGGATTATTCGTGCTGTCGTGCACTGCGGTTGTGATCGCGTTCAGAAAACCGGCGTCCGTGTTGTCGGCAAAATAGACGACGATCTTTGCGCCGGGCGCGATCGCCCCGGACACTTCAATATCCAACATCACTTCGCCATCCGGCCCATTCGGGTCTCCGGTAGGATGGTTGTCACCGTTGCCCACCGAAACCGCCGATACGGCCGGCTTCTTGGTCAGGTTGAGCTGAGTCCAGTATTTGCTCAGATCGGTGGGCTTATACCCGCCGCCCAACTCGACCAGCGCGATACATTCTCCGGATCCATCGACGCCGGTGGGAAAGCTGTAGAGCGAGGCGACTTGTGTGGGCGTGTAGGACTGGCCGGTAGCTTGGGCGCGGGCGCCGGCTCGCTCACGCCGCCTACGAAAATGCGGCTTGGCTTGTGGACGATTGTCCAGACCAAAGACGCCTTCGATCGCATCCTGCAGTTCGGTAGGAATATGGACCGGTCCCGTGCGCCCGCGATACCGGCCATTCGGATGCTCGTATTGCTTCAGTTCGACGCCAAACGCCTCGTTCATTGCGGCGACCGTCCCGGAGAGAATGACCGTCCGGCGTGCCGGGCTCTTTTCCTTTACGGTGAGTCTGTGCTGGCGGGCAAATGACTCGACGCGAGCAATCGTGTCGGGGTCCGCCCCATGGCGTTGCTCGAAGTCTTTGCGACTCAAAATGGTACGTTTCTCAATCGGTTTCTTGAATTCATCAGCGTCGACAATCGGTTTCTTCCCTGCGCGAGAGCGCAGACGAATTGTCACGTCGATTGTTTCTTTAGGGTTAGCAGGACCTATCTCTTGCGCGCCTTCTAGCGGAGCGCGTTCACTACCGGCGAGTGGAAAAGGTTTCTTCGGAGTAGACATGAATCTCCTTATCTGTCGGACCTGGCTGATAGTGAAGGAAAGCAGCGCAGCGTTACAACGGAGTCCCCTTTCGCGGAACCCCAACCTAGGGAATGAGCCTAGCCCTCTGCAATCCTACGAATTCAGTGCTGGCCCGTTGGATAGCCGTGAACTTAGCAGCGGACCGACAAGAAAGTAATTCTTTCGGGATCTGTTACAAAAACCGGACAAACTAGAGGTGGCGCTCCAGATTATCGAAACTATAGCGTTTCCAAAATCCATCGCCAGTATTGCCGGGTGCAGTGCAATCTGTCGGATGCACCGAAGTCATTCTTCTACTGGACCAACGGCCCCATTGCTTGTCGAGGTCGCGAGGGGTAAACTGGCTTCGGCTCAACTGGCCTACGCCCAGGCTGCGAAGGTAGGCGGAACGATTGATGCATCGCACGCGTAAGTTGCTTTGAGTCGTATCTTTACCGGGGAGGACACGCGTGTGGCCCAGGGTCTTGGCCAGCATCCTTTAACTACGAGGATGGGTGCACTAGCGGAGAGTTCCGTCGTTCGCGGGAGGGGAATGGAACTACATCTGTCCGGATGTTTGCGGGGTAGATAAAGTGGCTCCGCCGAGAAGCTGATCCATCGTTCTTGACGCACCATCCTGACGTAAACTAACCCGAGTAAGCGAGTCGGTAAAACCCCGTGGCTGCTCTCCTCTAGGGATTCTCTTCGGTGCTAGTGCAGTGGAAGGTATACACCCATCACCAATAGCTAACAGTGGAGCTTGAACGGAAGGAAGCGCGTATGACGAACGTAAGGCTTGCAATTCTTGTTTGTGCCGTTGGTGCGGTTCTGGGCGCAAATGTCACCCTTCAAGCGCAGGTTCCGGCTTCGTTCTTCGCTATGCAGATGGCGCACGATGTAATGATCGGGGAGCCTTGGCCAGTCGACTCATTCCCGGGAATCCGTTTGTGGGATTCCGGGACGGCCTGGGGAATGATCAACACCGCTCCCGGCCAATATGACTGGAGCATGCTCGATGCGTGGCTCCAAGCTGCCAAGCGGCAGAATGCGGATGTCGAGTATACCTTCGGGCGGGTGCCGCAGTGGGCTTCGTCGAATCCCAACGATACCGTTTGCGCCAACGCGCCCGGTAGTTGCGATCCGCCGAATGATCTTAATAGCGACGGCACCGGCACCGACCAACACTGGAAGGATTTCGTCACCGCGATTGCCACGCGAGTGAACGATGCAAACTATCTGCAGACCCACGCGCCCATAAAATACTGGGAACTCTGGGACGAAGCTCCAAACCCGTTCCGCTGGCACCCTAAGTCCGAACAACAAGGAATTGCGCAGATGATTCGGATGGCTAGCGATGCGCGCGACATAATTCTGTCGATCGACAGCAGCGCCGTTATCCTGAACCCGTCGGCTGGAATCAAGGTTGAAGGGGAAATCCAGTGGTTTAAGGATTACCTGGCGGCGGGCGGCGGCAACTACGCTGACGTAATCGCTTTTCACGCTTACTTGCAAACTCAGAACGTGCCGCCCGCACCCGAGGATCTGCTCAAATACCTGCCGCTGTGGGTGAAGAATGTTTTGAAGCCCTACGGTCAGGATACGAAACCAATCTGGGACACCGAAGCGAGTTGGGGTGTCGCTAGCTGCTGCGGCTTTGCGGATCCGGATCTGCAGGCCGGATTTGTCGCTCGCTATTATCTGATGCATTGGTTCGCGAACGCGCAACGGTTTTATTGGTATGCGTGGGGCGACACTCCGGCAGGCACGCTGTGGGTGGCCGATCATCAACATCTTTGGAAGCCAGGAACTCTGCTCGAACCCGGCAAGGCCTACGGTCAAATTTACCACTGGATGGTGGGCAACACCGTCGATCAATCCTGTGCTCCTCAGCAAACCGTGTGGGCCTGCAATGTCACCGGATCGAATGGTTTCCTGGGGCAGATCGTGTGGGACACTTCTCAGACCTGCAGCCACGGCAAATGCACTTACAGCAACTACGCCTATAACTCTGAGTATGTCCAATATGTGACGGTTCTTGGCCGGGTTTTTCCCCTCAAGGGTGGGACCGTTCCGATTGGATACGAACCAATATTTTTGGAAAACCAGAATCAGTAACGAATGCACGGAATGCGAGCCAACCCGGTTGCTTCCGATAGGCGCCAAAGCAACGCTTTGATGCCAAGAGACGTTGTGTACCAGCGAGGTGAGTGATGAATCGTAGAATGCCTTGGGGAATCGCGCTGCTGGGGATCATTTCCTGGTGTGCACAGGCGCGGGCTCAGTTCTATCGGGACGTATTTGCTCAAGAAGCCGAGTTGACCGATTCGGGCGGAGCGGCGTTTGAGGATCTTGGCCTTTCTGTTTCCAGCAATGGCAACACGGTGGTGACGAGTGCTGGAGGAGCGGTTGCTATTTACATCGAGCCAACCGGGGGCTGGAAAAATGCGACAACTCCAAAGGCCAAGTTGACCGTCTCCCGGGATCTATTGATTCAGGTTTGTATCAGTGGCAACGTAATCGCAGCTACGGGTTCCTCCGGAGCGGCCTACGTGTATGTTATGCCGGCCGGCGGCTGGGTAAACACTGCTCAACCAAATGCCACATTGACGGCTTCGGACAAGGCAGTTTTCACCAATGTCTCAATCAACGGCAACCTGGTGGTGGCGGGATCGCCGACCGCCGATGGTGGTCAATCTCAGCAAGGGGCGGCTTACGTATTCGTTATGCCGGCGGGCGGATGGGCGAGCATGACCGAGACCGGCAAGTTGACCGCCTCCGATGGAGTAACAAACGATAGATTTGGCGTCTCCGTAGGTGTCAGCAGCAACACGGTGCTGGTCGGAGCCCCGGATGCTACGGTCGGTAGCAACTGTCCAAAGCATTGTTACCTGTTTCAGGGCGCTGGCTACCTGTTCGTCAAGCCGGCCAACGGTTGGGCGAACATGCACGAGACCGCCAAGTTGACAACGTTGGTTGATGCACCCGGGGACAATTTCGGAACTGCTGTATCCATCAACGATAGCGGCGCCACAGCGTTGATCGGAGCATTCCAACAAGATACCGTCAAGGGGCCGGGAGCCGCCTACATATACGTCCGGCCAGGCTCTTCCTGGCAAACCACCTCGATCTACACCGCCAAGTTGACGGCGTCCGACGGAGTAAAATATGACAACTTCGGATCTTCGGTCGCCCTCAGCGGCAGCGCGACGAACACGGCAGTCGTGGGGGCAATCAATGCTACGGTTGGCAGGAATCATTACTCGCAAGGGAAGGTCTACGTGTTCGTGGCACCCACCGGCGGCTGGAAAACATCGAAGGAAACCGCCAAACTGACGGTCTCGGACGGCGTCGGAGGGGATGTGTTCGGCAACTCCGTCGCCATCAACGGCGCCACGTTAGCGATCGGAGCGCCATACCGTGCGGTGGGCTCCCACAAAGGACAAGGCACAGTTTACATATTCTGATCTCAGGAAGCGCTCTTGGAGAAGCTAAAGGCGTTGGGTAGGGAGACGGTCACAACTCCGTCCATGGCATTCTTTTCGTAAAAGGTCTTAAGCTTCAGAATCAGCGGCTGCGTGACTTCTTGTCCCTTCGCGACAATCAACAAACCACTGTCGGTTCGAACCTCCTGCTCGAGAATCATTCCGTTCGAGAGCTCTGTAATGGCGCAGGGGCGCGTCTGCTTCTGATCCGGTTCCGGCTCTATTTCAACCAAAGCGTCAAAGATCCGGCGATCCAAATGCTTGCGTTGTCGTGAGAGCTGGTGCGCCGCCTCTGTCCTGGAAGTACCTTGGCGCAGGAGTTCATCAAACGCCACTGTCACCGAGAGTATTTCAGCTCCCAATCTCATGTCCGCGCGGTCACGATCGGCGATGTCACCTTCCACCGCTACGGGTTGCTTCTGGTGGGCAATCATCCACGCAATGGGTTCCATACGAGGGATGTTGCTCAGCAGGTCATGGGCCACCATCGGATGTTTGTCATATAGGGCCTGTTCTGTGACGGAGAGTTTCCGGCCGGCGTAAACAGCGTCGATAGTCTCAGGGTCGAGGGTGACGCAACCCAGTTGCGACATCATGGCTGCGACCTCGAACTTCCAGGGACTTCCCAAGGACAGGCGCGTGACGATGTGCCGTATATAACGGCGCAGGCGCACCGCCCGGCCGAATGCGGCAGGACTCACCAGGCTGAGTACTTCAGTGAGCACGTGGATGCTGCCGCTCAGGGTCTGTTCCAGCAACTCCTTCTCGGCATTGACCAAGCGGTACTGCACCAGGGCCGCGGTCAAGGTTTTGGCCAGCAGTTCCTTGCTGCATGGCTTGGTGAGAAAGCGGAAAATATTCCCTTCGTTCACGGCACCGACCGCAGTTTGGATATCCGCGTTGCCGGTCAGCATGATGCGTATGCTGTCCGGGGAGCGGAGCTTGATTTCTGCCAGCAGTTGGACGCCGTCCATCTCCGGCATCCGCATGTCAGAGACCACCACAGCATAAGGTCCATTGGCGGATATCGCAATGAGGGCGCCCTTTCCGCCCACCGCCGTTTCCAGCACAAATTCGCGATGCAACAGACGCTGGTACCCCTGGAGCACGCTGGGTTCGTCATCCACCAAGAGAATTTTTTCAAGCATTGTCTTTGCCATTCGGGTCGAGCTCCTGACACCGGCTCAACCATACTTTTGCGCGTTCTTGCAGGCCGAGCCGGGCTAGCAGCTCGTTGTCGACCGTTGGGTTTTCATTAAGCGTGGAATAGGAATGTCTTTGCTGATCGAAGTAGTCGGCCACGTGGACCGCAACCACCGTAGAAAAAGCTCTCAGTCCAGCGCCGGAGGGGCAGTGATGCCAGGCCACGGCTTCCACAATTGGATCCGGCAGCCCCCATAATCCCAGCAAATAGGCCCCGACTTCGGCATGAGTGCAACGGAATACTTCCAGTTCGATGGCCGAAATGCCGGTTTGCCGCTCTTTCCTGAGGCTTAACACCTTCTCATATTGGGGGCCACAAGCTGCGGCCAGGACCAGCCGGCCGATATCGTGCAGTAAGCCGGCGGCAAATGCCTCGTCCTCCACATTCTGCTTGCTGCCTTGCGCCTGGGCGATCGCCCTCGCAAACGCAGCCGTTTGAAGGCTGTGCGGCCACAGGAAGGAAAGTTCCTGCGTTGCCCGGCCCTCCAGTTCGGAAAACACGTGCACCGATAGCACCAGAGCCTTTATGTTTTCGACCCCGAGCAGCGACACGGCCTGCTGCGGATTGGACACCTGGCAGGGAAGACCAAAAAACGCAGAGTTGACTAACTGCAACACCTTTGACGTCATGCCCATGTCCTTGGAGATCAGGCCGGCGATCTTGGCAATGGAAACGTCCGGCAGCCGCAGTGCCTCGGTTACGGCCACATAGAGCGAGGGTAGGCTGGGCACAGTTTGCATCGACGAGATGATCTCTTTCAGGTGGGGGTTTTCCAGCAGTTCCCGCAGGGCAAACGCATGGTTGATTTTCTGCTTGAGTTCCTCGACGTCACAGGGCTTCGAGAGATACTGATGGCTTGGGCCGACCGAGCGAAGAATGGTTTCCCGGTCAGACTGGCCGGACAGCACAAAGCGAACCGTACGCGGGAACTTAGTCTTGACCTGATCCAGCAACTGGGCCCCGTCCATCCCTGGCATCCGCATGTCGGTGACCACCACATCGAAGGAGGTTTCTGCCATGATCTTGAGGGCCTCGGCTCCGCCGCTCGCGACTTCAACGTCCCACTCGCTGCGCATGCTGCGGAGGCTGCGCTGAATTCCGCTCAACACCATGGGTTCATCATCCACGAAAAGGATTCGTTTCGTCATGACACTAATAGACGTACCTCCAGGGGCAATCGAATAAAGAAGGTCGTGCCCTTGCCGCTCACGGTCCCAAACCAGATCCGAGAAACTCCTCGGGCGCGTACCCTAACCCGCCCCAGATAAGACGGGCTGGCGTATCGCCATTTCCGCTTGGCATCGATCAGCATGGCCAGATCTTCCACGTTGTCGGTGCTGGCGCAAGACAACGATTCGCCGCGACTGAATTCCTCCCCGGCAAGCTGGCCGGCGCCGAGCCGGATTTTTGAATTCTGTAGATCACATGAAGACATAGGGGGGTCCATTCAGAGCATCGGCAAGCCGGAGCATTTCCTTTAGTGTGCGGGATTGCATTGTGGGAGGCAATTCCGGCCACTATTAAGGGTAATCAGCCCAATCTGGAGAACCGGAGGCAAACTGCAACACCGGCAATCCTAGTCGAAACGGGAGGTTCCCGGCTTTGCCGGGTCGGCCGTAAAGGTTTGACCGATATCGGAGTCGATGGCAGAAACGGCTAAGCGCGCACCGCCCAATCGAGAGCCTGCTCCGTTTTGTCGCAGCCTGGCTTGAAATAGAGGAAGGAATCCAATATACACCCGTGGCCCCACCGCAATCGGCGGCCCAGCCGGGTTCATCCCACTTGTACGTGTTGCCGCGTCGAACTCACGATGGCAAGCGCCTGCTCCAGGTCAGCAATCAAATCGTCCGCATTCTCGATTCCTACTGACAGCCGGATCAACTGCTCCGTCACACCCATCTTCTGGCGCTGCTCGGCTGAGATCATGGCATGGGAAGTGAGCACTGGGATGCAGACCAACGAATCGACCCCGCCCAGACTGGGCGCCAGCGTGAACAGGTTCAGCGCCTCGGACAGTCTGCGCGCATCCTCCCCCGAGCCGTCCACTTCGAAGCTCACCATGCCGCCGCCGCCGCGCATTTGCTCCATGGCGATCGCGCGCTGCGGATGACCCTCCAGAAACGGATAATGAACTCGCCGCACCTTGCCGTGTTGCGCCAGAAACTGCGCAATGCGCAACGCATTTTCATTCTGGCGCTGCACTCGAACCGCCAGAGTCTTGATTCCCCGCAACAGCAGCCAGGCGGCATGTGGGTCCATGTTTCCGCCGAGGGTGGTTCGGGTCTCATGAACCTTCTCAATCAGATCGCGGGGGCCAGCCAGGAGCCCGCAGATCAGGTCGGAGTGCCCACTAAAATACTTGGTGCCGGAATGCATCACCAGATCAATGCCGAAGTCCGCGGGCCTCTGATTAATGGGCGTAGCGAACGTGCTGTCAATCATTGTCATGAGATTGTGCTGTTTTGCCAGCGCCGTCACCTTATGCAGATCCACGATCCGTAACGTGGGATTGGTCGGAGACTCGAGATATAGCATCCGGGTGTTTGGCCGGATCGCTCGCGCATGCTGGTCGTACTCGACTGTGTCCACGAACGTAGTTTCAATACCCAATTTAGGCAGCCACTGGCTGAGGAACTTGGTGGCACCGCCGTAGATATCGCGTTGCGCCACCACGTGGTCGCCGTTTTTCAGCAGCGCAAGAACCGTAGTCGTAATCGCATTCATACCGGAGGCAAACACCAGGCCGGCGTCCACGCCTTCCAGTTCCGCGACCGCCGCCTCGGCCACCGTATTCGTCGGGTTGCCGTAGCGCGTATAGAACATGTCGGTGTGAGTGGCACGCAGCTGCTGATCATTGTCGGTGACCTCGAAAGTCGAGGTCTGAAAAACCGGCGTGGCCAGCGGTCCGTTCTTCTTGTGAAGGTCAGTTCCCCCGCGCACGGCTTTGGTTTCCGGACGATACCGATTTCTCATCACATCTCCATTCAATGAAGGCTAGCTGCAACAGTAGATTCGCGACAGTTGCAAAAGCTGCTAAAAACTCTACGCCGGTGTACGCTGCAATGGATTAAGACTATCGTCCGCAAGCTGAGCGGGCAAGTGAGCTTGTTCCGCATATGTCGAAGTTCTTGGCTTTATAATTCCAAGCTTATGAATGCAGGACTGAAGAATCGGGTTGCGATCGTGGCCGCATCCAGCCAGGGAATTGGCCGCGCGACCGCCGAGGCTTTCGCCGCCGAGGGCTGCCGGGTGGCCATGTGCGCGCGCAAAGCTCAAACCCTGCACGCGGCGGCGGCGCAGATTGCACAACGATACAGCGTCGAAGTGTTTGTGCAGCCACTGGACGTAGCCAACCCTGACTCCATACGCGATTTTGTCAGCGAAGTTGCAGCAAGATTTGGTAGCGTGGATATTTGCGTGACCAACGCCGGCGGGCCACCTGCAAAAGGCTTTTTGGCTGCGAGCGTCGAGGACTGGCGAAAGGCGGTCGATGCGAATTTCCTCAGCACGGTTTATTTCGCGCGCGAAGTTATTCCCCACATGCAGCGCCAGCGCTGGGGACGGATCATCACAATTACCTCGGTTACGACCAAGCAGCCGGTGGCGGAGCTGGTGCTTTCCAACGCCGTCCGAGCCGCAGTGGTCGGACTGGTCAAGAGTTTGGCCGACGAGTTCGGTAAGGACGGCATCCTTGTGAACAACGTGGGCCCCGGCTACACCGCGACCGATCGGCTCAAGGAATTGGCGAAGACCCGGTCCGCTGCGTTGGGCAAAAGCGAGAAGGAAATGTTCGAGGAATGGGCGGCGGACGCACCGCTCAAGCGGGTAGGAGAGCCCAGAGAGGTTGCCGATACAATCGTGTGGTTAGCTTCAGAGCGCGCTTCGTATATCACCGGCCAAACCGTGCTCGTGGACGGCGGCCTGTACAAGGGACTCTAATGGAACTGGCAGCCCGATAGCAGAGTACATTTGTGAGTATCGAGTAGAGGTGTACTGTGATGGCAAAGTTGGCGAAGAGAAAAGTCAGAGCCGGCAAGGGAAATGTGAGCAAGAAAGTTGCGGCCAGGCCTCGCGCGGCGAAAAAGAGAATCGCCAGCAAGGCGGAACTGCAGCATGTTTCCTGGAGTACGCTGGAACTGGAAGACCTGAATCCGCTGCTGCAGCGGCACTTTATCGTCGGACAAAACATCATGCTGGCCCGTGTGTTGCTGAAGAAAGGCTGTGTCGTCCCCGAACACAGTCATCACAACGAACAGGTCACGCACGTTTTGGAAGGGGCGTTGAAGTTCTGGATTGACGGCAGGATCGTGGTGGTGAATGCCGGGGAAGTGCTGACCATTCCTCCGCACATGCCGCATAAAGCAGAAGCGCTGGAGGACACGGTGGACGTGGACGTCTTCAGTCCACCGCGCGCCGACTGGATCAACAAAACCGATCAATACCTGCGCGGGAAATAGATGACTAGCCGCACACTGCCTGAGTCGATTCCCGAGCAAATCTCGCAATTACTGTGCATTGGCTGCGGCACCGAGTGCAAAAAGGCAGAGCAGAATTTCCGCTGTCGCGATTGCGGCGATTTGCTGGAAATCGTTTATCCGGGTTGGAATACAAGGTTGGATGCGGCCGCACTCAAGTCTCTTTGGCGTCAGCGCCGGATCTTGCGGCTCCCGCTGGATGAAAGCGGTGTTTGGCGTTTTCGCGAAGTGCTGCCCGCTTTCCCGGACCCAAACAAAATCATCACTTTGCCTGAGGGGAACACGCCGCTCTACGAGATGCCGTCCTGCGCCCGCGCTGCCGGTCTCCATCGCTTGTATGCCAAGCATCAGGGAATGAATCCCACAGGATCGTTCAAAGACACGGGCATGACGGTGGCGGCTTCGGTCGCGCACCAGGAGGGATTCCGTTGGGTGGCTTGCGCCTCTACCGGAAACACCGCTGCCTCGATGGCGGCGTATGCGGCGCGCAGCGGAATGCGCAGTCTGGTGCTGATTCCCGAAGGTAAGGTTTCCTGGGGCAAACTTTCTCAGGCGCTGGACTATGGCGCTTTGACCTGCCAGCTAAAGACCGACTTCGACGGCTGTATGCGCGTTCTCAACGAAATCGTGCAGCGAATGCCGATTTACCTGTTGAATTCGGTCAATCCTTACCGGCTGGAAGGCCAGAAGACCGCGGCGATCGAACTGCTGGAGCAGTTCGATTGGCAATCGCCGGATCACGTGATTGTGCCGGGCGGGAACCTGGGAAACTCCTCAGCGCTTGGAAAAGCGTTTCTCGAGATGAAAGAACTTGGTTTCATCTCATCCTTGCCGAAGATTTCCATTATTCAGGCCGAAGGAGCCAACCCGCTGGTTCGGACTATGCGTGAAAATGGCGGCCGGGAGTTGATTTCCGTGCAGGCCGAAACCATGGCCAGCGCGATTCGCATCGGCAGTCCGGCATCTTGGAAAAAGGCAGTTCGGGTACTGCAAGCCGCCGGAGGAACCGTCGAGCAAGTCAGTGAGATTGAGATCGCAGTGGCGAAGGCGGAGATCGGAGCAGACGGTGTCGGGTGCGAACCTGCTTCCGCCGTAACGCTCGCCGGGCTTAAGAAGTTGATCAAGCAGGGTTTCGTGAAGTCAGGAGAAACCGTGGTACTGATTCTGACCGGGCACCTGCTGAAAGATCCCGAGTTTACTTTGAAGTTCCATCGTGGCGACCTGTTCGCAGGCACCGAGCGCGAGCAGGAAGCCCGAACGCTCGAAGCCCAGCGACACCCGCCGATCCTGCTTGACGCCAGCGTGGACGCAGTTATTCGAACCTTGAAAGCGGCGGATGACAAAATGGAGACGTAGGAAACCACTTCCCTACACATTGATCATGCGATAAAAATATTGCGCGCTGTGCCGGAACGGCTTATGTCTTTTCACAAATCCAAGAATCGTCCTGGATCGCAGGCTTTGCATCTCGCGTTGCCGGCGACTTCCGCCAATCTTGGCCCGGCCTTCGACGCCGCCGCGTTGGCCTTGTCGTTGTTTCTCAAGATCACGGCATGTCCGGCGGAAGAGTTTTCCATAACTGCGCGCGGACGTGACGCGGAAATCTGTGGCCAACTGGAAAATCACCTGATCCTGGCGACCTATCGCGAAGTTTTGCAGGCCGAAGGAAAACGCGTTCAACCGCTCGCACTCCGCATCGAGAACCAGATTCCCATTGGCAAGGGATGCGGGTCATCCGCCGCGGCACGGTTGGCTGGGATCGCGCTGGCAGTTCATTTCGGCCGATTGGGTTGGGATGAGAGCAAAATCGTGGGCGAGGCGGCCCGCCGCGAACAGCATCCTGACAACGCCGCCGCCTGTTGGATGGGAGGACTGGTGGTCGTTCGCATGTCGGATGAAAGCGAAGCCCAGATCGCCCGGGTGACTCCAAAAGGAAAATGGCCCTTGCTGCTTGCGGTCCCGAAGGAGAGCCTTTCCACCGAGGAAGCGCGCCGAGTTCTCCCGGAGCAGTACTCCCGTGCCGATGCCGTGACCAACATTCAGAACTCTATGCTGCTGCTGACGGCATTCCTCCAGGGACGCCGGGACTTGCTGGCATTCGCACTTGCAGATCGCATCCATCAGCCATACCGAGCTGCCCTGTGCCCGCTGCTGCCCGCGTTGCAGAAACTGAACCTGACCTCGGGAATCCTGGGAGTAGCCTTGAGCGGGGCCGGACCCTCAGTCCTGGTTTTTCTGGATCCAAAAGCAAGCGCGAACCGAGTCAGGTTGCGCATTCAGGAAGATCTTCGCAGGCATGGTCTCGACGCAGAATTGCTTCTTACTGAGATCACAGCTCGGGGCGCAAGCAAAAACAGTCGCTGAACGGACTAACTGTTTCGACGGTGATTGTTGTCCGCGGTGTGCGCGCGCGCAGAGGTCATAATGCCGAATAGATGCTTCTCAAAGCTGAGATAGGGTTTACGGGCAAAGTGTTCCGGATAAGAACTCAGAGCATGGAGGAAAGTGTCGATTTCCCGCTGCGCGTTACGCTCCCGTTCCAGGCCAGATACTCCCCTGGCAATCGGGCGATGCCTCTTAGTCGTCATCTACTGCTCCCTGCAATCGGCTCCATGGCATCCATCACGATCGATAGGGCAACGACCCTCCGTCTAAGCCACGGGCATCCGGTCTAGCCACTGTCATGGAAGTGGGGAGATGAGATAGCCTATGTCTCGTTGTTGGATGTGTAAATGGCACTTCCGTGCCATACCCGGTTTCCAGTCTTAAGAGGGGAAGGGATGGAAAGGGACCGGCGAGTGCCGGTCCTGAATAACGCGGGTCGGGACAGGCGGGCCTAGCTCGTCAGCGGCTGGCGGGCGGAACGATGCCATTCATGCGCAGGTATTCCACCATCTGGCCGTAGTGATCGAAACAGTGGCCCACAATGAGAGTCGCCATTCCCAGGCGAGTGACCTTGTTCTGTCCGAAGGGACTCTGGATCGGGTCCACCAGGTTCTTCTCATCAATGCTGGCGACAGCTTTGTGAAAATAAGCGAAGGAGTCCTTCAGAAACTTCACTATCTCGGCCTTGGTTTTCAGGGAATCCGGACCATTTTCGCTGCCCAGTTCAACCGGCGGTTTCTCCACCAGAATGGATGCCCCGACCATGTAGTTCACCGCTGCCACGTGCTTCACCTGCTGAGCGAACGTACGCACGCCCTTGAATTCCCCGGTCGTGGGCGCGAAGGAATACTTGTCCTCGGGCATGGCCTCGGCGGCCGGGACAAACTCGCCTTCCACACCGCTAACCGAGCGATCCAGAACTTGACTGATGGTGCGATGTTCGTCAGACTTAGCGGCTTGCGCAAACGCGACGCAGCTGCAAACCACCACAAGCAGAGATGCGAACAGCCAGTTCATGATTCTCTTCATAAGGAATCTCCTTGAAATCGCAGTTGGAATTGCGGAAACACGTCCTCGACTAATCTCGCACGACCGACGGCGCATACCGAAGTTCCCGGGAACTCAGCGGATAGCGTCGCACAGTGACTAGCCCGGCTACAAGTGCTACGGCGGAACACAGCAGTGCGGATGGAATCCCGATTCGGCTGGCCAGCGCTCCCCACACCGCGCTGCCTATCGCCATGCCGCCCTGCAGCACCAGCAGATACAGCGACAACGCCCGGGCGCGCAGAAACGAAGGCGACATCGTCTGCGCCGCTACATTGAGGCAGGCCAGGATTCCGATCCAGGCCGTTCCACTGGTAAACAATACCAGACTCAGCCAGCCGAAGCTTTGCACTCGTCCGGCGGCGAACGTCATGGCCGCATACACCACGATGGCGAAGGTCACAACTCCATCCACCGACAGTGTGCTGCGCAAGTGGGGCAACACGGCTGCACCCGCCAACGCCCCGAAGCCGAATGATCCGAGCAGCAGGCCGTAGCCGGTCGCGCCGTATGGGCGGGCGACGATGGGAAGCAGCGCCAGCAAGGAACTCGCCGCCAAACTGAATGCACCGGTTCGCATCAGCACGCAGCGCACGACTGGCGCGCCGCGCACATAACGCAGGCCGCTCACGATGGCATCGCTGACTTTTCCAGTTTCAACATCGTCGAAGTGAGGTCGCTTCCAGCGGTAGAGAAAGAAAATCACACCAAAAAATGAAATGGCATTCAGCAGAAAAGCAAACCCGGAACCTGCGATGGCGATTACCATGCCGCCAAGTGCTGGGCCTACGGCCCGAGCTACGTTGAACCCGACGGAATTCAAAGCTACGGCGGGCGCGTGCTGTTCCAGCGAAACGATTTCCGGGGTGATCGCCTGCCACGCCGGATCATTCATCACCGCTCCCAAACCGAGCAGGAATGTGAACAGGAGCAGAATCCAGGGAGTTACATGGCCCAGCAGCGTGAAGATTCCCAGGAACGCCGCGGCCGCGACCATCCAACCCTGCGTGATCAGCAGAAAGCGCCGCCGATCCACCATGTCCGCCAGCGCGCCCGCGGGCAGAATGACGAGAAAAACCGGCAGAGTGGTCGCCGCCTGCACCAGGCTCACCATTAACGGGGACATGGTGAGCTGGGTCATCAGCCAGCCCGCGCCCACGTTCTGCATCCAGGTTCCGGTGTAGGAGATTACCGCCGCAACCCAAAGCGATCGGAAGAGCGGTTCGCCCAGCGGAGCCCAAGCCGCACCGTTCGTCGTCGTCCGCGAGGGTGCGGGCATCGAAGTTTTCACCGACTCAGCCATGGTCAGTTGCTTGCAACCCCTTCGATCGGTCCCGCCACGGGTTCGCCGAACGGCCACACTCTATGACGCCAAGCTCGCACCAGGTAGATGGTCACGCCCGTGATCAGGATGAGGACGGCATACCGAATCTGAGTGAGTGAGTTGGTGCGTGAGATGAGAACGAACAAGAATCCAACCGACGCCGTGAGCGCGGGAAGTGGGTAAAGCCACATGCGAAACGGACGCGGCAAATCAGGACGGCGGACGCGCAACACAATCAAGCCAATCGCCTGCACCAGGAATTGGAGCGTGATACGGATAACCACGAGGCCGGCGATTACATCCGCTAGCGACAGAAAACAAAACAGCGCGGCAACCGTGGCCAGCGCGAGCAGCGACACATACGGGAACCGCCCCTCGGTGTGTACGCGCGCAAACGCCTTGAAATAACTTCCATCGAGGGCGGCCGCGTAGGGCACCCGCGAGTATCCCAGCATCACCGCAACAACCGAAGCGAACGCCGTCCACATCACCAGCCCGGTCGCGAGATTGGCAGCCCAGGGCCCGTAAATCCTCCGCATGAAAATAGACACAACATACAAGCCCCGGTTGTCTTGACTTCCCCGGATCTCCTGCCACGGCACCACTCCCAGAATGCTGATGTTCATCACCACGTATAGACAGCTCACTAAAAGAATGGATAGCAGGATCGCGCGTGGGATCGTTTTCCCCGGCTCCTTCACCTCATCACCCAGAAAGGCGACGTTGTAATACCCCCAATAATCATAGGTCGCGACCAGCATTGCCGAGCCCAGCCCCAGGAAGAAATTGCGCGACAAGGTGAATGCGCCGGGAGGAAAACTGAAAGCGCGGGAAGCGTCGAAATGGCTGAGCCCCGCAACAATGATCCAAAACATTGTTCCGATCACGCCCACCAGCAGAAGTTTCGAAATCCATCCAATGCTCGTGATCTTCCGATACAAAACCACGGTTGCCAGAACTACCACTCCGATGGCGACGAACGTCGCTCCCGAAACCAGCCAGTTCAGCTGCAATTCCCCCAACAGCGGCAGAGGCACGCTCCAGTGGCGCGTGATAGATTGCTTTTCCAGGCTGGGCCAGAAGTAGGATGCATACCCGGCAAGGCCAATAGAGCCTGATGCAATGATAAGTGGTGCGCTGAAGGAAAGCTGCCATACAAACAAGAAAGAAATCAGCCGGCCCAGACGATCGGGACCGAAGCTTTCCCGCAGGTAGCGATACGAACCCCCCGAGCCAGGCAGGGCCGCACCCAGTTCCGCCCACACCAGACCGTCGCACATAGCGAAGATCGCGCCCAGGATCCAGCCCAGCATGGCCTGCGGTCCACCCATCGCGCTTACGATCAAGGGGATGGTGATGAACGGCCCCACCCCGATCATGTCAATCATGTTAAGCGCGGTTGCGCTGCCCAGCCCGATCCCGCGAATCAGATGCGGTGATGCGGGAGTGCTGCCGGGCTGCGGTGAATCAGGCTGCATGTCGACTCAAGCCTCTGGGCACTTCGTGTCCTCGGTGGTTTAATTCGTTCAACTGCTGACTCCTGACTACTGCCTACTGACTACTGCCTACTGACTACCGCCTTTCGCACTCAGCAGATTCACGTACAACCGAATCGCTCCCGGTACCCCCGCAGGCAGTTGCCGGAAGAAGGCGTATCCGGTATAGATGTACGTGCCCTTGCCGTATTGCGCACGCAACAGCCCTCCTTTCTGCGGCGATTCTCCCGGATCGTGGCAAGCCAGCAGGGGCTTGAAGTGGTCATCCCACTGATCCATGAAATACAGCCCGCGTTCCTGCACCCAGCCGTCGAAGTCGTGCTGCGTGATCTGGTTGGGATAGTGAAAAATGCCGTCGTCCGAGGCGAGAACTTCAACCGGTGCTTCCTCGACGGAGACGCGAGCCCGGCTCAGCTTTGTCGGATAAGGCGTGAAATTTCCCGCGTTGAAATCGCCAACACCGGTGTTGTACTGCACGACTAGCGTGCCGCCGGCAGACACATAATCGAGCAGCTTCTTGTTGTTGGCCGCGACGTCCTTCTCCGTATCGTAAGCGCGGATTCCCAGAACAATCGTGCCGTATCGGCTCAAATCCTCAGTGGCGAGCTTTTCCGCCGGAATCAGGGTAACGTCCATGCCAATCTGTTTCAGCGCGGTTGGAATATCATCGCCCGCACCCATGACATAGCCGACTTTCAAGTCCTCGGGGACTTTTACGTCGACGATGCTGACCCGCTGCACAGCGGGCTGGTAGTAGTAGAAAGTGTCAAGATCCTCGCGAGTCACCACGCTGTAGCCTTCGCTGTAGGTCTTAGCTCCTGACTCGAAGACGGCGCGGATCTGCGTTCGCCCTTCTTTCATGCCGTCATGGAAGACCTTGAATTCAGATTCATGTTCCTCACCGCGTCCATGGAATTGCAGCGGCAAGTTCGCTGGTTCCGCGCGCCATCCTTCCGGCACTTGCAAACGCAGCGTTCCCTGGCTCGCGCCCGACAGATTGCTCGAAACGGCCACCTTTACGCTGCACACGGAGTCACCCGCCGTGGGAATCACCTGCTCGCCCGGGTCTAGTTCAACCGAGAACGCCGGCACGACGGCGAGCGCCCGCTTACCGTCGTCTTTGACCTTTACCATAGCGACGGCGTGCGCGATGCCTTGCTTTTGGCCCAGCGAATATGTCGCATGTGCCTGCATGGGCGGGGGCGGGAAGGGAAGAGTCACGTCTTGCGGATCATCAATCGTGTTGATGGCATCGGTTTCAGGATCGGTGCGGTGCCAGTACGGCCGCGTGTATTGCGCATCGCGCGGTGCCGCTACTTGAAACTTGATTAAGAGCCGTCCCGGCTCGTGGGACCCAGTCAATTCTTTCGCGTCCCACCCCGGTGGCAAATCCAGCTTGACGCCATCCGCTTTGACATCCGTATCATGACTTACAAATTCAGCATTCAGCTGGAAGGTTTGGCCCGGCACCACCACGGACGATTCATCCGTATTGCCTCCTGCAGGCATGTCAGCTGTGACCCTCAATTCCACGCCGGCCGCGAGGTTGGCAGCGCTCTCAAATTGTTCTGCCTTAGTGTTTAACGCAACCAGGAGCTCGTACTTGTCGGCTTCTGAAAGCGCGGATTTCTTCACCCTCTCGACTAACCTACGCACGGTTTGCAGACCGGAGAGAAGTGGGGCTGCGGCTTTGGAAGGTTTGTGCTCGGCCGCAGCAGTTGCCTCTGCCACCCTGCTTTGGATGTCCATCAGCGCCGGTCGCAGGAATGGAACCTTGTCGCCATCTGCCCCCAGCCGCGCCGCGAGTCCCGGCAGACTTGTATCGATGCCGTCCCAGAAATCTTTCTCGTGACCATTTTTATCGGTAACCGGCGGCTGAACCGAATCCACCAGCTTGTAAAACGTAAAGCGATCGCCGGGATCGACCGTCCAGCCCGCCGCTCCCTGAGAAAGCTGATGCCGCAACCCCTCCATGGCAAACTGCACGTACGACATGCCCAGCGCGGGATCTACAACGCCCGTGTTCAGCTTGAGCGTGTAATTTTCATCGGGACAGCTTGTCGCGCCAAAGCCGCACACGTTGCCGATGTAGAGCTTCTTTGCCTGCCACGGCAGCAGTCCCTCCTTGATCTGTTCCGGGAAGCGGTTCGGATCTGCCGCGGCACGGAACGCTTCCCGTGCCAAAATCGATGAGACTTGGTGGTGGCCATGTCCATCGCGGCTGGTGCCGCTGAACCGGGGAGCTAAAACGTCAGGCCGAAACGTTCGGATCACCCGCACCATGTCGCCCAGCGCGATATCGTGCCCTTGCCACTTCTGAAAAGTTTCGTCTGCAGTTTTGGTGAAGCCGAAATCCGCCACCCGCGTGAAGCGCTGTTCAACACCGTAATAACGGTCGGCTGCGGTCAATTCCAAGGTGCGCAAAACGCCCAGCACATCGAACAGATTGCTGCCAACTTTGTTTTGTCCGCCCTCACCCCGGTTGAGCGTCAACAGCAGCACGCTGGCTCCTTTTCCGCGAGACTCCAGCGTGAGCATGCCACCATCTTCATCGTCGGGATGAGCCACGGTCTGCATCAACCGCGCCGTCGTCCGCAACCGCAGCAGCATCTGTTTCAGGCCGGCCGCTCCGGTGTCCTGCGGCAAAGGAGTAACGGCCAGAGGATCGACCCCCAGCGGGTCGACAGCGTTCGCCTGCTGCGCCGGGACTTGCGCAAGCGAGCCAAGGTAAAAAAGCGGGAGAAGTAAGAAGGCCTGGGCAAGCCGGACCCAGCGGAAGCCGCGCCGCGGCCGCCGCCAAATTTTACGATCATGATTCGTCATAGATAAGGGATGGTTCTGCTCGGGGATGGGAACCAAGATTTTTCCTGATATCGGGTTCCTATTAATCGACTGCGTGAAGCAGAAAAAGGTAGCCGCAACTTACCCACAATCCTATCTGATTCACTGGGCCTGCGGGTTTCCGACGCTCTCCCGGCACTGGTGCGCGGCGGTCAGCACCTTGTCAAACTCTCGGCTGCTTCGGAGTTTGGCCAGTAGCGGGTCAGAGAGCAGAGCGGAATACGCGCAATAGTTTTGTTCTACGGCGGCCTGCAGCATGTGAATCGCGGCATTCTGCTTGCCACAGAACGCGAATATCGATCCCTGGTAATACCAGGGTTCGGGATCGGTTCCCGCCGGGAACGTAGTTTCCGCTTCGTGGGCGATGCGATCGAGTTCGGACGGCGGGCGCAGCCCCAGACAAGCTTCAAGAAGATCGCGGTGGTAGCGGGGATTCGTAGGCATACGCTTTACGCTCTCCTTCGCTTCCGCCAGTTTGCCTTCACGCAGCAGAATGGACGGCGTGATGTAGGCTGCCCACTCGGACCCAGCGTCCAACTGGACAAATTCCATGGCGCGACGGGTTTTGCCCAGTTCCATGAACGCCCATGCGCAAGAGCGGAAAAAATAATTCCTCGGATCGAGGTTCAGTGCAATGTCGCACTCGCGCGCCGACTCCTCTTGCATTCCGGCATAGCGCAGAACGTATGCCAGTGTGAAATGCGCCTGAGCGCTCTCCGGGCGGTTTTTGACCAGCGCCTCCGCCGCCGGATAGGCCTTCGCCAACTCCCCTCTTTCCACTTCGTTTGTGATCAACTGGCCCGCCGCCATAATCCGGTTGACGTCAAGAGCCAGAGCTTGCTCGCAGGCGGAGTTCGAATGCTGGAACGCTTCTTCGCCGCCGCTCGAATAATTGGCATCGTAGTAGTAGCGTACACACAGTGCCTCCCACGCAGGCGCATAGCTGGCGTCCAGTCCCACCGCCCGCTCCAACATCGTAATGGCCTGTTTGTTGGGCTCGGGGTCGTGGGCGACGGCGACGCTCCTCAAATAAAGGTCATAGGCTTCCGGGTTTTTCGGCCGGGTGCCGGTGTCGAGAAAACCACCGGCTGCGCCCATTATGGGCAGCAATCCTTGCCGTATCTGCTGGGCTAGCCGTGCTTGCAGGTTGATCAGGTCCTGACTGTCACCGTTGAAGTTGGTCTGCCATAACAGCCGGTCATTTTTTACGTCCGTGGCTTCCAGCGTGACCAGGAGACGATTTCCCTGCCGCAAGAAGTGTCCGGTCAGCACGCTGGCCACATGCAGTTCGCGCCCCACTTGTTGCGGATCCATATCCGGACTTACGTATTTTCGCGTGACCGCCGAGGGGCGCACATCGAGCGTGCGGCTGTAGGTCAACACGTTGGCAATTTCATCGGCCAGCGCAAAGCGCAGGTAGTCCACGCTGAAATCGCCGTTCATGTTCTGCAGCGGGAGCACGGCGATAGTATTTTTGCCGACGCCGGTGTCCGCAGAACGGTGCTTGAACCACCAGGTTCCGAACGCAGCCAGCACCGTGATCAAAATCCCCGCCATGCCCAGCAGCAGGTATTTCTGCAACGGACTGGAAGTCTGGAAGGTGCTGGTCACCACGCGCAAAGGCGCCTCATGCGCTCCCGTCTTGATCAACCCTGATTCGGTTTCCCGCTTCAAACGCTGCAGGTCGGCTTTCATCTGGGCGGCGCTTTCGTAGCGCTTGGCGCGATCCTTTTCCATTGCCTTCCCGATGACGCCCTCGATTTCAGCGGGAAGCGCGGGGTTTAGCGGCAAGGGTGACGCCGGCTTCTGATGCAGGATCGCGTCCAGAGTTGTCACCACGTTGGTCCCTTGAAAAGGTTTCTTGCCCGTGGCCATTTCGTAGAGCACCACACCGAAAGAAAAAAGATCGCTGCGCGGATCGATTTCTTCGCTGCGCGCCTGCTCCGGAGACATGTAAACCGCGGTCCCGGGAACTACTCCGACCGCGGTGAGCGAATCCTCGTAAGGAGTGTCTGCGCCCGCTGCCACGTCCTGATCGCGTGACAGCTTGGCCAGGCCGAAGTCCAGCATCTTCACCTGCCCGCCTTCGGTCAGAAATATATTGGCTGGCTTAACGTCGCGATGAATGATGCCCTTGGCATGCAAAGCTTCCAGCGCCTCCGCCACCTGCACCGCGATGTCGAGCAGCGCTTCGAGTTCGAGCGGTTTCCCCTGGATGCGCTGCTTCAGGCTTTCCCCTTCCAGCTTTTCCATGACGATGAAAGGGTGGCCGTCATTATCCTCAATGTCGTGGATGGTGCAGATGTGCGGGTGATTTAGCCGCGAGGCGGCGCGGGCTTCGCGCTCGAAGCGATCCAGCGACTTGGGGTCGCCGACTAAATTGTCAGGAACGAACTTCAGGGCAACCCGGCGGCCGAGACGCGTATCTTCCGCCTCATAGACGACCCCCATGCCCCCACCCCCGATTTTTCCCAGAATGCGATAGTGGGAGACCGTTTGGCCGACCATGCGACACCGTCGGCGCTATGTTAGGCCGTGCCGCAGAGCAGGTCAACCCGACGGGGGGGAGAGCTATTCGGGCCGGGAAAATCCGCACACCCCTCGGGGCCGGGGCGGGGCCGGGGGCGGGGATGGAACGGG